>Ga0228536_1000174_pt1 | contig 164974 bp, 154 predicted proteins | sample SJ1Smetagenome_FD_168611 | JGI IMG/M metagenome (GOLD analysis project Ga0228536, IMG submission 168611) | Enriched culture of PCE-dechlorinating microbial communities from Ithaca, New York, USA - SJ1.S | ecosystem: Engineered > Modeled > Simulated communities (microbial... > Unclassified... | reverse complement strand
TTATACTGATTTGGACAGCTTTGTCTGTCATTGAGAGTCCCTTTCTCTGTTGTGGTTGCCTACTTCAATAGTGACTGGAACTCTCTCTTTTTGCAATCCTTTCTATGGGAATTTGTGACTGTAACGGGTTTTACTATCCAGGTTGCGCGGCGGGGCTTTTTCGTTTAAACTCAATACAGCACAATTATTCACCCGGGGAAAAACACCATGACGCCTGCGCCCATTCAAAAGAACACCCTGTTCTACGGGGACAACCTGCAAATTTTGCGCGAGTATCTGCCCGACGAGTGCGTGGATTTGATCTACCTCGACCCGCCCTTCAACTCGAACCGCTCGTACAATGTGCTGTTCAAAGACGAAAGCGGGCAGGAAGCCGACGCGCAGATCACCGCCTTTGATGACGCCTGGCACTGGGGCGCGGCTGCCGAGCGCACCCTGCAAGATTTGACCACGCATGCGCCCCTGCACGTGGCGGTGATGATCGACGCGCTGCGCCAGTTCATTGGCAAAAACCAGATGCTGTGGCCTACCTGGTGATGATGGCGGCGCGGCTAAGCGAGCTGCACCGCGTGCTGAAGCCCAGCGGCAGCCTGTATTTGCACTGCGACCCCACCGCCAGCCATTATTTAAAGATCATCCTGGATACCATCTTTGGGGCGGAAAATTACCGAAATGAAATCATTTGGAAGCGCAGAACTGGAAGTAGTAGTGCTGTTCACCAATCAAATAAATTTGGAGTTTGTACTGATAGTATATTTTTTTATGCAAAAACGGCAAAGTCAAGTCTTCATCCACAGTACAATATGGATGCCGATGGTTATCAGGATTATGTAGAAAAGTTTTTTAAATATACAGATGAAAACGGAAGAATATATCGTTTAGCAGATTTATCAAATCCAGCTCCCCGTCCTAATTTAATGTATGAATACAAGGGTTATAAACCACCGATAAACGGATGGGCTATTTCAAAAGAGAAAATGGAACAATGGGAAAAAGAAAATAGACTCTATTTTCCAAGAGATAAAAATGGTCGAATCCAAAGAAAACGTTTTTTGGATGAATTAAAAGGGAAGCCTGTACAAAGTTTATGGGATGATATAGAGCCTATTGGTGCTCAAGCTGCCGAGCGCCTGGGTTACCCCACGCAAAAGCCGCTGGCGCTGCTGGAGCGCATCATCCAGGCCAGCAGCAACCCCGGCGACGTGGTGTTGGACCCCTTCAGCGGCTGCGGCACGGCCATTGCCGCGGCGCAAAAGCTGGGGCGGCGCTGGATCGGCATCGACATCACCCACCTGGCGATTGCCATGCACAAGAGCCGCCTGAAAGACATGTTCCGCCTGGAAGCCGGCAAGGACTATGAGGTGATCGGCGAGCCGCAAGACCTGGCGGCGGCGCGCCAACTGGCGCGCGAAAACCGCTACCAGTTTCAATGGTGGGCGCTGTCGCTGGTGCAGGCGCGCCCGCTGGGGGGGGGCGAGGGCAGCAAGAGCGGCAAAAAGGGCAGCGACCAGGGCATCGACGGCCTGATTCCCTTTGTGGACGACGCCAGCGGCAAGCTGAAGCGCGTGCTGGTGCAGGTGAAGAGCGGGCATGTCAAATCGGGCGACATCCGCGACCTGGCAGGCGTGCTCAGCCGCGAGAAAGACGCTCCGCTGGGCTTGTTCATCACCCTCGAGCCGCCCAGCAGCGAGATGGTGCGCGAGGCGGCCTCGGCGGGCTTCTACACCTCGGACCTGTGGCAAAAAGACTATGCGCGCCTGCAAATTCTCACCATCGAGCAGTTGTTCGACGGCGCAACGGTGCAAATGCCGCCCGCCTATGCGGCTTTCAAGCAGGCGCAGCGCGTGAAGAAGGACGACGCGGTGCAGGGCGAACTGGAGTTGTGAGTTTATTGTAATTCCACGCCGAGACGCAGAGGGCGTAGAGTAGGGTGCAGTCGTTTCCCAGACTGCACCACCAATGGTGCGCTCAGAAAACGAGCGGCACCCTACCCGTTATGCGCTCTTGGCGTCCTGGCGGTGAAAGAATACACTGCGAGAAGGGCACCCCACCCGGCCTGCGGCAGTTGTCCGCATCGGCCCTCCCTCCCCTAACCCCTCCCGGCGGGAGGGGAAAATGAAAGTGGGCTGCACCCATTCAACGGGACTGGAGGAGAAAATGATCGTGGGCTGTCTCCGTACAACGAGACTGGAGGTTAAAATTATAAAAGCTGCGTTCTCCGCGGCTCGGTGAGAGGAACACCCCGCCCGGTTTGCGTCGAATTTTCCCCCTCCTTTTAGCGGTAGGGTGCAGTCGCTTCCCAGACTGCACCACCGATGGTGCGCTCAGAAAACGAGCGGCACCCTACGCGCTCCCTCCCCTAACCCCTCCCGGCGGGAGGGGAAAATGAAAGTGGGCTGCACCCATTCAACGGGACTGGAGGAGAAAATGATCGTGGGCTGTCTCCGTACAACGAGACTGGAGGTTAAAATTATAAAAGCTGAGTTCTCCGCGGCTCGGTGAGAGGAACACCCCGCCCGGTTTGCGTCGAAAACTCCCCCTCCTTTTAGCGGTAGGGTGCAGTCGTTTCCCAGACTGCACCACCGATGGTGCGCTCAGAAAACGTGCGGCACCCTACGCGCTTTGCGCTCTTGGCGTCTTAGCGGTGAAAAAATACTGTGTTAGAAGCACCGCGAAGTCGCGAAGGGCGCCAGGAAAAACAGTTTAAAAACCTTTGTGCTCTTGGCGTCCTGGCGGTGAAAAAATACTGTGTTAGAAGCACCGCGAAGTCGCTAAGTACGCAAAGAAAAACAGTTTAAAAAACCTTTGTGCTCTTGGCGTCCTGGCGGTGAAAAAATACTGTGTTAGAAGCACCGCGAAGTCGCTAAGTACGCAAAGAAAAACAGTTTGAAAAACCTTTGCGCTCTTGGCGTCCTGGCGGTGAAAGAAGATGTTGCGTGAAAAGCACCCCACCCGGTCTGCGACCACCCTCCCCATTTTTCTGTGAAAAATAGGGGGGTGTAAGCACCGGCGACTTTGCGTGAGAAAAATTTTCGAGGAAAAAATGGACATCAATATCCGAAAATGCCGCAGCGATGATTTGGAAGAATTGCGCACCATTGCCTACGAGACCTATGACGAGACCTTTCGTCCCATGAACAAACGCGCCACCATCAACCGTTACCTGGCCGAGGCCTTTGACCGCAAAAAGCTGGCGGCTGAACTGGCCAACCCGGCTTGCCATTTCTATTTCCTGTTTGCCGATGAACAACTGGCGGGCTATTTGAAGATCAACGAAGCGCCCGCGCAGTCTGACCTTAATGACCCGCAGTCGCTGGAGGTTGAGCGCATCTATGTGCGCAAGGCCTACAAGGGAAAAGGGCTGGGCGCACACCTGCTGCATTTTGCCTTGCAGCTTGCCGAAGAAATGCAAAAACGTTCGGTGTGGCTGGGGGTGTGGGAGAAAAACACGGAAGCAATCGCCTTCTACAAGAAGATGGGCTTTAACGAAGCCGGGCGGCACACGTTTCGCATGGGCAATGAATTGCAGTCCGACTGGATCATGAAGAAGATGGTCTCGCCGGAAGATTAGAAGCCCGATCAAACAGCGGCATTTCCTCTAACCATCCCATTGATTTCTGGAAAGGAAATGCCTAAAATGGATATCAGGTGTTTCAACTGGCTGCCGCGAGGGGAATGGGAACAGGCAGCGCTTTCACTGGTGGAGGAGGGTGCAAGAGATGGACGGCATGTCAATTTGGATGGCGCTTTTGTGGGGCCTGTTGATGCTGGTATTTGCCGCGCCGGGCTATTTAATCCAGTCGAGCATGAAGAAAGCGCTGGAACGCCAGCGCCGCGCCCGCGAATGGCCGGTGACCGACGGCGTGGTAAGCGGCGGTCATGTCGAACAAAATTACCGCATGGGACGCAGGCGAAATTTGTTTGGCTTCCGTCAGCGCGTGGCGGTTTACCGGCCGGTGATTGAATATACCTACCAGGTGGGCGGGCAAACTTACCAGGGCTCACGTTACAAGAACAGTTTTCCCGGTGAATGGGCGCATCCCGACCAGGCCAGGGTGCAGGCGCTGGTCGAAGAATATTTTGAGGGCAAACCCGTGCCGGTTCATTACCTGCCGGAAGACCCCGGGCAGGCTTACCTGGAGTTGGAGACAGATGAAGGCGGCTTGCAGGCCGCGCGCTGGTTTGGTTTTACCCTGCTGGCCGCCGGCGCGCTGCTGCTGGCTTATGGCATTTTCAACCTGGCGCAGAACATTGGCGCATCGGCCGGGTGTGCGGCGGTGGTCAAAAGCCCGGCGGTTTTGCCCGCCGCCACGTCGCAAATTAAGAGCCAACTGGAGAAAACCCTCAACCTGGCCTGCAAGCAAGAGAGTTTTGGCGGTGTGAACATTGCCTACCGCGGCTGGCGCTGCACACCCCCGGCGGGGGGTGAGTTTCCCTCGGTGCAGGTGTGGAGCCGGGCGCAGGAACCCGAGTCGGCCGACCTGGTGTGGTTGACCACTGACCGCAGCGATTCGGATAAGGACCAGGCACAAATGCTGACGGTGATTCAAATTGCGCTCCAATCGGATGATGCGGCGATGGGGAAGAAGGTCTATCAGGAAGCGGTGAACCAAAAAAGCCGGATCGAAAGCACTCTGGGTGAGGTCCCGCTGGTGGTGGATGCGTCGTCTGAGACGCGCTTCAATATGATGGTGGGCGAGTCGAAGTGAGGCGAACCGAACAGCAATTTTTTATGACATGCTATAATTTTCCTATGGATATAAACAATCTGATTGAATCGATAGAACTGAAACAATTTTGCCGAAAACACCACATTCGGCAGTTAGCCTTCTTTGGATCAGTGCTGCGGGATGATTTCACTCCACAAAGTGATATTGATGTCTTGGTCAAATTTGAACCCGGATTTACCCCCGGCTTTGATTTTTTTCTAATTGAGGCGCAACTTTCGAAAATGCTGGGCAGAAAAGTGGATTTGCAAACAGCGGGGTTTTTAAGCCCTGAGATCAGGGAGAATGTTATGAATGAGGCTGTTTCGGCCTATGAGCAGGCATGATCCTCAGGTTGCATTAAAACAGATATACTCTCATGCAAATGAAGCAGTTGAAATTTGCCGCGCGAAAAGCCGTTCAGACCTTGATTCGGATCGATTACTGAATCTCGCCTTAACTCGCTTAATAGAAATCATGGGTGAAGCAGCAAATAGAGTGCCCGATTCAATTCAAGAGCAATATCCTGAATTGCCCTGGATGCAAATGATCACGGCGTCATCGGTGCGCACCAGGTACGACACGCCAAATTCACCCTGCAAGCCCGTGCTTTCATCAGCGGCGGCTTCAACCAGGGGCAAAATGGACAGGCTGCGCGTGCTGCCAATGTTGGCCAGCGGGGCGGGAGTTGCCGCCCGGGACTGTGTTACAACCCGCCTGGCCTGGCTGACGCGCACGAAGTGAGCCGCTGCCAGCATCAGGGCGATCCCCGCCAGGGCAAACAGCAATCGAATTAATAATGATTTCATAAGCCAATTTTCCATGCGCTGAAGCGTTAATCTTCCAGGTCGGCGGCTTCCAGGTCAAAATCTTGCGCTTCGAAGCTCATGCCGATGAAGGAGGCAAAATCGAGGTTGCTCATATCCTGCCCGCGGCGTTCGCGCAGCATATAGAACAACTCAAGATAACTGCGCGGGCAGCGCGCTTCCCACTTAAGGCCCAGTTCCTGCGCCACGCGGCGCACCTGTTCGCCGTCGGCGGCTTCGATTTCGCAAAAGGTGCCGTAGGGCATCTCGTCAATGGTCACTTCGCTGTCGTGAAAAAAGAAAGTGGTGCGGTACTTTTCATAGGTGACGCTCACCTGGTAGCCCAGTGCTTCCAGGAACAGCCTGGCGGTGTCAAAGTTGCTCACCTCAAATTCAATTTCGCGGCGCACGCTGACCGCCTGGTCGGGCAGGGCGGGGTCTTTATAGGTGAGGCGGGCGCGGGTATCCTGGCGCAAACGCAGCACGCGGCGCTGACGGCTCAGGTCTTTGCCGGGTGTGTCGAAACGCAGGTTAAGCTCATGCACACGCCCATTGGGTTCGGGCTGCGCGCCCAGTTGCAGCAAGCGCTCGCGCAGGCGGCGCGGATAGGCCAGGTAGAACTTGGTTTCAATTTCCTGGTGTTGATTGTTATTCATGTGCGGCTCCTTTGGGTGCGGCGGCAAAAATCTGCCGGGTGTGCGGGAAAGAAAAAATCCCCCAGGCAAAAGCCAGTCCCATGAGGGTCATTATAAGGGCAAACGGCCAGTTTGGCTGTAAACTGCCTGCTGCGCCCACTGTCAGGCGGTCCAGCCAGTAACTGGCGGCAAAAAAGGCACTGGCCAGGCGCACCGCAGTCGGCGCCCAGCGCTGACGCAGCCACACACCCAGCCCGGCTAGCAAGCCTGCCACACCCCAGGCTGCGCCGCCCGCAGCCAGGTAGAGCGGGCTGACCGATAAATTCAATGTGAGCAGCCATTGCCACTGGCTGAGAGCGCCGTACAGCCGCAGCCAGCCCAGTAGCGAGAAGAGCAGCAGCCAGGCAATCAACAGCCACAGCAGCCAGCCCAGCTTCACGCGGCGCGGCCTGGTTGAAGAATGTTCGGGTGGGGTCATTTGAGCGTCACTTCCCACAGGTGCACGTGCGCCGGTTCCAGGTCATAAGTATTGCTCACGTCGATTTTTAACTCTTTCACCTTCACCGGTTTGTTCAGCACAAATTCCAGGTCGTGCGGTTGGGGCTCTTCCAATGCCACGCGCTGCAGGCTTTGCAGTTGTTTTCCCTGCGCGTCGAACAGTTCAAGGTGTGCGGTGGTGTGCGTGCCGCCAATGCGCAAAATGACGCTGCTGATGAAACGCTCATCCGGCAGCACAATCTCCAGCCGCAGCGGGTTGGCTTCCAGCGTGCGGATGAGGGAATCTTTGTTGCCGTCAAACAGCATGGCAGCCTCGCCCATATCAAGGTAGGAATGTCGCACGGTGACGGGTGTGCTGCCCATGTACACGCTGGTTTCCTGCAAAAGGCGGCGCGCGGCGCGTTCTTCTTCCAACAATGCGTCAATATTGTCCACATAGCGCAGGCGGATGAAATAGAAAGCCGGCTGGCCGTTGGGGGCGGGCAGGGTTTTCTCAACGCGCACATCGGTGAACTTGTTGGTTTCCAGGGTTTTCTTGTATTCATCCGGCGTCATAATGAACAGCGTGTCGCTGCTGATGTCTTTGTGCTCCAACAGATAACCGTCAATGCTGCCCAGTTCAAAAGGGGTGGGTTCAAAAAAGAAACGCGCCACGATGTCGGTGCCGTTGGCCCAGGTGGGCGAGAGCACAATGCGGGTTTGCGGGTCATATTTCAAGATGTTGTCAATGGCAGCAAACACCTGGCGCGCGCCGTACTGCATGCCGTTCAGGCCGTAGTCGGTGTCCCACAGGGGGCCGTCAACCAGGGCGGTGCGCAGCAGCCAGAAGTTGCCGCCCGCCAGCAGGACGAATGTCCCCAGGACCAACCCGGGCCAGGCTTTTTGCCAGCGATTTTGCAGCCAATTGAGCAGGGCGACGGCGCCCAGGGCGGTGAGCAGCGCGGCGGGAATGACCATGTTCAGGGCGCGGGTGATGCCCAGCGCCACCAGGGCGGCTCCGCTGGGGGCGGCCAAAACCGCCAGCAGCAGCGCGCGGTGAGGCGAACTGCGCAAGTTTTTGAGGCAAACAGCCATCCCCAGCAGCAGCAGGGGCAGGGTTGGGCGCAGCAGGTTGCCCAGCCCGTCCATCTTGTGGCGCGACATGTCCACCTCGTTGGGCAAAAACCAGTAACCGGGGTTCAGTCCGCGCAGGTATTCGCGCCCGTAGCGCGCCAGTTTCTCCTGCAGGGGGCGGTTTTCAATCCAATAGGAACCGAGCTGGCGCAGGTGCTGCACGTTTTCTTCGGGGTGGTGAATTTGAAAGCGCAACATGGGAACGGCCAGCAGCAGGCACAACCCCACGGTGCGCAGCACAACATCGCGGTGCTGTTTGTGATAGTTGAAATCGGAAAGGAACAAGAACAGGGCAGTAACCAGCACCACCATGCGCGCCGGGCTGTAACTGTAAAAGCTGAGCGCGGCCATGCCGGCAGAGGCATACAATGCTTTGGTCATGCCGCTGCGGTAAAGCATGTAATAGTACAAAAATCCGGCGTAGAAGCTGACCGCCAGCGCGGTTTCAAACGCGGTGCGCGAGTGCAGAAACCAGGCCGGTGTGATGCCCAAAATCAGCACCCCCAGCCAGTAGTGACGGATGTGGAAGACGTCGCGCAGAATCAGGCCGACATAGGCGGCGCCCAGCAGGGTGGCCAGCACACAGGCTGCGCGGGTGACGAAAATGGAGCGCCCAAACAGCAGGGTGGGAATCACCTGCCAGTAGACCGACACACCCAGGTTGTATTGATAACTGTTGAAGAAATAGGTGGGAAACAAAAAACCGTCGTATCCCCTGAAACCGTCGCGCAGAAAATCCTGCGCCAGCAGGGTTTGAATGGCTTCATCGGTGAAGAAGAAAATCGGGTAGCGCTCCAGGCCGATCAGGCGGGTGAGCAGGTAGACCAGCAGCGACGCCCAGAACAGGGCGGCGGCGAGCTGCGCCGGCTGGCTGAACCAGGTTGACAGGCGGCTGCGCCAGTTGAGCGGCGGGGTGAATCGGCCTTCGCCCAGTGTGATGCTGTGTTCATCCTGCGGCTGGTCATCGGCGGTCAAAGCTTGCACGCGCACTTGCAGGCGCACATCGGGCGGCAATTGGGCGCGCAGGTGCAGGCGCGCTTCGCCCACCTGCAGGGTGGTTTCTTCCACCGTTGGTTTTGGCGGTTCGCTGTTGCTGTTTGCGGGTGAAGGCGGTTGTTCAGTCATGAGATGTGCGCATGCCCTGTGGGGATTATAGCATGTCCGCATGGTTCATGTTTCAGGTGTAGAACCGGGATGGTGTTGTATTCAATACAAACATGTGTATAATAATTATGATTATAATAATTTAGATTAGCTTTTTGGGGGATGGGCTGAACTGGAGGCCGCCATGTTTGTTGACCGGATTACAGAATTGAAACAATTGGAACAATCCTACCACGCTAATCGGGCTGAATTATTTGTGCTTTATGGGCGCCGGCGGGTTGGGAAAACCGAACTGCTGCGTGAGTTTTGCAAAGATAAACCGCACATCTTTTTTATAGCCACGTTGAGCAGCGACAGCGAACAACTGGCCAATCTGTCGCAACAAATTTATGGTTTTAATCAGCGCGATATTCCAGAAGGTTTTACTTTTCCCTCATGGGAAGCGGCTTTTCGGGCGTTGGCATCGCTTTGCCAGGCAGATACCCCCCGACCGATTGTGATTCTGGATGAATTTACGTATTTAATCAGCGGCAATAAAGCCATCCCGTCCATCCTGCAAAAGGTCTGGGATGAATTATTATGCGACACCGGGCTGATGCTGGTTTTATGTGGTTCTTACATTGGCATGATGGAAAGCGAGGTGCTGGGGTACCAGGCTCCATTATATGGAAGGCGGACGGCCAGTTTATTGCTGCGCCCATTGGATTTATCAGCGTCAGCCAGTTTCTTTCCGCATTATTCCCCGGACGATCAATTCCTGACCTGGGCGATATTGGGCGGCATGCCTTATTATCTGAATACCTTTAATAATCAGTTATCTCTTGTGGAAAACATCCAGCAGCATATCTTGAATGCTCAAACCGGGGCCTTATTCAACGAACCCCGCTTGTTGTTAATGGAAGAATTGCGGGAACCGCGTAATTATTTCTCCATTTTGCGTGCCATTGCCCAGGGAAAAACACGCCTGAATGAGATAACCCAGTCATCGGGAGTAGGTGAAGTAACCACTGTGTCACGTTATCTCGATATTTTGCAACAAATGCGCCTGATTGTTCGGAACGTTCCAGCCACTGAATCTCAACCCGAAAAAAGTAAAAAAGGACTATACCAGATTGATGATCATTTTTTGCGCTTCTGGTTCCGATACATCCATCCCAATCAGACGAGTCTTGATCTCGGATTGAGTGAAGCAATTTTAATACAGCGTGTTGAACCCGATCTTGATCATTTTGCTGCAGCAGCCTTTGAAGAAGCCGCCCGGTCATTTGCGGCGAAACTGGCATTGAATGGAATGATTCCATTCCTGCCTGAGCGAATTGGCGGTTGGTGGGATCGTGAAACAGAAATGGATGTTCTGGCAATCAGCTTGCAGGAAAAGGCGGCATTCGCAGCAGAGTGCAAGTGGTCCATTAATCCGGTTGGAACGAATATACTGTCCGAGTTACAGAATAAATCGAAGTTCTTGATCGAACGATTTAATCTTCAGAAGGTTATTTATGCCTTATTTTCACGGGCGGGATACACATCTGACCTTGTGCAAATGGCTAAATCACAGGATGTGCAGCTTTATACTGTAGATGACCTGGTGAAAAGTGATTAAAAATTTCTGCTTTTTTGCTTTCTATGAGATTGTTTCGTTGGTTGAAATTGGAAAAAAGTTATTTCAACCTCCCAGCAAAGACAAATCACCTTATCCCGAATGGACGTTAGTTAAAGATTTTCATAAATAATTCTTACTTATTTTTAAGGTCAACGATGTAATATTAAGGAGTAATTTTGGGTCAAAAGAAAAAATAGTGGCGTTTTCTGGTTTGAGCAGGTTTCAACCCCGGAAGATGCTGATGAGGATAGGCTTATGTCGTGGAAAAATTTCTTTTTAGCCATTTTGCTGTTAATGCTGGTGAGCGCCAGCGCATTGATCGGCGCGGCGGCGGGCGGTTATGCCGTCTATCAATATCTGGGAGTGCAGCAGGAAACCAGCGCTTCTCAGGTCACGATCCAACCTGCTGTGCAAGCTCAAGCTGACCTGGAACAGGCTGCCCAGTTAATTCAAATTTCCAATTCGCAAGTGGAAACCGCTGTAACCAGCGCGGTTGAGAAGGTGGGGCCGGCTGTGGTGACCGTGGTGGGAACCGTGCAGCAGCGTGTGACCAACTTTTTCGGCAGCAGCCTGGCCGAGGGCGAAGTGAGCGGCAGCGGGGTGATCATTTCAGCCGACGGCTACATTCTTACCAACAACCACGTGGTGGAAGGAACCCAAAGCCTGTATGTAATCCTGGCGGACGGTTCTGAATTGCCCGCCACGCTGGTGAACACCGATGTGTTTGCCGACCTGGCAGTCATCAAGGCAGACGGCAGCATGCCGGCGGTGGCCGTCCTGGGGAACTCAGACCTGTTGAAGCCCGGCGAAACTGTGATCGCCATCGGTTCGCCGCTGGGTGATTTTAAAAACACCGTCACGGTGGGGGTGATCAGCGCCACCGGGCGCGCGCTCAGCACCCAGGCTGGCTACCAGATGGAAGACCTGATCCAAACCGATGCCGCCATCAATGAAGGCAACTCGGGCGGGCCGCTGGTCAACCTGAACAGCGAGGTTATCGGCATCAACACGCTGGTGGTGCGCGGCAGCGGCAACACCAGCACCACCGCCGAAGGGTTGGGCTTTGCCATTCCGTCCAACACGGCGCGCATCATTGGCGAGCAAATCATTGCCAAAGGCTATTTTGCCCGTCCCTACCTGGGCATCAACTGGCAGGGCATTACCCCCAACATCGCCCGCCGCTACGACCTGCCGGTGCAGTGGGGCGCCTATGTGACCGGCGTGGCGGCCGACAGCCCGGCGGGGCGCGGCGGCTTGCAGACGGATGACATCATCGTGCGCATTGGTGATACCACCTTTGACGAGAATCATTCTTTCATTAACTTGCTGTTTGCCCACCAGCCCGGCGAAACCGTGGCGGTCGAAGTAGTGCGTCAGGGGCAGAATGTTGAATTGCAGGTCACGCTGGGAGAAACATCAGCCAACCAGTAAAACTGACCAAATGCGCTGACATGGATTAAACCAATCCATGCGCCGGGTTTTGACTGGCGCATGGATTTTTTGGGATTTGAGTAATAAGGATATCTTTTTTAAGAAACCGTCTGCTTATTCGAAACAGGTGATAAATAACGAGGTCCAATGCGGGTCCTGGTAGTGTCGAAAAAACCTATTTAACTGGTACGGCAATCATTGTAAGCAGTTCACCGGCAGGACGATTGTCATCATTTAAGTAGTAATTGAATATCGTTCCCTGCTGCTCATAACCATGTTCAGCAATCCACCGCATAATTTCCATCATCATTGGATCGGTTTCCTCGTAAGCGCCTAAGAAGATGGCGGAAACCACTTTTTGCACAGGAATCGTGCGCCCCACAATATCGCCATTCCCTGGAACTGGTTTTGCAACAGGAAAGCCAATTTCTATGTCCAGGTTATTCAGGTTATTCAGATCAACATTATAGTAGCAAACAAACGGGCATCCGGCGAGAAGCAGGTTTCTCTGCGCTGCATATGCCTGAATTTTTTCATAGGCTTCCCTGGCAGTTTGCGGATATTCAGCGAAACGGATTGTGGTACGGATGGATAAAACATGCTGCTCCGGCTGCTCATAGATATCGATTTTAGAAACAACTGTCATGCCCAATTCCTCCTGGATTTCTTTTTAATATTGCTGCGAATGGCAATACACTGCTTCACATCATCAAGTACTGCCTCATCTGTCACATGGATCATGAGCCATTTCTGCCCCATGCCTGTTTTTGTTTCGTGATATAACGCCTGTAAGTACGGCGTAAAAAAGGGAAGCGCCAATTCGATCTCTGCTTGCTCGTTTTGGCTAATTACAATGAGCGCTATAAAATCGCCCTTCATTGGATACAGCGTGCATAAGGTGCGGTAAGGATAGCACAGGATACCCCATTGTCTTATCACACAATGCCCTTTTTTAGACAAGACAGTGAAGATGAACCTGAACTACATCAACGGTCGTAGATTGGTGGACAACATGACGAGGAAGTACATCGAATCGTATAGGACACACAGCACTTTAATTATTCTGCCTGTGTGACGGTGTTTGAAAACAACCTGACGTATGAATATGACCTGTTGATCGAGGATCAGAATAGCTTTTTTATTGAATGACAGCGGTGTTATCGGGCAGGGTGATGACCAGGCAGCCTGACACGTCCCGGTAGGCGTATTGCACCGGCCCCGACACGGTCAGCACCTGCCCGCGCTGCAGGCCGAGGGCCAGGTCTTTGTCTCGAAGGGTGAAAGCCAGCGCGCAGCCGCCATCCAGCATCAGGTTCACCCGGTAGCCGCGCTGCAACGAAAGCTCGCGTGAAACATCCAATACGGTGCCATCCCAGCCGTCAATGCGCGAATGGCGCACTTCTTCCAGCAGGTTGTCCCATTGTGCGCTGGTCAGGTTATCGCGGGCGTCCAGGATTTCAAAACAGGTGGGCGCGCTGGGACGCGGTGGCAGCGGTGTGGGTGCGGTGGCGGCATTGGCTTGCTGCGGGCAGGGAACACAGGGGCAGCCGGTGACCGGGATGGAAAATGGAATGACGGTAACCACGGTGGGGGTGAGGGTGGGCTCAACCTCTGGAATCAATCGCAGGTTGGGCTGCTGAATCAGCCCAATGGAAATGCAGCAATTCAGGATGAAAAACACACCCAGTGTACAGCAAGTGAAGCCCAGTGTTCGATTCATGACAGCCCCTTTTTCATTCCCACCTGCGAGGTGATGGATGCCGCGCCCCCGCCCGGCGGAAATTTCCTCAATAATGAGAAGATGCAAAGGTCATGCCATTTCTTCAACGCGGCGACGTGCTATAATCCACTTCATGCGGTGGATATCTGAAGATGAAGCCTGAACGCCAATCCAAATTTTCTTCTCAAATGACTGACTTCAACAGGGGGTTGCTGTTGATGATTTGCCTGATGTTCGGGGCTGCCTGGGTGTTGGCATCTTGCGCTTTGCCGAAAGCACAACCCACGGCTACCGCATCGGCCACTGTTTCACCATCACCCAGCGCCACGGCGTCGCTCACCCCGCTGCCGCCCACCGCCACCGGCATCTGGGGCAATTATCCCGCTCCACGTGAGGCCCCCGTCACGCCCATCCCGCCGCCTGTCAGCACGCTGACGGCGCCGTCAGATGTGCAGGCGCTGCTGTTGATGGGGGTTGACCGCAATTCTCCTTACGCCGGGCGCACTGATGCGGTGTTGATTGTGTTCTTCACCCCCAAAAATACGCGCGCCAGTTTTTTGTCCATTCCGCCGGATCTGTTGATGTACATCCCGGGCTATACCATGCAGCGCCTGCAAAACGCCTATGCCCTGGGCGGCGCCGACCTGGTGACGCAAACCTTGCAATACAACCTGGGCATCACCCCGCAGCGCTGGGCGGTGATTCACCTGGACCGTTTCACCGAGTTGATCGACACCCTGGGCGGCGTGACCATTGACATTCCCCAAGAAGACCATCCGCTGTGCGGCGGTTTGCCCACCGGAGAGACGGTGCTGGATGGTCCGCACATGCTGTGCTATGCGCGTTCGCGCCAGGGGTTGGCTGAAAATGAACGCAACCGGCGCCAGCAGGAAGTGCTGCTGGCGGTGTTTCAACACCTGACGCACGGCGGCAACCTGGCGCGCCTGCCCGAGTTGTTCAGCCTGTTTGGCGAGGCCGGCGTCACCAACCTGAACCTGGCTGAACTGACCGCCTACATTCCGCTGGCGCTGCAAATGAGCGAGCGCGACCAGTTCGCGTTTACTTCCTTCTCGTCACAACATATGGACACCTGGCAAATGCCTGGCATGGCGCGCTCCAGCGTGTTTTTACCGCGCGCCGATGCCGCGGCCGAACTGGTGCAGCATGCGGCTAACTTTGTGCTCACCCCCGCGCCCGGTTCTTCGGCCAAAATGGCGACGCTGGTGTTTGAACTGACCACCTCGCCCACGCCCACACCCACCACCATTCCCAGCGCCACCCCGCGGAACACGCCCACCCCCACCGAGACTGAAATCCCAACGGAAACGCCCACCCCCACCATGACACTTACCCCCACTTTGACGGTGACGGAGACGACGGAGGGAGTCAGTGCAGGGGGATAAAAAATTCCCTGCGATCGTTTCATTTTCTTAAACACTTGTAATTATTCATTTCATATAGGATAATAGACATAAAATGTCTATTATCCTATATGAAAATACAATCACTATCTTCCCTCGATTCGATCCCTTACTTCACCATTGAAGGTGTAAAACAACTGCTTGGTGAAGAGTCTTTTGCCAATGGAACCATTCGAACTGCGCTTTATCGCTGGATGAAAGTTGGGCTAATTATTCAGTTAAAAAAAGGCGTTTATATGACTCGGCAATTTTTTGACCAGCATAAGGCTGATTTGAATTTCTCAGCAGCGGTCAGTTCCATATTGATTCCCCAGTCTTATATTTCACTTGAATATGTTTTACAGCGCTATGGTGTTTTGACTGAAGTAACTTTTTCTGTTACTTCCATTACACAGAAGAATACACGGGTGATTGAAAACGAGATCGGATGCTTCACCTATCATCATATCAAGATGGATCTTTATAATGGATTTACCCTGGTTGATTACCTGGGTATCCCGTTTGCACAGGCTAGTGTTGCAAAAGCCCTTTTCGATTACCTGTATTTCCGTCCCCTGACTGGCAACATTTCCCTTCCTGCTTATAATCTGTGCGAAGATTTGCGCTTTAACCTGGATGATTTTTCAATAAAAGATCGTGAAGAGTTTGGAAAGTTTGTTGAAAACGCCAGGAGCCGAAAAATGGATAAAATTCTGCAAAATTTGAGGGGAACAGTATGGCGACCATAGTCCAATATTTGCAAAATGTTCTTTCGCAAAAAGACCCATCCTTGACAATTGAAACAAAACGGATCATCCTCAAAGAGGTGTTGCAGGCATATACACTGGACTTTCTCTATAATCATCCCACTTATCGGAAATTAAATTTCTATGGAGGCACCTGCCTGCATATCGTGTTCGGATTGAACCGTCTTTCAGAAGATATTGACCTGGATAATAGCAGCGGGATTAACATCAGCAACCTCGAAACGGATTTATTAAACCATTTTCGTTCAAGTATTGGTTTTACCGAAGTTACTGCCAAAACGCAAACAGGTGAATGGGGAATCCGACGAACAACCTTAAAGTTTCCTGTTTTAAATGAGTTGGGCTTATCCTCTCATTTGGATGAAGCCTTGCACCTTAAGGTGGAAATCAGCCAGCACAGGCAGGTTTCGATTATTCAACGGACGCCGATTCTGGTTCATGGTCGCAGCCTGGTTGCGGCTCACTTTTCACTGGAGACAATGATGGCAGGAAAAATGCTTGCCTGCCTGGAGCGCAATTTTTTAAAAGGCAGAAATGGTGCATCGATAAAGGGCAGAGATTTTTATGACCTGTTGTGGTTTATGCAAAAGAAAATTCAACCCCTCGAAGAAAAGTTGAATAAAGATGGTGTAAAGTCCTATACAACCCAATCAGCCATGCAAACATTACAAGAAAAAATTAGGAGCATAAAATCAACCGATCTGGCAGTGGATTTATTACCCTTATTTGAACAACGAACCTTTATTACAGCCTGGTTGGAAGCATTCCATGAAAATTTTGAGCGATTCGCAGAAAATTATCGAACCTGACAACTTGTGATGGTGAAATGAAAGCGGATGCATTTTTCGCACAGGTAGTAAAATTTTAAAGATGCATAGAATATACTCTTTTCTGAAAGAAAAAATTCGGAGTTAATTCTTCTTATTCTTAACATGACCCCGAACATTCTTAAGGAAATGAAGCGATGTCGTTGTAACACATCGTTCATGAATCTCAAACCGCATTCTTCTAAATTCCCGATAAAAAATTTCTAACCCCACTTGCAATTTCACCTCAAAAAAAGTATTCTATTTAAATGTAACAATCTTACAAAGGAGTAAAGGCGCTGTTGGTGACACCTTGCACCGCTGTCCAACCGCTTGACCTCCGGCAACCATGATCTACCCAAGGCGAATCGTCACCCTGGGATTGTTGGTTATGGCACTGGCCGGATGGTTCATGCTGCCTATCAGCCGGCCGCCCGTAGTGCTCGCCGAGTATGGGGTTCCTGACGGAACCGAAGGTCCGCAGCGCAATACCTTTATCAAAGTCGATATCGACCTGTATGCCTGGTGGATGTCGGAATGGGGGAAAAGCGATATTCTATGCCAGATTGTGGTGGAGCATGACGGCATGCCCACCGGCGCTGAGATATACAAATCCTGCGGGGCAAACCTGTATGATGAATGGAAGGAAACCGTTGGCTGCGGGCAAAGCGCCGCGCAAGACACCTCGGAATGTGAAGGTATGATTTTGCACCTGGCCGGCAAAGGGCGCGGACAGAAAGAGATGGAAGTGGAACTGCCGCCCGCCCAGGTGTGGGTGTCAGTGATCGGCTGTGATTTGCAATACCCCGACAACCGCTGCGACAGCACCCCCCTGCTGTATTTACAGGGTGAAGAACCCCTGCCCAATGAAACCATTGTCAGCCTGCAGGGCACAGTGAATGGGCGTTCATTCACCTGCCCTGGCGATCATTGCACCTTGCCCATGCCGCCAACCGGTTTGCAAGGGCAAACCATCGAGTTCTGGGGCGACTCCAGTTTTGGCGACTCGACCGAGCATTTCACCGCGCGCGTGCGCGTGATTCCCTGGGGCGATTTTGCCGACCCTGAAAAGAAAGCCTCGGCTGATACGCAGCCCGCCTGGTTTGTGGACGTGCTTAGCAGCCAGTGGAAAGGCGCACACCCCGCCAGCAGCGCTGAAATTTGGCAGGTGTTTCCCGAGGTGGGAGGTCCGCCGGCCTGGTTGAGCACCCCCAAAGATGTGAAAGATTTGCGCTCGTCAGTATCTTACTATTACCTGGCGGGTATGTTGATTCAAAACGGCGCGGTGGATGCCAGCGGCTGCCCCGACGGCGGCATGCAGGCCGACAAAGCCGCCACCGTATGCGGTGTGCAGACGGCCTTGCCGCAGGTGCATGAGTGGCAAAACCGCTTTGATGCTGAAATTGTGCAGGTGGCGCGCGACACGGGTGTGCCGGCGCAGTTAATGAAAAACATTTTCAGCCGTGAAAGCCAGTTTTGGCCCGGCATCTACAAAACTTACCGTGAAGCCGGGCTGGGGCAAATGACCGATTACGGCGCTGACACGCTGCTGTTGTGGAACCCCAGTTTCTTCCAGCAATTTTGCCCTCTGGTGTTAAGTGAAGAAATTTGCAAAACACGCTTCGATGCCATGAGTGCGCAAAACCAGCGCCTGCTGCGTGGCGCGTTGGTGCAAAAATTCAACGCAGCCTGCCCCTCCTGTTCGGGCGGCATCGACCTGTCGCAGGCCAATTTCAGCGTGGGGCTGTTTGCCGAAAGCCTGCTGGCGCACTGCCGACAGACTGCGCAGATTATCATGAACACCACCCAACGCTACCCCGGCGAAGTGAGCAGTTACGCCGACCTGTGGCGCTTTACCCTGGTCAATTACAATGCCGGGGCGGGCTGTCTAATGGACGCGGTTAACGCCACCTGGGGCATGAGCGAACCGCTGGACTGGGTGCATGTGAGCGCCCGCCTGGGACCGGTTTGCCAGCCGGCCATTGGCTATGTCGATCAGATCAGCCAGATGCCCGGCGCGCAGCCCACACTGGCTCCATGGCAGTTGCAGATCACACCAACGCCGTCTCTTGCGCCCGCCCAACCCAGCATCACCCCTGAAGGTGCTGTAATTACGCCAACTCCCACTCCCACCCTGAGGCCTGACGAACCGCCCGATGGTGACGAAGAAGAAATGCCCGACGAGATTGAACCCGAGGGCGGCGGCGACGATGACGAGTACGATCCGTATGAATAAATCTGCCTCTCGAGAAACCACAGATAATTCAGAAAATCATTCAAACACTTCAGCGTAAACGATAATAGTCGATGGTATGGGATATCAGCGGGGGATTTCAGGATAATGATATTTCTTCCCGGCTAACTCTGCGAATTTACATGCAGTCCCAAAAAAAGCAGATGATTTCGGAGGTCAGCAATGGTTCAGAAGAAGAAAAAAAAAGGAAAATCCGAAAAACAGTCTCTTCCCCCAAAAGAAATGAGAAACAAGGATTATTATTGCGAGCTGGAAAAGCTGCAAATTGAGCTGGTTAAATTACAGGAATGGGTGAAAGCCAGGGGGCTGAGAGTGGTGGTGCTGTTTGAAGGGCGTGATGCAGCCGGCAAGGGTGGGGCTATTAAACGCATTACCGAAAGCCTCAATCCACGTTTTGCCCGCATTGTGGCGCTGCCAACCCCCACCGAAAAAGAAAGAACACAGTGGTATTTTCAACGTTATGTAGCTCATCTGCCGTCAGCCGGCGAGATTGTTTTTTTTGACCGCAGCTGGTACAACCGGGCTGGTGTGGAGCGTGTGATGGGTTTTTGCACTGACGATGAATACCAGGAATTCCTGCGCACCTGCCCTGAATTCGAACGCATGCTCATCCGATCCGGCATTATCTTGATTAAATACTGGTTTAGCGTCAGTGACGAAGAACAGGAACGCCGTTTTCAAGATCGTATCAAAGATCCTACCAAACGCTGGAAGCTCAGCCCGATGGACCTGGAATCACGCGCTCGTTGGGTCGATTATTCCAAAGCCAAAGATGCCATGTTCGCCTACACCGACACCAAACAAAGCCCGTGGTATGTGGTCAATGCCGATGACAAGAAACGCGCTCGTTTGAATGTGATGGCCCACCTGCTCAGCCTGATCCCCTATGAGGACTTGACTCCCGAACAACTCACCCTGCCGCCGCGGCAGCCTGATAAAGGTTATGTGCGCCCGCCCATTACCGAACAGACTTTTGTGCCTGAAAAGTATTAGCAAAATTTCTATAAAAATTTAAAAAATACGGAATATGGCGTTTAATTATCCCCATCAGCAGTGGTAAGATTGGGATCATTACACGTATTTCTCCGAAAGGATTATTTTTCCATGCAAAAGCGAAGTGAACAGGAACTGTTGGATGGTATGGTTACCCGCTATCCTGATTTGAAGGATGTGCAGGCGGATGTGCGCAGAGCTTATCAGCTGATGCGAGACAGTTTTAAAAGCGGCGGCAAATTGCTGATTTGCGGCAACGGCGGCAGCGCCGCCGACAGCGACCACATTGCCGGTGAATTGTTAAAGAGCATGGAACTGAAACGTCCCATTACTGCTGCCCAGCGCAAAGCACTGGTTGACCGCTATCCGGCCGAAGGCGAGTGGATTGCCGACCGTTTGATGCGGGCGCTGCCGGCTATTTCACTGCTGGGACATCCCGGATTGTTGTCAGCCATGGATAATGATGTTTCCAGCGAAATGGCCTATGCCCAGCAAGTGTTTGCCTACGGCAAACCGGGCGATGTGCTGCTGGCCATCAGCACTTCAGGCAAAGCAACCAACGTGAAGCATGCCATGCGCGTGGCGCATTCGCTGGGTATGCACACCATTGGACTCACAGGGAGCACACCATCGGAGTTTAACGACCTGTGCGATGTGGCCATTTGCGCCCCGGGCACGCTGACGGTTGATGTGCAGGAGCGACACCTGCCCATCTATCATACCTTGTGTCGATTGTTGGAAAATCATTTTTTTGATTAATCCAATCCATCAGGGACTGTCTAAAAAGAACCCGTGGCGATGGTTTTACCGCCATATCTTCGGGTTGCCCCATGGGGCGACCCCCACGGGCAGAGGCAAACACATTGGTTTGCCCACTTTTTAGACAGCCACTTCTTTATACTGTTTTCTGTCCAGAATGAACGGCAGCGATAACGAATTGGTATTTTTCCCTGCGGTAGAAAGGAGAATTTTTCTATGCCAAAAATAAACGAGCAAGAGATTTTGGATGAAATGGTAGCCAGCTATCCGGTTTTGTCAGAAATCCAGGATGATGTGCGGAAAGCCTATGAAGTGATGCGCGACAGCTATCGCAATGGCGGCAAACTGCTGATTTGCGGCAATGGTGGAAGCGCCGGCGCCAGCGATCACATCGCCTGCGAACTGCTTAAGACCATGGAACTCAAACGCCCGCTCAATACTGCTCAGCGAAAAATGATTATGGAACGTTACCCGGAAGAAGGCGCCTGGCTTGCCGATAACCTGACGCAGGGTTTGCCCACCATTTCACTCCTGGGACATGCCGCATTCCTGTCTGCCATGGACAACGACGTAAACAGTGATCTGGCGTATGCGCAGGCGGTTTTTTCGCTTGGCAAACCGGGTGATGTGCTGCTGGCCATCAGCACTTCAGGAAAAGCCAAAAATGTAAAAAATGCAGTGCGTGTGGCCAATGCCATTGGCATGCACACAATCGCGCTGACCGGCCGGCTGCTGCCCGACCTGAAGGATTTGTGCGAGGTAGCCATTTGCGCCCCGGGCGAAAGTTCGGTGCGTGTGCTGGAACGGCATTTACCAATCTATCATGTTTTATGCCGCTTGCTTGAAAATTATTTCTTCGATTAACTTATTAATTCCTGAAAGTACGACAATGCCTTCAATTTCTGGTAAACCGAACATCCTACAGCTTGAAAAAACCGCTGCTGAACTGCGTTTGAGCATGGTGAACATGCTGCAAACAGCTGGTGGTGGTCATTTTGGCGGCGGTTTGTCAGCCATCGATATTCTCACCGTGTTGTATTTTCATGTGCTGCGCATTGATCCGGCCAACCCGCGCTGGGCGGAACGTGATCGTTTTGTACTGTGTAAGGGACACGCCAACTGCGCTTATTCACCCACCCTGGCGAAACGTGGTTTTTTCTCTGAAGATTTGTTGAAAAACTATGGGCAACTCGACAGCCATTTTGGCATGCACCCCGATATGAACAAGATACCTGGTTGTGACATGAGCACCGGTTCCATCGGACACGGCACACCGGTGGCTGTTGGTATGGCGCTGGCAGCGAGGGTATTGAAGAAAGATTACCGTGTGTTTGTGCTGCTGGGCGACGGCTCTGTGATGGAAGGATCAACCTGGGAGGCCGCCCTGATCGCCGCCCAAAACCGCCTGGACAACCTGTGCGTGATCGTGGACCGCAACCGCTTCACCTGCGACGGCCCCACTGACGGCCCTGGCGACACGCAGGATTGTTACGGCATCCGCGGCACTTTGAGCCTGGAACCGTTGGAAGACAAATGGCGCGCTTTTGGCTGGCATGCGCTGCGTTGTGATGGGCACGACATGGCGCAACTGGCGCAGGCGTTTCAGCAGGCTGGTCAAATGAAAGGTAAACCCACCGCCATCATTGCCGATACGATAAAAGGCAAAGGACTTCCGTTCCTGGAAAACAGGGGTGAATATCACTATACCCATCTCACTGATGAGCAGTACCAACAGGCGGTCACCCTGTTGGCAGGGCAAATGGATGCTTTGCAGCAAAGCATCGAAGCAGGAGGCGCCCAATGACGCGAACTTTCACCCGTCAAGACCTGGCAGGGCAGGTGCCGCGCAGTGTGTTCGGCATGACGTTTGTGCAGTTGGCTGAACAAAACGAAAACATTGTAGCCATATCGCCAGACCTGATGATTTCAACCCGCCTGGCTGAATTTGTTAAGAAATATCCACATCGATTTTTTGAAACCGGTGTGACCGAACAGGCCGCGGTGGGCATTGCCGCCGGGCTGGCCGCCTGCGGTCTCACACCCTTTGTGTGCCAGTACGCTCCGTTTGTATCCATGCGGTCTTGCGAGCAGGTGCGGACGGATATTGCCTATCCCAACCTGAATGTTAAGATAATTGGCACACATGCCGGGATGAGCCCCGGCGCCGGCGGCGCCACCCATCTCAGCCTGGAAGATATTGCCATTTTGCGCGCTGTGCCAAACCTGACCATCCTGGCGCCTTCTGATAATGTGCAAACCGCCAAAGCCGTGCGCCTGGCGGCAGCCGCAACCGGGCCGGTGTATGTGCGTCTTGTGCGTGGTTCTGAAAACAACCTGGATTTATATGCCAGTGAAGAGGACTGCACTTTGGAAATTGGCAAAGCCGTGATGTTACGCGACGGCAATGATGCCGCCATCCTGGCTGCGGGGCATCCGGCTGTGCAGGAGTCTTTCCAGGCAGCCGAGTTGCTGGAACGGGATGGGATTCACGCCCGTGTGCTCGACATGGCGTCCATCAAACCGATGGATCGCGAAGCGGTGGTATGTGCAGCCCGCGAAACCGGCGCCATTGTCACCGTGGAAGACCACAATATCCTGGGCGGCCTGGGCGGCGCAGTGGCTGAAGTGCTGGCTGAAGAATGCCCCACACGCATGACCCGCATTGGCGTGCCCGACACCTTTGTGGCATTAGGCCCATCCAGGGCATTGTATGACCGCTATCGCATTCATGCGCCCGCCATCGCCCGCACGGTGATTGAATTTCTTAAGAAAAAATAACCTGTTAAACAAAACCTCCCGAAAGTCTTTTGCTTTCAGGAGGTTTTGTCGCCAGAATGGATTGCACTATTGTCTGTTTCGACGCAAACCATGTAGTTGGTGCGCCATTTGGTTCAATCTCTCACGAGATTATGATGCGAGGTTTTTACTGAACGAATAGTTACAGGATTCATCACCGCATCCACAACAGGTGACTTGTTCAACCGGATATACCATGCCTGTTGCCCAGCGCACCGCTTCCTGAATGTAACCCGCAGTGAGATGGCAGCCTGCTTTGGTCATTTTGCGTCCCCAGCAGCAAACACAAAACCGGTTGACATAAATACAGGCGTCTTCAGTCTCAACGACTTCGACTTTGCCGTCGTTGGATGGGTTGAACAGTCGCGCCACAAAGTTTAAAATCATGGACAGGCGTTCTTCTTGCGGCGCCTACTGAATGCCTTCGAGGATATCTTTGGCGGGGCTTGCCATCATGGCGTTGAGGGTGTTTTTCCAGGTTTCGCGCCCGGCATTCATAATCAGGGCTTTGGCGCCGCGGAAGCCGTAAAGCGTTTCGATGCCGGCGTGAATGGCTGAAACATCGCCGATGTCGCAGGTGCGGTCGGGAACATTGGGCGGAAAATTATCAATGAATTCGGCAAGCCCGGCGTAACGAAGCACGGCAGTTAGACCTAATTTGCCTATGACTGACTCCAGGCTGACCAGGAGGGCATGGCAAGTATTTGAGGGAATAAAAATATTGCTCTTTGTCATAAGGTTCACACCCTGATTAGAGCATTTTTGCCAGATCCGCCACGGCCCTGTTCATGTCAAGGAAGATGAGACCCAGTTTGGCTTGCTGACGGGCAAGAGCGGTAAGAACGGCTTCTTCGCCAATCTCCATCAAGATGACATAACCATGTTCACCTTTGACAAACACTTGCTCAAGGCTGCCTCTTCCAAGTTCGGATGAGATGCGTTCGCCCAGTGAGAGCATGGCGGCCGACATGGCAGAAACCCGGTCTTCTTCAACACCTTGCGGCAGGGCTGAAGCAATTGTCAGACCATCGATGCTGACAACAGAGGAAGCTTCAATATCGGGTGATGAAGCTTCCAACTCTCGCAAACGATTGACAATTTCTTGAGAACGGTCCATTGTACCTACTATCCTTTTATTTTTTTTGGTATTGTGTACCCTTGAACTATTTAATTCTCACTACAGGTTATGAAAGCCTGTTGTGTGAAATTATTCAGTAATGCTTTTACTGACTTTGAAACTGCACAGATCATCACCGCAACCAAAACAAGTGGTTTGTTCAATGGAATATAATTTGTCGGTTGCCCAGCGGATGGACTCCTGTATATATCCCGCAGTGAGATGACAACCTGGTTTTTGCATTTTTCGTCCCCAGCAGGATGGGCAAACTTTTGTTTGATACAGGACTGCATCTCCCAAATCAATTATTTCAATTTTGTGTTCCTGGTATGGATTGAAAACAACAGAAACGAAGTTTAAGGTAGGAATAATCCGTTCCTCTACGGGAATGCTGTGAAGGTTATCCAGGACATCTTGCGTCGGATATGCGGTCAAAGTCGATATAAAACCTTTCCAGGTTTCGCGCCCGGCGTTCATGATCAATGCCTTGCCGCCGCGCCAACCGTACAGGGTTTCAATGCCGGCATGGATGGCAGCAATGTCTGCCAGATCAATGGAAGGTTCATCGTCGTTCGGCGGATATTTATCGATATACTGGGTTTGACCAGAGTACCGCAGAACTGCTGTAATACCCACTTTGCCAATGATCGATTCCAGGCTGTTAAAAAATGCATAAGCCGTACTGGAAGGTATGAGAATATTGCTTTTTGGCATGGTAATCGCACCTGACTAGAGCATTTTCGCCAGGTCGGCAACGGCCCGGTTCATATCGAGGAAAATGAGCCCAAGTTTGGCTTGTTGACGCGCCAGGGCGGTAAGCACTGCTTCTTCACCAATCTCCATCAAGATGACATAACCTTGTTCACCTTTGACAAACACTTGCTCAAGGCTGCCTCTTCCAAGTTCGGATGAGATGCGTTCGCCCAGTGAGAGCATGGCGGCCGACATGGCAGAAACCCGGTCTTCTTCAACACCTTGCGGCAGGGCTGAAGCAATGGTCAGACCATCGATGCTGACAACAGAGGAAGCTTCAATATCGGGTGATGAAGCTTCCAACTCTCGTAAACGATTGACAATCTCTTGAGAACGATCCATGAATTTTTTCCTCCTGATTATGAATGGGTGCGGGGATTATTGGGATTTTCCGGGATTTTTCAATATCACAGGCAACGCATCAGGGCATTTTGCATGAAAGGGGTGAAATGAAGGCAGGCACGCAGTCACGAAATGATACACCGGGAAATTACATTATCGACAATGCGTGTAGTTTTTTATAACAACCCCTTTTGCAAATAATAAATTCCCAGATAATCTCTAATGAAATGATTGTATCCCGAAATGGAAGGTTTTTTCTACCGTGACAGTTTACAGTCTTGTAAGGTGGAAAATTTTTGCAAAAAATCAAATTGTAAATAGATAGACCAACATAAAAGGATTGCATCCGGTTGGGAATGCAATCCTTTTTTGTCGCGGGTTTATAACTACCTTAATGCCGCCGCACCTGTTTCCTGGCGGTCTTTTTTTCACTGCCAATCCAGATGCCAAACGCGGGAAGTACCTTGCGGTGTAACAGTAGAATCAACAAGGCTCCACCGATGGCAATGCTAAAAATGACCAATGACGAATTGAGTTCATTCATCAAACTAGGGTTGATAATCATGACCAAAGCCAGGGTGAACATCAGGGTGCCGCCGATCAATTTTAGAACACGCCCTTGCTTTTCCTCCAGTTTACTGGCGCGCAGTGTGAACACCACGGACAGAAAAATGACGATTTCGTCCAACTGGTAAATAACCAGATAAACCAGCAATAGCCAGGCAAAATCCAAAGGGGTCACTTTAGCGCCTGCCAGCAGGTTGCTCCACAAGACTGGAAAACCGGCAGTGCAGGAAAACTCAACCAGAGAGACGCCCCCGGCCAGCATGATCGTAGCGCCGGCAAGTCCCCAGACGGTGTCGCTGGAGTCTAACACATGGCGCATGCGTTGGAAAATGCCGGGTTTTTCTTTATCCGAAATGGTGAGAGAGACACCTTCTTTGTACCAAAAGTAATCTTTGATGTTGATGATTGCAAAAACCAGCGAAACGACCCCAACCACGGCTTGAATCCAGGGCAGAAAACTGGCGAAGGAAAGCAGGCTGAACACACCGGCGATAAAGAGAGCATAAACCCCGGCTGTAACCGTCAGGAATATCATACCAATTAAAAAGATCTTCTTACGCGACCCGGTGTGAATGACCAGCGCCATAAGCATGGATAATACCCACAACGAACAGGGATTAAAACCGTCAACAAACGAGATGAGAACCGTGCTGAGCAAAAGTGATTGCCTGGACAGATCAACCCTGCCGATTAGTGGAACATTAATCACACTGTTTTGTGTAGTCTGAAAATCGCCAGTGGCAATGGGGGTGTCGACGGGCAGGCCCGGAATAATTCCCTGGCCTGGATCGGGGCAGCCGTCAGCCAGGCAGGTTTTAACAGCCGCTTCAATCTCTTCGCCAACCACATCGATGTATCCAATCCAATGCTGATTGCCAATGATGGTAATGGGGACAGCCCTGGCTTCAAACCCATAAGCTTTGGCCATATCTTGCATGATTTTGAGGTTCTCATCGTGATACCACACCTCATAATCACGCACTTCAATTTGCGGATACTTTTCTTTCAGACTGTTGAGGAATACCTTTTCATCAGCACAATGCGGGCAGCCATCTCCCCAGAAGAGATAGATGATAGCCTTGTTTTCATTTTGAGGTAAATCAGCGGCCTGAACCGATTGTTGAATACCAAAACTGAGTATCAACGCCAGGATGAAAATTAACGCGTTACGCAAGCGTTTCGACATAGAAAATCCTTCAAGAAAGTATTCAAATCTTACCGCAGTTCACCATTATAACCAGACTCTTAAAAATCTGCATTAAAGCGATATGTGAATTGTGGTTTATTTTTGATAAACGGCTTCAGGTAAATGGTTGCCTGAAGCCGTTAAACTTGAATTTTTTATACTCCACTGCAAAACAATCAAGCTTCGAGAGCCTGATCCAAATCCCACAGGATATCTTCAATATCCTCCAGGCCGATGCTGAGACGGATGAAATCTGGCGTGACCCCGGCTGAAGCCTGCTGTTCGGGGCTGAGCTGGCTGTGAGTGGTGCTGGCAGGGTGAATTGCCAGGCTTTTGGCATCGCCCACATTGGCCAGGTGGCTGAACAATTTGAGATTGTCAATAAACCTGCGGCCGGCAGCCACTCCGCCCTGGATGCCAAAACCCAAAATGGCGCCTGCACCCCTGGGAAGATATTTTTGAGCGGAGGTGAAGTAGGGGCTGTCGGGCAGGGAAGGGTAGGAAACCCAGCTCACCCTGGGGTGCTGCTGGAGGTGTTTGGCCACGGCCTGGGCATTTTGCACATGGCGTTCCATGCGCAGGCTGAGGGTTTCGAGCCCCTGCAAGAACAACCAGGAATTGAAAGGCGACTGGCTGGCGCCGATGTCGCGCAAAATTTGCACGCGCGCCTTGGTGATGAACGCCGCCGCGCCCAGGTCGGCAAATTTCAAGCCGTGGTAGCTGGGGTCGGGAGTGGTGAAATTGTCAAAGCGACCACTGGCGGCCCAGTCAAAATTACCGCCATCCACGATGATACCGCCAATGGATGTACCGTGTCCGCCGATGAATTTGGTGGTGGAATGCGTGACGATGTTGGCGCCCCATTCAAACGGGCGGCACAGATAGGGCGTGGCAAAGGTGTTGTCGATCATCAGCGGAATGTGAAATTCGCGGGCAATGGCAGCCACTTCAGACAAGGGAAAGACATCAATGCCGGGGTTTCCCAGGGTTTCACCGTAGATAATTTTTGTGTTGGGGCGCACGGCGCGACGAAAGTTCTCGGGATCTTTCGGATCAACGATGGAAACATTAATGCCCAGGCGCGGAAAGGTGTAGGCGAACTGGTTGTAGGTGCCGCCGTAGAGTGTTGAAGAAGAAACGATATGGTCGCCCGCCTGGCACAGGGTGAGGATTGCCATGTTTTGCGCGGCATGCCCCGAACTGGAAGCCAGGGCGCCCACCCCGCCTTCCAGGTCTGCCAGGCGCTGTTCAAAAACGTCGCTGGTGGGGTTCATAATGCGGGTGTAGATGTTGCCGGGTTCTTCCAATGCGAACAGGCGTGCAGCATGCTCGGTGTTCTTGAAAACATAAGAAGAGGTTTGATAGATGGGTACAGTGCGCGAACCGGTGGTGGGGTCGGGCTGCTGACCAGCGTGCAACTGCCGGGTGTTGAAACCAAATTTGTGTTCTTGTTGTTGGGTGGTCATGATAATTTATCCTTTCATTAAGACCAAAAGACGAACCAGATAAGAGCGTGGAGCTCTTCAAAAGACAATAAAGGAAATTTCTCGGTGTTGTATTTGTGCAATTTATTAAAAACCTCTCCGATATTGCTGGAGAGGTTTCTTTTTTGTATAAGTCTCCTCTCATCTCCCAGAAATCTTGCTTCTGCGGGAATTGGCACCCTGCTGTTGAACAGCGGGTTGCCGAGGTTTCACAGGGCCCGTCCCTCCACCTCTCTGGATAAGAGTTTGCGTTATTAAGTTGTTAAGGTTTTAACTCACAAACTGATCACTTTGTCAGCTTTTTGCATGGCTTGAATAATATCAGGCATGCCGCCAATGATTCCGACTTCAACCGAGTCGGTCAACCCGTAAGTGTCCAGGCATGTCTTGCACAAAATTAGCTCGACGCCTTTATCTTTCATGCTGGTTAATACGCCAATTACATCTGATCCCTTACTGGCGAGTTTTACTCCGTCAGTATAAAACAAGATCTTCGCCGGCAGCTCTCCCGATTCTAAAAGCAAGCTCAAGAACTTGCTAGCCAGTGTCTTTTGCAAGGTTTCTGGACCCTGCCCCAGACCATTGCGTGTGAACAACAACACAGTTTGTGAATCCATTTTTCATCTCCCTGTTTCATCATTGTTTGCTGTCTATCACTCGCATGATTGTATTGCTTAATTTTGCAATTTACCAGCGGTCGCGGTTATTCAATTCTTAAAAGTAAATGAGTCTTGGTCAGACTCAATTGATCTATTGTATAATAGTTGAGTAATAAACTCAACTATTATTTGTCGGATTATACAATAAACACATGAAAATTTCAACCTCTGTGCGCTATGGAATCCGGGTAATGCTGGATATTGCCTGTCATAGCCAACAAAATGTGGTCGGCAGGCAGGTGATTGCCGACCGGCAGCAAGTTACATCGGAATACATTGCGCAAATTGCCCGCAAACTGACTCAGGCAGGCTTGTTGGAAACATTGCGCGGACCGGGCGGTGGTTACCGCCTGGGAAGGGCGTCTGATCTGATTCGACTTGGAGATATTTACCGGGCGGTTGAAGGACCCGTGGCAGTTGTGCCATGTGTGAGTGACGCAAACTCTTGCTGCAGGTCACACAACTGCGCCACGCGGGTGGTGTGGTTGAAATTGTCCCGGCTGATCAATGATTACCTTGATTCCATCAGCCTGTCAGATTTGACGGGTATTGCAAACCAATTGGAAGATGCGTCTGCAGCGGATTGCCAATCGGCGGCCGATTTTGTGCAAACAGGTTTCGATGCGTTTGGGATAAATTTTAAAGACTGCTCATGGATGGAAAGATGAGCGATTTTATCGGTGTTGTGATTGGGTGATATTATGCAAAATTTTTGGATTGCTTTTCTGGCTGGATTAACCACCGGTGGACTGAGCTGCCTGGCGGTGCAGGGCGGGCTGCTGGCTTCAACATTGGCACAACAGGTAGAGCAGGATATTTCACTGGCAACATCCCGGCAAGGCAAACAGAAGACGCCAGGAAAACACTATCTTACTGCGCCAGGGCATGCGGCACAACCCATTACGCTGTTTCTGTTGGCCAAACTTGTCGTTTACACCCTGCTGGGAATTCTGCTGGGCGCCCTGGGTTCGGTATTTCAGCTCACGGCAACCATGCGGGCAGTTTTGCAATTCGCTATCGGTATTTTTATGATCGGAAATGCGCTGCGCATGCTGAATGTGCATCCCATTTTTCGCTATTTTGTTTTCGAACCACCGTCGTTTGTGACGCGTTATATTCGCCGGAAATCAAAAAACAATGTCAACCTGGTCACCCCGCTCTTCCTGGGCTCTCTTACAGTATTGATTCCATGCGGCGTAACCCAGGCAATGATGGCGCTGGCGGTCAGCACGGGCAGCCCGCTGCAGGGGGCGCTCATCCTTTCAGGTTTCACCCTGGGCACCATGCCGGTTTTCTTTATCCTGGCATTTTTCACCACCCAACTGGGGTCGCGCCTGGAAAAGCATATAACCCTCTTTGTGTCAGCGGTTTTGTTTGTGCTTGGATTTGTGGCATTGGAAAGCGGGTTAAACCTGGCGGGCTCGCCAATTTCATTAAATAATTTTTTGCGCTCGCTGCGCAGCACTGATGCAGCAGCCGACATCACGCCAGCCCCCAAATTTTCACCCCTTCAAGAGAGTGCAGTCAAGCTTGTTCTTCCTGACCTGGAAGAACAGTATGCTGGTGAAAACAAGCTGGTAGTGCAGGTTTTGAACAACGGCTATTCGCCTGAAGTGGCCACATTCCCCGCCGACACTCCGTTTACGCTCATTCTTCAGACGCAGGATATCCATTCCTGTTCGCGTGCGTTTGTGATTCCTTCGCTGAAGGTTGAAGAAATTTTACCGGCCACGGGCAGCGTTGCCATCGAAATTCCTGCCCAGCCCGCTGGCAGCAAACTGTATTATTCCTGTTCCATGGGCATGTACGGCGGCAGAATTGAATTTATAGGATAGCGCTTATGAAAAAAACGTTTCATATTCCTGATATGCATTGCCCGGCATGTGTGATTAAATTGGAGGAACTTGAAGATGAGTTGGACGGCGTTCAACAGGTAAGCGCCAGCTATCATAAACAAACCCTGAATGTCGAATGGGATGAGAGCAGAGTAAGTGAAGAACAAATCAAGGCTGCCGTGAAACAAAAGGGTTACAATACATTCGATTAAACCCTGAAGGATTTGAGATTATGCAAAAAGTAGTGATTGCCCTGAGCGGCGGAGTGGATAGTTCAGTAGCAGCAGCGCTGCTGGTAGACCAGGGGTATGATGTGGTGGGCGTGACCATGCGCCTGTGGAGTGAACCGGGCTGCAAGCAGGAAAACCGCTGCTGCACACCTGAGACGCGTTTGTTGGCGCAGCAATTGGCCGAGAAGTTGAACATACCCTTCCATGTATTGGACGCTGCTGAAATTTTTCGCGAGCAAGTGGTGCAGGCGTTTTTAGATGGTTATGCCAACGGCGACACCCCCAACCCGTGCATTTTTTGCAACCGGCGCATCAAATGGGGCTTTTTGCTTGATTATGCCCATTCGCTGGGCGCTGAATGGATTGCCACGGGGCATTATGGGCGCATCGTGCACAACGATCAGGGCATTTTTGAGCTATGGAAAGGCGTGGATGAATCGAAAGACCAGTCCTACTTCCTCAGCCTGCTCACCCAGCAGCAACTGGCTCACACCATCTTTCCACTGGGTGAAATGCACAAAACGCAGGTGCGGTCGCTGGCGCAGCAGCGCCAGTTGTCAGCTGCCGACCAGCCCGAAAGCCAGGATTTGTGTTTTTTGAGCGGCGGCAATTACCGTACCTTCCTGCGTAAGTATGTGCCGCAGGTGGCGCAGCCGGGCGCAGTGGTGAACCGCGACGGACGTGTGCTGGGCGAACACCAGGGATTGGCGTTTTACACTGTTGGTCAGCGCAAAGGTCTGCCGGCAGCCGGGCGGCCTTTGTATGTGCTGTATAAAAATTTGGAGAATAATACGCTGCTGGTAGGTTATGAGGAAGAACTGGGGCAGCAAACGCTGCATGCCGAAGAAATTAACTGGATTGCCGGCGAGCCGCCGCTGCGGCCTTTGCAGGCACAGGTGAAAATTCGTTACAGGGCAGTTCCCGCGCCTGCGTTGGTCACACCGCAGCCGGATGGCAGTGCATTGGTTGCGTTTGAAAAATCCCTGCGCGATATCACACCGGGGCAAATGGCGGTGTTTTATGCCGGTAATCAGGTTTTGGGTGGGGGATTGATTCGCTAAAGCGCAATCTTATTGAGCGTGCCGGGCTTGGGATCAACCCACACCAGTCCCCGGCTTCCATCGACCAGCGACAACAATCCGTCAGGGTTTTCAAGGATGGCGGATTTCACATCGGATACCAGGGGGATATCGAGCGCACGAGCCAGGATGGCGGAATGAGATTGTTTTCCACCGGTCAGGGTGACCAGGGCAGCAATTTGATCGAAATTCAGGGTGGCGGTGTCAGAAGGCGACAATTCTTCAGCCAGAACCACCAGCGACCTGGCAGATGTGAAGGACAGGCCGGTGGAAACGCCAGCCAGTTTGAACAGCACCTGTTCACCCAGGCCTTTCACATCTACAGCGCGCTGTTTGAAATAATCATTATCCAGCGCTTCAAACTGCTGAATGACCGATTGGATGCTGGTTTGCCAGGCAAATTCAGCGTTTTTGTGATCATTCAAGATCAGGTCTCTGGCTGATTCAACCATTTCGGGGTCATCCAGCATCATCACATGCGCGTCTAAAATGGCGGCAAATTCTTCACCGAGGCGTTTTGCCAGAATGGCGCGGTGCTTTTGAATATCAGCCTGCACTTCGGCAATGGTGGCATTAAGGCGGTTCCATTCGGCAGGCGCGTCATCAACCTGAGCATCGACCGCGTTCACATTTGGTTTAATAAAATGAGACAGCAACCCGCTGGCAATGCCTTCAGAAATAGCCGTTCCGGTCAGGGCATCGGCATCTTCAATTTGGGATTTTGCCGTTTCAATGACAGGCGGTTGTTCAACGGCCTGCGCCTCTGCCGGCTCAACCTCGCCAAAGCCGCTTTCCACCAGGGCTTTCAATTCGGCCAGTGCCTGTGCAGCCTGGTCGCCGCTGGCAGTGATGGCAATTTGATGTTGATGGTCAACACCCAGTGCGGCAATAGAATTCAGGCTTTTTGCTGAAGCGGGACCCTTTCCAGTGGTGAGGTTTTTTACCTGGATGTTGGCCTGGAAGCTGGACGCTGCCTGCACAAATTTGGATGCCGGGCGGGCGTGCAAGCCGTGCGGGTTAATTACTGTAACCACAACTTGTTCCTGGCCGGTTTCTGGCTGTCCGGCTTGCGCAGTGGAAGGCTGCCCGGATGTTGTCATGCCTGCGGCGGGTTGAATATGTTCTTGTTTGGGCATAAGAGCTTGCACAGCTTCCTGGTAAACAGAATCCAGCGTTGCGCCCAGGCCGGTTTGCACACCGGCTGAGATGGCACCTTCGACAAATGGCGCGGGGCAAATGACCACTTTTTCTTGCATTTCAGGGTCGAGCATGTCGCGCGCCATTTCTGCGCTCAACACCGCGCTGCCCAGGTCCATCAGGATGAGAACACCATCGTTGGTGTAGGCTTCCTGGACGACTTCCAGGATTTCAACTGCATCTGTGCCAAATTCTTCTCTTTGATCGCCAATGCCGGCGGCCACCAAAATTTTTACCTGCGGGGGCACCATTTGCCTTGCCAGTTCGGCGGTAGCCTCGGCTAATTTTCGGCTGTGAGAAACAAGAACCAAATTGACCATAATAAACCTTTGCCAGAAAAACTTGATGCGGAATTTTACCGCTTAAAAACATAGCGATTGATAACGTAAAAGACAGCAAAAACGATCCAAATGCTTACGGCAAATCCCAGTCCCCACAGGATTCTTTCTCCAATGGGTATTGCCGGGTCGGCCTGAAGTGTAACCCAGGCCACCATTGCGGCGCTTAGAATGCCCATTAGAATTAAGCCGGTTCTCATTGAAAGCCACGCGGAAGATTTGTTTTCTTCTGATTGGCTGTCTTTTTTATTTTTTTTTGACAAGTTGTACCTCTCTCAAGCTAATGACATTGTTTTAAATAGAATGGGGGGCAACAGACCGATTGGATAACTGCTGCTGCCCCCCACATTTACCGGGTTAGATTAGTCTTCCCATTCGAAGGTGCGAGTGACAGCTTTTTTCCATTTCTTGTAGGTCTTCTCGCGATCTTTGGCATCCATCTTCGGTTCCCACTCGCGATCTTTACCCCAATTCGCGCGCAGGTCGTCGACTTTTGACCAGAAACCAACCGCCAGGCCGGCCGCATAGGCAGCGCCCAGGGCGGTGGTTTCGGCCACGGTCGGGCGGATTACCGGCACACCCAGGATGTCGGACTGGAACTGCATGAGCAGCTCGTTGAATACCATGCCGCCGTCAACTTTCAGGGCGGTCAGGTTCACGCCGGAGTCTTTGTTCATGGCATCCAAAACCTCGCGGGTCTGGAATGCAGTTGCTTCAAGGACGGCGCGGGCAATGTGGCCGCGATTGACATAGCGGGTCAGGCCGGCGATGACACCGCGGGCGTCGCTCTTCCAGTAGGGAGCGAACAGACCGGAGAAGGCGGGCACGAAGTAAACGCCGCCGTTGTCTTCCACGGTGCGGGCCAGAGGCTCGATGTCTTTCGAGCTTTCGATCATCTTCAAGTTGTCACGGAGCCACTGCACCAGGGCGCCGGTGATGGCGATGGAGCCTTCCAGGGCATAGACAGCCGGCTGGCTGCCGATTTTGTAACCCAGGGTGGTCAGCAGGCCGTTCTTGGATTGTACGGCTTTTGTACCGGTGTTCAACAGCATGAAGCAGCCGGTGCCATAGGTGTTTTTGGCTTCGCCGGGATCGAAGCAGGTTTGCCCGAACAGGGCAGCCTGTTGGTCGCCCAGGTCACCTGCCACCGGAACGTCCTCAAGGCCGCTGTTCTTGCAATGGCCATAGACTTCGCTGGAGGCTTTGATTTCCGGCAGTACTGCGCGCGGGACATCCATGAATTTCAGCATATCCGGATCCCAATCGAGGGTTTCCAGGTTCATCAGCATGGTGCGTGATGCGTTGGTCACATCCGTCACATGCACGCCGCCCTTCGGGCCGCCGGTCAGGTTCCAGATCACCCAGGTATCCATGTTGCCGAACAGGAGTTCGCCTTTTTCGGCTCGATCACGCAGGCCTTTGTGATTGTCAAGAATCCATTTGATTTTGGGGCCGGAGAAATAGGTCGCCAGGGGCAGACCCACTTTTTCGCGGAAGCGATCTTGCCCGCCATCTTTGGCTAACTCGTTGCAGATCTGGTCGGTGCGGGTATCTTGCCACACAATGGCGTTGTAAACCGGTTTTCCGGTGGCTTTTTCCCACACGACGGTGGTTTCGCGCTGGTTGGTGACACCAACTGCTGCGATTTCTTTTGGATCAATGCCGCCTTTTTTCAATGCACCGGCGATAACTTCTTGCGTGCGCTCCCAAACTTCCATGGGGTTGTGTTCAACCCAACCTGGTTTCGGGTAAATTTGCTCATGTTCTTTTTGATCAACCGAGACAACCTGGCCTTTGTGATCAAAAACCATAAAACGGGTACTGGTCGTGCCTTGATCTACTGCGCCTACATACTTAGCCATTTTTTATTCTCCTGAATAGGTACATAAAAAGGGAAAGTCGATTACTTCTTTGCAAAGACTTTTGCGACTGTGTCCATGAACATGAAGCTTGATGTTGCGCCAGGATCTTGATGTCCGATGCTTCTTTCACCCAGGTAACTTGCGCGTCCTTTTTTTGCCAAGAGAGGAATGGTAGATAGCATACCCTGTTCAGCCGCTTTGGCTGCCAGTGCAGTGCCTTCCTCAATGCTTAGGCCATCAGCAACAGCTTGTTTTAACGCATCAACGGCCGGTGTCCAGGCATCTACCATGGTTTTGTCCCCAACTTCAGCCTTTCCTCGATTTTTAATACCGGCCAGCGAGGCTTCCAGGGCATTCGCCCAGTCTTCCAGCGACAATTCCAGCTTGCCTTTAACAGTGTTGCCCGCGTTGATGAAAATGGTGGCATATAAAGGTCCACCTGCCCCGCCAACTGTTGAAAGCAGGGTCATGCCTACATTTTTAAACACGGTGCCAATGTCATTGTCATCCATGCTGGGAAGCTTGGCCATCACAGCTTGAAAACCACGATCCATGTTGGCCCCATGGTCTGCGTCGCCGATTGCTGAATCTAACTCTGTTAGATAACTTTTTTGTTCTGCAAGGACTTCTGAAAAAGCCTGCAACCAGTTGTTAATGTCTTCTCGAGTAATGGGCATAAAAGTACTCCTCTAAGGCTTTACAGGGGCTGGAAAAATCCCAGCCCCTGGACGGTGTGAAAATTTAGATACCCCAGCGCATACCAGGTGTCAAAACAGGGGCGTCCCAAAGCTTAACATATTCATCGTTCATCTTGAGCAGTGTGATGGAGATGCCGGCCATTTCCAGGCTGGTGATGTACGGGCCGACCAGGCTGCGAACAACTTTGAGCCCGTGTTTCTTGCAGATTTCTGCTGCTTTGCGATAAACGATATATTGCTCAATCAGTGGAGTGCCGCCCATGCCGTTGACGAACAACAGCACATCATCGCCTGATTTGAAAGGCAGGTCGGAGATGACGGGTTCAATCAACATTTCGGTGATCTCGTCGGCTGATTTGAGTTTCATGCGTTTGCGGCCGGGTTCGCCGTGAATACCGATGCCGATTTCCATTTCATCTTCAGGAAGATCGAAGGTGGGTTTGCCGGCATGCGGCACTGTGCAAGAAGTTAATGCCATGCCCATGGTGCGGCCGGCAGCGTTCACTTCGCGACACAGATCGGCGACTTTCTTCAAAGGAAGTCCTTTTTCAGCGGCAGCGCCCACAATTTTTTCGGTCAAAACGGTCAAACCAACACCGCGGCGTCCGGCGGTATAGAGGCTGTCTTCCACGGCAACATCGTCATTGATGACAACTGCTTCGATCTCAATGCCTTCCCCCCGGGCAAGATCGGCAGCCATTTCAAAGTTCATGATATCGCCAGTGTAGTTTTTGACAATGTGCAAGACGCCTGCACCGCCATTGACAGCTTTGGTGGCTTCCAGCATTTGGTCGGGGGTTGGGCTGGTGAAAACCGCGCCCGGGCAGGCGGCGTCTAACATGCCTTTGCCCACAAAACCGCCGTGCATGGGTTCGTGACCACTTCCACCCCCTGAGATCACGCCCACTTTCCCCTTGACCGGTGCGTCAGCCCGCACAATGTAGTTGGGATCGTAGTAGACCTTCACCAGATCGGCGTGCGCCAGTGCAATCCCCTCAAGCTCTTCCTTCACTACATCGGCAGGATTGTTGATTAATTTTTTCATGTGAAACCCTCACTTTATGCAGGTCGTAATTTGAAGCTGTTAGTCTTTCTTGGGCAGGTTGGGGGTGATGAACAAATCGTAGGTGATTGCGCCTAACACACCGCCGATGATGGGTCCGATAACCGGAACAATCAGCCAGTACATGCCATCAAACAGGCCCTGGGTTCCGAGGATTGCGCCCATGATGCGGGGGCCGAGGTCACGAGCAGGATTGATTGCATATCCGCTGGGGCCGCCCAGAGAGAGACCAACTGCCAGAACGGTGCCGCCAACCAGGAATGGTCCAAGGTTGTGTATGAGGCCCATGTTGCGGCTGTCGCCACTGGCCAAAATGCCCCACAACAGTACCATGGTGCCAATGATTTCAGCGATGATGGCAGTCACCATGGTGTAGCCACCCTGCGCGCCAGAGCTTGCGCCGCCCCAGAAGGTTGCGCCAAACACTGAACCAGGACCGGTGCACCAAACATTGGGCATGCCGCTGGCAACCAGGCCGTCGCGGTAGACAAGGTAGACCAACAGTGCACCAAGCATTGCGCCAATCATCTGGGCGATAATGAAGGGGAAAACTTTTGCCCAGGCGAAGCCGCGTTTTGCAGCTAAAGCAACGGTGACTGCGGGGTTCAAATGCGCGCCGGATACGCCGCCGGAAACATACACAGCAACGATAACTGCAAATGCCCAGCCGATGGTGATGGTGTTCCAGTTATAGGCTGTGCCAGCCAGGCGGGGAGCAAGACCAACATTTGCAACCACGCCGTCGCCCAACAAAATCAGGACCATGGTGCCGAATACTTCACCAATGAAATCAGATTTCAAGCCTTTACTCATTTCCTGTTTCTCCTTGTTTTGAATTCGAATGACTTATGACTTATAGCGAAAGGGTTCTTATTCGAAAAAAATGTGTTATTTTTCTTTGTTTTTGACTTATCACCTCCTTGCCTGGTACTGCCTTATCTGGCTAAAAAAATTAACAGGCAACGCCCACTCCTCCTGACATGAACTAACTTTTTGCATTGAGCGTCACCTATGGTACCCCTCCTCCGATGAATAAATTTTTATAAAACACAGGCGATAAAAATAGACAGTCGATAAAACAACGCGTGAAATACACGAGCGTAAATTTAATGGTTATTCAATTAACCACTATTGGGACACTAAACCACTGGTATTATCGCAAGAACGTTGTTTCGCTTAATACATTGCTAATGGTTTGTAATATTGACCTAAAAATTACGGATAATGGATTTTGGAAGGATATTTTTTTATCTGGTTATATTATAGCTTTTCTTTGAGCAACTGCAACTACCTTTGTCTTACGTTGTGATTAGCAACACAACTCCATGAAAATGTTGTATTTTGCAACACATTCAAGCCGGCCTGGAAATTTATTTCAACCTAATGAAACTCTTTAATAGAGATATTGTAGGCTTGCATTTTTCGCCATAGAGTGGAGCGGTTGATCCCCAGCGCTTCTGACATCTGCGTCTGATTGCCTTTGAATGCCCTGGCTGCCCGCAAAATTAATTCATGTTCCATATTTTCCAGGGTTTGCACGGCTTCGGGGTTCAAGGAAAAATAGGTTTCAGAAAACATCATGAATTTTTTTAGATGAATGGGGGTGAGCACCCGCGAATTGCCCGCGTAAATAACGGCTTTTTCCAGGGTCATTTCCATCTGGTCATCATTGCTCGGCCATGAACAGGCTTGCAGCAATTCGAGGACGCCGTCAGCCAGTGTGATGGAGTGGTCGGTAATTTTTTCCAGACGTGCGAGTGTGTGATTCACCAGGTAGGCAATGTCTTCTTTCCTTTCCCGCAGGGGCGGAAGAGAAATTCCAAACACATTCAAGCGGTAGTATAGATCGGAACGAAAATTACCATTGGCAATGAGTTGCTCAATGTTTACCGATGATGATGCAATCACACGCACATCCACCTCGCGCAGCTTGCGCACGCCGTTGAAGTCGATGGGAATCGCCCCCAGTTCCAGGGCATCTAATAGAACAGACTGCGCCGAACGCGACAATCCTTCGATATTTTGCAGGTAGAGCGTACCGCCGTTAGCCAACTCATATTTTCCGGGAAAATGGATTTTGCCATTGGTTTTTTTGTCATTTTTTTCACTTCCAAAAAGTTCATCCTGCACCGAGTTTTTGGGATAGGCGGAACATTGAAATACCACAAAGGGCCCGTTCTTGCGCATGCCTTCATTGTGAATTGTGGCGGCAATAATATCTTTGTGCGTGCCAGCTTCGCCGCGAATAAATACCGGCGCACTGGCATCGGCGCATAGTTTGATCTGACGTTTCACTTCTTTGATTTTGGCCGATTCGCCAATGATGTCGTTCAGGGTGACGTTGGAATTTATTTCAATCTGGTTGAGCAGAATTTTGCGCACAGAATTTTCTGTATAAATAGTCAGGATGACCCAGTTTAAATCTTCGTTATTCAACACATATTGCAGGCTGATGACGCAATTGATGACCTTTTCTCCTATTCGAAACAGGGCATCGACGCGCTTCAGGGTGGTACGGTCTTGAATAGCTTTCAAAATAAAGGGTGGAAAGTTGATGTGGTCCTGAAAAGCCTCGCCCACCACGTTTTTGGCTGAGAGTTCCAGCACCTCTTCGGCGGTGTGGTTGACGTGCATCAGAATGCCGTTTGCGTCCCACACCAGCACTGCTTCGTCAATGATTTCCAGCATTTGTTTCAGCCGGGTCATCTGAATCTGTTGTTCTTTCAGCAGTCGTACTGACTGGTATTGGGTTTCGATGACCTTCGCCCCTGTCACCATCAAGGAAAGGTCGTTCATGTTGGGCTGGTCGTGCAAATGAATAATACCTAAAACGCCGAGAACATTGCCGCTCACATCAAAAACCGGGGCTGAACTTTCATCCAGGATGTGCAGGTCTTCAAGAAAATGTTCAGGCCCCCACACGCTGGACGGGATGTGGTTTTGCAGCGCCAGCGAGACCGAATTGGTGCCAATGGTGTTTTCGGTGAATTGCCCGCCTTTGATGATGCCGAAATGAGAAATTTTTTGCATGATGTCATCGTGCCCGAAGATTTCCATGATGTAGCCGGCGCGATTGGCAAAAAAGATGGCAGCGTTATTGTGTTCGATAAACTCGAAAATATCTTCAATGACTGGTTTGGCTATGGTCACCAGATCATACTCAGATACCTGGGCGGATAAAAAATGATATTCGCTGAGGGGTTTTAAATGGGCGCGCTGGTGCGGGTTCAATAATCCGCTGCAGCGCTGCCAGGATTCAATAATCGGCTGCCGCAGTTCGGGATCTGTGCGTTTCGACTCGATAAACGTTTTCCAGGCATCAAGCGTGTACATTGCGTCTGGCTCTCTAGAAGGTTGAGCAGGCTCTGGTGATCAGGAATGACTGATCACCAGAGCCTGGCGGTAGAATCGCTTAAACTTTGGGCATGTCGCGGCTGGCGACCACGTTGATGCCCAACCCCAGTGCATTTTCCAGGATAATTTGCCCGGTTTTTACCGGGGCCTGTACTTCAATTTTGCGCAATTCGCGCAGCAGGTCATGGATACGCGGTTTGGGAAGCGGCGCCTGCGTGTAAACCGGCACCAGGGGGTGCAACCCGCTTTTCACGCGCACCGTGGATGCCACCATGCGGCGAGGATCGACCAGTTCTTTTTTAACATAATCTTCGCCGCGTTTGCAACCTGTGCCGCTGATTTCGGTGATAGTGTCGCCATCGTGTGTGACGTTCACCGAGCAGCCTTTGGGACAACTGATGCAAATCAGTTTGGTCATCTCTTCCATAGCTTCTTCTCCTTACTTGCGCTTGACAATGTTAACAGTAAGCGATTGCGCTTTTTCAACTTCAGCAAAGTGCTTGGGTTTCAACTCCACGGTAACCATTTCACCGGGACGCACATATTGTTCAGCCTTGCGCGTGATGAGGTTGCTGCCGTCGTGCACTTCAACCCACACGGGCTCTTCAATGGGGTTGCGAACGCGCATTTGCAGGCGAATATCTTCTTCCTGCATGTGGCTTTTATCCAGGCGGTGCGGAACGATGTAGCGCACATTTTCTCCCGCGATCATGGGGATGGAACGGTTTTCTTTCTGTCGTTCTGCAACCGCGTAGCGCGCAGCGCTGGCCCCGGCGGAGAAACCTGCCTCGGTGACCCAGTCTACCAGGTCGTACACATGCACCACGTTGCCGGCGGCGAAAATGCCGGGAACATTGGTTTGAAATTCGTCATTGACGAATGGCCCATTGGTGATGGGATCAATTTTTACACCGGCCATTTTCGACAATTCGTTCTCCGGGATCAAGCCCACCGAAAGCAGCAGCGTGTCGCAGGGAATGATTTCTTCGGTGCCAGCGATGGGTTGCAGCCGGTCGTCAACCTGAACTGATTCAATGGCCTCGACGCGGTGGTTGCCAATGATGCGGTTGACGGTGTGGTGAAGCTGCAAGGGAATGTCATAATCAAGCAGGCACTGCACGTAGTTGCGGGTCAGGCCGGTGAGATAGGGCATCAGTTCCAGCACGCGTTCCACTTTGGCGCCCTCAAAGGTTAGGCGGCGCGCCATGATCATGCCGATGTCACCGGAGCCCAGGATGACAAAATGCGATCCGGGCATATAGCCTTCGACATTGGTCCAGCGCTGGGCGGTGCCGGCGGTGTAAACACCCGCCGGGCGCGAACCGGGCAAATTGATTTGCGCGCGGGTTCGCTCGCGGCAGCCCATGGCCAGCACAATGGCGCGGCTGTGAATCTCTTTAAATCCATGCCGCTTGCTGGTGACATACAACCGGCGGTTGGCGTTGATGTCGAGCACCATGGTGTCGAGCAGGGTGTCAATGCCCAGTGAAAGGGCTTCGTTGATGAAACGCTGGGCGTAGCCCGGACCGGGAAGGTCTTCTTTGAAGATTTCAACACCAAAGCCGTTGTGAATGCACTGCAGCAAAATGCCGCCCAGTTCAACATCCCGTTCAATGATCAAAACATCGTCTGCACCGTTTTTCTTGGCGGCAATCGCAGCCGCCAGGCCGCCAGGTCCGCTACCAATTACCACGACATCGTATAAATCTTTGGTCATTTTAGCCCTCCGTCACTTTGGTAGGTCGTTGCAGGAATTTTGATTCGTCACCTTTTTTGGAAATTTCCAGGGGTGATACGCCCAGCTCTTTGGCCAGGATGGCGACCACGCGCGGCATGTCGAAACCGCCCTGGCAGCGGCCGGTTCCGCACCACGTGCGGCGTTTAATCGCATCATAATTGGTGGCCGGGATGGGGGCGTGAATTTCAGCGATGATATCGCCTTCGGTCACATTTTCGCAGCGACAAATCACGCGGCCGTAACGGGGGTCTTTTTCAACCAGTTTTTCCTGGTCGCGGCGTTCCAGGTCGCGGAAGTGAATGCGGGGCAGGCGAATGGGATTCCAGTCAGCTTTTTCTTGCATGGGTTCGCCGGCTTCTTTCAGCAGGTTAACCACTTCCTGGGCAATGGCAGGGGCCGAGGTTAAGCCCGGCGATTCGATGCCGCCCAGGTTGACAAATCCCTGAACCTCCTCGGGGATTTCAATGATGAAATCGCTGTTGTATTTGACAGCCGGGTTCTTGCAGGGGGCGTTGCCCAACGGCCGGTTTCCGGCAAACACAGCGATGATACAGCGGCGTTTGTCGGCCAGGCCCGGCACCAGTTTTAATGCGCCGTCCCAGATTTCATTCATACCCTCACGGGTGACGGCTTTCAGCTCTTTATCATCTTTCAGCACCGAGTTGGGGCCGATGATGGTGTTGCCGTGAACCGTGGTGGTGACCAGAATGCCCTTGCCTTTGCTGGTGGGGGTGGGGAACAGCACGTTGTTGATGGTGATTTCGGCGCGGTCGAGCACGAAATATTCACCTACGCGCGGCTTGATGACGAATTCGGGCCGTACGCCGGCTTTGTGCATCACTTCATCGGCATACAACCCGGCGCTGTTGATGGCCCAGCGGCAGCCAAAGGTGCCTTTGTTGGTTTTGACGCCGACGATGCGTTTGCCTTCCATGACGAAATCTTCGAAAGCGGTGTCAAGCATGACCTTGACGCCGTTCATCACGGCATTTTCAGCGGCGGCCACGGTGACGGCAAACGGATCGCAAATGCCGCCGGTGGAAGCCCACAAAGCCCCCGTGACGTTGGGGGTGATTTCGGGCTCGCGCGATTTCACTTCTTCGCCAGAAAGAAGGATCATGCCGGGAACACCGTTTTCCTCCCCCTGTTTCATCAGCGTTTTCACGGTTTCGAATTCTTCGTCTGTGGTGGCAACCACGTAGTCGCCGCGGCGTTCAAAAGCAAAGTTCAATTCGCCTGCCAGTTGATCCCACATTTTGTTGCCTTCAACGTTCATGCGGGCTTTCAATGTTCCGGGCAGCGGGTCGTAGCCGGCGTGGACAATGGCAGTGTTGGCGGATGAAGTTGCGGTGCCAATGTCGGAACATTTTTCAATCAACAGCACTTTCATTTCATAACGGGACAACCAGCGTGCAACCATGCATCCTACAACACCCCCTCCAATTATGATGGCATCATATTTTTCTTGCACAGCATCCTCCATTTTTGGGCTCCTGTTGGGTTTCAATCCCTTTTTCCAGATTTTTTCTTCCTTGATCGCCTTAATTAAAAAAAGACGATTTCTATTGCAGACGTGCGACAATAGAACCCTTCGCCTTTTTTCGCTCACGTGTTGGAACAATCATTCCCAAAACAAGATTATGCTAGCATATTTTCGTTATATATTCAAGTGACGTATATCCCGATGATTTTCAATTTGTCAGGTGTTGCCGAGGCGCATGTGAACCAGGTATTGAATTTTCAACCAATCAGAGATAAAACCGGCAAATTTCACGCGTCTGTCCAATTCTTTGTGCTTGAAATAGAAACGGGTTTCAAGCAATTGAAAGCGGCGATCCCACGACGAGAGAACAGCGGTGTTTTTTAAGCCTCATTTCAAGTATGAGCGCTCATCCAGGCCGGCGCTTTCGATGACGCGCTTGTTGGCTACTTTGACGCCGGTGGGTGAACTGACGTCGAAAACCATCTCGCAGCCGGGGAAGCGGTCAGCCAGGCGCATGAAAAAAGATTTGATGTCGCTCTCTTCGAAATAGTAGAACACACCGGCAGCAACGAACAGCACCCCGTCGGTCACCTGGATCTGGTCAAGCCAGGCATCGTCCAGGAATGACCCGGTTAAGAAATTTCTTCTTTCGTTTTCTTTTAAAAACTGCTGACGCAGGGCAATCACATCGGGCAGATCCAGATCAAACCAGGTGAGCAGGCCGTTATCGACTCGTTCAAAATTGGTTTCGAGCCCGCAGCCAATGTTAACCACTGTGCCGCGCGGGCGCCGGGCCAGAAAGGTTTTGAGGATGTCATCCACATACAGGCTGCGCATGATCCAGGCCGCCTGGCTGAGCGGGCTGAGGTTGCTGGGGATGGTTGAAAAGTCATAATCGATCTTTCCAACAATTTCCAGGGCGGTGCGGTCCACCAGCAGGGGATGCTCTTTTTAGGTTTCAACGGCGCGCCCCCACAGGGGCAGCAGCATGGTTTTTTGCACATTACCCAGGTCGATGGTAATTTTTTTTGTTCATATAGCTTCTTTTTTGAATGATTACTCTTTTTTGGCGTTGTCCCCTACATGTCTCCCAACCCGGCTACCACGTATTTCACCAGCGGGTCGCGCTGGTCGAGGCCGTAATGCAGGCGGTAGGCTTCTTCGACCATCCGTTTCAGCGTTGACCCTTCGGGCGCGGGACGCTGACCGTCCAGCGACAACCACATCAATTTGCCTGCCTGGCTGACCGTGCTGGCATAGTGCACAATGCGGTAGTCGTGAATGGCGTCAAGGGTTTGCGCGCCAACGCGGCGGTAGAATTCAATGCGCCGGCGGTGCTCATTGCGCTGTTCTGGTGTCAGGCCGGCTTCCACGGCTTCCACATCCCACAATAAACCGGTGATGCCTTCGCTGCGCAGTGTGTCTATGATGAAATGCAGCAGCCCGCTGCCCAGCCCTTTGCCGCGCTGTTGATTATCGACGGCCATATACGACATGAAAAAGGTATGATCGTCAAAAAAGGGATGCGCCAGGGTGAATGCCGCGGCCAGATCATGGATGCGGGCAGTGAACAACCGCGAATCGCCAATGAGCAGTTCGCTGGTCAATTCGGAAAACGGCACCATCAAATGCTGCGGAAAGCTGGTAATGTATATTGCTTCCACCTGATGCAGGGTTTGCGGGGTAACGTTTTTTTCTTCCTGGTAGGTAGGTTTGCTCATTGGTTAAGTCTCGCTTAAGGGGGATGGGTTTGTTTCAGGTACTGGCTGCCCGGTTAAGAGCAGGTTTTCAAGATATTCGCGCGCCGTGCTGATGGGGGCGCCGCTAAGGTCCACCACCTGCCGCAAAGCTGCCAGTTTGTAACCCTGGTCTGCCAGGGTGCGCAGGCGCAGTTCCACATTGGGGGGAAGTTGAATACCCCCATTGGCGGCATCATACGGGTAGGGCGCAGAATTAAATTGGTCAGGCAAGGTTATAAATAATCCTGTAAGGAAGGTGGTCAAATGGACAATCATAAAAAGGCCACTTCAAACCAGTTTAATTATACCGAATCTTCACGAATTTTCAGACGGTTTGAGACGCAAAGTGATCAGGTTGATTTCAGGCGTGTTGAACAGGCGGAACTTTAAGAAAGGAACCACATCGGAACTGCCCACTCCCCGGCTGACATATTGCTGGATGCGCGCACCCTGATATAATCCGCTGACATAGCGCTGATTGGGAAACAGCCCAAACCGTTTAGATGAACTGTCGGGAACATACAGCGCGCCGAGGAACGGCAGGCGAATTTGCCCGCCGTGATAATGACCTGCGATCACCAGGTCGAAGGGCAGCGTTTTTCCGGCGCCGTCGAGAACAGCCTGCGGCAGCGGATAATGCGTGATACCGATAAGCGTATCCAGGGGTGTTATGCCGGAGAAAATTTGTTCCAGTTCTTCTTGAAATTCAATTTGCCGGGTGTAGTAGCCCTGCATGAAATCATTGGGGTTTGCCGCTGACTGACGGGCTTTGGCGCGAGCGATCAGGCTGGCGGGTGTCTTTCCCAGGTAGGTTTCCGAAACCCACAGGCGGGCATCGCCGCGTTGGATGTAGATGGGGCGCGCCAGCAAGGTGCAGCCTTCAGCTTGCAGCTTTTCGCTTTCGGGTGAAACGCTGCCGCTAAAGATATCCACATCATGTGGGCCGGCATTGCCGCCGATATAAACAACCGGTGCGTCGGTTTGAACGGCGTGCAGCAGTTCGTAGAGGGGTTGCGTGTCACGCTGGCGTGATTGAAAATCTCCGGTCAGTGCGAGCAAGTCGTAGTCGAGCGAGTTGACCAGGGCGGCCAGACGCTCTTGCCCGGCGCCAAAGCGTGCGCCGTGCAGGTCGCTAATCTGCAGGATGGTGAAACCATCAAAAGCCGGGTCAAGCCCGTCAATTTCAACCGTCTGCCGGACGACCACAATGCGCTGGTTGTCGTATATGGTATAGGCAGTGAGCGCCAGGAACAACACAGCCATGCCAAGCAGCAGGATGGAACAACATTGAAAGAATTTTTTCATGCCAGAAATTATAGGTCAGGTTGATTTGTGCTGTAAAGAATAGTCCTGTTTTTGTCGCCCTTTGCAGGCATTGAAACATACGTTAGGATTCAGGCACTTGAACGGTAAGCATGGAATATTGGAAGGAAGGTAAAAATGAAAACGACATTGCATATCTGGATATTTCCTGTTCTGTTGGCGGTTATGCTGACCGTCACAGCCTGTTACGGCCCATTCTATTCGGCGACACCGCCCACTGCAGTGCCAACCGAGATTGATGTGCAGGCAGCCCGCACCCAGATTTATCAGACGGTGGTCTTTGATTTGACCCAGACCGCTGCGGCGCTGCCCACCAACACACCCACCGAGCAGCCCACTGCCACTTTGACACATACCACCACCTTTACACCCACCGTCACTGAAACCAGCACGCCCAGGGTAACCTTCACGCCTGTAAACACAAATACAAAGCCGCCGCAAGAATATGAATGCCGCGTTCAATCGCAGTCGCCCAAATCAGGCACGCGCTTGCGTGTCAATGAAGATTTTGATGGAAGCTGGGTTCTCCTGAACAGCGGCACCAAAGACTGGGATAAAAACGAAATCGATTTTGTACAGATTTCGGGCGTTGAAACCACCTCAAAAACCGCTATCGACCTGCCCAAGAATGTTGATGAAGGCGACACCGTGAAAATACTGCTGGATATGAAGGCTCCCTCCAAAACGGGCACGCAAAATGCCACCTGGGCATTAGTGAAAGGCAAAATGGTTTTATGCTATGCTTACCTCTCGATTGTTACTTATGACTGAGAGCGCAGCAGCGCTGACTGGGTAACCAAGCCTTTTGACAAAAATGACCAGCCCGTCGCCCTGGCTGTAGAAATCGCGGATGCAGGCTTCTTCCACATAACCGCAGGCGGCGTAGAATTTTCGTGTGGGTTCGTACATTTCTTGAAAAGAGGTCTCAATGGAGATCAGGTTGCCGCCGCGCTGAAGCACATCCTGCTCCACAAATTCAAGTAGTTGTCTGCCAATGTGGTGATGCCGGGCTTCGCGTTCTACCGCCAGCCAGTAAACGTCATAGGGTCCCACCGTGCCGACATGCGGCCCATAACAAATCATACCCAGGATGTGGTCTGCGTCGCGGCAGACCACAAATTGAAAGCCGGCTGTTTCAGCGCCCAGGGTTTGTGAGATTTTCCACAAACCCTTCACACATTCCACATCGGCTGAGTTGAAGTTCTCTGTGTGAGCAATCAGGTTGATAATTTGGTCGCCATCTTCGGGGCGAGCGATTTCTATGGTTGACATGAGATTATCCTGTTATGGAACAGAAAATGGACTGACAATATGAAAAAAACCGCAAAAAGGAGCAATTTTCTGCGGGAATCAAAAACCTGCCTTCCAACTTCACGAAGGCGGATTCAGGAAAAATGAGGGTAAGGGGAGTAGATTTGGCGTTAGTCCTGGTTGAGAATGGCGGTCAGCAGGCGGCCAAAATCCCAGCCGGCATGCTGCGCTGCATCGAGCAGCCCACCATGGTGAAAAGGCAAATAGGGGTTCGCGTTGACATCGATGATCCACGGATGCCCCTGTGCGTCCACTCGTATATCAAGGCGTACATATCCTTGCAGGTTCAGCGCCTGCCAGCAAGCCAGCGCCAGGCGCTTGATTTCTTCGATTAATGGCGCATCCTGCGGGTCAAAATCAAAACGGGCACCCAGGTGATTATATTCAAACGAGTCGCGTTCCCATTTGGCGCGATAAGTGATAAATTGCGGCGCTTCGCCATCGGCATACCCGTTGAATTTGATTTCGGCTGGCGGAAAGACCTCAACCTGGCTGCCGCATTCAACCATTGCCACCCAAAATTCGCGCCCGGCGATGAACGGTTCGCCAAAATAGTCCCAGCCGGTGCGTTTGCGGCAGGCGTTCAGGTGATTGCGGAAGGAGGATAGATCATCCATGACGCGCACCGATTCTTCACTGATGCCGATGGATGCGTCGTGATTGACCGGTTTGACGATGTAGGCTGCACCGGGGGTGAAATCAACGGCTTCATTCATGCTCACCCATCCCAGGATGGGCAAATTTCTCATGCGCAACAATTTTTTGGTGAGCAGTTTATCAGAGGTTGTGGTGAGAATGCTGGTTGATGCGCCGGTGTGTGTGAAGCCCAGGCTTTCCAGCACGGCAGGAGCAATGGTGTGCAGGCTGTCATCGCCGGCAATGTCATCCACCACGTTGAAAATGTGCTGCGCATCAGCTTTGCGAATGGCATCGATGGTTTCAGGAATGTTCAAAGAAAACGGCGTCATCACCACGTCGTGACCCAATTTTTTCAGTTCATCGGCAATGATCGACGCGCCTTCAAACGCCTCCAATTGATCATAGGTGGGCTGATCGGGCAGATGGTTATGCAGTAAAACAATACGCGACATCAGATAAACCAATAAGGATTACATTATTCCGGGTGGCAATATTCAAGCCCGCGGATAAGGTGGTGGTGCTCAAAGTGCGAGGGTTTTAATTTGCTTTCCAGAAATGACAGGCAGGCTTCAATATCCAGTTTCCCGCAGGTGTAGATGTCCAGTGTGACAAATTCCTGTGGGGTGAGGGTGTGAATGGAAATGCCCGATTCAATCAGCGGAACCCAGCCGGAAAGACCGGCTTTGTCGGGAAATTCTTCGGTTGGTGAGCGAAAGATAAATGGAGGAGATTGCTTTTGCATTTGAAGAAAATCAACAAGGTCTTCCAACAACTGATAACCAAAAGATAAATCGTCACATAACTGGCTGCTAATGCCATACAAATCAATGTGCAAGCTCTCTCCAAATGCCATAAAAAAATACTCCAAGTTTTCTACAAAATCGTCCCCGGGTTGCAATACAAAGCTAATTTGGTCAAAGTCAAGGGAAAAATTATGGCAAGATTCTTCTTTGCTTGTTCACACCAGGATTTACTATTTTATCAGGAAATTCTCAAAATATGAGAAAATCATGTTGAGAAGGGGCTGTCTAAAAAGAACCCGTGGCGATGGTTTAATCGCCATATCTTCGGGGCGACACATGGGTCGCCCCCTACGGGTAGGGGCAAACCTGTGTGTTTGCCCACTTTTCAGACAGCCCCTGAAAAATTTCGGTTGGGCTATTCAGATGAGGCACACCGGAAACCCAGGTTAAAATAGCGGTAAATTGGGACGGAGCGGTAGCGGGTGGATGCGCGTTGATACCAGGTACCGTTGCTCCATGGTCCGCCGCGCCAAACCTGTTCATAACCGGGGTAATCTTCACGCCCGTCGGCGGCATCATAGGGATAGGGGTTGGGAATGGTGCTGGTCCATTCCCACACATTGCCAGCCATATCCATCAAACCGTAGGGGCTGGCGCCTTTGGGAAAACTGCCCACCGGCGCGGTTTCTGGATAACCGTCATAATAAGCCGGGTTGGCGTGGGTTCTCAGGCAAACCGAGTCGCAGAAATTGGCATATTCGCCGCTGATGGGATCATTGCCCCACGGGTAAAGGCGCCCGTCTGTGCCGCGGGCGGCTTTTTCCCATTCGGCTTCAGTGGGCAGGCGCCTGCCGGCCCATTCGCAATAGGATTGCGCGCTAAACCAGCTCACGAAAATCACCGGATAATCGGCGAATTCAGGACTGTCGAAGTAGTGTTCATGTGAAGCCGAGTAGTTAACTTCGGGCGGGTTGCAGGAGCCGTCGGCCACGCACAGGGCGTATTGACCGTTGGTAACTTCAAACTTGTCGATCCAGTAGCCGGGCAGGGTCACGGTGTGCTGTGGGCCTTCAGGGTAGGCGCGGCCGCCGGAGATACCCTGCTTGGATTCAGGGCTGTCGGAGCCCATGATGAATTCACCCGCCGGGATGTAAATTTCGACCATCTGGTCTTTTGCGGAGACGCGGGTGGTGGTTTCGGCAGGTGTTTCAGAAGCAGCGGGTTGTGATGCAGGCTCTTCGGCCTGTGTTTCACCAGCCGGGGAAGTTGGATCTGCGGCAGCAACTTCTTCGGCAGGGGACGCCTGTGTGGGAACAGCGGCGGGGTCTTCTTGCGCGGGGGCCGCACTCACCTGGGGCGATTGCGACGCACAGGCAGCCATTAGAAGTACAACGAGGCAAAAGAGCACGAAAACGAAAGTATTTTTCTTGAACATATAGAGAAGCCCTATCTATAAATGAAATATTGGCTGTCCCGTGATGCGTTGATGGATTGCAGAAAGGATCATCCTGTTCGGGGTTTGTCCCCATGTGATTACTCAATCATATACCCAATCAGGCAAAAAGGAAACGGGTAAACGGGAATATTTATTTTTTGTTTAGATAGTAAGGATCTTCAGGAGCCACCAGCGACTCTGTTTTGATGCGGTAAAGCATTTTTAAATAAAAACAACTATAATTTCTCCAGTTCAAGCGAAAGGCCTTCCCCTTTGTTAACTTTGAGAACGATTGGCAAACAGGTCTTGCAAGCCCTTGATATCTTTTTCTTTCTGGCCTCTCCGTTGATGATTTTGATGTTCGTCATCTCGGTCATTATTCTGCTGGATTACGGCGGCCAGCACTACAACCTGGTGAAAACCTTGCAAGAGCAGGGGGTGAAAGCCCAGGCCGAGGTGGTGGATGCACCGCCCACTTCGCTGGGGATTCCCGTGGTGTTCAACCAGCCGGATTACGGCGAACAGTATCTCTTCATTAAAGTCGATTATTATTCCCCGGGGGTAATCGAATCGCTGCACGCAGGCGACCAGGTCGCCATTCTCTACCTGCCGGAATACAACGAGTCGCGCGCCGTGTTGGCCGATCATTTTACCGATGTGAAACACTGGTACGGTTTTGCCGTTGAGCCGCTGATAATGATGCTGGTGGCCTGCCTGGCGGTAATTGTGCATCCTGAAGTTCTATATATTGGGTATATCCGTGGGGATCAGATTTTTAAATCGGAAGCGCGGTTGAAATCATGACGCTAGAAGTTTTTGTGCTTTTTTTGCTGGGCATGGCTTTGGAAGTGGTGTGGATGTGGAAAGCAGCCCACGCGCAGGCCCAGGAGAAAACCGTGACTGCTTCAGTTGCCCAAATGCTGTCTGACAATTGGATCATCCAGGCGGGGTTGGTGTTGCTGGCGGGCGCGGCGTTCGGTGGGGTGCATCTCTTGGGGATCGACCAGGTTTACACTTCGCTGGACGATGGGCCTGTGTTTTTGCTGTTCACCCTCATCGGGTTGTTTATACTGATCGAAGGCCTATTTGGTTCTCACCTGATGCCGCCCATCAATGAGCGCAGCGTGCTCTCGACTCAACTGCTGGTGGCTGCCGGCATGCTCACTGGAGCAATGCAATTGCCTTCGACTGTCTTGTGGGCTTTGGGAATCTTTATGCTGTTGTTAAGCCTGTTTTTGCTGCTGCAACGACAGTCTTTACCGCCCATTCGCAAGGCGCTCGTATATGCCTGGTACCTTGCGCTTCTGCTGGGACTTTCGGTGATGAACGGCGATGTCGTCCTGTTTTCAGCCCGCAGCCTGAATTTTACCAGCGGCTTCGCCTTTGGCGTGGTTTTCATTTTCCTGCTGTTGCACGCATTGTTTTTCATCCGATTCTTTTTGATTGTGTGTTCCCTGATCCTCCCCCGCAACCGAAAATTTATTGGTTATATGATGCCGCGATTATTCAATGATGAACAGGTGCAACCGCTGCCGTTTATGCTTATCACGCTGGGTTTAACGGCAGCCGTCTGGATCAATTCTCGTTTGAACCTGCTGCCAAATGCCCTGTTCATCAGCCTGTGTGTGCTGGTCAGTATACAATGGCAGGTGCGTGTTTCAAAGGTGCAATCCCAAATTTGACCGGGATTATTGCACCTTTGAAAACAAATTAGCACGTTGTGGTCTGTGAGACGATTATGTCACGTTCTCCATATAAATGGTTTCATTGTCGTCATCATATGCCAGAATTTCTGCATAGCGCCCCCATTCCACCACGGTTTCCAGTTGTTTTTCGGCTTCTTCAGGAGGAAAATCGAGTTCCAGCGCGGTTTGCACAACATTCCATTTAATAGAATGTTTTTCCGAGGCGTTAATCAAATTAATCAGCCATTTAATGATGGGTACATGCCGAATACGGGTGGCAAATATCTCTTTTCGGGCCAGGATACTTGCTTCAGCAAAGGTCTCGCCCAGGGGAGTGATGGTAATGTCGCCTTTGTTGATTGTAGAAAATTGAAGCAATTCGGCTGCTTCGGTAAGCCGCAGCAAGTGATCGGAATCAATCGACAATTCATCTGCCAGGCGGTAAATATCAATGCTTCCCTTTGATTGATCTACGATAGTTTCCAACATGCCAGCCAGGTCGCTGATGGTGATTTCAGGCAATGCGCGGGTGAGGCCGGGTTTGCCGGGTTCGGTGCCCAGCTCTTGCGCTTCTGATTGGGTCTGCCCGGCAAGGATGCTGTAGGCCTGGTCAACGATTGCCTGGAAGGGGGGCGATTTTCGCTGCCGGGGATGCGGCAAATTAATGCTGAAGTCCGCGATCACCCGACCGGGACCTTTGTCCATCACCACAATACGGTCAGCCATCCATACTGCTTCTTCGATATTGTGACTGACCATTAAGATAGCTTTGGTAGGAATGCTGCCGCTAAGCCACAATTCCAGCAGCTCACCGCGCAATGCTTCGGCGCTGAGCACATCCAAAGCAGAAAAAGGTTCATCCAGGCATAACAATTCGGGTTCCACTGCCATGGCGCGCGCAAAGCCCACTTTTTGGCGCATGCCGCCAGAAAGTTCACGCGGGTAGGCTGTTTCAAAACCGTCCAACCCCACCCGGTCAATCAAATCCAACGCGCGGGTTTCTCTTGGTTTTGCGGCCACACCGCGGGCTTTAAGCGCCAATTCCACATTTTCCTGAACATTTAACCAGGGAAACAAAGCGAAGGTTTGGAAAACAATGGCTGCGTTGGGATTGACGCCCTGCAGCACAGCATCCCGATAGACCACTTTCCCTGATGAAGGCTTTTGCAAACCGGCAATAATGCGCAGCAGGGTGCTTTTTCCACAGCCCGAAGGGCCCAGCAGAGCGACAAATTCTCCATCATGAATTTCCAGGTTCACTTTCTCAACGGCGGTAAAGCGTTTTTCGCCATAGCCATATTCCTGTGAAACATTTTCAAGCTGCAATAATTTCATTTTGTCATTCATCATCTTTTACTCCATACGATAAGTCTCTTCTGCAGTGCGGTATAACGGGCGCCACACCAGCCGATTGAGGATCACCACGGTGATAATCATGCTTAATGTAGCCGCCAGCAGCATGGCATAATTGCCATTGGCGGTTGCCTGCGCAATCAATGCCCCGATGCCTGTGGTCGAATAGGTTTGATTGTTGAAGGTGACATATTCAGCCACAATGGATGCGTTCCAGGCGCCGCCGCTGGCGGTTATGGCGCCGGTGATCAGATAGGGAAATAGAGCAGGCAGGGTGAGGGTTTTCCAACGCTGCCAGGTTGAAAGCTGCATTAAATTTGCCGTAAATTTCAAATCTTGCGGTATGGCATTTGCCCCTGCGATGATGTTAAATAACAGGTACCACTGTGTTCCCAGAAGCATTAATATGACTGCAGCAATGTTCAATCCTCCGGGGGAAGCCAGGATGAACATGAGCATGATTGGGAACAGGGCAGTGGCTGGTATGGATGCGATGACCTGCACAAGCGGTTGAAACAATGCTGATATTTTGGGGTTGCTTCCAATGGCAACGCCAACCGGAATTGTCCAGATGATTGCAATGAGCAGGGCTGCGAAAACCCGCAATGCCGTTGCCAGCACGCCAATGGCTATGTCTTGCCATTGTATAAGGGACAGTTGGTTGAGATATTGCACAGCCTGAAATAAACCGAAAATTAAAACCGAACCAGCCAACACCATAAACACCGCATTCCACCAACGTTTATGATGTGCGGCTGTTTGAAAGGCGGCAGGGTGGTTTTCATTTTTTGCGATGGTAAGATCAATGCGTTCAATGACTGGCGCTGTGATTTTCTCAAAAAACCAGTTGCTTAAAGCTGAATTTTTAATAATGTCGTAAAACCAGGAAGTGGGGGGATTGTCATTTTCGACCATTTCCACTTTAAACCGATCTGACCAGGCGATCAAAGGCCGCCATACCAGTTGGTCGAGCAGTACAATCACGAATACCAGCACTACCAACCCCCAAACTACTGCTTGCAGGTTGCCTTGTTGTGAAGCTTCGTGCAGATAGGAACCCAACCCCAACAGGCGAAAATCTTTTTGGCCCACTGTGAAACTCTCTGCCGCCATTAAAAAGAACCATCCTCCAGCCCAACTCATCATGCTGTTCCAAATCAGACTGATCAAGGCGAAAGGCATTTCGAGATTTTTAAACTGATACCAGTTTCCGAGGCGAAAAATGGAACTGGCTTCGCGCAGTTCTTTGGGGATGGTGGTCAAGGACTGATACCAGGCAAAAGTCAAGTTCCATGCCTGGCTGGTGAAAATTAGCACCACCGAAGCAAGTTCGGCAGCCATGTTCGCTGGCAAAATGGCCGCCAGTCCCAGCAGAACCACCGGCAGAAAGGAGAGGATGGGTACGCTCTGCAACACGTCCAGAAGCGGCATCAATATCTTCTCTGCCCTGGAATTGTAGGCAGCCGCCCTACCATAAAACAATGTGAATAAAATCGAAAGCAGGTAAGCGCCTGCCATGCGCACCACAGAAAAGAGGGCATACCAGGGAAGCACAACAGGCTCCAGTGAAATTTCCTGCCGGTAGATGGCGGGTGGAGCAGCCACTGCCAGATGCACGCCGATTGCCAGAAATGCAACGATGAGTCCGAGGGTGAACCAATCACCCCAGCGCAGACTTTTCAGGCCTGTTTGTTCTTTATTAAATTGAAATCCGAAAATTTTGTCCATAACCCAGGATCCAATCAAAAATGACTGGCGCAGTTCAATCCTCAAAAATTGGCGAGAATCAAAAACAGCGCTTCTTCAATTTTTTGAAGAACCCACATCACCCGGAGTTTTCAGGGCTGTGGGTTTGCGCTGTTGATCTTGAAATGCGCGTTCCCGGGCGCCCCGGAATTAATTACCGGCGCTTAGATGAGGTTCATCTGGTTTTTGAGGACAACAGTCCTCAGATTTAATAGAAGATGACTCGTCCATAATTATTTTCATCATAAAAGCATTTATTTTTGGTGTCAAGCGTTTTCGATGGGTTTGTAATTCTGGTGGCAGCCCACCTATTGTCAGAATGGCTCACCCTGTGTTAAAATTTGTCTGTCACTGGGGCGTGGTGCAACGGCAGCACACCAGACTTTGAATCTGTGAATCTTGGTTCGAATCCAGGCGCCCCAGCCTTGTTCTCTTCACCTCCAGGCTGGATTATTGTGATCCAGCTTTTTGTTTTATAATGAAACAAACAAATTCCAGTAAAAAATTACTCGCCGGATACTCGTACTTTGGTTATTTTTGTTTTTCAGGATAAATAAAATGGCATCATTAGCGATCGATCAGGGGATTTTTCGAGAGTTCAGCATTCGCGGCAAAGTGGAAAAAGAATTGGATGAGAGGCGCGTTGAGCTAATTGGACGCGCCATTGCCACCTGGTTTCGCCAGCGCGAAGGCAAAAAAATTGTAATTGGTTATGATGCGCGTCTCAGTTCGCCCGGCTTGCACCAGGCGTTGAGCAAAGGTTTGTTGGAATCGGGCATTGATGTGGTGGATATTGGCTTTGTGCCCACCCCGGTGCACAACTTTGCCACCGATTTTTACGCGGCAGACGGCGGCGTGATGGTGACCGCCAGCCATAACCCGCCTGAATATAACGGGTTGAAAATTCGAGCGGTACACACCCTGTTTGGCGATGATTTGCAGGAAATCTACCGCATTGCCGTCAGCGGAAAATACACCAGCGGAACGGGGATGTACCGTTCGGAGAATGTGCTGCCCGCCTACCTGGAAGCCGTGACCAAGGATATTCAACTATCCCGATCCCTCAAGCTGGTGTTTGATGCCGGAAACGGTACCACCGGCCCGGTGGTGCCCGCTTTGCTGCGCTCATTGGGCTGCCAGGTGGTTGAGTTGTATTGCCAGCCTGACGGTAACTTCCCGCACCGCAGTCCCGACCCAACCGCGCCCGGCGCCACCCGCGACCTGGAACAGGAAGTGGTGAAACAGGGTGCTGACCTGGGGTTGGCGTTCGACGGCGATGGCGACCGGGTGATTTTAGTGGATGAAAAAGGAAATACCTTGATGGGTGACACCGCCCTTATGCTGCTGGCGCGTTACCTGCTGCAACAGCACGGCCCCATCAAGGTTGTGTATGAAGTGCTGTGCACACAGGCCGTTCCGGATGACATTGACGCCCACGGTGGGCAGGCCATCCCGGCGCCATCGGGTTATGCCCTGGTGCACAACACCATGCTGGATGCCGGCGCGGTGCTGGGCGGCGAGTTGTCAGGGCATTTCTTCCTGCTGAATGACATCTTTCGCTTTGACGATGCCATTCTGGCAACCACGCGCCTGTTGGCCATGCTGGCCGGGCAAAGCCAACCGCTTTCGGCGCTGGCAGACGATTTGCCGCACTATTTCACTTCGCGTGAATACCGCCTGGCCTGCCCGGATGAGTTGAAAGGCTCCCTGGTGGCTGAAATGGATAAAGCCTTCAGCGACAGCCACACCATTGAACGCATTGACGGTGTGCGTGTTTTGTTCGACGACGGCTGGGCGCTCATTCGCCAGTCAAACACGCAGCCGGTCATTTCGCTGCGCTTTGAGGCCAAAACCTCGCTGCACAACATGCAGACCATCCGCGACCAGGTGATGGCGCAGTTAAAACAAAAATATCTCGATCACAACCTCGCCTGGGATGATCAGGCAGTGAAAGGATAATGGAGGAAATCATGGGTGTTACAGCAGTCATTCTGGCGGGCGGCATTGGCAAGCGCATTGCTCCCCTGGGCATTAATAAACACAAGAGCATGTTCCGGGTGTTGGGCAAGCCGCTCATTTTCCACCTGCTTGATACCTTGAAACAATCGGGTGTGGTGAGCAACCTGGTGGTGATCACCGGCGAGCACGACCAGGCGCTGCACGATGCCCTGGGTGACGGAAGCGCCTTAGGATTGCCCATCCAGTACACAGTTCAGGAAAAACCGCTGGGGCAGGCCAACGCCCTGCTGACCACCCGCGAGCTGGTGGGAGAGCAATTCATCGTGCTGAATGCCAATGATGTGTTTGATGTGAGCCTGGTTGAAGAACTGGTGAAACTGGGCAGCGAGCACAAACTGGATGTGGCCCTGGTGGGGCGCGAAGTGGACAACCCCAACAAGTTTGGTGTGATGTCATTTGACGCCGATGGACACCTGACCGGCGTGGTGGAAAAACCGCCGGTGGGCAAAGAACCCAGCAATGTGGCAGTAATAGGACTGTACTACTTCTCGTCGCGCATCTGGGAGGCATTGGACGCCACCCCGCTGGGTGAAACCGATGACCAGTTGGAACGCGCTTACCAAAAGTTAATCAGCGCCGGAAGCGGTGGGTATTTGCGTTATGAAGGCGCTTTTGCATCTTACAAATTCCCCTGGGATTTACTGCGTATCAGCGACTTGCTGCTGCAGCGCATCACTGAAAAACGCATTGCGCCCAGCGCGCGCATCGCAGCCAGCGCCGTCATTGACGACCGCGTGATCATTGATGAAAATGTGCGCGTGTTCGAGCATGCCGTCATCCGCGGACCGGCTTATATCGGTAAGAATTCCATCATTGGCAACAACGTTATGGTGCGCGGCGGCACCTCGCTGGGTGAAAACTGCGTGCTGGGTTTCAGCACCGAGGTTAGCCACTGCGTGATTGGCGACCACACCTGGACGCACATGAACTTCCTGGGAGACTCAATCATCTCTGATAATTGCTCTTTTGGCGCAGGCACCATCACAGCCAACCTGCGCTTTGACGAAGCCGAGGTGCAGGTGCAGGTGGGCGACAACCGCCTGTCGGCCGGAACCAGCCATTTTGGCATGATCATGGCCGAAGACTGCCGCACCGGCTGCAACGCGGTACTGTCGCCGGGCGTAAAGATTGGCCCCAACAGCGTGGTGGGCGCCGGTGTGGTGCTGAAAGAAGACTTGCTGCCAAATAAGGTGGCTTTGCAGCAAAAAGACGCCTACCGTATTGTGGAAAACAAGGTGGATGTGCACGCCCTTTCGCGTGAAGAGCGCATGAAAACTCTGAAAAAATAACGAGGCAAAAGCCATGAAGAAAAGACCCATTGCAGATCTGTTGAAGAACAAAGCACTAAATCTGATTTTGGGTTTGGCTCTGCTGTCATTTATGGTGTTGTATGTGGTGGATACCCAGTTTCCGCTGGCATCACAGTTCAGCAATCTCTTACGCAGCCTTGCGATCGCCTTTCTGACTTCGGGAGTGGTGGGGTTTACATTTGAATATTTCACTCGTTACGAGTTCTTTGAAGGCATGGGCGAAGTGGTCTCCAGAGAAATGGAACGGGTGGGACGCAACCTGTGGGGACGTGCTGACGATGACAGCGCTCTGTTTGAGTTCTGGCGACCATTTTTTCAAAACGAAACCGTCATCTGGATCGCTCAAGATCAACGAGGCGACGATCCGGTGGTACGCAGCTGCGATCTTACTTCTTCCATGAGCCTGTACAGCGGCATGTTGGAACAATTCTCTTTACCGGTGGACCGCCAACGGGTGAAAATAAAGTTCATCGATAAAGACACCCATTCCGATCAAATTTCTGCCAGCGACAGCAGCCTGATAGTGGCGGCTGCACCGGGCGCCAACCCGATGGCCTCCTGGATTATGGAACAGGCCTTTGGCAAGCCGGGGGCAAATCAACCGGTAAAAAATGGCTATGTTTTTGCCACCGAAACCGCCCGACAGGGCCAATACTTGAAATGCCCGTTTGTTGTGAGTTCACCCGATCTTAAACCCGGCCTGTGGGAAGTTAAAGACGGGCAATATGTCAGGAACTACGAGCGTCTCATCGCGCAAAAAGGCGATGCGGTGAGCAAGGATTGCTGCCTGATCTTTTCAGCAACCTGGGAACACAAAGAAAAACCGCCCATCCATGTGCTGCTGATTGCCGGCCACAGCCGTTATGCCACCTGGGACGGGGTGAATTTTGTGTTGACCAATGAAGACTGGGCAGAAAAAGTGAAAGCATTAAAAACAGACACATCGATTTCCATTCTCAACATCAACAGCACTTTCATGGATCGTAAAGTGACCCTGGCACAACCGCCGCGTCCTATACATGCCAGGAAATCATAAGAAATGGAAACTGGCAAGCGAAACGCCCTTATCTTTCAACCGCACAATGATGACGCCGTCATTGCCCTGGGCGGCACATTATTAAAACTAAAGAAAGCTAGATGGGAGATTCAATATATCTACCTGACAGACGGCCGGTTTGGCGGCAATGATTTATCGGCTGATGAGATTTGCGCGCTCCGCAAGGCCGAAGCAGCCCATGAACGGGGCTTGCTGGGCGTGGAAGAGTTCATAGATTTAGACTATGCGGATCAATCGCTGATGGATTTGTCTCCTGAGCAGCGCGAAACTGCCCAAAACCGGATGGCGGAAGCTTTGCGGCAAATGCGACCGCAGGTGGTTTTTATTCCCTCGCCCAATGATCAGCACCCTGACCATCGGGCAACCCACGACCTGGCCATGGCAGCCTTAAAGCTGTATGCACAGCCGGTGTGCCTGGCAAAATATTCAGTGTGGCTGATGCCTGATTTTTACATCAAGCGCAATGACCCGGCCCGGCAAACCGTACTGGTGGGCATTGATGCCGTGATGCAGCAAAAGCTGGAGTTAATTTGCTGCCACCACAGCCAGATTCAACGCCGGGCCTATGATGAAATTGCACTACATCTGGCTGCTTACTATTCTTTGGTGAACCTGGCTGAAGCTAAGATGGGAGCAAAGTATTGCGAATTGTTGGGAATATATTCGCAGGACGAACAGAATGGCATTTTGCCGGAACTGTTCGGAGCGTTGCAGCCTGTTATGGATGCTTCTGAGATTTCTCACGGATATGATGGTGTGCTAACAGGGATTGAATCTTAATTTCCAATCGTTGTTATAATAATTCTCCACAATAGTTTTAAAAAGAGGACCATTATTAAATACTGTTTGTTGAGGCATTTATCCATTTGTATTTCTGGCGGGGGCTATGTCTGTCTGGAATAATATCCTTGCATTAATCGGGTTGATCCTGGTGGACCTGTTGGTGACCACCACCCGCGCCTGTTTGCTCAATGCGCGTTGGCCGTACCTTTATTCGTTGCGAGAAAAAAATCCATCTGAAGTTGAACGCACCATTGACTTGCTGCAGCGTCCCAACTTAACGGTCGCTCTGCGCCTGGCGGGCAGCAGCATGCATTTTCTGGTTTTAACAGCGGGTGTGCTGTTGGTTATGCAGGTTTACCCCCTGTTCCCGCGCCTGGTCGTGTTGGGCGGCTGCCTGCTGCTGGGCGTCGTATTATTCTGGATGCTTGAATTTACGGTTGAAGGCCTGGCGCTGCGCACGGTGGAATTATCTGCTGTGCGTTTAACTCCGGCGGCCAGGGTAATTGAGTGGGTCTTCCGTCCTCTTTCGGCCTTAATGATCGAACTGCGCGGCGGTGTACCAGTGGTTTCGCAGCGCACTCCGGGCTCGGTGACAGATGACGAATTGAAAAACTGGGTGGAAGAAAGCCAGCCTTCGGGTGGATTGGAAGAAGGTGAGCGAAAAATGATCGCTTCCATCTTCCAGTTTGGCGACACCCTGTGTCGTGAGATTATGGTTCCGCGCACTGATGTGCTGGCTTTGGAAGTGAACACTTCGCTGCCGGAGGCTATTCACGCAGTGCTGCATTCGGGACATTCGCGTTTTCCGGTTTATGATGATGACACCGATAACATAGTGGGACTGCTGTATGCCAAAGATTTGCTGCAGCTTCAAGCCCAACAAGAGCAATCCATCCGCGGTTTGCTGCGTGAAGCCTATTTTGTGCCCGACGCTAAGAAAGTGGACGAACTGCTGCGTGAAATGCAGGAACGTGGTTTTCACCTGGCGGTGGTGATCGATGAATACGGCGGTATGGCTGGCATTGTCACCCTGGAAGATATCGTGGAAGAAATCGTCGGTGAAATTCGCGACGAATATGATGAAAAGGAAGAACTTCCATTTTTGGAAATCAGTCCCGATGAATTCATTTTCCAGGGAAAAATTAACCTGGACGATGTGAATGAATTGTTGGAAACTGACCTGGAAAGCGATGCGGCCGATTCGCTGGGCGGGTTTATTTATGATCAAATTGGCAGGGTTCCCACCGGCGGAGAGAGGGTGGAAGTGGACGGTTGGGTGCTGATGGTGGAGCAGGTCAGCCGGCGGCGCATTCGCAAGGTGCGCGCACAGCGTAGAGAAGAGCCAACCCCGCAGCACCCCGAGGAGATCGAAGATGGAACTAACCCCTGAATTACGGGAAAAATTAGTCGAGACAGCGGTGCAGGCGCGCCAGTGGGCTTATGCTCCCTATTCCAAATATACCGTTGGGGCGGCGCTGTTGACCGCTTCCGGCAAGATTTATGAAGGCGTCAATATTGAAAACGCTGCTTACCCGGTGACCATCTGCGCTGAACGCGTGGCTATATTTAAAGCGGTTTCAGAAGGCGAACGCGATTTTAAGGCAATTGTGGTGGCCACTGAAAACGGCGGTTCGCCCTGTGGAAGCTGCCGCCAGGTGCTGGCCGAGTTCGGCGTGGAAACCGTGGTGCTAATCGTCGATGCCGCCGGGCAACTGGTGCAGGAAACCAGCGTGGATAAATTGCTGCCGGGCGCGTTTTTGCCCGGGCATTTGCCGCAAGGATGACCCATGGGCGCCAGTGAGCGCAGTTTGCGTGTGGAAGCCGTGGTCTTGCGGCATGCAGATTACGGTGAAGCCGACCGTTTGCTAACTTTGTTTTCGCGTGAGGCAGGCAAGCTGCGCGTGATTGCCAAAGGTGTGCGGCGCATGCACTCGCGCAAAGCGGGACACCTGGAGCCGTTCACGCGCGTGACGCTGATGCTGGCGCGCGGGCGCGACCTGTGGATTGTGACCCAGGCTGAAACCGTGGATGCCTACCTGCCCTTGCGCGAAGATTTGCTGCGCACCGGTTACGCTGCCTATGCAGTGGAATTGCTCGACCGTTTCAGTTATGAAGAGGGGGAAAACCGCGGCCTGTACCAGTTAATCGTTCAGACCTTACAGCGCATATCCATTGAAGCAGATGCCTTCCCTGCCGTGCGTTACTATGAAATCAGGCTGCTCGATTTGCTGGGCTTTCGCCCGCAATTGCAGCGCTGCCTGGGCTGCGGCGAGTTGATCCAACCAGAAGACCAATATTTCTCAGCCGAACACGGTGGTGTGCTCTGCCCGCGCTGCCGATCCAATGACCTGAGCGCCCGCCCGGTGTCAGTGGCAGTTTTAAAAGCGCTGCGCCATTTTCAACGCAGCAGTTATACTGAAGCCATGCGGCTTGAACTCACACCGGCTGTGCGCAGTGAACTGGAAAGCCTGCTGCAGCATTACCTGACCTATCACCTGGAACGCAGCCTGAACACACCGGCATTTCTACGGCGGGTGCGCAGCCAGGCTGCGGCGGCCAATGGAAACCGGGACGATTGATTATTTCTTTTTGTTTTTTGAGCCGGATTTTGTTTTAGGGTGATAACGATCCAGGTCCTGCTTGATAAGATACACAGAAGCCACCACCATGACGAACAAAGCCACAGCAACGATACCCCAGTACCAGTTTTTGGCTGGGTTAAGCATAAGCTGGTAAACACTAAGACCAAGAGCAACTAAAAAAGCTGCTAAACCAACAATACGGCGTTTGGAAATCATGGGGATGAAACATCCTCTCTCATTTCAATTTATAGCCGGGAGCAATTTTCCTGCGGGAAGTTTCAGCGTCCCCGGTGTTTCAACGCAAAATCATTTCTAAGTCACAGAACTGCGCTGCTGCGAGTACTTCTCATGGCGTTTTTCAGTCACCACCGCGGCAATGCGCTGCACGGCTTCCCACACTTCTTCAAAAGTGGTGTAAAGCGGGGTGAGCCCGAGGCGCAGGTTGTCGGGTTCGCGAAAATCGGGGATGACTTTCATCTCATTAATCAGGGCGAGGTTGATGCGGTAGGCGTCGGCGTGGCGAATGCTGATGTGCGAGCCGCGCCGCTGCGGGTCGCGCGGCGTACCCAGGCTGAAGCCCAGCGGCGCCAGGGAGTGATCGACCAGGGCGGCCATGTAGCCGGTTAGTGCGACCGATTTTTGCCGGATGGCCGGCATGCCGGCGCGCAGGGCAATTTCCAGGGCTGGTTCCACCATCAGCAGAGATAACACCGATGGCGTGCCCGCCAGGAATCGGGATATGCCCTCTGCCGGGGTGAAATCCAGGTCAAAGGCAAACGGGCTGCGGTGCGCCCACCAGCCGCCGATGGGAGAAAGCACTTTTTCCTGCAAGTCTTTGCGCACATACAGCCAGGAAGGCGATCCGGGGCCGCCGTTGAGGTATTTGTAGGTGCAGCCCACGGCAAAATCGACGCCCCAGGCGTCCAGTTCAATGGGAATGGAGCCGCCGCCGTGGCTAAAATCCCACAACACCAGGGCGCCGGTGCGGTGGGCGGCGGCAGTGATGGCGGGCACATCATACAGGAAACCACTTTTGAAGGTGGGCGTTGAAAATGTGATCAATGCTGTGCTGGCATCCATGGAATCGAAAATGGCCTGTTCGTCGGCGTGAACACCGTCGGGCGAGGCCAGCACGGTAAGATTGTGGCGCCCGCCCAGCAGGCGTATGCAGTTTTGCAGCGTGTAGAGATCGGTGGGGAAGTTGAGTTCATCGCTGACAATGGCAGAGCGCTGCCCCTGGAATTCGAGGGCGGCCATGACCAGTTTGAAGAAATTCACCGTGGTTGAGTCTCCAACCACGATTTGCCCGGGGGCAGCCCCCAGCAAACCAGCAAGCTGGTCTCCCAGGCGGCGCGGCGCATCGTACCAGCCCTCGCCCCAGCCGCGGATCAAGCGTCTGCCCCACTGTTCACGCGCTGCAGTTTGCAGTCGCTGCAGGCTGGCTTTTGGCAGGCGTCCCAGTGAATTGCCGTCCAGGTAGATCAGGTCGGGATCATCGATGACAAATTCGGCGCGGAAGGCTGCCAGTTGGTCCAATGTGTCCAACTGGCGGGCATATTCCAGGCCGGGGTGAAAGTCTTGTGAGGGAGCGGTCATTTGATGGTGAACCGCGGATCATTTTCCAGGGTCAGGCGAATACCTTCCTCCAGGGAAATTTGCGGCTGGTAACCTAATTTCTCGCGGGCGCGGGTCAGGTCGGCGCACATGCGGTCGGGGCCCGGGTCGCTGTGCTGGTTAAACATGGTTTCGGGTTGCTTGCCGGTGGCTTCCAATACCATGCGCGCCAGGTCGCGCACGCTCACATCGCGGCCGCTGCCCACGTTGATGGTCAGTTGATTAATATCGGGCGCGGAAGCGGCTGCCACCATGGCGCGCACCACGTCGTCTTTATATACATAGTCGCGCGTCTGATTGCCTTCACCGTGAATGATGATGGTGCCTTCCAGGATCGCCTGGCGCAGGAAGTTGGGAACCACGGGGGTATAAACCGGCGGGAGCTGCTGGCCGGGGCCATAGGCGTTGAACACGCGCAGGTTGACCGTTTCCATGCCCCACAGGGCGCCGATGGTGCGCACGTAATACTCTGCCGCCAGCTTGGAGACGGCATAGGGCGAACTGGGGTTGGGGGTAACCTCTTCATTCAACGGCTGTTCAGGCTGCACACCGTAGATGGCGCCGGAAGAGATGAATACCACGCGGCGCACTCCCACGTCGCGCATGGCTTCCATCAATGTGACCGTACCGCCCACATTCACCCGGTCATACTCGCGCGGGTAAAGCAGAGATTCCTGCACCAGCACGCGCGCTGCCAGGTGATAGACGCAGTCCACATCTTGCAGCAGTGTCCACAACTTGGGGCGGTCGTTGATGTCGCCGCGGGTGAAATGCACTTCGGGTAAAAGCGTGTTGGGGTCGCCGGTTGACAGGTCGTCCAGGCCGCGCACGGAATGACCTTCGCGTGCCAGTTGATTGGCTAAGGCTGAACCTAAGAACCCGGCTGCTCCGGTGATGAGAAAGCGCATAATTTTTCCGTCCGTTAAAGCTGATAATGGGAGATTGTGTTGCATTATAGCATATTCTGGCGGGCGGGTTGCGCAATGAAACGGTTATAATTGTCGTGCCCTTCAGCCAGGCTGGGGGGCTGCACGGTAAGATATTTTGCGAAACAAGGAATTTGTTCTGCTATGACGGCAGTTGAAGAGAAAAAAGAATTGAAACCTGTGAAATTTACCTGGCTGCATGCCGGGGTGGCCGCGCTGCTGGTGCTGTTTGCGGTGCTGGTGCTGCGGCGCGCCTGGCTGAGCGACGACGCCTACATCACTTTCCGCACGGTGGATAACTTCATCAACGGCTACCGGCTGACGTGGAATCCGGGTGAACGGGTGCAGGCCTACACCCACCCGCTGTGGATGCTGCTGCTGTCGGTATTCTATTTCTTCACCCGCGAAATCTACTTCACCAGCATTTTCTTGTCGATTGCCCTTTCGCTGGCGGCGGTGAGCCTGCTGCCGGCGCGCATCGCGCGCACGCGCACGGGTGCAGCGCTGGCCATTGCCGCGCTGGCTTTTAGTAACGCCTTTGTGGATTACTCGACCTCGGGGTTGGAGAATCCGCTGTCGCACGTGCTGCTGGCGGTGTTCGCGGTGCTGCTGTTCAGCCTGCCGCGCGATGCACGTGCGCTGCTTTGGCTGTCGGGGGTGGCGTCGCTGGCGGCGGTCAACCGGATGGACAGCGTGCTGATCTACGCGCCGGCGCTGTTGATGGCCTGGCTGGAGACGGATGACAGGAAGCAGGGCTTGCTGATGGGCATTGCCGGGCAGGCGCCGCTGCTGTTGTGGGAGCTGTTCTCACTGGTGTACTACGGCTTTCCGTTTCCGAACACTTATTATGCCAAGCTGTACACGGGCATCCCGCAGAGCGAGCTGACGCAGCAGGGATTGTATTACTTTTTGAACTCACTGGAGCGCGACCCGCTGACGCTGGCGGTAATTGCCTTTGGCGTGATCGCCGCCGTACTGAACCGTGAGAAGCGCGGGCTGGCGCTGGCGGGTGGCGTGGGGCTGTACCTGCTGTACATTGTGCGCATTGGGGGAGACTTCATGAGCGGGCGTTTCTTCACCCTGCCGCTGCTGGCGGCAGCGGTGCTGATCTCCCGGCTGGATTTTGAAAAAATTGGCAGCGAGGCTGCTGTTTTGTTTTTTGCCGTGGTGGCGGGGCTGGGGTTGATGTCGCCCATCCCCACTTATCAACTCTACGGCCCCGAAGATTATGCCGTGGTGGACGGGCGCGGCATTGCCGATGAACGCGTGTGGTATTTCCCGGATGTAGCGCTGATCCATTCCAGCCGTATGAAAGTGATGCCCGACAGCGTGGGTAAATACTGGGGCATTGAAGCGCGCGAACTGGGGAAGCAAGACTTGCAGGTCAATCCTTCCGGCAACATCGGCCTGTACGGCTATTATGCCGGCCCCCAGGTGCACATCATTGACTGGTTTGCCCTGGCAGACGCGCTGGAGGCTCGCCTGCCTGCCAAACGCATGGTCAACTGGCGCATCGGGCATTTTGAACGCGTGGTGCCGAAAGGCTATGTTTCCACGGCCTATGCGCCCGGCAACCGCATTGAAGATCAAAACCTGGCAGAATTCTATGATCAACTTGAACTGATTATTAAAGGCGAACTGTTCAGCCGCAAACGCTGGCAGGCCATCTGGTTGATGAACACGCATCAACTGGACCATTTAATCGATTTTGAGACCTACCGTTACCCCGACACAGTGGAACGCAGTGCTGCACAACTGGCCCCGGCTGCCGGTGAAAAAGCCGAAGCGATCTCGATGAGCGACAGCGGGGCGGTGATCTCCCTGCCGCAAGTATCCCATGCGGCACAATTGGAAATTTCACTGGACAGTGATGATGAATACCAGGTGATTTATTACCAGGGAAAAACCATTCTGGCAGAGCAGATGGTGAATGCCCCCTTCACACCCGAAGGACTGGCGCTGCGCCGCGTGGTTGTGCCGGTTAAAGCCGCGCAGAGCGGTTACGACCGGCTGCGCGTGCTGCCGGTGCGCGGCGATGAAAGCTATCACCTGGGTTCCTTTAAACTGGTGGAATAAGTCACTATTTTTTTCGATATGAATGAGTTGAACGAAACCTCCGCTTCTCAAACCACTCAGCGCGGACGATTTACCGCCGTTCATGCCGGGGTGGCCGCGCTGCTGGTGCTGTTTGGGGTGCTGGTGCTGCGGCGCGCCTGGCTGAGCGACGATGCTTACATCACTTTCCGCACGGTGGATAACTTCATCAACGGCTACCGGCTGACGTGGAACCCGGGCGAACGGGTGCAGGCCTACACCCACCCGCTGTGGATGCTGCTGCTGTCGGTATTCTATTTCTTCACCCGCGAAATCTACTTCACCAGCATTTTCTTGTCGATTGCCCTTTCGCTGGCGGCGGTGAGCCTGCTGCCGGCGCGCATCGCGCGCACGCGCACGGGTGCAGCGCTGGCCATTGCCGCGCTGGCTTTTAGTAACGCCTTTGTGGATTACTCGACCTCGGGGTTGGAGAATCCGCTGTCGCACGTGCTGCTGGCGGTGTTCGCGGTGCTGCTGTTCAGCCTGCCGCGCGATGCACGTGCGCTGCTTTGGCTGTCGGGGGTGGCGTCGCTGGCGGCGGTCAACCGGATGGACAGCGTGCTGATCTACGCGCCGGCGCTGTTGATGGCCTGGCTGGAGACGGATGACAGGAAGCAGGGCTTGCTGATGGGCATTGCCGGGCAGGCGCCGCTGCTGTTGTGGGAGCTGTTCTCACTGGTGTACTACGGCTTTCCGTTTCCGAACACTTATTATGCCAAGCTGTACACGGGCATCCCGCAGAGCGAGCTGACGCAGCAGGGATTGTATTATTTTTTGAACTCATTGGAGCGCGACCCGCTGACGCTGGCGGTGATTGCCTTTGGCGTGATCGCCGCCGTGCTGAACCGTGAGAAGCGCGGGCTGGCGCTGGCGGGGGGTGTGGGGTTGTACATGCTGTACATTGTGCGCATTGGGGGAGACTTCATGAGCGGGCGTTTCTTCACCCTGCCGCTGCTGGCGGCAGGGGTGCTGATCTCCCGGCTGGATTTTGAATCCTTGCCGCGGATGGCTTTCTATATGCTGCTGGCGGGCGCGGCGCTGCTGGCGCGAGCCGCCCCTGTGCCGGTGTGGGATGTGACCCAGTCCAAGACCATCACAGTGATGAGCGACACCGGTATTGTGGATGAGCGCATGTGGTATTTCCCGGATGTGGCGCTGATCAAAATTGGACGGCACAAGGTCACCCCCAGTAGTTACGCGCACATCTGGGGCGCCCAGGCGCGTGCCGATAGTGAGGAGGACTTTGTGGTGCACACAACGGGTGTGATCGGCATGTACGGCTACTTTGCCGGGCCTAATGTGCACCTGATTGACAACCTGGCGCTGGCTGACCCGCTGCTGGCGCGCCTGCCGGTGCGCTGCGATTTGCCCTGGCGCATCGGTCATTATGAGCGCACCCTGCCGGCCGGCTACTTTTCGTCGGTGTACCACGGCAATAACATCATTGAAGACGCAGATATCGCCGAATTCTATGATCAAATCCGCCTGATCACCCGCGGTGAGTTGTTCAGCGCGGCGCGCTGGCAGGCCATCTGGAAAATGAATACCGGGCAGTTCAATGATCTCATCCCTGCCCGGTGTGAAAGTTGAATTTAAGACAAAGAACAGATTGTTTTCTTATTCTGCGAACATTTCAGACAAAACATTCAGAACAAGCTGCTGAGTATCTTTGCCAATACTTCCTAATTTTTTTATTAAACGGGTTTTGTCTACTGTTCGAATTTGATCCAGCACAATTTGTCCCTCTTTTTCCTGGAACTGACAGGTGATTCTTGTTGGATAATTTCTTCCTTTGGTTGTCATGGGCGCTATGATGACTGTGGAAATGTTTTGATTCATTTCATCAGGAGAAATTATCAAGCAAGGACGTGTTTTTTGTATTTCACTTCCACGAGTTGGGTCAAGATTTACCAGAAAAACATCAAATCGTTTCGTCACCATGTCCATTCGTCATCATCCCATTGTGTTGGAACAGTGTCATCCAAAAGTTTATCGTCTCCGCGGGCTGCCATTTCTAAAAATTGATCGTCCCACCCCATGCGCGGTTCATGGATGGCGTGAATGATTAGTTTTCCACCCTGAACCGTGATTTCTATATCATCCACCAGGTTTGCCTGTTCCAGCAACATCCGCGGAATGCGAATACCGCGTGAATTTCCGATTTTGATGATCTTTGAACGAATAACCATATCCATGAGATTACTCCTGAAATTGTAATTACATTGTAATCTCAATTATCAAAATGTCAATAGGATTAATTTTTATGAGGCTGTAAATATTTATCCTTGCATTTTTGATTTGATCTGTGGTTCATACCAATCACACCAGCAATTCACCCTGTGAAATGGTAACCGCCTGGCCGCGCAGGCGCACGCGCTCGCCTTCAATGTTAACACGCAGCACGCCGCCGCGGGCTGACGCCTGGTAGGCGGTGAAACTTGTTTTTTTCAATATGTCGCGCCAATAGGCTGCCAGCCGGCAGTGCGTCGAGCCGGTGACCGGGTCTTCATCGATCAATTCCTGGGGTGCAAACACGCGCGAGACGAAATCGTACTGTGGATCGGATGAGCGGCTGGTGATGCACACTCCCGAACCGGGAATTTGCTTGAGGCGGGCAAAATTGGGCTGGCAGGCACGCACTTCGGCGTCACTGTCCAATTCCACCAGGTACTCAGTGTCGTTGATGCCCACAAAGCGCGGGTTGGTGACGCCCAGCGACTCGAGCAGGCCGGGAGCCGGTTCGACCGGACTCACCGGTTTGAGCGGGAAGTTCAGTTCCATCCAGCCTTCCAGGCTGCGCGCGGTGAGCAAGCCGCTGAGGGTGTGGAAATGAGCGGTTTCATCAGGGCGCAGCCGTCCGGTCGAGAAAAGCACGTGCGCGCTGGCCAGTGTGGCGTGCCCGCACAGCGGTACCTCAACACCAGGGGTGAACCAGCGCAGGCGGTAACCGTTGGCTTCGGGGAGCAAAAAGGCGGTTTCGGATAGGTTCATTTCAGACGCCACCGCCTGCATCCACTCGGCCGGTCGCTGGCTGTCAAGCAGGCAAACTTTGGCGGGGTTGCCGTGAAAAGGCTGATCGGTGAAAGCGTCTACTTGATAGAAGGGGAGATTGGTCATGGAAACACTCCGGGATTGATTTTTGATATCATATCATACTGGATGCAGGATTGAACAATCAGATAATCAGGATACAATTCTAGGCTAGAAAAAATTGTTGTCATTTCGAGCGTTGTCCCCCGAGGGGACAGGCCAGAAATCTTAATTCATATAATGAAGACCTCTATTGCTCCTGCGGAGCAGCGTTCGAGGTGATATGCAAAAGAAAACAAGGAGCCACCCATGCCTGAAACCAGCAATATTGATCCCGGTTTGCCGTTGATCGACCTGCACCGCCACCTGGAAGGCTGCGTGCGCATTGACACCCTTCTCGACCTGGCGCAACAGCACAACATGCCCCTGCCGGCGCAGGATGCCGCCGGGCTGGCGCCATTTGTGCGCGTCACCGAACCGCAGCCGGGGGTGATGGCCTTCATCGAAAAGTTTCACTGGATTACTCAGGCCATGCTGAGCCTGGACGCCTGCCGACGTATGGCGCTGGAAAATGTTCTGGATGCGCATGCCGACGGCATTGACTACATGGAACTGCGTTTCAGCCCGTGGTTCATGGCCGAGGCGCACCGGCTCAACCCCAGTGGGGTGGTGGATGCGGTGATCGACGGGGTGGACGATGGCATGCGGCAGACCGGCATGCGCGTCAAGCTGATCGGCATCCTCAGCCGCACCTACGGGGTGGAGGCGGCGCAAAAGGAACTGGCCGCCCTGTTGACCCGGCGCGAGCGCATTGCCGCGCTGGACCTGGCAGGCGACGAGGCCAACTACCCGGCAAAACTGTTCATAGACCATTTCCGCCGGGCGCGCGAAGCGGGCCTGGCGGTCACGGTGCACGCTGGCGAATCAGCCGGGCCTGAAAGCATTTGGAGCGCCCTGCACGACCTGGGCGCGCAGCGCATCGGACACGCCGTGCGCGCCCTGGAAGACCCCGCCCTGCTGGATACCCTGGCGGAGCAGCGCATCGGCATCGAAGCCAACCTGACCAGCAACTACCAGACCAGCAGTGTGAGCGACTATCCCGGTCACCCGCTGCGCGCCTTCCTGGAGCGCGGCCTGCTGGCCACCATCAATTCTGACGATCCAGCCATCAGCGGCATCACCCTGCGCCATGAATATGAGACCGCCGCCCCGGCCGCCGGGCTGAACCGCGAACAAATTCGCCAGGCGCAGCGCAACGCGTTGGAGGCGGCCTTTTTATCCGATGAAGAACGGAAACACTTGATGGGGAAAAAGGCAAACAAATAAATTAGACCTTGCGAGATAACGTGGACGACAACCGGGTAAACTTTAAAGTCACAGGCGCGAGTAACCAGAAAGTTATCCTTGTACACGGCATCCCTTCATCACATAGAGAATGGGATGCTTTGTCGTCCGAGCTCGTCTCCGCCGGTTTTTCCACCATCACCCTGGATTTGTTGGGACACGGCGATAGTTTCAAACCAGCTGGCAGGCAGTTCTACACCGCCGATCATTCTTACGCATTTCTTAAAAAGTGGGTCAAGTCTTTGCAGCTTGACCGGTCGTGTGTGCTGATCGGCCATTCCTTCGGGGGAAATTTATCCATACGCTATGCATTGGAACATCCTGCAGAGGTTGGGGCATTGGTGCTGATCAATCCATTCCTTTCCTTTGCACAAATGACCCTATTTCAACGCTTTTTTCTATCCTACCCCTCGTTGATGATCCTATTGTTGAAGATGATCCCATTGAAATTGATAGAAATTTGTGTGAGACTGACCAGCCTGACCTGGGGTGATAAACAAATTCGGTCGTCGTTGTCTGAAAGCACCCTGGCGTGCATGGTCGCTGATTACAAAAAGTGTTCACCCAATATTGCCAATATTCCCCACACGGTGAATAACCACCGGGTGGATTATTCTGAGATAAAAATCCACGTATTCTTGCTGTGGGGTGACCGGGATATGACACTGATGACGGACTGGTATGAAGATGTAGCCAGGTGAATCCCCGATTGCACAACTTGTAAAATTCGTGCTGACCATTACCAGCATCGAACCCATGCGCAAGAAGTGAATGGAAAAATTATAGAATTCTTAAAAACCAGTTTATTTTTGGTAAAATCACCGGGCTGAAAAATATATATTCATCTTTGAGGTATAGGAATGCCCACCATTAAAACTGTTACAGTCAACGCCCAAAACCTGGAAGGCTGGCAAATTGAAGCCAAAGCACACGACCATGTGATGCGCATCGATCAACCGGTAGCCCTGCGCGGAACGGATACCGGCCCCACCCCTCTCGAATACCTGTTTGCGGCCCTGGCGGGTTGCATTGTCACCACGGGCAAAATTGTGGCTTTTCAACAAAAATTGCCTTACCGCGGTATGCAAGTGGAAGTGAGCGGTGACCTGGATACCGACTTTTTGATGGGGCGCGAAGGAGCTCAACGCGCCGGGTTCACCGAAATTCGGGTAACCGCCACCATTGACGGCGACATGACGCCCGAAGAAAAACAAAGGTTTCTGCAAGACATTGATAAACGCTGCCCGGTTTCGGATAATTTGATCAACACCAGCCATGTGGTTTTCAAAGCACGCTGAATTAACAACGAAAAAAGCGAAATATACCAAAAAACCATAAAATTGATTAAAGCAGACTGCCGCACCATAAAAGATGCGGCGGTCTGCTTTCAGGGAGAAGTGGGAGATTGTAGATTAATTTACATTCTGCGCGATTCGTTGTTGGAATGGCGCGAATTGGCGCCCATGGTCATGTTGTGATAGGTGGGTTCGGGGCGCGGGGCGCTGAGGATGGAAGGTGAGGCGCTGCGCGCTGCGGGGGTGTGCGCGGCATTGTGTGATGAGGCGCTCACGGTGCGCCCGTTGTGCATGGCGCTGGAGAGCGACGATTCGCGCCGGCTGACGCTGGAGCGGCGGCGGCTGCCCCACAACATGCGGTCGCCCGCCATGGAGAGTGTCCCGATAATCAGGATGCGGATGACCCACACCATGATGGCTACAAAAATGGGCACCACTTTTAATAAGGTTTCAGTGCTGATGACGGCTGTGCTTTGCACGGTGTGGGTGACCACTGCCATGGAGACACCCCACCAGGTGAGCATGGCATTCATGGTGGCGGCCAGCAGCCACGCTCCGAACAAATACCACACTTCTTTCGGTTCTTCCATGTCTTGCTCGGGGGTAAACAGGCGCGCGATCCCGGCGAAATCAATGCCGCAGAAGGCAAGCGCCAGAATGGTTGCCCAGCGCACCCCGCCAAAGCTCAGGTTACCGAGCAGGTCGCGCAGGGCATAATCGGTGGTGCTGTAGTTGAAAATCTCGAAAGAAACCAGTGCGCCCAGGATGATGACGCCGAAAACAAAACCGGGTTTCACGCGGATTTTCGAAAAGAACTGCAGCAAACTATTGGGTGACTGGGTGCTGGACAGGTTCATGAAATTCTCCTTTATTAATAAGAAACTATGTTCTAATCACTACGCATAGTATAGAACATAGTTTCTATTTTGTCAATAGGTTAATCTAGGGCAAATGTTCTGTTATTATAACGGAGAATCCCGGTTCACGCTGCGCCATTCTGGGTTAAAATGGATGGAGAATTCAACTGGATTTTGGAAAGAGAATGCGCCATGCATACCCTGTGGTCCCCCTGGAGGATGAAATACATCATGGAGCCCAAAAAAGATCAAGGCTGCCTGTTTTGCAATGCCTTGCAGCAGCCTGATAATCTAGAAAACCTGATTCTTTTACGCCGAAAATTGGCGTTTGTGATGCTGAACCGCTATCCCTACAACAATGGGCACATGATGGTGGTCCCGGTGAATCACCAGGCTTCCATTTGCGACCTCACGGATGAAGCTCGTGCTGAAATGATGCATCTGCTGGCTGAGGCGGAGCGTGTGCTGCAGGAGGTTTACCATCCCAGCGGATTTAATGTGGGGGCGAATATCGGTTCAGCAGCCGGGGCGGGAGTGCCCGGGCATGTGCATTTTCACATCCTGCCGCGCTGGGCCGGCGATACCAACTTCATGTCCACCGTGGGTGAGACGCGCGTGCTGCCTGAAGAGTTGGATCAAACCTACCAGCGGCTGCAAGCTACCTGGCGCCAGCTTTTCCCTAATTCTTAAGCAATTCTTCCAAAAGGCGGCGGGCGGCGGCCGGGTCGGCCTTGCCGCGCATTTTGCGCATCACCTGGCCGACGAACCAGCCGATCAATGTTTCTTTACCGGCGCGATAGCTTTCCACCTCTTTGGGGCTTTCTGCCAGCACTTCCTGGCAGGCAGTGCGGATGGCGGAATCATCGCTGACCTGCGCCAGTCCTTCTTCTTCAACAATTACAGCCGGGGCTTTGCCGGTTTCATCCACCCGCGCCAGCAGGCGTTTGCCGGTGGCGTTGTTAATGGCGCCGCTGTCGACCAGTTTTAAAATCTCGGCCAAGTAGGCGGGGATGAGACGCAATTCAGAAGCGTTGCGACCGCTCTCATTGAGCATGCGCAGCACATCGTTCATCAACCAGTTGGAAACCCGTTTGGGGTCGCCGCCGTAGGTTTTTACGGCTGATTCGAAATAATCGGACAGGCTGCGCTCGGAGGTGAGCAATTCGGCATCGTATTCGGGCAGGCCGTACTGATTTACAAAGCGTTGACGGCGCTCAAGGGGCAGTTCGGGAAAATCTGCCAGGATACGCTGTTTCCAGGCTTCATCCAGGCGCACGGGCAGCAAATCGGGCTCGCGGAAATAGCGGTAATCGGCCTCGGTTTCTTTGGAGCGCATCTTGCGCAGCACCCCGGCGTCTTCATCCCATTCCAGCGTCCACGATTCAATTTTGTGACCGGCTTCCACTTCGCGAATCTGACGTTCAATTTCTTTGCCAATCGATTCGCGCAGGGCTTCAATGGAGTTGACGTTCTTAATCTCAGTTTTAGGATTGAGGTGGGTTGCTCCACGCGGGCGAATGGACACGTTACCGTCACAGCGCAGGCGTCCTTTTTCCATGTCGGCTTCAGAAATGCCCAGCCAGCGCAGCAATTGGCGCAGGCGGGTCAGGTACTGCGCGGCTTCTTCCGCCGAGCGCAGGTCGGGGGCGGTGACCATTTCAACCAGCGGTACGCCGCAGCGGTTAAAGTCAATGTAGCGCTGGCGGCCCTGGCGGCGGGTTTTACCGGCATCTTCTTCAATGTGCAGTTTCAAAATGCCCACCCGGCGGGTTTCACCGCCCGGCATGGGCACGTCCAGGTAGCCGCCCACGGCGATGGGGCGGTCGTATTGCGAAATTTGATACCCTTTGGGCAGGTCGGGATAAAAGTAATTTTTCCGGTCAAAGTAGGAGACCGCCTGCGGTTCGGCATGCATGGCTTTTGCCAGCAGTACGGCTTTTTCAACCACGGCTTCGTTGAGCACCGGCAGCACACCCGGCAGCCCGGTGCACACCGGGCAAATGTTGCTGTTGGGCGGGGCGCCCCACGAATCAGCCTCGCAGCCGCAAAAGATTTTTGTGCTGGTGTTGAGCTGGATGTGCGTTTCCAGCCCGATGACGGCTTCATAATCGGTCATATCCGCATCTCTTTGTTCTGAAAAGTTTTCTTACATTCTTATTTTACCTGAGATGACAACTGAATATGATTGTATCAGAACAAGACAGCATTCAATAACATAGATGAATATGACTTTTGCTATACTAAATCCATTATTATCCCCTCATCTTTTTCATGTTACCATTCAAGAATATCAGGCGATGATACGCCGCACGAGAGAAATCATGATTTACACGCAAGGTTTGTGGATTTTCATCCTTTCTTCGATCATTATTGCCGGTTTGATACTCTACAGTCTGCAATTTCGACAGTCGAAAACCGGGCAATCATTTCTATTCTTAATGATTTGTGCGTTTATCTGGGTGAGCGGTTTTGTATTTGAATCTTTAACAACCGATCTCAATACCAAGCTCTTTTTTATTAATCTTGAATTCCTTGGAATTACATTTTTGCCTTTTGCATGGGTGCTGCTTGTATTGAACTTTAATGGGCATACCATGAATAAATGGTCCGTATTTTCTCTGGCCGTGATTCCAGTGGCAACCAATCTGGTCATCTGGACTAACGCGATACATCACTGGTTTTTTGGAAACCCACATATCAGTCTTACTGCCGCACCGTTTCCTGTGATTGATCCGGAATACAACTTCTGGTTTTATTTTATCCACGCACCTGCCGGATATTTATATGTCTTAATAGCTTTATTTTTTTTGATTCGAAGTTTTCAAAACATGGATGCAGCCTATCGCGCACAGAGCATTTTATTGGTATTTGCCATTGCCATTCCACTTTCGACTGATCTTTTATATGTGCTGGGTTATTCACCGGTGAAGCATTACAACTATACCCCGGCAATTTTTTGTATTTCTGGCTTAATCCTGGCAATGGCATTATTTCGCTATCATTTTCTAGACTTGATTCCCCTGGCGCGGGATGCGGTGGTGGAAACGCTGCATGACGGTGTGATTGTGCTGGATATTAAAGGCCGCATTGTGGATATCAACCCGGCAGCCCGAAACATTCTAAAATCATCTGACCAACGTTTGGTTGGTTCGGCAGTGCAAAACTCCCAGGAGCAAATCTTTCGCAAGATCAGCGCCCTGTTGAAAACAGCGCCTTCCCAGGTGGACATTGAAATTCAGGGTGGTTCAAAGCTGTACTACGAAGTGAGTATTAATGACGTGAAGGATAAACAGAATGAGCTGCTGGGAAAAGTGATCACCCTGCACGACATAACTGAAAGAACCCTGCTGTTTAAAAAAGTAGAAACGCTGGCTTTTCAAGACAGCCTGACCGGCATTGACAACCGCCGGCATTTTATTTCGTTATGCAAAAGAGAAATCTACCGTATGCGGCGTTCGGGGGGACGACCGGCGGCGGTGGTGATGATTGACCTGGATAATTTCAAGTCCATCAACGACACCTACGGCCATGCCTGCGGCGACCAGGTGTTGATTGACTTTACGCGGGCAATTCAGTCTCACCTGCGCACACTGGATATTTTTGGACGGGTGGGCGGTGAAGAGTTTGCCCTGTTTTTGGTGGATGTAAACCGGGAAGAAGCCCTGGAGATACTGGAACGACTGCGTGTCTCCGTTGAAGCCGTTCAGATTCAGGTGGATGGAAAAGATTTGAATATTACCGCCAGTTTTGGCATGGTGTCCACCGATCAGGTGAAATTGGAAGATCTGGAAATTGAGAAGCTACTGAGCCTGGCAGACCAGGCATTGTACCGCGCCAAAGAAGCCGGCCGCAACCGGATTGATGTTTGGCAGGATGAAAAACAGGTTGGTGAATAAAAAATGGGCGAACACATGTGTTCACCCATTCTTTTAGATTTACTCATCCTGAACATCCACCAGCACGGCGCGCACCACCACCCGCCAGTTGTATGATTTTGTCTTATCATTATATCCGCGGCAGGTGATCAAAGTCAGCCAGGGGGTTTCTTCGTGGGTGATGACGCCCACATCATCCGGCGCTGTCCATTGATTGACATAACGCACTTCATAAATATACTTTTTGCCCCAGCCGTGAATGATGACCTGTTTGCCCCAGGTGAGGTTTTCCAGTTTTTCAAAGGGGCCGGGCAGCCCGTTGGTATCGTAATTGTGCGCGGTGAGGGCTGAATTGCCGTCCCAGGTGGGGAAGGCGGTCTCTTCCAGGTAACCGACCTGCGAACCCAACCAGTCCAGGTTCCACAAGCCATCATCAATGGGCACACCCACAATGGTCGAATTGACGTTCAGATCGGGAATTTCCAGGCGCAAGTCGCCAATGCTGTCATACGTCACCGCGTTTTGGGTGTCCAACACGGTGATTTCAGCAGGGGCAAAGCCGGTTTCGGGCAGGCTTTCGGGCCAATCGGACCAGGTTCTGGACACAATGACAGCCCCTTCTTCAGGGTCGGCGCCGATTAGACCGTCACCGTCCAGGTCAGCGCTGATCACTGCCCGGTTGCGCACCTGGTGCACACCGTTCTTGGCCCTCACATCAAAAATGATGGTTAATTCATGTTCGGCGTCAGCCGCTTTTTTAGCACCCGGGTCGGGACCAACCACACCCTCCCAGATGATTCTGCCGCGTGGAAATTCTGTGGTGGGGCCTTCGTAATAGCACAGGCTGGTTTCGGTGATATCTGAGGTGTCGGTGCAGCTTACCCCCAGGTTGGTCGATCCTTCGGGTGCGTCAAGGGGCACATCATAACCGCTGGGGGCGCCGGTGGAGATGTAGGTGGTGCCTTTGGAGATGGGGTCACTCATGCTGGCAGTTGTGTTGACCACATTGGAATTGTTGATCAGCACCAGTTTCCAGCGCAGGCGTGGGGCTCGCGAATCATTGACAACCTTGATCACCGAAGGCGGGTCAAAGAGATAAGGTCCAAAGTCAAACGGTGTGCCGTCGTCCGGGTCGTCCGGGTCAAAATCGTCGTGCGAAACGGCGGTCACCGGCTCGCCGCTGGGCGGGGTCCCGGTCACTTCAGCCGAGTTGTTGAACGGCCCGCCGGTGATGGGCACCACACGAACCACCAGGGTAATGGTTCCCTGTTCTTCAAAAGCCAGTGAATCGGTACCATCCAGCAGATTCAAATCCAGCACGCCGTCAAAGGCAGGGTTGATGGTGAAGTCGTCGCTGGTGAGTGATTCGACGGTAAATGTTGCGTCTTCAGCAGGAAAGGCAGCCGCCAGGTCATCGGTTACCTGTATGCCGGTGAGGGTAACATTGCCCAGGTTCTTCACCACCAGTTCAAAAGTGACCAGCCAGTTGCCGGGGTTTTCCGAATCTTGGGTTGGCGTTACAGGCAGCCGTTTGCGCAGCCCAATGCGGGGTGCATCCCCCAGGTTTTGTTCATCATCATCCAAGTCGGTGACCGTTTCACCAGTGGGAGCTTTGGCTGTGACCTCTGATTCATTGGTGAATCTTCCCCGGTCGACATCATCCTGGGTGATGGTGTAAGTGGCGGTATAAGTGGAGTCATCTTCCTCGCCGGGAGCGAGAGAGGCAATGGATGAACCTTCCAGGGTGACACCGGTGGTGCTGTCGGTGACGGTTACATCGGTGAGGGTGACGTTGCCGAGGTTGGTGATGGTGAATTCGTAGGTAATGGTATCGCCGGGGTCGGCGTGATCATTGGGCGGCACCACGTCCATGTTCAACGTGCCCGTCTTTTCCAACTGGATGGATCGATCGGCGTCAAGGTCCTGCGTGTCGTCGTCTTCATCGGTCACCGTTCCGCCGGCGGGGGTGCTTGCGCTCACGGTGGCTGTGTTGGTGTAGGTTCCGGCATCCACATCATCCTGGGTGAGTGTATAGGAGCCGGAGAAGGTGTGGTTGTTGCTGGCGCCGGGTGCGAGGGTTGCAATGGGGCCGCCGGTGATGGTGATGCCGCCCACGGTGTCGTCCAGAGTGATGTTGGTTAACGTGACGTTGCCGGTGTTGGTGATGGTGAACACATAATTGATGATTTCACCGGCATCCACCCGGCCGTTGGAGCCTATGTCAATGGAACCGGTTTTGAGCAATTCAATGGATGGAGCGGGCTCCATACTTTGCGAATCATCATCCGTATCGGTTACATCTGCCCCTTTGGGGGTTTTGCAGGTGACAGTGGCGGTGTTGGCGAAGCTGCCGTTGTCCACATCATCCTGGGTGAGGGTATAGGCGCCGGTGAAGGTGTCTTCGTCGCTTTCGCCGGGGGCCAGGGTGATGGGGCCGCCGGTGATGCTGACGCCGGGAATGATGTCGTCGAGGGTGATGTTGCTCAGGGTTACATTGCCGGTGTTTTCAACTGTGAAGGCATAGGTTATCTGGTCGCCGGCGTCAGCCTGGCTGTTGGCGCCCAGGTCAAGCGTGCCCGCTTTAACCAGGTTGATGGATGCTACGGGCGGCAGGTCCTGCGTGTCGTCATCCGTATCGGTGACATTGTCACCGGTGGGCGGAGTGGCGGTGACGGTGGCTGTGTTGGTGAAAGCGCCCGCATCCACGTCTGCCTGGGTGAGAGTATAGGAACCTGTGTAGGTGCTGCTGTCAGTGGTCCCGGGCGCCAGGCTGGCGATGTGCGATCCGCTGATGGTGATGCCGCCCACTGTGTCGCTTACAGTTACATTGGTCAATGTGACGTTACCGTTATTGCTGACCGAGAAAGTGTAATGAATTTTGTCGCCGGCATTGGCAACACCGGCGGGATTGACCACGCTTAGATCGAGTGTCCCGATTTTAGAAAGCTCAATAGATGGAACGGCAGTAAATGTTTGCGTATCGTCATCGGTATCGCTGACCGATGAGCCCACCGGCGGCGCGCCCACGGCTGAAGCGATATTGGCAAATGTACCGGCGTCGACGTCGGCCTGTTTCAGTGTGTAACTGCCTGTGAAAGTGTAGTTGTTTGATTCACCGGGCGCCAGGCTGGCAATGGGACCGCCGCTGAGGGTGACGCCGCCCACAATGTCGATCAGGTAAATATTGGTCAGGGTGACTTCACCGCTGTTGGTGACGGTGAAGGCATAGCTGATGGTGTCGCAGGCGTCAGCCCGCGCGTTGGCGCCCGGGTTGAGTGTACCAACTTTTTCGAGGTTGATGGTGGGCGTTTTGGAAACCACTTCAGCCGTGGCGCTGACAGGGTCGGTCTGGTCGCTGTCGGCGTAGGCGGTGTTGGAATAGCCCCCGGCGGTCAGATCGTCTGCGGTGATGTCATGGTAGGCTGAACAGGAAAGAATCTGCCCGGTGGTGAGAGTGGCAGGCTGGGCAGGTGTGCAGGTTCCCAGCGTGACCCCCACGCCCGGGTCGGTGATGGTGACGCCGGTGAGAGTCTGGTCACCGCTGTTGACGGCTGATATATCATAGGTGACGCGCTTGCCAACCGTGTTATACGGCCCGTTGGATGTGATTTGTTTGAAAATTTGCAAGCGCGCATTTTGCTTGATGGGAACGGTTACCGTATCGCTGACCGGAGGGTCGGTTTCGGTGCTGTCGGCTGTGGCGGTGTTGCTGTAACTGCCTGCGTTCACATCTGCCTGCACGACCACATGGCTGGCAGGGCACACCATGCTGGCGCCCGATGCCAGGGCGGCTGGCTGCGCCGGAGTGCAGGTTCCCAGTGTGACGCCAGTGCCGGGGTCGGTAACGCTGACATTGGTCAGGGCGCCCGAACCGATGTTGGTAACCGTGATGGAATAGTTCAGTGTGTTACCCAGTTCATAAGGCCCGGTTGTGGTGATGACCTTGTTGATGTTCAGGGCATAAGTCTGGTCGATGGGCGCGGTAACGGTGTCGGTGACCTCGTCTGTCTCGTTGCTGTCACCGGTGGCAGTGTTGGTGTATGAACTCGCCGTGACATCATCCGCAGTGACCGTGTGGGTGGCGGTGCAGGTCATGGAAGCACCAGGCGCCAGGGTTGAATCCAGCGCCGGGGCGCAATCGCTGACCGAACCGCCTGAATCGGTGATGGTCACATTGGTCAGTTCCACGTCGCCGGTGTTGGTGGCAACCAACGTGTAAGCCAGGGTATCGCCGAGGGTGTAAGGCGGCGGGGAGGATAGGGCAATATTCAGCGATTTTGACAACTGCATGTCAGGCGTGGCATTGATGGTCAGCGTATCTTTGGCTGGTTCGGTGTTGGTGGCGCCTTCGCCGGTGGTCAGGTTGTTTTTGTTGATGATGTTGGTGAAGAATCCGGGCGCCGACCCGACAATGGGCACCACGATATCGCAGGTGGTGTCGGGACCGGCGATGATGCTGCCGTCAATCAATCGTATCTGTCCGGTTCCGGCGGTAGCTTGCAGCGTGCCCCCGCAGGCATTGGTTGCTGCTGGTGAATCATCAATGAGCAACCCGCCGGGCAGATTATCCGTAAAGTTCATGTTGGAGAGGGCAATGTTGCCGGTGTTCTTGATGCGGATGGTGAGCAGCGAGGTCTCGCCCGCCACCACCTCGTTGGGCGTGAAGAATTTGGAGATGCTGACGCCCGGCAGGTTGGTGAGGGATGCCTGGGCTGCCTGGGTGTTGCTGACGCCGTTGAATGTGGTGACGCCGCCGGCCGGGATGGTGTTGGTGCGGTTGCCGTTCACATTCATGGTGACATTGAGGGTGATGGTGCAACGCTTGTTGGCGCCCAACGTTCCCCCGCTGAAAGTGAAGGAATTTGAATTGGGGTTGGCAGTGAGTGTGCCTCCGCAGGTGCCTGTCGAGGCATTGGGCGGGTTTGCCACGTACATGCCGGCGGGCATATTATCGGTGAAGCCAACACCGGATAGGACGGCATTATTCGGGTTGATCAATTGTACGCTCATCACTGAGGATGAACCGCCAAACACGGTCAGGGGATTGAAACCCTTCACCACGCTCAAGGTGAGCGCGGTGATGTTTAATGTGGCTTTAGCGTCAGCTTCTGGTCGGATGGTTCCCACGCCGGCCAGTGTGGCTGAAACATTGAGGCGGGGCAGTGTGTTTTCCAATGCGGCGGGCAGGGGGCTGATGGAGCCGGATGCCTTTACATCAACTTTCAGGGTGCAAATGCCCGGCACGCCGCCCACCTGGGCGGGAATGGTGCCGCCGGTTAGCCCGATGGTCTGGCTGCCAGCCGCGGCGTTGGGTGTGCCGCCGCAGGTGGAAACGGCATTGGGGGTTGGGGCGATGGTGATGTTGGTTCCGCCCATGGTCGTCAGATTATCGGTGAGCGACACACTGGTCAGGGGTGACGGGCTGGTGTTGGAAAGCGTGATGGTGAGCGTTGATTGTCCGTTGACCGCGATGGTGTTGGGGTAGAAAGCCTTACTTATGGTCAGGCTGGTGACGGTCAACTGGCGTGAAAAATCGTTTGCGGTGGTCTGGCCCTGTGTGTTGGTGATGTCTGAAGCATGGATGGTGTTGGTTTGTGTGCCGGTCACATGGCTGGTGACATATACATCGATGGTGCAGGTGACGCCTTTGGCAAGGCTTCCGCCGCTGAGGGTGATCACGTTCTCACCCGTGTTGGCGGTCAGGGTGCCGCCGCATGAATTGGTGGCGGCGGTTGAATTGGTGATGACCATATTGGCGGCGGAAAGGTCGTCGGTGAAACCCAGGTTGGTCAAATCCTGGTCAGCCGGGGCGGTCAATTGAATGCGCAGGCGGGTGTTGTTCCCGGCGACAATGATGGAAGGCGTGAAGGTTTTGGTGCCCGACATGCCCTTGCCGGTGGCATAAACCGTTATGGCTTTGGAAGCAGGGTCCAGGTTGGTGGGACCTTCGACCGTGACAATGGAATTTGCCAGAATCTGGTTGGTGTAACTGCCAGCAGCGGCGGCGGTGACATCAATGGAGAACGAACAGGTGCCGGGTGTGGCAACTGAGCCAGATGGGATGACCGCCCCGGTTGCATCGGCTCCGGTTAACGTGAGCGAGGCTGGCGATTCCACAGCGGCCACCACGCCGTTGACGCAGGTGGTTGATTCGGTGCCGACAATGGGGATTAAACCGCCAAAATGATCATCGGTCAGGCTGGTCACATGCAGCGCCGCGCTGGTGCGGTTTTGCAGGGTGATGGTTAAGCGGGTGGTGCCGCCCTGTTGAATGGAGTTTGGTGAAAAGGTTTTAACAATGCCAATGCTCAGGGCGGAAATATTTAAAGTGGCATCGTTGCTGGGCAGCACATTGGTGAAACCGGGTTGGTCAGAGGTGAGCGTGCCAGCCGGGATGGAATTGACATGCGCCGCGGTGGGAGCCGAATCGGGGGTGGTGACGCCCACGGTGATGGTGCAGATTCCGGGCGTTGCCACCGTGCCCGCCGGGATGGTGCCGTTGGTTAACTGAACGGTGTCATTGCTGCGGCCGGTGCTGGTGACGGAAACCGTAGCTGGAGAACCGGCTGTGGTGCAGGTAGTGGCAGCCGACCCTTCCACCAGTTCCAACACACTGCCCGGCATCACATCGGCAATGGAAACGCCGGTGTGAGCTGCGCTGGTGGGGTTGCGCAGCGTGATGGTGAGCGTGCTGGTATCGCCCGCTTGAATGGATGCTGGCGAAAACGCTTTGGCAATGCTCACCGCCTGAACATTCAGGCTGGCTTCGGCCAGGCTGGCATTGGTGACGCCCTGTTTGGTGCTAATGGTGTTTGCAGGAATAGTGTTGGTATATTCACCCTGCGTTATTGAGGTGACATAAACCTGCACCGCACAGGTGGTGTTGGGGGCGATTTCAGCGCCCGACAGGGTGAGCGAAGTTTCACCCGGGTTTGCCGTCAGGCTTGCCGATGAGCCGCAATTAGTCAGCACGGGTGTCACGGTGCTGGCGAGTACCACATTATAAGGAGCGGGATCATTCAGAGTGTCGGTGAGGGATAATTCAGAAAGGGTGTGTGTGAGGTCGTTGTTTTTAATATTGATGGTTAAGCGGCTGGATTGCCCCACCCAGATGGTGTTGGAGGCAAAAGCTTTGGTGACAGCGGGGGCAACAATTTCATCCACATTCAATGTGGCGCTGGCAGGGTCGGTGTTGCTGACTGTTCCTCCGCCGCCATTGGCGCTTAGATTGCCTCCATCAACCGTGTTGATCAAGTTACCCGGTGTGGTTGAGGTGACGTCAATTGCAACGGTGCAAATGCCGTTTTCAGAACCCACTTTGGCGGGAACCGAGGCGCCGCTTAAAGATAGTGTTGTTTCGCCAGCTACGGCTGAAACGGTCGGGCTGGCGCCGCAGTCAGTGGTGCTGATGTTGGGCGGGTTAGCAATGCGGATGCCGGGCTGTATACCGATCAGGTTGTCGGTCCAGGAGGCGTTTTCAAGGCTGAAAGTGTTGGGATTGTAGATGGACACAATCAGTCGCGATGTGTCGCCGGGTGAAATGCTGATGGGGTCAAAACGTTTGTTGATTTCAGCATTGAAATCAAAAGAAGCCACATTGAGAACGGCGCTGGCCGGGTTGAGGTTGCTCCACAATTCGCCGTCGCCGCTGGCGGTCACATCACCGGCGTTGATGTCGTTGGTGTAATTTCCGGGATCGGTGCCGCTGAATACCACGTTGAGGGCAACGTTGCAGGTGCCGTCAACCGCGCCATTGTTGGCTGCCACCGCGCCGCCTTCCAGTGTGATGGTGTTTTCGCCGGCATTGGCGGTCAGTGTGCCGCCGCAGGTTGATGTGGTGTTGGGCGGGTCTGCGATGCTGAGCCCGGCTGGAAGCTCATCTGTCCAATCCACATCAGTAAGAATAAATGTGTTGGCATTGTTCAGCGTAATTCTCAGGCGTGAGATTCCTTCGCGTGCAATGGTGGATGGTGTGAATGATTTTTGAACTTCAAGGGTGTCGGTGGGGGTTGGGGTTTGGGCCTGGACAACGGGTGTGAGCACCGGGTTGAACAGGTTTGTGAGGACAATAATAATGAGGAAAAAACGAGCAAAGGGGCGAATTGATCGGTACAAAGGCGGTCTCCGCAATAAAAAGATAAAGACATCCATATAAAAAAAGCGATCTTAAATGATCGGACGAGGCATTAAGGCCGCTTTTTTGTATCCCAATTTCATCCAGTATAACAAAAAATAAACATAATTGCGACAATGTTTAGCCGATTTTACAAAAAATTTTCTTGCCGGCGTCCTGATAGCTTGCGATGGCAAGAAAATGGAAACGACTCCCTGCAATGGGAGCCGTTTCTTTGTTCACTTTTTTCAGGTTTGAGGAGGAGAACTGATTATGGAGAGGTCTTACTCTCCTTGGACTTTGATATTCTTGGGACGGGCTTCTTCTGCTTTAGGCAGGGTCAGGGTAAGCACGCCGTCTTTCAGGCTGGCAGTGCTGCCGTCGGCATTCAACGGGTCGGCAAAGCGCAGAGTGCGTTCAAATTTCCCGGCCGGACGTTCACGCAGTAAGTAGGTGTTTTCATCTTCTTCGGCATGTTTGAATTCACCGCGCAGGGTAACCCGGTCTTTTAGGATTTCAATATCCAGGTCTTCAGCTTGCACACCGGGCAGCAGGGCGCTTAAAAGATAGGCCTCATGGGTTTCTTTCACATCCACTGGCACCGGGGCCAGCGCCTCGCGCGCAGCGTTTTCATTGGAAACCAGCCAGGGACGCATCATGGATCGATTCATCCAGCGATAGGGATGGGTAACGTAGAAAGTCATTTTTTACCTCCAGAGAATTTCACTTTTCTTTTATTCAGTCTTTGGGCAAGCGTCCGATAATATATCTAGCGAACTCACCAGCCCGGCAACACTTGAATTCTGATTACGTTGATCATATCCATTCCGTATAAGAGTCAGATTTAAACAGTATAAGTATTGCATTAGAATTACTGCTTCACGGCTGAGCATACAGTGCCTCGTTGAGATTTGTGGTATTATTCAGCCTATTGGAGTTGAAAGAATGGATCAAAAAATCACAATCATTGAGGGTCCCCCTCCCACATTTGAAGCCATCGATGATGGTTGGGCGCTTGGCTTGAATGAAGGGCCATCACTGTATGACCTGGCTTTGACCCGTTTGCGCACCTTTAATGGCCGCGAACTGGTGGAACGTTGTTACCGGGCCTGGCACAACCGTGACCCGATTTACCTGCATTACCGCAACCAGATTGGTCTTGAAGAAAAAGCCCCCATCATGGCAGCGCGGGCGGTGGATACCAACGACGGTCAGGTTCTGTTATTATGGATTCGACGTGAACCTGATGATATTGATATAGAACTCGATCTGGGGGATGATTCAGGCATCGAAGATTAGAGCAGGTTTTGGATTTCGACACTTTTTTCGCGGGAACAATAACCAGGACGGGCGAACAAGCCCGTCCTTTTTTTCGTTTTGCAAAAATGCAAAATTCGCTTAGAATCAGAGAACAATGAGATCCCCTTCCATTTTTTCTCTTCGACGGGGTTTATGGGTTGGTGTGAGCCTGCTGTTTTTGGCTTTTGCAGCCGTTGCGCCTGCTCAAGCGCAAGATGCCGGCCGTGTAAGCATTGCCGCCCCAGATTTTTCCAAATTTCCTGATGTGCAATTCAACCTGGAAGCCTATAATGCTGCCGGTGATTTTTTGGATAATCTGTCGCCGGGAGAGGTGCAGGTGTTGGAAGACGGTAAGCCGCAATCCCTGGTAAGTTTGGAAAAGGTTGAACCTGGTTTGCAGATCATCGTGGCGCTGAACAACGCGCCCATTTTTGCCGAGCGCAGCGGTAACAACAGCGTATTTGAGTTGATTCAAAATGCGCTGGTGACATGGGCGCAAACCCAGCCCGCCGCCAGCCCCGATGATTTGAGCCTGGTAACCAACACCGGTTTGCAATTCATCCGCATGGAAAACCCGCAGGAATGGGCTGTTTCACTGGCAGCCTACAACGCCGATTTTCGAACTTCCCAGCCCGGAACGGTGAGTATCAACCAGGCGTTGGACATGGCTACTGACCCGAATCCCGACCCGAATATGAAGCGGGCGATTTTATATATCACCCCTCTGCCCGGGACGACAGAGGTGAGCGCGCTGCCAAACCTGGCAAGCCGCGCCAAACAGCAAGGCGCGCGCCTGTTTGTGTGGATGGTGGCGCCTGCCAGCGCGTTGAACACCACCGCAGCCAAAACATTGTATGACGCTGCTCTGAGCACCGGCGGACAATTCTTTCACTACACCGGCAGCGAGCAGCTTCCCAACCTGGACGGTTATTTCAAATCGATGCGTTATATTTACACAGCCAGCTACCGTTCAGCCATCAACCAGAGCGGCACGCACAGCCTGGCGGTGCAAATTAACCGCGGCGATTTGCAAGCAGTGAGCGAAGCTAAAAATTTCGAATTGAATATTTTGCCGCCCAATCCCATCTTCCTCTCGCCGCCTGCCGAAGTGACGCGCGCCTGGATTAAGCCTTCACAACCGGGCGCCAAAGCCCGCCTTGACCCGATTTCAATTGAAATTCCCATCCTGATCGAATTTCCTGACGGCTATCAGCATCCCATAGTGCGTACCCAGTTGTACGTTGACGGGGTTTTGGCGGCTGAGAACACCCAGCCTCCCTTTGACCGTTTTCAATGGCCGTTAAGTGAATATACTTCCAGCGCGAGCCACCAACTCCAGATTAAGGTGGAAGATGAGTTGGGATTGAGCCAGAGCAGTATTGAGACCACGGTGCAGGTGACGGTTGAACCGCAGCCGGGGAATATCCTGGCCGGGTTGACCGGCTGGCGGCGCATTGTGCTGGTGAGCGTGCTGGGGTTGACCGCCCTGGTGGCTGCCCTGGTGATCTTGATGGCTCGCGGCAGGGGACTGTCGCTTCTGCAGCGCTTCCAGCAGCGCAAGCTGTATCAAGACCCGGTGACGCAGCCGGTGGTCATTCCGCAGGATGCCGGTGACACACGCCGTTCGGCGGCCGCACCGGCGCCCACCACGCCGCGTCCGCGCGCCAACATGAACGCGCCTGCCCGCCTGGTGCGCCTGACCGAAGATGGTCACGCCCTGACAGAAAATGTGATTTTGCTGACCCATTCTGAAATCACACTGGGATGCGACCCCGGCCAGGCAATTTGCGTCATTGATTCCAGTTCCATTGAAGGGCTGCATGCGCGCATTGTGCGCACCTCAGACGGAAGTTTCTATGTGTCAGATGCCGGCTCTGTGGCGGGAACCTGGATCAATTATGCGCCCGTTTCCAAAAGTGGTGCAAAACTTGAGCACGGAGATATCCTTCACCTGGGGCGGGTATCGTTTCGGTTTGAGTATTCGAACCCGACCCACATCAGAAAACCGGTGGTTGAACCATATCAAGGGGGAAGAACGATATGATACGGATTGAGCAGGCGCACTTGCCGGTCATGGCAAGCACGCATCCTGGCATGAGTGGAAAGAACAATGAAGACCGTTTTGCGGTTACCGCGTTCCAGGTGAGCGAAAGTGATCCGACGCCGGTGCTGCTGGCGGTGCTGAGCGACGGTATTGGCGGTCACCGGGCGGGCGAAATTGCTGCTGAAATCGCCGTCAATGTCATCATCCAGCGCGTGGCTGACAGCGCCGGCAGTTCTCCGGTCGATATCCTGTTCAATGCCATTCAGGAAGCCAGCGAGGTGATTTATAAATCGGCGCAGGTTGATGAAACCCGCGAGGGCATGGGCGCCACGGTGGCCTGCGCCTGGGTGCACGGCAACCAGCTCTATACGGCCACGGTGGGCGATTCACGTATCTACCTGGTGCGCGGCGGCAGTATTCGCCAACTCAGCGTCGATCATACCTGGGTGCAGGAAGCCCTGGAACTGGGCGTGCTGCACCCCGACCAGGTGAACGGGCATCCCAACGCGCATGTCATCCGGCGCTACCTGGGTTCGCCCGAGCCGCCCGAGGTGGACTTGCGCATGCGCCTGGCGCGCAATGAGGCTGATTCGCAGGCGGTGGCCAACCAGGGTGTGCAGTTGCGCCCCGGCGACCGTCTGCTGCTGTGCAGCGATGGATTGACCGACCTGGTGAACGACGCCGAAATTCTGGCAATTTTGCAGCGCACACCTCTGTCGCATGCCCCCGAGGCATTGACCGCCCTGGCCAATCAGCGCGGCGGGCACGACAACATCACCATCATCACGGCGCAGGTGAAAGGCGAAAAAGAACCGGGGCACCATTTCCATTTTTTGCGGCAAATTCCACTGCTGATTATGTTTGGCCTGTTGGTGGCCGGGTTGATAACCTATTATGTGGTTCGCTGGGTGCAGCAGTTGGGTGAGCAGGTGGTGCCCAGCGCCACACCCACGGTCAGCCTGCTGCTGGAAGCAACCGAACTGCCCACGGTGCCCTCGCCAACTTTTCAGGCAACGCTCACCCCGGTGGTGATAGGAACGCCATCCCTGCAGGTGGATGACGTAGATGGATTGCAGACGCCCGCGCCATTGCCTGAAAGGGATGAATAACCGCTGACAGGGTTTCCTTGTCCGGGGCGGGGTCTTATGATAAAATGAGAGCCGCGAAGGGTACTGGATTCCCTCTGGAGGGATGACCGAGCGGCTTAAGGTGCATGTCTTGAAAACATGTGTGGGTGTAAGCCCACCGGGGGTTCGAATCCCCCTCCCTCCGCTGTCAGGGAACCGATTAACAAATGAATATGGGGAGGTGCCAGAGTGGCCGATTGGGCTCGCCTGCTAAGTGAGTGCTGGGGTTCCTCAGCCGCGGGTTCGAATCCCGCCCTCCCCGCCTAAAAAAGACTCCGAGAAGAGTCTTTTTTTATTCTCAGCCGCGGGTCCCACAGGGGGATGCTATCCCCATAGGGGACAATGTTCGAATCCCGCCCTCCCCGCCTTTATCAGCCAAAGACCCTAAAGGTTTCAAAAACCTTTAGGGTCTCTTTATTTTACAAACACGCCGCCTCCCCGCCTTAAAACGCCTGTTCAATCAGGCGTTTTTGTTTCTGAGGATGCGAACCGCGACTTCCTGATTATTCAACAACCTGGACGCGCGTGCCGCCGGGCATTTGGACGGTTTTTTCTCCCATGTCGTAGGTAACCACCGGATCGGTCCAGCGGAAGACCCATTTGGCATCTTCAGGGCGCGCGTTGATGCAGCCGCGTGAGCGCGGCGTGCCGTAATCGTTGTGCCAGAAGGTGGAATGAATGGCGACCCCGCTGCCTGAAAACAGAACCGTCCAGGCAATGCCGGGAATATCCCACCCGCCGCCGGTTTCACCGCCGGTCATGTGATGCGAAATCAGTTTGCGCCACACCGGGCTGATGGTGATGGGCGTGGACCATTTATCGGTTGGATTGCCGTCGATGTCGTACTTTCCGCCTGACGAAATGCGGCAAAAATACACTTCATGCCTGCCTTCATAACAAGATAGGGTTTGATGGTTGAGGTTGATGAGAACGAGTTTGTCTTCGTGGTGCGGGTTGATGGGTTCCACTTCTTCGGGCGTCATGGGGCGAAAGGCATCCGCACGCCCCCAGAAGATATCATGGGCATATTGCTCCACCAGGCGGTACTCGGTATGCCCGCTGGCATTGGTGCGCAGGTCGTCCACCCAGAAAACCTGGCTGTAATAGAAACGCGGGCGGTCATTGTTGTGCATCCAACTGCCTTCGGACACGGCGCGCGGGTTGGCCCAGGTAAGATCGACATACGGCACGCAAACCTCAACCCACATGCCCCTGCCCAGCGGGGTTTCGGGCAAAGATGCAACCGGGGGATGAGGCTGGTTGAAAACCGGCTGCACACGGGGGGCGTATAAGTATCCGTTGGGCGTTTCGACCCAGGTGCGGCTCAATGAAAGCCCCGGCGCCTCGCCAACCACTTCGCGCAGCCACTCGACCACGGCATCCTGGTACAACGGCCCCAGTTCTTTGCTGCGTGTGGTGGGGCGCGACCACAGGCTGATTTTACCGGCAACCACGCGGCCAAGTTGTTTGGCTTGCCCCCATTGCGACTGGTTGGCATCCCACATTACCGGTGATAGCGCCACAGCGCCCAGGCTGGTTAATCCAAACCGCAGAAATTCTCTGCGCGACAGGTGAGCATGTTTTTTGTTCATCATACCCAAAAGATACCCAATGAGGGCGATTATGTCAAGTTATGCGGCTTGAACGGCGAGAGACATGTGAAAGACGATGAGAATCCGATTTTGAGCGAAATGTGTCATTGTGCGCGAGGAGAAATCCTGGCGCAACCCAAAAAATTTTTAAGAAACTGATATTAAGATTTCTCACCCCCTTTGTAGTATTTACGACAGACTCTTAATTCAAATCGGAGGTTCGAAATGACAGAATTGGCTGCTGTTGAGAGACTCAAAGTGTTCAGAAATCTCTCATAATAGTGGCAAGTAGATTACTTTTTCGGGCTGACGTTCCCCTCGTAATAACGAAAAGCCGGGAATTTATTCACAGCATGAATAGATTCTATTCACGTGATGAATAAAATCTATTCACGTCGTGAATAACTTTTCAAAATGGACTAATCGTTTTCCAACTTTTTCGGGTTTCATCCACCGTTCAGTCTTCGAAAAACCGGGCTCATCTTCCCATAGATTTGCTTGAATATCTCGAACTTTTCAGCGTAGATGCGGCGGTTGTGCGGGTTGGGATTGAACACCTGCTGGAAGCTCACCAGGGCGGGAATGTCGCTGAACTGGATGTCGCCCATGCCGGCGGCGGCGATCCAGGCGGCGCCGCGCGCGTTGGCCTGCACGGGGTCGCTCACCTGGCACACCTGCATGTCGAGCACGTCGGCGAAGATCTGGCACCACACAGCCGATTGCGCCCCGCCGCCCACAATGTGAATGCGCTGCGGGGTGCGCCCCAAAAAGTTCTTGACCGGTTTCATCAGCCAGTTGGTGTTGAAAGCGATGCCTTCCAAAAAGGCGCGGATGATATCTTCGCGGTTGTTGTTGAGCGACAGGTTGTACAGCCCGGCGCGCAGGGTGCGGTCTTCCACCGGGGCGCGCTCGCCCCAGATCCAGGGTGTGTACAGCACACCGTTGGAACCGGCCGGCACGCGCTCGGCAATCTGGTCCAGCACCTTGAAGATGTCGGGCACCTGCGCTTCTTGCAGCAGTTCGTCTTTGTGATAGAGAATTTTGTCACGCAGGAAGATCAGGTTGCCGCCGGCGGTGGCTTGCAGGGCGGTCAGCAGGTAGCGGTTGGGCAGGGCGCAGGGGATGGAAGCCATGCCGGAGAAAACGTCGGTTTTTTTGAACGGCACGTGGGCAGTGATCCAGGACGAAGTGCCGATGTAGAGGTGCGGCAGGTAGTCTTCCACCGTTCCGGCGCCGATGGCGGCGGCGGTGTTGTCGATGGCGCCCGCCACCACTTTGACGTCGGTGGAAAGCCCCAGCGCTGCGGCGGCAGAAGGCTGCAAATTGCCCACCACGGCGCTGCACGGCAGAACATCGGGCAGCTTTTCGGCGTCGATGCCCAGGGTGCTGATCAATTGGGGGGCGTAGTGAATATCAGCCGGGTTGCGGTTGTCTGTCACCCATGAGGTGGTGATGGAATCGACGCTGGCGGTAAATTCACCGGTCAGTTTCAGGTTGAGAAAATCGAGCACGTTGAGGAATTTGTAGGTTTGCGTGTAGATTTCGGGATGCCGGTCGCGCAGGAACAGCATGTGCCCGGCGGGGTCTTTGCCAGTCATGGAGGGCATGCCGCCGGTGAGGCGGATGAAGCGCAGCACCTTGAACAGGTCAGCCCCGGCGAGTTTGACGACGCCGTCCAACTGCTTTTTCAGTTCCGCTGCGCCGCGCATGTCCATCCACAAAATGCAGTTGCACAGGGCGTTGCCCTGGCGGTCCACCGGGATGGTGCCCTCGCCCTGGGTGGAACAGCACACCGCGCGCACAGCCTGCGCTGCGCCTGGGTGGTTGTGCAGCAGGCGGCGGGTGCAGTCGATGAAGGCCTGCCACCATTCCTGCGGGTTCTGTTCAGCGCCGCCGTCAGGGGTGACGATCAACTGGATGGGCTGCGACTTCCAGCCCAGCACCTTGCCGCTGGTGGTGATCAGCGCAGTTTTCATGCAGGAGGTGCCCAGGTCTATTGCCAGGTAAAGATTTTCAACGGTCATATCAGATGCTTACCTCCTGGAACTGGGCGATGCACAACAGGCTGATGAGCAGCAGTCCGCCGCCCAGCAGCAGGGCGGGGGTGAAGGAACCGTCGGGTGTCTTGACGGCTTCCATGATGGACACGAACACCACCGAAGCCTGGCCAAAGAGCTGGATCAATCCGTTGGAGGTGCCTTCGGGCGTGGGGCGGGTGATCTCGGCGGCGTACTGCATGCCGATGGGGTTGGCGCTGACCAGGAAGAAGCCGAACAGGAAAGCGGAGAGGAACAGCAGCCAGGGCTGGGTGGCAAAGGTTAGCCCCAGCAGGCCGGGAATGGCCAGCAAAAATCCGAAGAAGATGAAAGGTTTGCGCTTGCGGCTCTTGTCAGAGAAGGGCGGAATGGCTACCGCGCCCAGCACGCCGCCGGCCAGCATCAGGGCGCCCAGGATTCCGGCGTCGGTGGGTGTGAAGCCGCGCGGGCGGATGATGTTTTCAACCCAGGTGGTGATGCCGTTGAACAGCCCCAGCCCGATGAAGGACACCAGCAGGTAGAGCCAGAAAGATTTGACCGTGAAGGCGTGTTTCAAACCGTCCAGCATCAGGGCGCGCACCTCCAGGCCGGGCTCGCAGGGCGGGGTGGCCGGTTTTTCGCGTGCCAGGATGAGGAAAAGCACGCTGGACAGGGCAGCCGCGCCGCCGAAGATCAATTGCACGTTGGGAATGCTGATGGTTTCGGTCAGCACGGGGGTCAGCACCATGCCCAGGGCGGTGCCAACCAGGTTGGCCAGGGTGATCAATCCCACCGCGGTGGCGCGTTCTTCATAGGCGAACCAGTTGGCGGGCATCTTGGTCCAGGCGTTGAGCAGGAAAGGCTGCGCCGCGGCGATGCCCACCGTGCTCCACAGTACCAGGTTGTAATTGGCGCCGGCAAAGCCGCGCAGCAAACCAAAGATGGCCATCAGCACGCAGCCGATGGACACCGCCAGGCGAAAGCCGTAGGTGTCGATAACCCAGGAGACCGGGATGGAAAGCGGGATGAAGGCGATCATGAAGGACATGGCCAGGAAGCCGATTTGCCGGTCAGTGACGCCGTAAAAAGCTGCCGCCGGGCCGCTGATGGGAGCGTAGGTGATCCACAGCATCTGGATGGTGAGATTGACGAACATGAAAACTGCCAGAACAACCCAGCGGTAGCCGTACAGCTTGTATTGTTTTTCCATGGCTGCTCCTTCAAAGTTGCCGCGATTTTGGAATAATTGCGAATCCTGTTTGACGAACCTAAACAAAAACGGACAGGAGAAGCAATGCTCTCCTGTCCGGGAAACTAAGCAGAAATGTTGCTAAAAACCTGGTCAAAGCGCGCCAGGGCATCGTCGATCACCTCGTCGGTATCCGCCATCGAGGTGTACATGCGGCTGCCAGCCAGGGTGATCAATCCGTTTGCCATATAGGCGGCGCCCATGGCTTCCATCATGTGCTTGCGCGGCTTCAACTCTTTCGCCAGGCGCAAGGGGTTGCGCAGATCCAGCAGCATCACGCCGGAGGTTTCCAGGTGCACAATGGAACCCTGGTTGAACACCACAAAGGGCAGGCTGTATTTATCCAGGATGGCTTGCAGCCCGCGCGTCAGGCGGTCGCCGGCCTGCCCGGCCAGCACCGGGGCGTTGGTGCGTTCCATCTCTAACAGGGCATGATAACCCGCCACGCAGGAGAGCGGGTTGGCTGAAAGCGTGCCGCCCACGTAGGCGCGCTCACCGGTGCCGCCGATGCCCGCGGCAAAAGTGCTGATCACTTCGCGGCGACCGCCCACACCGCCAGCCATGGGGTAACCGCCAGTGATGCACTTGCCGAACACGGTCAGGTCGGGTTTGACGTTGAAATAACCCTGTGCGCCGCCCAGACCCAGGCGGAAGCCGGTGACCACTTCATCGAAGATCAACAGCGCGCCGAATTCGTCGCACAGCTCGCGCACCTTCTGGTTGAAATCGAAGGGCACCGGGCGGGTGCCGCTTTCCGGCCCGATGGGTTCCACAATGACCGCGGCAGTGCCTCCGCGCAGTCGGTTGAACATCAGGTGGCGGCGCAGGGCGCTCAGCGAATTGGGGAAAAATTCCTCGGTGCTGCTGCTGGCGCCGCGCGGAATGCCGGCGGCTTCCAGGCGGCCGGTGCCGGGCACGTGCAGGCCGTACACCATCTGGTCACTCCAGCCGTGGTAGGCGCCGCCCACTTTGATAACATATTTCTTTTTGGTGAAAGCGCGCGCGGCGCGAATGGCGGCCATGACCGACTCGGTGCCGGTGCCGAGCATGCGGAACATTTCAATGCTGGGCATCAGCCGGTTGACCAATTCGGCCAGTTTGAGCTCGTATTCGTGGAATAGGCCGGTGACAGGTCCGCAAGATTGCAGCATTTCCAGCACTTTATCGCGTACGGGGGCGTAGTTGCTGCCCAAAACGGTGGGGCCGCCGGCTTGCAGAAAATCGATGTAGCGGTTGCCGTCCACATCGCTCATGTGAGCGCCTTCGGCTTTCTCAATGGCTATGGGGAAGGGGTAATTGAACGCCAGGTTGTGCTGCACACCGCCGGGGATTAACTGCTTGGCGGCGTCGGTCAGCGCTTTGGATTTTTGGCAGCGTTTCTCAAAATATTCCAGGTAGGTTTGCATCACTTCCGATTTGACCGGGCGCATAGGCTGGCTGATGAGTGCATTTAGGCGGCGGTAAACATCATCAACATCGGGATAGGTGGAGATGGCGTAAGTTTGTGAGGTCATGGTTAAATTTTATTCCTGTGTGAGGGATTTATTCACCCGCTTTGGGCGATTGCCCGGCGGCGACTTTTTTCTGGTCGCTGCGCAGCTTGTTGAAGGCGATTTCGCGCACCGCCAGCGGAATTTTGGTGACCTTGCGTTCACTGCACAGTGCCAGCAGGTAAGCCAGCGAGCATTTTTCCAGGATTTCCACATTGTGTACCGCGCGTTCCATGTCGTGACCGAACAACAGCGCGCCGTGATTTTGCATCATGTAGGCGTTGTGGTGATTCTTGACATGCTTCGCCACTGTGTTTTTCAACATGCCGGTGCCGGAGGGAGCATAGGGGATGATTTCAACGCTGCGCCCCAGGAATCGCACCTGCTCGTCGAACAGGGCCGGGATGGGCGCTTTCATCAGCGTCAGGGCGCTGGCAAAAACCTGGTGGGTGTGCACGATGGCGTTTACATCGGGGCGCACGGCGTAAATAGCGGCATGCATGCCCGATTCAACCGAGGGCTTGAGCATTCCTTCCAGCACATTCAGGTTAAAGTCCAGGATACAGATGTCGTCGGCGGTCATGGTGAGGTAATCGGTGTTGGAGGGGGTGACTGCCAGCAGGTTTTGTCCGGCAATGCGCAGGGAGATGTTTCCCCCGGTAGCCATCAGATATCCTTTGTGGGTGAGCAGTTGGGCGGTGTCGACAATGAGCTGCTTTTGTTGGTCATAGTTTCCCATAAGAGCCTCCAGAATAATCTTGACGATGTAAAGATTGTAGTGTTAAATCTTGACAGTGTCAAGATAGTGCTTTACCATTCATCTATGGAAACAAAGAAGTATCATCACGGTGATTTGAAAAATGCCCTGATCCAGGCGGGTGTAGAGGTACTGGCGGCGGAGGGTGTGCACGGGCTGAGCCTGCGCAAGGTGGCCAGGCAGGCGGGGGTCAGCCACGCGGCGCCCTATGCCCACTTTACCGACAAGCAGGCTTTGATCGCGGCTATTTCCACCGAGGGCTACAAGCGATTGTATGTGCAAATGGAAGAAGTGCTGCAAGCGCACGCTGCCGACCCGCACCGCCAGTTGATTGAGAGCGCCTGGGCGTATGTGCAGTTCGCCATGGCTGATGCCGACACATTCAAGATCATGTTCTCAGGCGTGTTGGAACATGAAAAAGACTACCCCGAATTTGTGGATATTTCCCAAAAGACCTTTCAACTGGTGGTGCAAACCGTGCGCGCCTGCCAGGCGGTGGGGGTGCTGCGCCCGTTGGCGCCGGAATTGGCGGCAGTGATGGTGTGGGGACAGGTGCACGGCATCATCTCGCTGGCGTTGATGGGGCAAATTTCGCACACTGTGCTGGAGCAGTACAACCTGCGCGCCATGCTGGTGATGACGCTGGACCAGTTGACACTGCGGCCGTTTGAAGGGGAATAATTTTAACCTCTCTCTAACTCTCCCCTGAAAGGGGAGAGGATTTGGTTGCCTTATGTCAGAGACAGGTTTCGCAAATTTTTTCAAACAAGGCAAATGCCTATTTTAAAGCCGCCATCAACTCACGGCAGAAGGCGGGGATATCGGGAACAACGCGCCCCCACACCAGGTTGCCGCTGCGGAAGGCGGCTTCATTGCGCCACGTGGCGCCGGCATTGATCAGGTCGTCTTTGATGCCTTCGCTGCCAATGGCGTCGTGCCCTTTGACGATGCCCGCGCTGATGCCCACCAGCCCGGCGTGGCAAATCATGCCGATGATCTTCTGGTCGCGGTACATCTCCTGTACGATGCGCTTGACGTGCGCGTCGCGGCGAATCTGGTCGGGCGCCCAGCCGCCGGGGATGATCAGTGCGTCAAATTGCGAGGTGTCCACCTGGTCGAAAGCGATGTCAGCTTTGCCCTCGATGCAGGCGCCGTGCTTGCCGGTGTAGACCTTGCCGGGTTTCTCACCGGCTACCACCACCTCGGCATACTCTTCCTGCAGGCGCATCATAGGCACGTAGAATTCCAGTTCCTCAAAACCGGGGCCGATAAAATAAAGAATTTTCTTTCCTTTGAGAGACATGGCTGCTCCTTAATTGACTTTTCTGTTTCTGTTATTCGTATCTAAGTAATATTATCCACGAAAGGTAGAAAAAGTTAACATCGAAAGACACGAAATACACGAAAAAAAATGTGCAACAGGGTATATACCAGCTTCGTGATTTTGTTGTACAATGGAGTAGGAAAATCGGAATTTCCGAAATGGAGAAAAGCTGAAATGACAACCAATATCATTCAGGTTCGCAAGAAAGGCGCCTTGACCTTGCCCGTGGATTTACGTGATAAGTATGGTGTGGGCGAAGGTGATGTTTATACCCTGATTGATCTGGGTGATGGATCCTTCTTGTTGACGCCTCGCGTGTCACAGGTGAATCGCCTGGGCGATCGTATTGCAGAAAAAATGAGTGGTTATGATGTGAACATGGATGATTTACTGCAAGCGCTGGACGATGAGCGTGAACGATATTACCGCGATCACTACGAAACAGGCAGCAGTGGGCATGAGTCATCCTGAATTATTCCTGGACAGTAGCGCTTTGTTTTCAGGGATACTATCTTCCCAGGGGGGAGCCAGGGCGCTTCTCCTGCTGGCAGAAGATGGAAAGATTCAACTTGTCGTTTCCGAACAAGTCATAGCTGAGGTGGAGCGCAATATCGCACGCAAGATTCCTGCTGTTCTTAGCGATGCACGCGAGATGATCCGGGCAAGCTGTGTTCGTATCGTACGCAATCCAACTCTGAGCCAGTTGGGTCTGTACAGAGATTGGATGAAACACACAGTGGATATTCCCATCCTGGTTGCTGCAATGACTGCCCGGGTTGATTTCCTGGTAACACTCAATACCAGGCATTTTATGGATGATCCTGGAGTATCCCGACTGAGTGGCTTGCGGATTGGGACGCCGGGAGATGCCATTGCCTGGCTGCGCAATGAATGGTTAAAATAATCATGAAGAGATCATTGATTTCTAATAACTATAAGCGAACACTTAAATAACCCAGGAGCCAACCATGACCCGTCTCATCCCTGCCGCCGAGCGCATCAGCCGGGCGCGCGATCTCATTCAGCAAGCCAGGCAAATTCCCGTGCCGCCCACCACCGGCTGGAGCGATTTTTCTTATGTGGCGCAGGTGCGAGACGTGCTGCGCCAGGCGCGCGACCTGATCAAGCTGATTGGCTATTCAGCCGGCGCGTCAGCGGAACTGAAGCGCGAAGCCGCGCAGGTGAACGAGGAAATTGAGCAGGCTGAACGCGAAATTTTGCACCGTTGAGCAGCGCGCTTCGGGGGGCTCGCTGGCTGGCGTGGGCAATTTTGCCGCTTGCCCACTCTGTATTATAATAACCCCATGATCCCTGTCGAAATCCCGGGAATGGGGTTACTGCAACTGGAACACCTGGTGTGTGATGTGAACGGCACCCTGGCGCTGGACGGCCAATTGCTGGACGGCGTAGCGATGGCGTTTAAACAACTGGGCGGTCCTTTGCAGATTCACCTGGCCACGGCTGACACACACGGCCGGCAGGATGTGATTGATAAACAGCTTGGTTTGCGCGCGGTGCGCTTGCATCCCGGAGGGGACGAAGCCGAACAAAAAGCGGAACTGGTGCGCAACCTGGGATCGGAACGCACCGTGGCAATTGGCCAGGGTGCCAATGATTCTTTGATGCTAAAAGAAGCTGCCCTGGGGATTTGTGTACTTTCCAAAGAAGGGACGGCAACCAGCGCTTTGTTATCAGCCGATCTGCTCACACCGGATATTTTGACCGCCCTGGATCTGTTGATGAACCCAAAACGAATTGTTGCCAGTTTAAGAAAATGAGTTTACCTGCCAGCGAACCACTTCCTCCCGATGATTTTGAGGCGCTGCCACCAGCGCGCAGGCGACGGCGCAAACGCCAGTCGCTGCTGCCCGATTTCAGCGGCGAACACGCCCAGGAATTAAATGAACTGACCCAGCAACTAACCCCCACGCTGGAATATTTTTTCCTGGCATTTTTGGCCGGGTTGGCCATTGGTGTGGCGGCGCTGCTCAACTCGCCGGCGCTGTTTGTGCTGGCGGCTTTGGTGGCGCCGTTTTTAACTCCGGTGGTCGGCCTGGCGCTGTCTGTGCTCATCGGCTCTTGGCGTTCATTCTCCCAGTACCTGGGCGCCACAGGGGTGGGCAGCCTGCTCACCTTCATTGGTGCAGCGCTGGTGGGCTGGACCGCCCGCTTCTGGAAAGACTTGCCCTACGATCAGGCGCTGCTGCACGCCCACTTTTCCTTGGCTGATTTTGTGCTGCTGGTTGCAGGCGCGGCGGCTGTCACTTTGCTGCTGCTGCGTTCAACAGACGAAAGACCGCGCGTGGCGGGTGTGGCGTTGTCTTATGCCATATTGCTGCCGGCGGGTATCGCCGGTTTTGGCTTGACCGGCGGTTTAGAAAGCCTGTTCCCGGATGCGCTGGTGGTGTTTGTGACGCATATGAGCTGGGCGGCGCTGGCCGCTGCCCTGGTGCTGGTGTCGCTGGGCATTCGCCCGATGAACAACGTGGCCTACGCCCTGGGAGTGGGCTTGATTTTGTTAAGTATCGCTGCCCTGGTCGCGGTCACCGGGCTGCATTTGCCCAAACCCGGCGAACCAGGCGTTGCCGCCGAAAGCAGCCGGACACCCCCAGTGACAAGCCCACTGACCGGTAAGACCGTCGAGGCCAGCAAAACTCCACAGGTTGCATCGATATTGGCCACGCGCACCGTGCTATCTTCGCCTGACGCTTCCGCCCCATCGCAAACACCCACCAACACCCTGGTGCCCACCAACACGCCCACCACCACGGTCAGCCCCGCGCCGACTCCGGTGTGGGGCAAAATTCGCGCCAGCGACGGCAACGGCGCGGTGGTGCGGGCTGAACCCGATTACAACGCGTTATATGTCACCAGTTTATTAAACGGCGCCCTGGTGGAGATTTTGCCGGAATCAACCATGGTGCAGGGCACCACCTGGGTCAAGATACGCGCCAATAACAACATTGAAGGTTGGATTGTGCGCGGTTTGCTGGTTACGGCCACTCCCGGCGCAGCGGTAATGGAGACCAACACCGTCACTCCCCCCGCCAATTAACCTCGATTCCTTTTCACACTTCACAGCAGGAATGCCTGTGAAGTGTGTTTTTGCGGGTATGCAGGATAAATAAGGAATATCTAATGTTTTAAGGAGATAAAAAATTTATGGGTGTACATTTTGGCACCGACGGCTGGAGAGCCGTTATTTCTGACACATTTACATTTCACAATTTGCACATGGTGACACAGGCAATCGCCGACGCCGTGGCATCGGGCGACTGGGGGAATGACTGCAAGCGCGATTCAGACATCAACCCCAACGTGATGGTGGTGGGATACGACACCCGTTTTCTGTCTGACCGGTATGCGACCGAGACTGCGCGTGTGCTGGCTGGTAACGGGTTTACCGTCTATCTCAGCCAGTCCGACGCCCCGACGCCGGCGATTTCCTTTGCCGTGAAGGAACTGAAAGCTGCCGCGGGTGTGATGATCACAGCCTCGCACAATGCGCCGCGCTACAACGGTGTGAAGGTCAAGGCGGGGTCGGGCTGCTCGGCGCTGCCCGAACAGTGCCGCCGGGTGGAAGTGTATCTGAACGACAATGAACAGCGCGCGCGCGGGCCAAACCTGATGGATTTTGAACGCGCCAAAGAGATGAGCCTGATCAACCGCTTTAACCCCATTGTGGCTTACAGCGAACACATGCGCCGGTTGATCAATATGGACGCCATCGCCAACGCCAAGCTGCGCATCGTGGTCGATTCGATGTACGGTTCGGGGCGGGGTGTCATCCGCGGTATCTTGCAGGGCACCGGCTGCGAGGTGAGCGAAATTCGCGGCATGTTGAATCCCGGCTTCGGCGGGGTGCACCCCGAACCCATCGCGCGCTACCTGGGCGCCTTGGCGGGAGCCATCAGCACCGGATTGGGCGATTTTGGCCTGGCCACCGATGGCGACGCTGACCGCATTGGCGCCATGGACGAGCGCGGCAACTTTGTTGATCCGCACAAAATCATGGCATTGTCACTGAAACACCTGGTGGAAAAACGCGGACTCACCGGTTCGGTGGTGCGCACGGTTTCAACCACCAAAATGATCGACCGCCTGGCTGGAAAATATGGTTTACCTTTGCATGAAACCCCGGTGGGCTTCAATCACATTGCCGATTACATGATGAAAGAACAGGTGCTGATCGGCGGCGAAGAATCGGGCGGCATTTCTTTCCTGGGACACATTCCCGAGGGAGACGGCGTGCTGATGGGGCTGCTGCTGACCGAAATCGTGGCCACCAGCGGTAAAACATTATATGAACTGGTGCAAGACCTGTTGGAAGAAGTGGGCCCAGCGCATTACGAGCGTCGCGACCTGCGCCTGAGCCACCCGGTGTCGAAATCGGCCATGACCCAGCGCCTGGTGGATGAAGCCCCGGCTGAAATTGGCGGTGAACGCATAGTGGAAGTTGGCACCATTGACGGCGTGAAGTACAACATGGCCGATGATTCCTGGCTGCTCATTCGCCCCTCGGGCACAGAGCCCAGCCTGCGCGTGTATGCTGAAGGGCGCACACCTGAAATGGTGAAAGCGCTGCTGGGCTACGGAGAGCAAATTGCCGCCAGCGTGGCCTGACGAGCAGCTCACAAACTCTTAAATAGAAACCTTCCGGCTGTAGATTGCGCCGGAAGGTTTTGATTTCGCTGGCAAGTGGCTGCCTGCGCTCTCAGCGACAGAGGCGCAGACAGACGCCCGCGGGGAGAGACACCGTTGAACGGAGTTGACGGTTAGTCTGGTTAGTTCTGACTGCCCATCAATCTCAGGCGCCTGGCGAGGAAGAGCACACCCAGCAGCACGACACCGGCGACCAGCAGCATGGGCAGCCCAACTTCATCGGCAAAACCGGTGGTGGGCAGGGCTGTGATGGTGGCGGCGCGGGTGGCGGTGGCGTTGGCTCCGCCGGCTGCCATGGTGAGCAAAGCGGCCACCGTGGCGGTGCGCGCCATGCTGTCAGATGCAATGGCGGGCTGGGCTTCAGCCAGAGGTGGTTCTTCTGTCGCGGTGGGGAACACAACCACCGGGGTGGGTGTGTTGGCAGCAGTTGGCTCAACGTAGAGGGTGGCGCTGGGGGTGAGTGCTTGCAGCATCAACAGGGCTTCGCTGGTGGCTGCCATGGACGTAGCGGTGTTCTGGGCATTGATTTGCGCTGCCTGTTCCAGGCGGGCGGCGTTTTGCTTGGGGAGCACCAGCAGGGCATAGATAATGATCGCAACCAGGGCCACCACAAAAACCGCCCCCAAAATTCCGATGATAATCTTGAAATTATTGCCGTTGGATGATGTGCGCGTTGTTGTGGTTTCTGAAGAATCGCTGGTTTCTTCACTATCATCAAACAAATCGTTATTAAAGTCGCTCATAGGTGCCTCTCCTCACAATGTTTTAAATATCCTTGATTATTCTAGCACATCCAGATTATTGAGTGGTACGATCACTTCCTGCCGGTTTTCCAGCAGCAGGCTGGCCGATGGGGCGCGCAGGCCGTTGGCCAGCTGCGTCGAGCCCGGCAGCACATCTTCAATGGTGGCAATCTGACCTGCATACGGCGATCCCAGGATTCGCACGGTTTGCCCGGCGGCAAATTCAGCCACTTCGGAAGCGATTTCACCGCTGGCCGGCAGGGGGATGAACAATTCGGGTCGTTCGCCGTTGGCTGCATTCCAGGGCACAGCATGAACAGAAACTTCCCGTTCTGCGCTGCTGCTCAACAGGTGGAAGGCTTTGCTGTTGACCGGTATGCTGCCAAAACCTTCCAGAAGCATGATGGGAACCGAAAGACTCTGCGCAAACGGGATGAGGTTGGACGGCATGCTCCCCAGGATCAACCCGTGCAGGGCGGTTTCTTCGGCGGCTTGCAGGGCGCTTTCTTCATTGCAGCAGGCGGCAAAAACAACCGCGCCGCGCAGCGTGGGGTCAACCTGGCTGGCAGTGAAGGCTTCACCGGGGGCATTGGCCATCACATGCAAAATGCCCAGGCCGGTATGCCCGTTACCCCACACACCCTGGATCAGCAGGCCGTCATTTTCGAGGATGGCGCCGCGTTCGGGAATAATTTCAACCACCTGGCCGTTGAAACCCGCCTGAAGCTGGAAAAGATCTCCGGGCATTTCGAGTAAAAGGCTTTCGCCAGAAATGCCAATAATCTTGCAGTCGCTTGGAGCACGCAACACCCGTTGGAACAGACCACGCGTCTCGGCAATCACATCGCCTGCCTGAACGTTTTCTCCCGGTTCTCTAACCAGCAATTTGAGCAAGTTGGAACCGGCGGGCGGGCGCAATGCATTTCGCAGGTTGATGAAAACATGCCGCTGTGATTGAGGCGCTTCAGCAATTACATCGACGGCGGTTACCGACTGACCCACTTTCACCAATACAGAACCGGCCGAGGGGAGCAAACGCGCCCGCCGGATGTGGGTCAGGGGAAGGATGTGAGTGGTCGCAGCCAGCATAAAAACCTCAAAGGACAAGTTGCAAGGAATATACCAGACTCTATACGTTCAATGATTCATTCCACTGATTGAGCAGTTCACGGCGTTGATTGACATTGGCAGGCAGGCGCAGGGGTCTGCCGCGGGCATCGATCACCACGCCGCACAAACCACCCACCACTTTGAAATCTCGCGCCTGCCGGCGGTGCAGCGGGTCAATTTCAGTACGCTGCAAGGGTTCCAGGTGAATGCGGCCGGTTTGACCGGGGGCAAGCGGCAGTGTGGCCAGCCTGCCGCTGCGCACTTCCACCTCGCTCACATCGCCATCTTCCCGCTCCAGGCGCACTTTCAAGGCGGGGTTGCCCGAACGAACACTGCTGACCGGGCTGATGACCGTGCCCAGGTTTAGAAAAGCGCCCGATTCCATCACCTGCACCGGCAACAGCGGGATGGTATTGGCGACCACCCCCAGGCTGGTGGCCAGGTGGTTGGGGTCTAAAATAAAGGTGGTCACCCCCACTGGCTGCAAACCGTCGAGCAGCGCCAACAGGCTGCGGCCGGGGTGACCGGTCTGGGTTAACACGGCGCCGGCTGCCAGGATGGGTTCGAAACGCGGCATTTCCCAGGGCAGACGCTGGGCTGCCTGGCGCATGGCGCTGCGCAGCAGCACACGCAAAACCGCCTCTTCAATGGCGAGTGTTTCTGCGCTGAGCGGCAGACTGGCGGGATAAAGCTGTTTTTGCCACAGGTAGTCGCGGATGATGTTGGGTGCAATTTCAAGCGGAAGCCAGCGTTGAACATCCTGTTCACTGGCATAATCCAGCACAGCAGGCATGGTCTTCCCGAGCCCCCACGGGAAGATATGCAGAGAAAGGTCGCCAGCCAGGGCGGCCGCCAACACGCTGTGACTGGCGCCCACATCGACCCCCAGCACGCCTTTGGCTGGATCATATACCCGGCTGAGGAATCGGATGACGCGCCCGAAAGCTGAAGCTGAAGGTGTGGGCGGCGCCGAGCATAACTGGCTGAAGTGATCAAAGCCGCTTATCTGCCGGGCGCGCAGGCGCAGCAGGCTGCTGTTGAGCGCTTCTTCGGCAGCCGATAGGTTCTCCACATCGATGGATGGGCGGATATTGGGCGCCACATGCACCCGCGTCCAGCGTTCGGCGGCGTCCTTGATTTTTTCGGCCAGCGACTGATTGCCCGCATATAATATTTCGGGGCGTTTGTCGATTGGCAGCAGGCGGCAAACCAGCAGGATGAGCTGTGCCAGTTGCAGCACCGAGCGGTTGGCGCCTTTTTCGGTGCCGCCGGTGAGAATGATCAGATCAGGGTTGGCGCGCAGGATGGCGTCGATTTTCACCTCGGTGCGGCGGTGATCGGTCAGGCTGATCGATTCGACGATTTTTCCGTAGGTGCAGTTGGCCAGGCGCTGCGCGCTTTCCAGTGAAACATCGTTGAGCAAACCGGCGGTGATGATACGTGCTTCGGGTTCGCCCGAAAAGGTCATGAAGAGATGATCGACTCCCGAGCCGTCTTCCTGGGTGGGCAACAGCAGTTGCGAGTCACCGTTGAGAACAAGTCGCCCGGTGATTTCTTGCAGGTGGTCAATGGCGCGATACACCCCTTCGCTGATATCGCGGAAGGGCGCCTGCAGGGTGCTGGGAGCAACACCGCTGGCGATGAAACGGTACTGTCCTTCAACAGTATCGAATAATGACACACGGGTTTGTGTCGCACCAATATCAATCACCAGTACAGATTCAGCTTCCAGATTTGCCATAATTTCCTAATACTTGTTCATGAAAAGAAAAACTGTGGTGCGTAAAAATTCCAGGCGTTCAACCAGGGCAGTGATGGAAGCCGCCAGAATACCGGCAAAGATCGCTCCCAGGGTTACGGCGATAAAGACTTTTCCAATTTGCGAGAGAATTTCTAAAATCACTGAGCGTTTACCCGTGTCGCCTTCCGTTTTGCGGGTGGTGAACTGGAAATAGAACAGTGTACTGACGGCGCCGATGAACAACAGCCAGCCGGTGAACATGCCGGGTGCGCCCAATGCAGCCGCTTGTGGTGTCAGGTCATTGAGGGCAGCCCGGCTTTGCTGGAACAGCGTTCCCATCACCGCGCCGCCAATCAACACCGCCGCGCCCACCCCCACCAAAAAAGCCATGGGCAGCACACCCAGGCGCGACAAACGCGGCGACAGGCGCGCCAAAAGCAGCAAGCTTAGCACCAGCGGCACAGCAGTGACTGCTTTTTGCGCCGGGGCGCCCAGCAGCAGCGGATCGACCAGGCGGGGCACGATCACTTGATGGATGATGAATACCACTGTGGTTCCAGCCGCCGCGCCGATGGATATGTAACTTGCCAGCCGAAACAGGAAGTGATCGCCGATCAGGTAAGTGAAAACCAGGATGGTAATGAGAAATGCAGCCAGCGTCCAAAGTAAATCATTTGAAATCATGGCGGTTATCCTTTGGGTGTGCTGCGGCGTTTGAACAGGGGAGCTGCCAGCCCTGCCAGCGAGCCGAGCAGGATGAGCAGCATGGCAGCGCTTAAAGCATATTGGTAGGCGTCGCGGTAGGCGGCGCTGCGCGCTGACGGGATGCCGGTGAGGGTTTCAAGGGCAAAGCTGCCCACCAGGCCGCTGGACATGCCCTGCGCCTGGCCGGAGTGTAAATAAGGTTGCAGCATGGGGGCCGCCTGTGCGCTGGCAATCATCAGGAAAGGTTTTTGCTGCATGGCGGGCTGCGCCTGTTCAATCCAGGTGCGTCCATTCTCCACGCTGCCAGTTAAAAGAATGAGGGCTGAAAAATCGGATAATTGTTGGATGTTTTTCAAAGCCGGCTGCACCCAGGCGAACTGCGGCGTCTCCCAACCGGTTGTGAACAGGTAGGGAGCAGCCGTTTGCGGGGCACTGACGAATTGCTGAACCGCGGTGATGCCGCCGGCCAGGTAGCCCAGGTTGGCGACCTGGGTGTCGTTTGACAGGCTCGATTCAGCCCGGGCGCTGTCAATCATTGCTTCGGTGAGGATGAGGCTGGAAGGTGAGGTTGAAAGGATGGCCAGGTTGACCTGCTGCTGAAGCAAGCGGGTGAAAACCAGGTGTGATGCCAGGCGCATTTCTCCCGCCAGGCTTGGATCATATTCCACCACCACCAGCGCGGTTGACCCGGCTGGAAGCCGGTCAATTTGTGTCAATAAGGCGCTGGTTTCAGATGGCACCAGCCAGCCAGGAGAGACGGCGGGATTACCAATCAGCGGCAGCAGCGCGGCGCACAACAACAAGATGACAATCAACCAGCGCGCCATTCGGTTGGAAGCCGGTGACAGCAGCGCCCCGGCAACGGTTTTCGTGGGCGGTGCAGACAGGGCTTCTTCCAGCAGCGCGGCGTTGACCTGCTGCTTTTCGCTGACATGCACCCGGTTGGAATAGGCCGGGGGTTTGCGGTAGTGCAGCACCAGGTTTTCTCCCGGCAGCGCGCCGCTCACACCTGCCAGCGGGCCGCCAGTTTCGATGCGTTCAACTTTCGCCGGCGGGGCACTGACAGGCGGTTGTTCACCATCAACCGGGCGCATGGCTTGCAGCCAGCCGGGTAATTGAGAGGGAGCCAGGTTTTCTCCGGGGGAAGGCGTTTCTTCTTTTTCGGACAGGGTCGATGTCAGCCAGGCATTGAATTCATCCTCGCGGAAGGGGGTTACAGGCTGCGGTAGCGAGATGTCTGCCGGGGGAAGGGCGGGTGTTTCACCGCCCGAAATTTGCAGCCAGTCTGGAATTTCACCTTCGCTGAACGGCTGTTCAGATTCGGCTGGTTGTTCTTCAACAGTCTCTTCTTCACCACCCAGGTTATCTAACCAATCCGGAATACCGGCTTCCTCCAGCGGCTGTTCAGCTTCAGCAGCCGGTTCAGCCGGGTTTTCTTCGACAGGGGGTTCGCCCTGCAGGCCGCTCAACCAGTCGGGGATGCTGGTTTCTTCCAGCGGCTGCCCGGGTTCAGCAGCAGGTTCAGCCGGGGGCTCTTCAGCGGGGAGTTCTTCACCCTGCAGGCTGCTCAACCAGTCGGGGATGCTGGTTTCTTCCAGCGGCTGTTCAGGTTGTGTGGATTTGGAAGTAGGTTCATTATCGAGGCTGCTGAGCCAGTCACCCAGGTCAATTTCACCGGACGGCGGGACCGCCCGGGGTTGAATCGAGGCGGGATTTTCGGCTTCCTGTAACCAATCGGGAATAATTCCCTCTGGTTCGTCAGGAGGATTCTCCTGCGATGCCGCGTCATCCAACTGGCTCAACCAGCCTTGCAATCCATTATTATCGGTAGATTGGACGGTTTCAGAAGAGACTTCAGTTGAAGGCATGTCGGACAGGAAGGATTCTTCGTTGGCGCCGGGTTCAAGCGGGGGTGTTTCTGCAGAATCATCTTCCTTGAACATATCTTCCCAGTTGGGCGGGGGTTCGGGTGAAGGATTGACAGGCGTTGTTTCAGGTTCAGAATGCGATTCGGAGCCAACTAACCCGGCAAAGCGCAATTGTTCGAACCAGTCATCCGATTCAGAATCAGTATCCGCAGGTGTTTGATCGGGTTGTTCGTAAAATGGTTCTTCTGCTGCAAATTCGTTTTCAGAATGCTCGCCCTCCTGCGCAGACTGTTCGTATTGATTGCGTAAACGCACACGCTGCAGCCATTCGGGAATTTCTTCTTCATTGGGCGGCTCTTCAGGGCCGGGCGTGGATGCCTGCGTCTCTTCTGTGGGCGGTTGAATTTCTTCATCTTTACGGCGCAAATTGAGCAGCCACGCCAGGTCGCCATCGTCTTTCGGTGGGATGGACAGAACAGCCTGACATTTTTGACAGACTTCAGCATCGGCCGGATTCAATTCACCACATGCAGGACAGCGAATTTCGTTGCTCATCATTCACCATAGGGGCGGTCAGCGCCCATCAAAACACGGATTCCGGTGACCAGGCTGCCGAGCGCAATACCCAGCAAAATCCCGCGCGCTCCGGCAAGAGGTATTTGCTGTAAAAAGTTTGCCATCAGGCTCATCAATGGATTGTTAAACAAACCAGCTGCCAGCGCCAGGAACAATACGGCGCTAACCAGGAAAAGAATCGACATAAGATCACGCCGCTGCTGCAGCAAGCGTGCGGCTGCCAGGGTGAGTGTGACCGACAGGACGGCCATCATGCTGCTCTCAAAGGGCATCTGGATATGAGTGATAATGCGGCGGAAAACCGGGTGGGCCGGGCTAAGCCAGATGCCCACGGCTACGGTGACCCAGAAGGCTAGCACCAGCACCAGGCTGGCGGCATCGCGGTTTTTTGGCTGGCTCAGGCGCTGCCAGTGCGCCCCCACCATATTGAGAATGCCCACCAGCACCGCCACACCGGTTAGAATGGCTGCCCAGTTCAGCAGCAAATCGCGAATGGGCTGCAGGGCAGGCAGGGGCAGAAAATATCCCAACAAGACAACCAGCCCGGCTGCGGCGGCAACCACGGCGGCGATGGGCAGTTTAATCTTGCTCATAACCCCGTTCCTCCCAGTATCCACTGCACCAGTTTGAACACAGCACCCAGCAGCAGCGCGCCGATCAACACCCAGCGCAGCAGGTCTTGCACCAGCAGGCTGGCTTTGTGAACCGGGCCTGCCTGGATATAGGCAGGCAGGGCAAATAATTCTTCACCGATGAGGGGTTGACAGGCGGCGGCAAAGGCAGCGGCCTGCCCGGTGAGGGTATCGCTGGCGGTCAGGCTAAAGGCGCTGGCGCGGTCGCTGGCGTCGCACAGCAGGGCAATCTCAGCGCCGTAGCTGCCTACCAGGATATTGGTGTACACCTGTTCGCGACGGATAACCGGCAGCGCGCCGGCCGCGTACGAGAAAGGTGTGATGCCTGTCAGGCGCGCCTGGGTGGGACGGTACTGAGCGCCCACGCCGCTCTGATTGTAAATAGTTTGCAGCACGTCTTGACTGAGCAGGGAAACCAGCGGCTCGCCGGATGTGGCCACCGGGGGACGGTCGCCGAGGGTGCTGAGCTGCGCAATGCGCCGCAGCGTGGCCAGCCCCACCAGCCCGGCAGCGCTGGGAATCGCGCCGCCGCCGCTTTGCCCGAGTGAAACATGCAGGCGTTTGCCGTCTTCCACAGCCAGCCCCACCGCGCGGCGGAGCTGCATCAGCGCCGGCAGGTTGCGCAGGCTCACTGTGCTGCGCTCCTGTTTGCGCTGCGGGCGCAGCCAGAAGAACAACAGTGCAGCGCCGGTTGCGATGGTGATGAACAATCCGAGTATGGAATCCAGATTCACGGCTTCGACTCCTCGCGCAAATAACGGGCAAATGAAAGGGTTTGCTGCCGGTTTTCCAGCATGGACGCCAGCGCATCCATCTGCCCTGAAGAGGTGTGTTCACGTATGAACGGCTGTCCCAAATACACACACTGGGCCAGGATCACCCCGGCAGGCGCAGCGGCTTCCAGGAAAGATGCGGTAATCCCTTGCAATCCCCATCGCTGCAAGAGGTGTGCCCATTCGTGCCAATACTGATCCACTTGCATGGTATCATTTTAGCACAAGTGCAATTTTGCGATTGTGAATAAAATGAAGGAGTTTATGCGCCTGCATGAGCCTGAATCTCACCATTTTGCCTGAACGTTTTGCGGTTTGCAGACTGCAATCGGGCGCGGATTTTCGCGAACCCGCCGCACGCAGTTCGCTTTTCGCCCTGACGCGAACCACAGACGAGTTGTCGTTGGTGTGCAGCGAGGCAGACGCCCCTCTCGAGGCGTTGATCGAACCGGGCTGGCGGGCATTCAAAGTGACCGGGCCGCTGGACTTTGCTCTGACCGGCATCCTGGCGTCGCTGGCTAACCCGCTGGCTGACAGCGGGGTGGGCATTTTTGCCGTTTCGACTTATGATACGGATTATGTGCTGGTGAAAGAGACTGATCTACCGCGCGCCGCGCAAGCGCTGCAGGCGGCGGGGCATAGTATTCACCCTACCAAGAATTCGGAATAAAAATATTTTTTGATGGAGAATTTGTTAATGAACAACGAGGATATTCAAAAATTCAAACCAGACCCCGGGCGCACAGCGCTGGTGGTGGTTGATGTACAGGAAAAGCTGGTGAGCGCCATGCCGCAACCAGTGGCGGCAGATGTGATCCGCAATATTGTGACCCTGGTGGAAACAGCCAAAGAATTTGGCATGCCGGTGTTGGTAACGGAACAATATCCCAAAGGATTAGGCGTCACCGTCAAAGACATTCAAGACGCCTTGCCCTCTTATGAGCCAATTGAGAAAATCACCTTTAGCTGCTGGCGCACGCTGACCTTTGCCAAAGCATTGGAAGCCACCGGCACGCAGAATGTGATTTTAGCCGGCATGGAAACGCACGTGTGCCTGCTGCAGACCACGCTCGATTTGCTGGAGAAAGGGCTGCATGTTTTCATTCCGGCTGACGCCCTGTGCAGCCGCAGTAAAGCCAACTGGCGCGCCGGGCTGCGCGTGATGGAACAGGCTGGCGCCGTGGTGGGTTCCACTGAAATGTTCCTTTTTCAGATACTGGAAACAGCCGGTACCGACCGATTTAAGCGCCTGTCCAAACTGGTGCGTTAATGGTAAATGATCGGATTCGCACAGATTCATATCACAGGTTTGGCGAATCTCGGTTATAATTAGTTTTTGTGTTATCCGCCCGTTTGACAGGCGGTTAAGGCGAATCGCAACAAATCGGCACTCGCGCTTGCACAAAAAGGCGCGAGGTGCCTGCCATTCATCTTAACGAGAGCCTGTTTTCATGGGGGTGAGGGTTGTCAAGAATCCTTTTCCCCCTTATAATGGGCGCTAATCTATTTTTTTTGGAGCACACAATTCGTATGGACCTTCATGAAGCCCCCGACAATTCTCAGGAAATGACGCCCGAGAACCAAAGCAATGTGGATAACGCCAATATGGCTTCCTTGCTTGAGCAGGAAGGATTGGGAATTGATTTCCCGCAACAGGGTGAAATCCGAGACGGTGTCGTTGCCTCGATCAGCCCGGGACAGATTCTGGTCAGCGTTGGAACCAAATCCGAAGGGATTATCAGCGGAAAAGAGCTGGAAATCATCCCGCGCGATGAGTTAGCTGCGCTTACGGTCGGTCAGACCATACCGGTTTATGTGATCAACCCGGAAGATCAGAACGGCAACCTGGTGCTTTCGTATGTTCGCGCGCGAGAGTCACAGGATTGGATCAAAGCCGAAGAACTGCGTGACTCCAAAGAAATGTTCCATTCATCCATCATTGGTTTCAATAAAGGCGGCCTGATTGTACCCATGGGCGGTTTGCGCGGTTTTGTTCCCGCTTCGCAGATCAGCCTCTCCCGCCGGGCAGGCATGAAGGGCGACACCCCCGAACAACGCTGGCAGGAAATGGTTGGACAGGAAATTGACGTTTGCGTCATCGAAGTAGACCGCGAACGCCGCCGATTGATCCTCTCGGAACGCGCCGCCAGCACTGAAACACGTGAAACGATTAAAGAACGTGTGATTGACGAACTAAATGAAGGCGATGTTCGCCGCGGTCGAGTGACCAGCCTGGCCGACTTTGGTGCTTTTGTCAACATCAACGGCGCCGACGGTCTGGTGCACCTCTCCGAAATCTCCTGGGACCGCATCCAGCACCCCAGTGAAGTACTTAAAGTTGGACAAGAAGTGGATGTTAAAGTCATCAGTGTTGACCGCGATAAGCGCCGCATTGGTCTCTCGATCCGCCAACTGCAAGACGACCCCTGGTCGCGCCAGATTTCTGAATACGAAGTCGGCCAACTGGTTGAAGGTACCATCACCCGCCTGACCAAGTTCGGCGCTTTTGCCCGCCTGAAAGATGATCTGGAAGGCCTGATCCATATTTCTGAGATCAGCGAGAAGCGCATTGAGCACCCCAAAGAGGTGCTGCATGAAGGTGACGCGATCACCCTGCGCATCATCAAGATCGATCCCACCAACCACCGCGTTGGCCTGAGCCTGCGCCGCGTTGAATCGATGGCGTTTGCCGAGATGGACTGGCAGACACTATTAGATGAAAACATGGAACCTGAGTCTGGAGATGAGCCGGAGAAAGACGAGCCGGCAGCGGAGTAAATTCCATTTGATACTTTGGCGCACCGGCTTGCGGTGCGCCATTTTTTTTAGAGTGTACCCATGCACATGCTTATCGATTCCCATCAAGATCTGGCTTATAACGTACTCACTTTCAACCGCGATTACCGCCGGGCGGCGCATGAAACCCGCCAGCACGAACAGGGAGGTTTTGCTCCCCAGGTGAACGGCGACACCCTGCTGGGATGGGCTGATTACCAGCATGGCAAGGTTGCGCTGGTTTTCTCCACCATCTTTGTCCCGCCGGCAAAATACAGCGGCGGAGACTGGGATGTTTTGGCTTACACATCTTCACAGGAAGCCCTGCAAAACATGCGCCGCCAGGTTGAGGTTTACCAAAACATCACCGCACAAAACCCCGATTATTACCGGCTGATTACCAACCGGGCTGAACTGGCTTCACTTTGGTCTGGCTGGCAAACCGAACAGGCCGGCAGCGAAGAACATGCCTGCCCGGTGGGTTGGATGATGTTGATGGAGAGCGCTGAAGGTTTAAGCAGCCCGGCAGACCTGGAATGGTTTTGGGAACAGGGTGTGCGTGCGGTGGGCCCCGTGTGGGGTGGAACCCGCTATTGCGGTGGAACGTTGGAGGGCGATCAGTTTACCGATCAGGGCAGAGCGCTGTTAAAACAGATGGAACACCTGGGGTTCGCGCTGGATATTTCGCACATGAATGAACGTTCGACCCTGCAGGCGCTTGATCTTTACCAGGGCGTGGTGATTGCCAGCCACGCCAACGCGCGCGCTTTGCTGCGCCAGCCGCCCAATGAACGCCATTTTACCGATGCAACCATCACCCGCCTGGTCGAACGAGATGGCGTGATGGGCATCATCCCTTACAATCAATTCCTGGACACCGATTGGAAACCTGAAGATTTGAATCACAGGGTAAGCCTGAAAAAAGTTGTGGAACAAATTGACCATGTTTGCCAGTTGGCGGGCAGTGCGCAGCATGTGGCCATCGGCACCGATTTCGACGGCGGTTTCGGCGTGCCGGAGGTTCCATTTGAGTTGGACACGATTGCTGACTTGCAAAAGCTGGCACCCATGTTGCATGAAATCGGGTATGATGATAAAGATGTTGAGGCGATTTTTTGCGGAAACTGGCGGCGAAAAGTGGAAGAAATATTGCCGTGAGTGAAAACATGGCTGAAAAAGAAGAACCAGAGCAAAAAGAATCCAAACCGGCAGCCGATCAACCCATCCCAACCTATTCACGGTTGCGGGTGCGTTTTGGCTTAACCATCACATTGATCGGGTTTGTCATTTTTCTAATCGGCGCGCGTCCCGGCATTTTTAGCCTCGACCGCAGCCCGGTGATCGGGTTTGTTCAAATCGCTGTTTTCCTGGTGGGCCTGGCGGTGATGTGCATTGGGGGATACATCAGCCTGATTGCTCTTTGGCGGGGCAGGCAATCGAGCCTGGCCATGGAAGTGGGTTTCCGCCTGGTTTCCACGGGCTATGTCATCGCGGTTTTTTCGGGCATGGCCGATGTGTTTGGTTTCGGCAGCCACCCTTTGCCCGGCGTGCCTTATTTTGGTTTCTGGCAGGCGGGCGGGGTTATGATTGGTGAGGGCATCATTGCCATTGGTTTTCTGATGCTGGTGCCATCTCCCAAAGCCAAGAATAAGTAAGTTCTTCGTTTTCTACAACCCATTTTTCGTTTCATCCTGCTTTGGCATGCAAGAATCCAGGATTGTGCTATAGTCTTTTTAATTAAGATTCGCCGCTCATTAGAAATATCGATTGGAAACACAGGACGAGGTGAAATGACAGAACCGCTGGTGAAAACCACACTCCCGAATGGATTAGAGGTGCGATTAAAAGAAATTCATACGGCTGAACTGGTCAGCCATTGGATTTGGTACCGGGTGGGTTCGCGCAATGAGCAACCCGGCAAAACGGGAATTTCTCACTGGGTTGAACACATGCAGTTCAAAGGCACGCAGCGCTTTCCGGCGGGATTGCTGGATAAGGCCATCTCTCGCGACGGCGGCTCGTGGAATGCTTTCACCTATATGGATTGGACCGCCTATTTTGAGAAGATGCCGGCTGAAAAAATTGAGCTGGCGCTGCAAATCGAGTCAGACCGCATGGTAAACGGTCTGTACGACCCCAAGGAAGTGGAAGCGGAACGAACCGTGGTGATTTCAGAGTTGGAGGGGTTGCAAAATGACCCAACCTACCGCCTCGACGAAGCCGTGCAGCGGGCTTCTTTTAGCGTCCATCCCTACGGGGGAGAAGTGATCGGCTCAGAGGCTGACCTGCACAACATTCAGCGTGATGACCTCTACCAGCATTACCGTACATACTACACGCCTGGCAATGCGGTGCTGGCGCTGTCTGGTGATTTTGAGGCTGAGGCCATGCTGGAACTGGTGCGCCGTTATTACGAACCCATTCCGTCCGCCCCAAAGATTCAACCAGTCGTTCTTCAGGACAAGCCATTAAGCAGTGAAGAACGGCTGGAATTGAGCGGCCCGGGTGAAACCACTTATTTACAGGTGGCCTATCGGGCGCCGGCGGCCAACAGTGCTGATTTCTTCAACATGGTGGTGCTCGACAGCCTGCTGGCAGGCCCCATGAGCCTGAATATGTTCGGCGGCGGAGGCATTTCCAATAAAACCAGCCGACTATACCGCGCCCTGGTTGAAACCGAAATGGTGATTGGCGTGAGCGCCGGGCTGCAGGCCACCATTGATCCTTTTTTGTTCAACGTCTATTGTATTGTCAACCCCCAGCACAGCGCGGATGAAGTGTTGACTGCCCTTGATCATGAAATTCAGCGTATTCAAGACCACCAGGTGACACAAGAAGAAATTGCCCGCGCCATTAAACAGGCGCGCGCCCTGTTTGCTTATGGCAGCGAAGACATCACCAACCAGGGCTTCTGGCTGGGTTATTCTGAAATGTTTGCTTCGTATGACTGGTTTGAAAATTATGTTCAATTGCTGGAGAGCGTTACTCCAGATGCCGTGCAAGCGGCGGCGCAAGATTATTTACAGCAATCACGCCGGGTTGTGGGTGTTTACCTGCCTGATGAGGCAAAAGGAGAGGGAGCATGAGACGCAATTCCATGATGACCATGCATGCCTTACCCGGCGCCGATGATATCACCCGTGTTGAACTGCCCAACGGCATCATACTGCTGGCGCGTCCCAACCCCGAAAGCCCGTCAGTGGTTGTCAGCGGTTATTTAAACGGCGGCAGTCTCAATGATCCTTTGGACAGGCTGGGTTTGTCTGCTTTCACAGCCATGTCATTAATGCGCGGCACGCAGCAGCACACATTCCAGGAAATTTTTGATGCACTGGAATCAGCCGGAGCCACCCTGGGCTTTGGATCAAGCGTGCACAACGTCAATTTTGGGGGGAGGTCGCTGGCTGAAGATTTGCCCCTGCTGCTGTCTTATCTTTCTGAATGTTTACGTCACCCTGTGTTCCCGCTGGAACATGTGGAACGCTTGCGTGCTCAGGTTTTGACAGGCCTGGCAATTCGCGCGCAAGAAACCGAAGAAATGGCATCACTGCGTTTTGATCAAATTATCTTCCCCGATCATCCTTACGGCAGACCGGTGGATGGTTTCATTGAGACCATTCAACCCATCACTCGCGATGAAATGCTGGCATTCCATCAGCAATTTTATGGCCCACGCGGTATGGTTTTGGCGGTGGTGGGCGGCCTGCGGGTTGAGGATATGGTTGAGCAGGTGCAGCGCACCCTGGGCGATTGGCAAAACCCGCAACAGGCGCAAGTGATTGAAATGGATGTGCCGGTTCAACTGGAAGCGCCTGTGCGGGAGCACATAGCCATTCCAGGTAAAACCCAGGTGGATGTGGTGATGGGAACCCTGGGCCCGCGCCGCAATTCTCCTGATTTCATGCCTGCCTCGCTGGGAAACAGCATCCTGGGGCAATTTGGCATGATGGGGCGCATTGGCGACGTGGTGCGTGAACAGGCCGGTTTGGCCTATCATGCCAGCACGAATTTAAATGTTTCGTTTGTGGCAGGCTCATGGGTGGTTTCAGCCGGGGTAAACCCGGCCAACCTGCAGCGTGCCATCGATTTGATCATCCAGGAGTTGGAAAAATTTGTAAGTGAGCCGGTGACTGTTGAAGAATTATCCGACAGCAAATCTTACTATATTGGCAGATTGCCCCTCACCATGGAATCCAACGGCGGTGTGGCGGGCTCGCTGCTCAATGTGGAGCGATTTCAACTGGGTTTGGATTATTACCGCCAGTATCGACGCCGGGTTGAAGAAATAACACCTGAACAAATACTGGAAACAGCCCAAAAATATATTGACCCTCACTGCCTGGCTGTGGTAAGCGCCGGCACCATGAACGGGAATGATTAAGCGGGATGCTGGTACTGCGAACAGGTATTGATATTCTTGAAATTGAGCGTCTTTCAACGTTAAGCCTGTCGATTCGAGATCGGTTTTTAAACCGGGTGTTTACCCCACGGGAAATTGCCGAAGCGCAGGGCAACTGGGAGACGCTGGCAGGACGTTTTGCGGTAAAAGAAGCCGTGGCAAAAGCCCTGGGCACCGGCATCGGTGCTGTGGGTTGGAAGAGTATTGAAATTCAGCGCGGTGCAAATGGTGAACCGATTTTGAACCTGGTGGAAAAAGCCGCCGAAGAAGCGCAAGCCCAGGGATTGCAAACCTGGTCGGTCAGCATCAGTCATAGCAAGGGGCTGGCTGTGGCTGTGGTGGTGGCGACTGGCGAAAAAAAATAAAACCGGCTGGGCAACAGCCGGTTCTGTTTTATTAAATGTGTTGAATAATTACCCCGAAGAGACGGGAGAATTCTCGCGCATGCCCAGCCAGAAATGATTGGGTAAAATGTTTTGGATGGTTTGGATTTCCATGTCAAAAGACCAGGCGGTTAATGAACCCGCCATGCTGGGATGCACAAAGCAGACATCGGGCTTTTGTCCATATTTTTTTAGATAATACAACTCTGCCCGCCTGATTTTCGCGGCGTTATCCAGATCGGGGTTGTCATCAAACCATAACATACCTGTTCCCATAAGATCCTCCAACAATCAAGCGGCGCTTATGGCAGGAACATTGAAGGCCAGCCATTTGCCATTTGACTGGACGAAAAAATGTCCTGTCTGTGCCTGTGATAAATCAATTGCAGGTTCTGTACCAATCTCACTCCAGTAACGCAGCGCATCCATGTCTAAAAAATGAAGCGCATGCGAATGTAAATAATTGAACTGGATGAAATGTGCATCATTGAGGGATGCCGGCAGCACACCGGCGTTAAAACCATGCCTGGTAAGCCACTGCCAGGCGATTTTCACTTCAGGATCGCTGTTGAGGTAGGCGGAAAAATCATCCACAACCAGCAGGGTGCGCACTCCGCTGAAGTGGCCTTTATTGTGCTGTTGGGCTTTTGTCGCGAATTCAACCAACCAGTGCATGCCTTCAGCCGGGGTTGCGGCATTACCGCGGCAATGTTCACTGACAAAGCCGCTGTCGCACACAGTTTCAAAATCTTCAGGATGAGAACTGATTACAGCGAATTGAAATTCCTCAGGATAATTGATTGTGCAGGCTGAATTGATCAAGGTTTCTATGAGCGCGCGCCGATATTCGGAGCTGGCAAAAACTTGCATGGGAAAACTGCGTGCGCTGGTAAAATCAATGAGTATCGGTGCACCGTTTAGATCTTCACCCAGTGCGGCGGTTAAAACGGGAATGTGGCTGGTGGCTTGCAGGAAACCAACCGGGGTGTGCAACCAGGTGGAATTGCTTGATGAAAATGGCCGGGTTGCAGGCATTACCGTCCATTGTGTTTGCAAGGTGGAAAGCTGGGTCATATTATTCATTGTAATCATCTCCCGTACAATAGAACTTGTGTATTAGAATAGGTGTTCTAATATGCTCATATTGTATCCATTTTTATTTCACGAGTCAATAGGCAAAAAAATAATGTTATGATGGTGCGCGGGAAGGATTAATCCTGGCGGGCAATGACCAACCGCAGGATGACTTTCCCACAACGAGGAGTTTACATGTTTGTTTTTCTTTCAAAATTTGTACCGTTGTTTGTCTATCCACTGGGATTCACCTGTGTCTTACTGGTTTTGGCGCTGCTGGCTCATAAACATCAAAAGTTGCACACGGCATTTTCCATTTTTGCCCTGGTTGTGATCCTTTTAACCAGCAACAGTTGGGTGGCAGCTACGCTAACCCGCTCGCTGGAATGGCGCTACCTGCCGCCGGAAACCCTGCCCAAAGCTGATGTGATTGTGGTGCTGGGCGGCGGCACTGATGCGGCCGAATATCCACGCTCAACGGTTGAACTCAACAGCGGCGGCGACCGGGTGATTTATGCCGGATACCTGTATAAACAGGGAGCGGCCTCGCATTTGCTGTTGAGTGGTGGAAACATTTCCTGGTTGGGAAGCACACCCAGCACGCCGGCTACTGAAATGGCCGAGGTGCTTAACTGGATGGATATTCCCGAAGAAGCCCTGTGGCTGCAGCCCGAATCGCAGAATACGTATGAAGATGCGCTGTACAGCGCCAAAATGCTCAAAGAAAAAGGCATTGACCGCATCATCCTGGTCACCACCGCCTCGCACATGCCGCGATCGGTGGCGCTTTTCGAAAAACAGGGGTTGGAGGTTGTTCCGGCACCCACAGATTTCAAAGTGACGCAGGCAAGCTGGGACGCCCTGTTCAGCGGCGACCCGGCCGGCATGCTGGTGCGCCTGATGCCCAACGTGGGCAATCTCTCCATGATCACGGCGGCGATGAAAGAATACCTGGGCATGCTGGTCTATCGCCTGAGGGGATGGATTTAACAGAATAAGTCTGCCTTGATCCAATTAGATCAAAATGGAATTTTCGTATAAAATAGTGTATGCTTAATGCTGTTGGCAATGATTGAAGTCAAACCCTTCGGCTCATTTTTTGCATCAGATTTTCAACACAATCCAATTCCTGGTAGGAGGTAGCTGTGATAAAAGACACCCTTAAAGAAGCTGAAACCCGCATGAACGGCGCCATTCAATCGTTGGATTATGATCTGTCAGGAATTCGGACGGGGCGCGCCTCTCCAACGTTGGTGGAACGTTTGTCTGTTGAATATTATGGGTCGCCCACTCCCATGCTGCAACTGGCCAATATCACGGTGCCTGATGCGCGTTCTCTGTTGATTCGGCCTTTTGATGCCAAAACCATCAAAGATATTGAAAAAGCCATTTTGGCGTCAGACCTGGGTTTGACACCCAACAACGACGGCAAGGTCATCCGCCTCAGCCTGCCGCCGCTCACCGAGCAGCGTCGCCGAGATTTGACAAAAGTGGTGCATAACCGCGTGGAAGAAGCACGGGTGGCGGTGCGCAATGTGCGCCGCGACTTAATGAAAGACCTGCGCGATTTTGAACATGAAAAGATGATCTCGGAAGATGAATTGAAACAGGGTGAAGAACAACTTCAAAAATTGACCGATCAGATGATTGTGAAAATTGACAGTGTAGGGGAGAAAAAGAATAAAGAGATTATGGAGGTTTAGTTTTCTCTCTTCAATCTTATGACAAATCCAAACGAATCACAAGAATTTGAAAAAATACCCACCCATGTTGCCATGATTATGGACGGAAATGGACGCTGGGCAAAATCACGCGGGCTGCCGCGCATGGCCGGGCACCGCGCTGGAACCGAAAACCTGCGCCGGGTGATCACTGCCACGGTGGAATTCGGCATCAAGTATTTAACGATTTATGCATTCTCCACCGAAAACTGGGCGCGTCCTGAAGATGAGGTGCAGGGACTGCTGCAGATTGTGGCTGATGTGATTGACCGCGAATTGAAAGAATTGCATTCACAGGGTGTGCAATTGCGCCACATTGGTCGCCTGGAAAAGCTGCCCGAAAACCTGCGAATAAAAGTTCAAAAAGCCATAGAGATGACCAAAAATAACGACCGGCTGGTTTTGAACATCGCCTTCAATTATGGCGGCCGCGATGAACTGGTGTATGCCTTCAGCCGCATGATTGCAGATGGTGTGCAGCCAGACCAGGTGAGTGAAGAATTGATCGGAAAGTACCTGTACACCGCCGGTGTGCCCGACCCAGACATGATCATCCGCACCTCCGGCGAGTTTCGCACCAGCAATTTTTTGCTGTGGCAGGCGGCCTATGCTGAATGGTATATCACACCCACCTACTGGCCAGATTTCGACAAGGAAGAATACCGCAAAGCGCTAATCGCATTTAACCAGCGTGACCGGCGTTTTGGGGGATTATCTAAAACGGAGCCGGAGAGCAAACCGTATGCTGGCTAAACGTCTGCTGGTTGTCATTTTTCTGATACCGATTTTTGTTACGCTGTTTTTTTATGGCGGAGTGCCCTATGCTGTGGTGATCAACCTGATCATGGGGGTGGCCGCCTGGGAATATTGCCGCATTTTTCGCCGGGGCGAATATTCACCCTTAACCATCATCACCATCGTGAGTGTGCTGGCGTTGATCACCAGCCGTGCCATCTGGGGGTTTGCATTCAGTGATTTGATCATCACCCTGATTGTGCTGGGTGTCATGGCAGCCGAGGTGGTGCAGTATGAACGCAAGGATTGCCATGCAGCCAGCGACTTTGCCATCACCCTGGCGGGCATTTTCTACATCGGGTGGATTGGCGCCTATTTTATTTCGGTGCGCAATTTGCCTGACGGGCAGTGGTGGGGTATGCTGATCACGCCGGCCATCTGGTTTGCCGATGGGGCTGCTTTTACCATTGGCCGCCATTTTGGCCGCCACAAAATGGCGCCGGTGGTCAGTCCCAACAAGACATGGGAAGGTTACCTGGGCGGTGTGATTGCCTCGGGGCTGTTCACGGCTTTGCTGGCCTGGCTCTGGCATATGCGCGCGCCCGTCATCACCCCCGAGAGGGGGCTGCTTTTAGGGTTGGCAATCAGCGCCGTTTCTCCGCTGGGCGACCTGGGCGAAAGCATGATTAAACGCCAGTTTGGCGTAAAAGATTCCAGCAAGATCATTCCCGGTCACGGCGGCATGTTGGACCGTCTCGATTCATGGCTGTGGGCCATGGCAATCGGATATTACCTGGTGAAATACCTGTAATGATTTGATTCAATGACAAAAGAAAAAAGTCCACTGGTTTTTATCAGTGGACTTCTTTGGTGATTGAAATTTGACCTTATCTAATCTCGTAAGTCAGATCTGCGTTGACGGTGATGGTCATTTGGCCGGCAGAAGTGGGAACTTCTGATGCGACCGCCATCATGCCGCCGCCGTAACCGCCTTTGCCATCATAGTAAGGCGTGCTGGCCGAGTAGGCATTCAGTGTGATCAGATCACCCAGTTTAATACCGGCATCCTGCGCAATTTTCTGTGCCTGTTCTTTGGCGTTGTCAATGGCCAGCTTGCGGGCTTCTTCGGTGGCTTTTTGCGGGTCGCTTATGTCGAAGTTGATGCCGTTGATGCTGTTGGCGCCCGATTTGACCACTGCATCCAGCACTTTGCCCAGGTTTTGCAGGTCGCGCACGGTGACGAATACGGTGTTGTCAACAATATAGCGCTTTTCAGGCTTCTGGTCGGGGCTGGTTTGACCGTAAGGCCCATAATAATCCAGGGGATAGATGTTGAAAGAACTGGTTTGAATGTCTTTCGCATCCACACCCATTTTCTGCAGGGTGTCGGCAATGGCTTTTGCCTGGTTGTTGTTGTCATCCAGGGCTGCTGATACGTCGGTGTTCTCACTATGCACACCCACATAAATATATGCCAGATCGGGGGTTACATAAACCTGGCCTTTGCCCGATACCATCATTTGGCGAATGGGAGCGTTGGCTGCTGCAGGAACACTGACAGCCGGAGCGCAGGCGGATAGCAGCAATACAGACAGTACCAGTACACTTATAACAACAGATAGACGTTTCATGGTGATTAACTCCTTTAAACCTTGTTTTGTTTGATTGTTACTGTATAGACGCAGTGAGGTTGAAAAATGTTCCCGCAAAAAATATCAGCCTTCCCGACTGGTTGCACTTATGGGATAATACAGCCATTAAGTTATCTTCAGGAGTGGTTGTGATCTTTCATAAAATTTGCGTGTTAGGGTTGGGATACATTGGTTTGCCAACCGCCAGCACATTTGCCTCCCACGGTTTGCAGGTCGTGGGAGTTGATGTGAATCCTGCCGTGGTGAACAGCCTGCAAAACGGTTATTTGCATATCTATGAACCAGGATTGAGAACACTGGTTCAGGAAGCGTTACGTTCCGGCAATCTGGTAATTGCCCAGCAGCCTGAACCGGCTGATGCCTTCGTCATTGCCGTACCCACACCATTTGACGATCAGAAAAATGCCGATATGCGTTTTGTGATTTCGGCCACTGAATCGATTGTACCGCATTTGCGCAAAGGCAACCTGGTGGTGTTGGAATCGACATCGCCGCCGTGCACCATCACTGACCTGGTGGCGCCCATTTTGGAACGTTCTGGCTTGAAGGCAGGTGTTGATTTTCATCTGTGCTATTCACCTGAACGCGTGCTGCCCGGCCAAATTTTGCGCGAACTGATTGAAAATGCCCGCGTGATTGGCGGCATCAATACCGAATCATCCCAGGCCGGCAAAGATTTGTATGGTGTGTTTGTGCGCGGCGAAATCATTTTGACCGACGCCACAACCGCCGAAATGGTTAAACTGATGGAGAACACCTACCGCGATGTGAACATTGCCATAGCCAATGAGTTCAGCCGCCTGGCTGACCGTTTTGGGGTGGATGCGTGGGAAGCTATTGAAATTGCCAACCGCCATCCGCGGGTGAACATCCTCAAACCGGGCCCGGGAGTGGGCGGTCACTGCATCAGCGTGGACCCGTGGTTCCTGGTTGAAAAAGCTCCCGACTTGACCAACCTGATCCGCACAGCCCGCAATGTCAATGATTCGCAGCCGCATTTTGTGGTTGAATTGATGCGGCGCACATTGGGCGGCGATTTGCAAGGAAAAAACATTGCCCTGTTGGGCCTCACCTACAAGGCTGATGTGGATGATGTGCGTGAAAGCCCGGCAGTTGAAATTGCACATTTGTTGGTTAAAGCCGGCTGCCGTGTGCACCTCTATGACCCCTATGTGCATCAATTCAAGGTTGAGGGCGCCCACCTCGCGCTGGATTTGAACTCAGCCCTGGAAAATGCCCACTTAATTGTGCTGCAAGTGGGGCACACAGCTCTTCGCAGCCTGAACCCATCCGAAATGGCGGCCATCACCCCCGCGCGGCTGGCGTTGGACCTGGTTGACGGCTGGGATGACCGCGCCTGGCAGGCGGCTGGTTTTCAATTGATGCGGCTGGGTAATGGGAAAAATTATTCTGCACCGGTTACCTGACCCGTGTAACATGAAACCAGTCATCCTGACTATTAAATGATGCGTATTTTGCCGATATTTGGAACCCGACCAGAAGTGGTCAAGATGGCGCCGGTCATTCAGGCGCTAAAAAAAACCCCCGGCTGCGAGACCGTGGTGTGTGTCACTGCGCAGCACCGCGAGATGCTGGACCAGGCGCTGAAACTGTTTGCAATCGTTCCGGATGTCGATTTGAATTTGATGAAGCCAAACCAGACCCTGGCGCAGCTCACCGCGGCCATTTTTGACAACCTGGACCCGGTTTTGGAAAAATACCAGCCGGACTGGGTGCTGGTGCAGGGCGACACCACCACGGTGATGGTGGCGGCCCTGGCCTCTTATTACCGGAAAATACGGGTGGGGCATGTTGAAGCTGGTTTGCGCACCGGCGACAAATGGCAGCCCTTTCCCGAAGAGATCAACCGGCGCATGGCCAGTGTGATCACTGATTTGCATTTTGCCCCCACCGAACACAGCCGGCAAAATTTGCTGCGCGAGGGGGTGGATGACTGGCGCATTGTGGTGACCGGCAACCCGGTGATTGATGCGCTTAATGAAATTGCGCGCCGCCCGGCTCCGGCCGAGGTGGAAGCCATGTTAAAACAGTGGGGCGTCTTGGACGGTGACCGCCAGCTGGTGTTGGTGACCGCCCACCGCCGGGAAAACTTCGGGAAACCGCTTGAAGATTTTTTTGCGGCTTTGCTGGCGCTGGCCTGCGAACACGCCGACCGCCTGCAACTGGTTTACCCGGTGCATCTTAACCCGCACGTACATCAATTGGCGCACCAGGTGTTGGGAAATGTGCCCAACATTGCCCTGCTGCCGCCGCTGGAGTATTTACCCATGGTGCACCTGATGCGCCGGGCGCACCTGGTGTTGACCGATTCGGGCGGCATACAGGAAGAAGCCACAGCCCTGGGGATACCCACCCTGGTGATGCGCCAGGTAACTGAACGCCCCGAAGGGGTGGAAGCCGGTGTGCTGAAACTGGTGGGAACCGACACGCAGCGTATTATTGATGAAACCAACCGCTTATTAAAAAATTCAGACGCCTACCATGCAATGACAAAGGCGCAAAACCCGTTTGGTGACGGACAGGCTGCAGGGCGCATTGTGCGCGCCCTGCTCGACTTTGCAGACCGGGAGCAAACCACGCATGCCTGATTATTCTCACAAAGGCAGCGTGTGCCTCATGCCGCGTTTGGAAGGGCTGGGAGGCCCGGTTTCGTTTCAAACCCGGCTGGCTGAGGGGCTGAAGTCGCGCGGTGTGGCAGTGACCTATGACCCGCATGACCCCAACTGCCGCGCCATTTTGTTGATGGGCGGCACCCGCCATGTGATGGACTTGTGGCGAGCCCGCCAGCGCGGGGTGCGCATTGTGCAGCGCCTGGCGCAGGTCTATTGGATTCATCGCCGCAAACCCAGCGGAGTCGGGCATTTTTTGCGGGCTGAGCGCAACAATTTGCTGCTGGCGTTCATCCGGCGCAGCCTGGCGCACCGCGTGGTGTATCAGAGCCAGTTTGCCCGGCAATTCTGGCAGCGCATGTACGGCTTGACCCCGCGCATGGAACGGATTATTTACAACAGTGTTGATTTGCAGGCTTTTCAGCCGCACGGCGATGAAACCCCGCCCCTCGACCATATTCGACTGTTGGTGGTGGAAGGCCGCCTGGGTGAAGCCAATGAACCCTACCTGGAAAATTCAGTCCGCTTTGGCGAGGCGCTGGCCCGCAAAATGGATCAGCCGTTGGAACTGATGGTGGTAGGTGAAGCGCCGTTGGATTTGCAGGAGCGCTGGAAGCGGAAAACCAACCTGTGGATTACCTGGCGCGGCGTGGTACAGCGTGAAGAGGTGCCGGCGATTGACCGATCAGCTCACCTGCTGTTTTCTGCAGAATTGAATGCGGGCTGTCCCAACTCGGTCATAGAAGCCCTGGCGTGCGGACTGCCCGTGGTGGGCTTTGCCACCGGCGCGCTGCCCGAAATTTTGCAAGGTGACAGCGGCTGTATGACCGATTACGGTGCTGATCATTGGAAATTGGAAAACCCGGATGTTGAGTCGCTGGCAGACGCAGCCAGCCGTATACTGGCCGATTCGCCGCGTTTTCGTGAAGGTGCTCGCAAGCGCGCCGAACAGGCGTTTGACCTGCAAGATATGCTGGATGCTTACCTGGAAGTGCTGCTGGGGGATTAATCAGGTGGAGGGGTAGTCGCCGCCGAGCAGGAAAGGCTGGGGACCGCGGTGAACTTCCCACGGATAGACAATAAACGCATCGGTGATGGCGGCATAGAAATCAGGTTTGACCGTGCCGAACACATTGCGGTAGGGGTTGAAATGCAGCACGCAGGTAAAGGGATTCCCATCGGCGGCGGTGATGCGATTTTTGACGGCTGTGATGGTTTTGCCCGATCCCCACACATCATCCACCACCAGGATATTTCGGCGCCTCAACAATTCACTTTCGGGAAACTGGATGAATTTCGGCCACGCCATCATCAAAGAGCGTTCTTTCTTCTCCTGTTTATCCAATTCGGCTGGAAAATCGACGGCAGCAGTGAGAATGCTGCTGACTCCCAGAGCTTCAGCCAGCATGCCGCCAGGTACGATGCCGCCGCGGGTGATCATGACCATGGCATCGAATTCGGTTTCAAATTGTGGAATGAGGTGGTCGATTAATTTCTCCACATCATTCCATGTTAAGATCTCTCGCCGCATTGGAATTCCTGCAAGTAAGATAAATGATTAAAAAATATTATAACAGGTTCTTGGAGGTGGTGATTCACTCGACTTGCTAGTTTTCACTTAAAACAGGCTCGTCCTGTGTTTCCTTCATCATGTCCAACATTTGTTGCACTACCTGTGGATCGAACAATTTGCCGGCGTTGTCCAACAAGTATTGACTGGTTTCTTCAACCGATATCGCCGCCCTATAAGGCCGGTCGGAGGTCAGGGCATCCCACACATCCACCACGGCAAATATGCGGGCTCCCAGGGGAATGGTTTCACCTTTCAACCCCTGTGGATAACCGCTGCCGTCCCAGCGTTCGTGGTGGCTGTAGGGAATTTCCAGGGCGGGTTCGAGGTATTCAATGCCGCGCAAGAGGTTGTAAGCATAGACGGGGTGCTGGCGCATGATTTCCCATTCCTCATCCGTCAGCGGGCCGGGTTTGAGCAGGATGGCGTCGGGAATGCCCATCTTTCCAATATCGTGTAAATATACGCCGTTGCGGAAGTGTTTTAACCGTTCGGGGGTGAAACCCATGCGTGTGGCCAGCTTGCAGGCCAGGGCCATCACACGGTCGCTGTGGCCTTTGGTCTCTTTATCTTTTAATTCCAGCGCCTTAGCCCAGCCCTGGATGGTCGATTCGTAAGATTGCAAGAGGGCATGGTTGGATTGCTGCAAATCATGGTACAGTTTGAACGAATCAATGGCAATGGATGTTTGACCTGCCAGGGTGACAAAGTAATCCATCCATTCCTGCGGGGGAGTAAATTTCTCTTTCAGGAAAACTTCAAAAATACCGATGGGTTGGCCATTCACAATCAACGGGGCGGCCGCATAGGTTTTGAAATTGTGCTGGTCGGCGCAGCGGCACAAAATGGAATCTTCCGGTCTGTTATCATAGTGGAACCAGAGTGGTTGTAATTCCCGGATTGTTCTGGCAGAGTTACTATTCTGAAGAGAAAAAACCGGGCAGGTTAAATACTGCTTGTCGATGCCGTAACTAAAAGCGTTTTTTAAGGATTGTTCGTTATCGTTCATCAACATCAGACAGGCAGCGTCAACATGCAGCAGGTTGCGGACCTGGTTGAAGATGACCTCAATGGTGCTGTTGATGTCGGGATGGGCGGCGATGGAAGAATCGATCTGGCGCAGACCTTTGATTTTTTCGAATTCCAGGCGAATGCGCTCCTGCGCCTGGCGCTGCTCGGTCACATCGACCAGGGTTGCTCCAACGCGGAACTCTTTTTCGGTGATTACGGGGAACAGGATTTGTTGAACAATTCTTTCACGTCCGCCGGAAGCCGGCAGGCGAATATCGACAGGATTGTTAAAAAATGCCGAATTTTCTGATTTAATGACTTCTTGGAACAAACTGGCAGTAATTCTTTTTTCTTCGGCCGATTTTTCCTGGTCTCTGAATGAACCCAGATTGAAATCCCAGATGTATTTCCCAATGGCTTCCTGTTTCAAGATTCCGGTGATGTCTTGCATGACGGGATTCCATTCCAGGATTTTCCCCTCCTCACTGATTAAAATTAAACCTTCATAGAGCTGTTCAACCACAGTGCGCAGTTTTTCTTCACTGGCCAAAATGGCTTGCTCAGCCAGTTTTTGCTGGGTGATATCGCGAATGATGGCAAAGATGGCATCCTGTCCAAACCACCGGGTCTGGTGCAGGGTAACTTCCACATCTGTGTAGCTTTGTGAGATGTGATTTTTTAATCTAAGTTCAAAGGTAACATTTTCGCCATGAGAGACGGTCTGCCAGTAATCTTTTACTTTTTCATAATCCCACACCTGGTCAGGATCGGCGGTGACAAGTACATTGGTTTGGATGATTTTGTCTTCAGGAAGCCCAATTAAATCAATTGTGCGCTGGTTACAGGCCAGAATGTTGCCTGTATAGTCGTGGATGACCAGGGCGTCATAGGTGTTACCAAAGATGCTACGCAGGTTTTGTTCTGAATCAGCAATAGCCTGGGCGGCTATCCTGGCATCGGTAATGTCAACGATGGTTCCCACCATGCGAATGGGTTTTTCCTGTTCATCATGAGCGACGATTTTCCCTATTACGCGAATCCAATGATAATTTCTGTTGTCGAACCGCACGCGAAATTCACTGACGTGTGCTTCAGATTCGCCATTCAAATGACGATTTAATGACAAACTAACATTCGACAGGTCATCCGGGTGAATATATTTTTTTAATCCTCGAATGCTATGATCAAAATTTTCGGCGCTCACCCCAATAATTTCAAAATAACGCGGGCTGTAATACACCCGGTCATTGGGGATATCCCAATCCCACCAGCCTTCATTGGAACTGTCCAATGCCAATCTTAACCGTTCTTCGCTGGCGGTCAGAGCTTTTTCAGCCTTTTGGCGTTCCAAAATTTCAATGGTGGTCAGGTCATTTTGTTTTTTCACACGATAAAGCGCCATTAAAATCGGGATGACAATGAGCAAAAGGGTGCCAAAAGTTATGGAAAGAGCCTGACGGACGAAAGCTTCTTCCTCTGCATAGATTTCACTGGTGTAAACACCCACCCCGATATAACCATCCAATTCGGGAATGCCGACCACGTAGGAGATTTTTTCTTCCTCCCGCATGGTTTTAGGGTTGAGGCTGGTATATTTAATGAAACTGCCTTCCGGATGTTCTTTAATGGCGTCGATAAACTCTCGGAAAATATATATGCCGTTTACATCCTGCATGTCCCACTGGTTGGTGTTTTCAAGCTGGGGAATTAATGGCTGCACCACCAGCGTGCCGTCGTTGAGGCCAAGGAAAATGTAATTATCGCCGTATTTATCTGTGAAGGTCATCCTGCGCAGCACATTTTGCGCAGCAGATATGCCCTGCTCGCGTGTCAGGGCGCCGTTCCTGACATCATGCAAAATTGGATCAATTACTTTGCGGGCAAGCTGCACATCTTTGATTAAATCCATCCGGGTGTGTTCATCTTGTCGAACAAGGATGGTTTTTGTCCATTGGTTAAAAATAAAATACACTCCAATCCCAACCAGAATGGTCAGGACGAGTGTGAAGATGATCGCCTGGCGAATCATGATTCGATTTTGACGGATACGCTGGTTTTCCTCCACGTTTTCTCTGAAGAAAATCCTTTTTCTTTCAAAGAGAGCTGCGACAAGATTTTAATTCTAACAAAAAACATCCTATTCGTTGTTAATATCAGATAAAATCTTAAAAACTGACTGTCGCAGTCTTTCCTGGTAGAGAAGAAAAATGCCCAAACTAATAAAGACAATATCATATTCTGGAATTAAATCCAAGAAAAAAACTGTAAATAATTTGAGCGGTCATAACAAAAAAACGGCTATCCATTAAAATAACATTTGGAAATGAAAGGATTCCTTACCAACTTTCATGCATTCGGATGAGGAAATTTGAGGTTAAGACATGGTTCTTCCTGAATATTCTGGTGGGTCAATTGTCAATTTGCCATCTTCCATTTGCCGCTGGCTGGGTGTTTCGCCCCTGGCGGGTTTGCCGCTTGATGACGGCAAGTTTGCCTGCTGCGGTCAGTTTGAAAAAGTGGTGCTGATTTTGGTGGACAGCCTGGGCTGGAACTGGCTACAACGCCTGCCTTTGCTGGATTGTACGGCTGCAGACGCCTGGCAGCGGCTGCAAGCCGGGGGACAACTGGCGCCCATCACCAGCATTGTGCCCAGCACCACCGCCGCGGCGCTCACCAGCCTGTGGACAGGCCGTACACCCTTTGAGCACGGCGTGGTGGGGTATGAGGTGTTCCTTAAAGAGTATGGCCTGATCGCCAACATGATCACCCAGGGTGCGGCAGCATACCCCAAAGATTTTAATGGCCTGGCGCGCGCCGGTTTTCAACCGGAGGCGTTTTTGCCGGTGCAAACGCTGGGGCAGCATCTTTCTGCGCAGCAAGTGGCGGTCAATGTTTTGCAGCAGCAAGCCATTGCCCATTCGGGTTTGACACGCATGCTGATGCAGGGGGCGCGCGTGATTCCCTACCGCACGTTGAGCGACCTGTGGGTTACCCTGGAAGAGACGCTGGCGCAGGAGAACAACCGGCACAGCTTTACTTTTGCTTACTGGGGAGACCTGGATGATCTGTCGCATAAATTTGGCCCCCAGGACCGGCGGGTTGCGCTGGAATTTGCCAGTTTTTGCCAGGGAATGACAAGCTTTGTTGAACAACTTCGCCGGCGCTCGCAGGGCGACACCCTGCTGGTGCTCACCGCTGACCACGGGCAAATAAGCACTCCGCAAAACGTAATGTTCGAGGTGCGCAGGTATCGGCAATTTATGGACTGTTTGAGCATGCTGCCCAGCGGAGAAAACCGCTTTGCCTACCTTTTTGTGCGCCCCGGCTGCGAACAGCCGCTTGAAGCTGCGGTGCGGGAAACCTGGCAGAATCGGTTTGATTTGATCACGACGCAGCAATTGCTTGAGAAAGGCTGGCTGGGCAGCGGAAGCATGCACCCGCAATTGCTGGATCGCATTGGCGACCGGGTATTAATCCCGCAGGACAACGCCTATTTGTGGTGGGCCAACCAGGAGAACCCCCTGCGCGGACGCCACGGCGGCCTGACGGATGATGAAATGCTGGCGCCGCTGCTGCACATGGTGGTTTAAAACAAGCGGGATGGAGTTTGATCTCCATCCCGTTGCTTATTACAATGTGTAAGATTTGCTAGACGGCTGCGGGAATTTCAGGCGCAGGAGCAGCTTCGGCGGGTTTACGCCAGTTCTGGTAGAGCAGCACCATGGCGCCCAGGCCGATCAGGGTGACCACCAGGCCGATCAACCAGCCCAGGATGGGGATGCTGCGTAAGAGCACATAAATCACGATGCCGATCAGCAGCGCCCACACCTTCTTATCGGCATACTGCGGCGCCAGTTTGCGCATCACCCAGTCGCCCACCAGGAATGCCACCACCAGTTTGCTGCCGTAGCTGACCAACAGGGTGAAGGCGGTGAAAGCCAGCGTGAGGCCCGAGAAGCCAAACCCGAACACCGCGCTGCCCAGGCCGCCAAAAGTGATCAGGCCGGTGAGCAGCCCCAGCAATACGATGACAATGCCTGCCAGGATGGCGCCGGCATAACCGGCCAGGATGGCCAGCAGACCAACACCGGCGGCGGGCAGGGTTTTCTCGCGCGCCTGGTCAGAGGATTTTTGCAGCAGGTTGGGCAGTTTCCAGATAACCAGGGCGCCCAGGACAATCAGGGTAGCCAGGTTTTTCAACTGCTTCCACATCCAGTTAAAGAAACTGGCCAGGAATGATTCGCGCGTGCCGGGCTGTGGCTTTGCCGGTTGACCCTTTTCAGGTACCGGGGTTTGGAACACAACGCCGCCAACGGGTTTGGACTGAATGGCTTCACTTTGTTCAGCCGAGCTGGTGTAGGTGAGTTTGCCGCCAATTTTGGCGTTTTCAGCCACGCGCACACCGCTTTTCAGCGCGGCCGGTGATCCGGGGGGCAGGAACATCATGGGGGCGCCCGTGGGGCCCATATCTGCGCCGGGGCTTTCCACGTCGAGGTTCACATTGCGCCCCACCTTGCCATTCAATTCAACTGCGGCAGCGGCCACATTCACATCGCGACCCACTTCGCCGTTTAGCTGCGCCTGGTAACCGCCGTTGAACAGGTCAATAGCCACGCTGGATGCGGGTTTGGTCTCCAGGCTGTAACCACCGTAGAACAAATTGCGCCCAACGCTGGCGCTCTTTTCCAGGGTGATGTGTGAACTGCCGCCAAACAGGCTGCCTTTGATTGTGCCATCCACGCTGATGGATTGCCCAAAAGCAAACAGGTTGCCTTCAATGACGGCGGTGTCTGAAACGATGATTTTCTGCCCCATCAGCAGGGCATCTCCCTGCACCAGGCCGTTGAGGATGACCGTTTCGCCGGTGGCAAGCAAGTTGCCCTGCACGGTTCCGTCCATCATCACATTTGCGCCGTCCAACAACAAATCATCACTGATGATTTCATCTTTCCCGATTTTGCCGTCCTCATCGATGCCGGCCGCCTGCGCCACGCCGCTGGTGCCCAGCAACAGGGCCAAAACCAGAGCCAGGGCAAACACGGGCATCAACCGATTGTTCCAATTTTTTTGTTTCATTTGCGCCTCCAACTTTCCTGAAAGAAAAAGTAAATGAATGATTGATCCATGAGATGATTTAACTGTGTACATTGGATTCATTTTCAATTTATATACGCTTTCCCCCTTGAAAAGTTGCAATCCCATTCTGTTGTGAGTTTAAGGGTATGGGAATACTCATCTTATATTAATAGTAATAAGATTATAATACTCTTATATTTAAGAATTATCTTGTATATCTATTGAAAGGAGTGTAACGGTTGAACAGAAGAAAGTGGCCGTGGATATTTATTGGTTTGTACGCTGCCCTGACGGGCGCGAAATTGATCTGGTTGAATGCTGGAATGAAGGAGAAAACGGGCATGCGACCGAGCAATGCCCTGGATGTTGAATCAAAATCCGTTCCACCCATAGACGCGGCTGCGCCTCAAAAGTTTGAAACCGCCGCGTTTGCAATGGGGTGATTCTGGGGACCTGACTCCCAGTTTGGGAGCATGCCCGGGGTCATTCGCACGCGGGTGGGTTATGCCGGAGGCACATCGCAAAATCCCACCTATCACAACCTGGCAGACCATTCAGAAACCATCCAGATGGATTACGATCCCGAGAAATTGAGTTACCAGTATTTGCTGAACGTTTTCTGGGAAAGCCAGAGCCCGCCCACCTATCCGCCTATTTCACGTCAGTACATGTCGATCATTTTTTATCATGATGAAACCCAGCAGCGGCTGGCTGAAGATTCGCTGAGAAAACAGGAAGAAAAACTGGGCAAGAAGCTGTACGTTGAAATTCTACCGGACAATACGTTTTACCCGGCGGAGGATTACCACCAGAAATACCGCTTGCGCTCAACCAAATTGATCAAGGATGAACTGCTGGCGGTGTATGACGAGCAGGGCTTTGTCAATTCCACGGCTGCGGCTCGCATCAATGGTTACCTGGGCGGGTATGGAACCCGCCAGCAATATGAACACGAAGCGGGCAGCTTTGGCCTATCAGATGCGGCGCGCAAGGAATTGGACCAGTTGGTTGCCATGTGGATGAAATAGTCGTTTCAGCATTTGCCATCCATGCTACAATCAAGTTGTGAAGATTTCTCCACTGGATTGGCTGCATGTTGTACGCAATACCATTGATTACCCTCTGCGCCAGTTGTTTCGCTGGCGGCGCAGAGGGTATGTGATTCAGAATGAAAACAAAGATGGTTTGTTTTCCGACCTGCCTGCTGAACAACGCCTGGCAGCCTGGCAGCAGGTGCAAGGCAAAGTGACCCGCTACCGTCTCGAACCGTTGTATTTGAACAGCAGTGTGGAACTTTTTCTGAAGAATCTTTACTACCTGGATATGTTGGAAAAAGGACTGGCAGATCACGCCGCTCAATGGGGCCAGGTGCTGTATGCGGCAGATATTGGCGCGTCGGACTGGTTTTATGCCCCGGCGCTGGCGGCTTTTTTGCGCCAGGCTGGGACGATAACCAGGGCAAGGCAGCTGCGGTTGGATGGATATGAAACCGACGCCTACCGGGTGTATGCCGATTTCTACTCGCGTTATGATCACAGCATGGCCCATATCAACGGGTTGGATGAGGTAACCTATATTCCACATGCTTTTCAAGAGAAACCAAAAAGGTTTCAAGTGGTTACCCAGTTCTTTCCCTTTGTGTTTGCACACGACCACCTGGAATGGGGACTGCCTGGAGGGTTTTTTCAACCTGAAGCGGTCTTACAGGCGGCCTGGAACAGTCTTGTTCCGGGCGGGGTGCTGTTGATTGTCAACCAGGGGGAGGAGGAGCACCAGGCGCAGCGCCGCATGATGCAAGCGGCGGGGATGGTGGTGGAAAAGGCGGCCAGGGTTGAATCGATTTATTACCGCTATGACAATCCCCATTTTTTGTTAACGGCGCAAAAACCATGAGCTATTACACCGAACTGAGCGAACATGCGGTTGATCACATTCGCCACCTGGCGGGGACGATTGGAGCGCGCCCGGCCGGCAGTGAAGAAGAACGGCGGGCATTTGACTATGTGGCGCAAAAGATGGAAACAATGGGATACCATTTGCGCTGGTCTGATGTGCCTTACGCTGCACCCATGCTGTTTTTCCCGCTTAATACCCTGGCAGCCATGCTGCTGGCCGCACTTTGCTGGTTCACGCCCGGTTTGCCGTGGCTGGGTTTTCTGGCGCCGTTGATATTGTTTGCATTGCCGCAGGTATCGCGCTGGCTGGTGCGCAGCCGTCGGCACACGGCGGTGAGCCGCAATTTGCTGGCGCTGCATGGTGAGTATGAACTGCCCGAGATCTTGTTTTGCGCGCATATCGACAGCCCGCACGCCAGTTTTTTCACCGGTTCATTTTTGCTCAGTTTCTTCAGCCGCATGCTGTTCTATGCCCAGCGGGTGGCGTGGGCGGCTGCTGTGCTGGGTGGGCTGCACCTGGCTCGTTTTACGGTTCCAGTTGTGCTGGACCGTATTGTGATGCTGGCGGGCGTTGTTGTGGGCGGAACCTGGCTGCTGCTGGATTGCATTCATCAACTGGGCAGGCCGATCCGTTTGAGTCCGGGGGCGGTGGACAATGCCTCGGGGGTGGGGGCAGTTATGGCGCTGGCGGAACATTTTGCTCTGCAAACAGGAGAGGTGAACGCAGGTTTTCTTTTCACCAGCGCAGAAGAAACCGGGCTGCACGGCGCCCGGGCGTTTGCCGAAGCGCTGCCTGCGGACGCTGACCTGCATGTGATTAACCTGGACATGGTGGGCGCGGGTGATGAATTGTATTTTGTCACCCGTGACGGCACCCTTACGCCGTTGAAAACTGATCGCTATCTCAACCAGTTGATTCAACGCGCCGACAGCGGCGCCAAAGGCATCTGGTACACCGTGAAGAGCGGAGATTGCGCCGAATTCCTGCGCAAGGGAATACCGGCGGCATCCATTCAAACCGGCGGATCGTACCGGGCGGAGCTGGCCTACCACACAGCGCTGGATACCCCTTCGCTGATCGAAGCACAAACACTGGAACGCGTCATCCGCACCTGTGTGCTGCTGGTGCGGATGTTTGATAAAAAAGCCGGAGCGGGTTCAGGTTAAGTGGGGCGGCGGATGCCGCTGTAGGTTCCAATTACCACGATCATCACCAGCAATACGCCCACCAAAACGATGCCGTTGGTTTGTTCGCCGCTGTCATCCCAGTTGGGGGGCAAATCGGGCGTGGGTGTGGGGGTTGGGGTGATTTTGATTGTCTGCGTCAGGGTGGACTGAGACGGCAATGTTAGATTTTTATCTGGAAAGGCGCGGCGCGATGTGGTGCAGCCGCCAATCAGCACCACAATCAGCAGGCTGATGATGATGATCCGAATGACCAGGCCGGCATCAATTTGAAAGGGAAGCGAATACTTTTTCATAGTCTGTATTGTACTATTGCCGCAGGCTGTTGAGAAAATCAACGGCCGCCCGGGCGGTTTGTTCAGTATCCCGACGGTTGGCGATGACATCAATGCAAGTGTCGCGCAAAAGGGGCCCCAACGCTGAGATGATATGATTTTCAGGACGAGGCGTGGCAGCGATCGCAACCTGTTCGATCAGCGCGCTGATGGTTTTGTTGGGAATAGCTTCAACAGTGGACGGCCGCACAGGTAAATAATCGGATGAAACACCCCAATCTTGCAGGAATTCGGCTGAAACCAATATGGCAATCAGTTCACTGCACAGAAGCTGCAAATCGGGGTCGGGTTCAGAGATTGCCCACAACCAGCCGGTGGCAGTGGCAGGTGGAATATCGCCCAGTGTGGGCAGCGGCGCCGCAATGGTATCCACCGGTAAATGGTTGAGATAATTCGAGCTCCAGGTTACCGCCCAGTTGGCGCGTTGCTCCTGGTAGGCCTTCCAAACCTGTTCATCCGTTTGATATTGGGCGACCCAGGAGGGAAAAATTCCTTGCTGCCCACCCAGTGCGTAGAAATCCAGCACAGCTTGCAGCGCTGATTGCTCCAGCATGGGACGGTTTTGTTCGTCTGCGATTTTACCCCCCATCGATTGATACATGGCCAGGCTCAACAATCCCTGATAGTCTGCGGCGGCAAAGAGCAACGGCTGACCGCGGCGTAAAATGGTATCCCAACTGGTGGGGTGAATGCCAATGTTCACGGGACGGTACACCAGCAGCGGAACATCGCCGGCGAATGGCGCTCCATAAACCACTCCCTGCACACGCCCCAGTTCATGGGCATAGGGGTACCAATCCTGTTCATCGTCCAGCGCGGGTATGTTGTTCAGGGGGATGACCAGGTTTTTCAACGCAGCGGTTTCCAGGTCGGGACGGTTGAGGACGACGATGGACGGCATCGCGCCGGGTGCAACAGCGCTGGCTGCGCTGAGGGATGACAGCAGCCCTGATGTACCCGAGGCAGCCTTGATGCGCACATGAATTTGCACGCCGGGGTGTTGTTCAGCAAAGGATTGCAGGGCGGCTTGCAGCAGTGCGCCGGCCGAAGAGGATTCATCGGGGGCGAACTGCGGCGGCAGCCACAGGGTGATGACCTGCTCAACCGCTTCAGCGCTGGCGGCGCTGGTGGCGGTTGGATGGATGATAATTTCGGGCTGACCGGTAGATTGACCGTCATTTTCTGCAGCCAGGGGAGAAATGAACTGCTGAAGCGTGCCGCCCTGGCAGCCGGTCAGGCTGATGGTAATTGCCAGCAGCAGGCACACAATTGCCCAACCGGCAGCCTGATGAAGCCGCAATTTGATGGTTATTTTCCGGTTGGAAAGCCTTCTCACAAGATTATCCTTCCTGCTTCAATGAGACCGGGCGGCTGAGCAGCGCCAACAGCAAGGCCGAGGTGTGCTGCACATCGCTGAAATCTACCATTTCTGATGGTGAATGGACATAGCGGCAGGGAATGGAGAGTGAACCCACCGGGACGCCCGCACGCGAAATTTGGATGGAACGCGCATCGGTGGATCCGCCTTCCAGGATTTCGCGCTGGGTGGGGATATTCTCACAGGCGGCTGTGTCGCTCATCCAGCGGATAATGCGAGGATCGGAGAGCATGCCGGCGTCGCGAATTTTGATGGCAGGGCCTTTTCCCAGTTCCACTTCCATTTTACTACTCCTGGGAGTGTCGCCGGTCAGGGTCACATCCACCGAGAGGCCAATCTCCGGTTCAAGGTGAAAGGCGGCGGCGATGGCGCCGCGCGTGCCTACTTCTTCCTGCACAGTAAATGCGAACAAGACTTCATGGGGGGTGTCTTTCAGTTTGGACAAAACATCCAGCATCACTGCCACGCCAACGCGGTCATCAAGTGCTTTGGCTACCAGGCGCTTGCCCAGATCGAGGAAGGGTCGTTCGAACACCGCCACATCACCGGTATTAACCGGGCAGTCATCACGACTGGTTGCACCCACATCGATAAAAAGTTGTTCAAAAGTGGGCGTTTTTTCGGGGTTGTCCAGTTTTTCTGACCCTATGACGCCCTGTACGCCGTTGAGAAATCGCACACGCCCGCCCAGGCAGTTGGCTGCGCGCACCCCGCCGTTGCGGGTGAATCGGACGAAACCTTTTTCGTTAACGTGCGAGGCCAGAATACCGATCTCGTCCAGATGGGCGGCGACCATGATGCGCAGGCCGTCGTCGCGGCGGCTGCCCTTGCGCACAACCAGGTTTCCCAGAGAGTCCACTTCAATTGAATCGGCATGGGGGGTTGCCAGGCTGCGCACCAGTTCGCGCATGGCGTTTTCATAGCCTGATGGCGCAGCGGTTTCCACCAGTTGTTGGATGATTGCTTTCATGTTTTACTCCAGGGACTGGGACGGTTTAGATGAATGACTTCAACGTTGTCCTTCAAATACGGCTGGAGATAATTCATCCAGCACGGCATAGATCAATTTTAGCGCATTTTCCCAGTCTGCACGGCGCGCCAGAGACAAAGGGGAATGCGCATAGCGGATGGGCACGGATAATGAAATGCTGGGAATGCCCCCGCGGCGCAGGTGAATGGAACCTGCGTCGGTACCTCCGCCGCCCGGTTGGCGGATTTGAACCGGGAGGGCATTTTTTTCAGCCGTTTTTAAAAACAGGCTGACCAGGCGCGGATCAGAAAGTGTGGCGCCGTCGGCTACATAAAGGGCAGGGCCGTCACCCAGGCGGGTGTTGTAAAGCGTGTTCTCGTTGTCATCCCATACGGGCAGGTCGTTGGCGGGGGTGGCATCCAGCACGATGGCCAGGTCGGGCTGTAAAGCGTGGGCAGCCACACCGGCGCCGCGCAGCCCCACCTCTTCCTGCACGGTGAAGGCCGCCAGCAATTCAAGGTGCGCCGGGGCGCAGGTCAACAGGGTCAGCAGCGAGGCCACGCCCAGGCGGTCATCCAATGCCTTACCCATCAGGCTGGGGCCGGTTTGCTGAAATTTAGATGCAAAAACGGCATAGTCGCCGGGTTTAACGCGTTTGGCGCCTTCTGAACCCATGTCGATGCGCAGTTTGTTGGCTGTGAAAGGGCGGTTGCGCTCATCGGGCTCGGTGAGGTGAATGGGGGTGGCGCCGATCACACCGGGCAGCAGGTCGTTTCCAACCAGCACTGCCTGCCCGGGCAGGCGGCGGTCGTCAATGCCGCCCACCGTTTCAAATTGTAAAAAGCTGCCGTCTTGCTGATCGACAATCATCAAGCCAATCTCGTCCATGTGGGCGGCCAGCATCACCCGCAGCGGGTTGGGCTGGTTTGCCGGTCGGGTTGCCAGCACATTGCCCAGCGCGTCAACCTCAAATTGCGGGCAAATGAGGCGCAGTTGTTCCAACACAATCTCGCGCACGGCTGCTTCGTTGCCCGAAACCGCGCAAGCATTTGACAGGCGTTCAAGCAAGGATATGCGTTCTTCATTTACAGCCAGTTGAACTGGGAAAATGGTCTGGATCATGCCGGGTTATTCCATCTCAACGTATCGACGAAATCGGGCGAAAGGCGGGCGATGAACTCAGCCAGCAGGCGGGCGGTGCGCGACACGTCGCGCAGGGCGATCACTTCGACCGGCGTGTGCATGTTGCGCAGCGGAATTTCGACCACCATGGTGGGAATGCCCCCGGCGACAATTTGCATGGCAAAGGCTTCGGTGCCTGAGTGGCCGGGCATCAAATCGGTAAAAACGGGTATTTCCAGTTGTTCAGCCAGGTTTTTCATGGCCTGGTGGATTTTGGGATGTATGTTGGCGCCCAATCCCAGGGCAACACCCTTGCCCAGTTGAAAACTGCGGTAGTCGTCGGGGGTGCCCGGCCCCTTGCCGAAGGTGACATCGACGGCGATGGTCATGGCGGGGTGCAGGGCAAAGGGACTTGTGGCGCCGCCTGCCAGGGTGACTTCTTCCTGAACGGTGGCTGTCAGCCACACATCCCAGGCGGGCGTCATGTGCTGCAATTCCTGCGCGCACAACGTCAGCGCTGCCAGAGAAGCGCGGTTGTCTAAACCAGGGGCTGCCAGCATGTCGCCGTTCAGTTCCAGCGGCGGGCGGGCAAATGAAACCAGGCTGCCCACCGGAATAAGTTCTTTCACTTCACCGGCGGTTAAACCGGTATCGATCAGGATATCTTCCAATAGCAGATTTTTGTTGTTGCGGCCTGGAGGCAGCAATGCAGCCGGCGTAAGCACCAGAATGCCCGGCAGGTCGCGCTTGCCGTGCACGGTAACCAGTTGCCCGGCCAGCACACGCGCATCAATGCCGCCCACACGGGTGACGTGTAAAAATTCGCCATCGATTTTGCTCACCATCAACCCGATCACATCCATGTGCGCCGCCAGCAAAACAGCAGGGCGCGGATCGCTGCCACAACCGCGGCGCAGAGCGTGCAGGCTGCCCAGCGGGCTCATACTGATTTCATCAGTCAGCGGCTGCCAGAGACGGGTTAAATACTGACGCACAGCCTGTTCGTGACCGGATAGGCCGGGCAGCGCGGTTAATTCTTTTAGCAATGCAAGAGGTTCAAGCATGGGATTCGGGTTGATTATGGGGTTACCTGGGGCGCCTGGGTTGTTGCGGCAGGGTTCAATGTTTCGGTGTTGGTGGGGACTGCCGTTTCTGTTGGTGGAATGGGGGTGTAGGTGGGCGGTTCAAGGGTGTGTGTTGCAGTGTTTGATGGCTCCGGGGTTTCGGTGCGGGTGGGAGTTCTGAACGGCGTAAAGGTCATGGAGGGCGTCCAGGTGCGGGTGATGGTTGGCGTGAAGGACGCGGTGGGGCTGGCCACCTGGGGCGCAGAGGTGGAAACTGTTTGTGTGAATGTGGCAGATGAGGTGATGGTGGCTGTAGGGCGATTGCTCTGCGCTTCATTGATAAACAGCAATCCCACCCCCAGGCAGTAACAGGGAATGGTTGCCAGGATGACCATGAGCAAAGTGGAACGCAATTTGGCGGTGCGGTTATTGCCGGTAGGTGAGATTAATTCCTGCATGGTTTTCCCATCATATCATCAGCCAGAAAAGGATGCAAGGGAGCGTGATGAATGCCCGCTTGCGGTGATCATTCTTCCGTCTAACTAAGCTGCTTCTTGCATGAAACTGATTTCACGCTGCACGGTGTGCACCAGTTTATCTGCGCGCATATCGGTTATGGAGTAACAGGGCGCTTGAAGGTGATCAGCCAGCGCCTGGGCCAGACCCTGGTCAAAGGCGGCGTGTTCCATGTTGATGAGCACGCTGTGGATATCTTCTTCAGCAATCAGGTTGGCAAGTGTGTGGGCTTCTTCTTGCGGCGGGCGGCCGGTGAGCGACACATTGCCAGCGCCGTCGGTCAACACAATGAGAAGCGGCATCACGTCGGGATGCAGGAATTTCTCGCGGTGTAGCACATCATAGGCCATTTGCAGGCCGTGCGAAAGCGGTGTTTTGCCGCCCACGGGGATATCGGCCAGCACGCGGTGCGCCAGTTGAACAGAGTTGGTGGGAGGCAGCACCATGGTGGCGCGGTCTTTTTGAAAGACAATCAATCCCACCCGGTCGCGGCGTTGATAGGCATCGGTCAGCAGGGAGAGGATGGCGCCCTTGGTGGCTTCCATACGTTCGGTTACCGCCATGGACCAGGAAGCGTCAACCAGGAATAACACCAGGTTGGCAGCGCGGCGCACACGCACCTTGCGCATATAATCGTTGGGGCGAATGAAAAAAGCCACTTTTGGATCTTTACCGGCTTTGGACCGGCGCTGTTTTTGGAAGGGCGCAGCCGCGCGCAGGGTGGCATCAAAAGCCAGGTCGTACACCTTGCCGTTGGCGGGGCGGGACTGCACATATCGGCCGCGTTTCTGGTCGGTTTGCGTGTAAGATCGGCGGCCGGTGCTGCGACGCACCATGTGGTCGAGCGGGGTGTCGAGCCGGCGCGGCATAAATGATTCGCCGGTCTGAATCTTTTGACCACCGTCCCACCAGGGAGTGTTCTGGGTTTCAAAAATATTTTGAGGAGAGGGCTGAATGTCTTTTAAGTCAGTTTCCTGCCGGGCGCCCTCTTCAGCCGCTATTTTTTTTTTGCTCCGCAGCTTCTCCGGCATCGGCATCGCTGGGTTTGCTGTTTCCGCTCAGGCTTTCCTGTCCCTGAAGCTGATCAATGCGTTCGGCCAGTTGATCGAAACTGATATCCTGCTGCTGCAGCGGCCCGTGTTTCAGGCGGTGCGGCAGCGCCAGTTCGGCTGCCAGGGCTATGTCGAGGTCGGTGATGGCTTTGCGTCCTTCAAAGGCGGCCTGGGTGCGGGCAGCTTTGAGGATGACCAGGTCAGAACGGTGTCCTTCAACGTTGAGTGATGCGGTCAACCTGGCGATGGTCACCAGGTCGCGGCTGGTGTAAGAAACCTTGTTGACCAGGCTGCGGGCTTTCTCGATTTTGGAAGAAAGCTCTTTCTCCATCGGTTCCCATTCATTGCGAAAAGCCTCAGAATCGCCTTCGAAAGCCAGGTTACGTTCCATGATTTGCACCCGCTCGCGTGGGCTGCGAATGCCGTGGATATCCACCGAAAGGGCGAAGCGGTCAAGAAGTTGCGGGCGCAGGTCGCCTTCTTCGGGGTTCATGGTGCCCACCAAAATAAAGCGCGCCGGGTGGCTGAAGGAAATACCTTCGCGTTCGATGATGTTCATGCCCATGGCGGCTGAATCAAGCAGCACATCCACAACATGGTCGTCCAGCAGGTTCACTTCATCGATGTATAACAAACCGCGGTTGGCGGCGGCCAGCACGCCGGGTTCAAAGCGGCGTTCGCCTTTTTGAATGGCTTTTTCAATATCCAGGGTGCCAACCACGCGGTCTTCGGTGGCTGAAACCGGCAGGTTTATGAAGGGTGTGGGGCGGCTGGTTACGGGAAGCTCTTCACCGTTTTGCACACGTTCGCGGCATTCAGTGCACCAGGTGGTGGGTTCATCAGGGTTGCATCCAAAGCGGCAGTCTGAAACCACTTTTACATCGGGCAGAAGGGCTGCCAGGGCGCGCGCTGCGGTTGATTTGGCTGTGCCGCGCTCACCGCGGATCAAGACGCCGCCGATGCGCGGATCGACTGCATTAAGGATAAGGGCGCGGCGCATGCGGTCTTGCCCGACAATGGCAGTAAACGGATAAATGACAGGCATGGTGATTTAAATTTCCTTGATAACCAGACTAAGCCGGTGCTATTAGATAGAAATTAAGTGGTGACCTTTGCTTAGTTTACCACAGAATAATCTCACTATAATTCATAATATAATCTAAACAACTATGGAGGCAAAATGGATGCTCTTGAAGCTTTATTAACCCGGCGCAGTGTGCGGCATTTTTTGCCGGATGCGATTCCCCGGGAAGTAATGGAAGCAATTTTGTGCGCTGCCATGTATGCACCCTCGGCAGATAATGCGCAGCCGTGGCGTTTTGTGGTCATCACCGACCGTGCGAAACTGGAGACTATTCCCCGTTTTCAACCCTGGTCAAACATGTTGAAAGAAGCCCCGGCAGCCGTGGTGGTTTGCGGCAACACTGAAAAACAGCCTGAATACTGGGTGCAAGACTGCGCCGCTGCCACCCAAAACCTGCTGCTGGCAGCGCACGCCAGCGGATTGGGCGGTGTGTGGCTGGCAATTTACCCGAACCAGGCGCGCATGGATGGTTTGCGCAAGTTGTTAAACCTGCCGACTGAAATATCGCCCCTGTGCGTGGTGGCGCTGGGTTACCCGCGCGGCAAACTGCCCAAGGTGGACCGCTACCGCGCCGATTTTGTGCATTATAACGAGTGGTAAATCTCTGTAAAAATCTCCCCCGTTTGGTTTTTTTTAAAACGGGGGAGTTGAGATTCTATATGGGGGTTAGTATCGCAGCAGGGCGCCCACACCGCCGCTGCGAACCAGTTCGGGATTGGTCATCACCACCTCCACCTCGCCGCCCATGCGCAGGGTTTTGCTGACGGCGGGTTCAATCACATCGCTGGTCGGGTGCAGGGTGTGGCTGCATTTGGGACATTTTTCTGTTTCTTGAACGGTCATGTAGTGACAGGATGGGCAGGTGTGCCCGGGGCTTTGATAGCCTTCGGCCAGCACCAGGGTGTGAATGCGCCCGTCATGCAGGGCTGAAAGTATGGCCGACACCCCCATGACGGCATTTTGCCCCTTGGCGGCTGAAGTGATCAATTGGGATACCATGCGCGCTTCGCGCTCTTGTTCGGCGCGCATGCCAATTTCAAGCGCGGTCTGCAACACCTCATCTTGCGGAGCGTTCATGGCTATTGAAAAGGTTCCATCCACCAGGCTTTGCCAGGCTTTGGGGAGCTGGCTGCGAAACGACACAATATTCTCTTCTGTTCCGCCGATTAGAATGCGACGAACGTGGTTTTCTTCAAAAAAATTGATGGTTGATTCAACAATATCTTTGCGGTTGCGGTCAACAAGTTCTTCGGCTTTTTGGGTTCGCCCGGCAACACCGCCGCGTCTGCCCGGGAAACTGGACGCCCCGCCGCGCTTGACGTGTTTTACCGGCTCACCCAGGTAGCCGTCCTGTTCGGTCAATTTTCCCAGGTGAAAGCTGAAGAAACGCGCTCCCTGTTTGTCAACAATCACAACGCCATAACCGCCGTAAGTGTCCAACAAGCGGGTTAATTCTTTAACAAAGGGATGGTCACCGACATAAACCTGGTCGTGAACCGGGATTGCCAGTGGAAATGCGCGGAAGAAATTTTGTGCTGTGCAGGAGAAAAGCGCAACGCTGCGGCCATCCCAGTCATAATCCTGGTTAAAAAATCGCTCGATGGCGGCAGCGTCTTCAGTGAGCGTGATGTTTTTCAGCATGGTTCGTAAACGCAACCGATAGGCATCGGCGTTTCCTTTGGAGGGTTCAGTGTTCAAATACACGCTCAGGACCTGTTCGGGTGCATTTATCTGGATTAATTCCTGCAGGTCTTTTTCAGAGAACATCTTTCACTCCTTTCTGAAACGGTTGAATAACTGACGTCCCTTTTCAGGGGCGTTTTTCCAGGGTAATTTGTACCTCCTGTTGTTGATTGTCCCGAATGATGGTCAAGGTGATGGATTCACCCGGGCTTTTTTGTTTCATTAGATAAGCCAGCAAATCGGCGAAAACGCGCACCGGCTGGCCGTCAACGGCAATGATCAGATCGCCTCCCAGGGGCAGGCCGGGGATGGATGAGTTGATTGTCCCGCCGCGCACACCGGCTTTCTGGGCGGGTCCGTTGGCAGTGGCTTGAATCACATAAGCTCCCACCGGGTGGGTGATGCCCAGCGCTTCCTGTTCCAGCAGGGTTAATTCCTCTTTGGCAACCACTCCCAGATAGGGGTAATCGTAGCTGCCTTTTTCAATTAACGAGGGAACCACCCTGCGGATGATGTTGGAGGATATGGTGAAAGCCACGCCGCTGTTGGCCGGGGTTCCATACTGGGAAGATTGGGTTTGGATGGCGCGGTTGATGCCCACCACTTCACCATTGAGGTTTAACAGCGGGCCGCCCGAATTGCCCGGGTTGATGGCTGCGTCGGTTTGAATGAGATCGCCTGCTGAAAACACACCTCCGTCGGGAGATTCACGGAAGGATGCCAGTGTGCGCCCCTTGGCTGAGACGATGCCCACCGTCATGGTGCTGTCGAGGCCAAATGGATTTCCGATGGCGATCACGGTTTGTCCCACCTGCAGCAGGTCAGAGTCGCCCAGCGGCAGTGGTGAAATGCCGGCAGGAACCATGTCAACTTTAACCACTGCCAGGTCAGAGTCCAGGTCAATGGCTGTGACGGTTCCACGTGTTTTCAGGCCGGTTGGAAAATGCATTTCAATGTCGGTGGCGCCCTCAATGACATGATAATTGGTGACAATGTGGCCCAGGTTGTCATAGAGAAAACCAGAACCCGCACCCTGCCCGTAATTGGTGAGGGTTTGAATCAGCACCACGCTGGGATTTACTCGTTTGTATAAGGCCACCAATACTTCATCGCGTGATTCGATCAGTTGTATATCTTCCGGGTCAGGCAATTCCTGCAAAGAGGTTAAAGTGGCGGTTTTGATGAGAAATTGCGGGGAAGCGGTTGGCTGTGATGCACGCGCTGAACCAATTGGCAGCGAATAGGAAACCTGACAGGCCAAAGAGGATACCAGTAATGCCAAAAGGAAGATCAAGAGGTATGGAATTTTTTTTGTCATATTAAAAGCTCAACAAACCCATTATTTATCATTGTATTCACAGCAGCCTGTCAAAGTCAAGCATGTTTTTGGGTTTTGATGAAAAGTTAACAACCAGTTTGCAAAAAGGTGACCCTGTGACCACATTTTCATTCTTCCATGCTATGATTGTTAAGATATGAGCGCGCAACGAGCAGATTTAATTCTGATTGTCGAAGATAATCCTGAAATCAGCGATCTTCTGGCGCATCAGGCATTAGAGGCAGTGGGGTATCGCACTGAACTGGCCATGAATGCTGCCACGGCTATTGCGCGTGTGCGAAAAAACCCTCCCGATGCGATTATTGTTGATTTGAGCCTGCCGGGGCTTAGCGGCAAGGACCTGATTGCCGCCTGTTCAGCGCAGGGTGTGCAAGCGCCGGTGATTGTGGTGGCGCGCAGCGGGGCTGAAAAAGATATCATCCAGGCTTTTCGCCTGGGCGCAGCCGATTATTTGCAATATCCCATGGGCGAAGCCGAGATCATCCATGTGGTTGAACGTGTGCTCGAACAGGTGCATGCCCGCCGCGAGCGCGACCGTCTTGCCGCCCAGTTTCAAAAGGCCAACCAGGAATTGCAGCAGCGTGTGCTGGAATTGACCACGCTGTATGACATTGGCAAAATTGTGGTGTCCACCACTGATCAGGTGTTGTTGTTTGAAAAAATCCTGGACGGCGCCGCCCATGTAACCTGGTCGGATTACGGGTGGTTTTTGCTGTGGGATGAATCAAAAAGAAAATTCTTGCTTTCAGCGCAGCGCAATTTACCTGAATCGTATAAAGCCCGCCTTAATAGTCCCTGGGATGAAGAAGTGGGAGCCCAGGTGGCGCTTTCGGGTAAACCGCTTTGCCTGAGCGGCGAAGCTGTCAAAAAGTACAAGATTTCCAACCTGGGTGAATCTTTGATGATTGTGCCGGTGAAAGCACAAAAATTGGTAATTGGTTTACTGGCAGTGATGCGCAAAAAGCCTGTAGCTTTCACCACCGATGAACAACGCCTGATGGAACTGGTGGCCGATTATGCATCCATATCCATCGTAAATGCACGTTTATTCCGCGCAGTGGAAGAAAGAGCGTTGTCACTGCAAACCCTGGCTGATGAATCGCAGGCACGAGAAAAAATAGCCAATGCCATTTTACAAGCGGTTAAAACAGAAATCATTCCTCCCCTGGAACAGATGAATTCCAACCTGGATCGAATCTCAAAGTCGCAGGCAGTGAAAGTGGACGCCAGTGTGTGGCGGGCATTGGCAGCCATTGAAGAGAAAACCAGTTTGTTAACGCAAGTGGCCGATTCGATCAGCCCACTGCCGCTTTCAACGGCGCGTCGCAACAAGGGAAAGACCAATTTGAATGAACTGATGTGGGAATCGGTTCACCGCCATGAAACATATTCCAGGAAGCATGATTTAACCATCAGCGTTGAATTGCCTGCCGATCCATTGTTTATGAAAATTGACACTGTTCAACTATCGTATGTGATGGACGGTCTGATCAGCAATGCCATTCGCTTTTCTCCACCCGGCGGGGTTGTCACAGTCCGCATGGAGTTGATAGGAACGGACAAAGTGCACATTCTGGTTAAAGACACCGGCAGCGGTATGGACGCTTACCAGCTAAAGCATCTTTTTGAACCAGCAGAAATCAACCAGGACCCCATATCTTTTGGCAAACGGTTTGGGGGACTGGGGATTAGCATGAACCTGGTTAAAGAGATCGTCCAGCTCCTGGGAGGCGAAATCCGGGCGGAAAGCAAGCTGGGCAAAGGGAGTTCACTGCATATTCAGCTTCCATTGAGTAAATGACTATGACCACTGGCACCGAAAAAATTCTCCTGCTAATTTCTGACCCCTTATTGGCGCAGCGGATTGAATTTGCAGTTGGTTTGGATGGGGTGGCGACCCACATCATTCAAACCGGCGCTGAAATTCAACCAGCATTTTCTTTTGAATCGCCGTCGCTGGTGTTGGTGGCGGCATCTTTTGAGAAGAACCGCGGCTGGGATGTCGCGGAAGGATTGTTGCACAAATATCCGGCTTTCCCGGTTGTCTTGCTGGTGGAAGATGTGGAATGTTCCATTTATCAAAAAGCCATGAACATGGGCATACGGGCGATCATCCCACTGTCGATTGACGATGCGGCTATTAAAAAAATGGTTGAGAGTATTCTAAATACCTGTACGCGCCAGCGTGAATGGTTTTTGCGCCAGGAACGCGCCAATACCGCCAGTTTGCGTCAGAAGCTGAATGAATTAACCATGCTTTCAGAATTGGGCAGATCCATTAACATTTCACTGGAACAGGACCGCGTGCTGCTGGCTGTGGTGGATGCGGCTGTTCAGTTGACCGGCGCTGAAGAGGGCAGCCTGATGCTGCTGGACGAGACCAGCGGAGAATTGTATATTCGGGCAGCCCGCAATTTGAATGACGAACAGATTAAAACCATGCGTTTGCCGGTTTCCGATTCGCTGGCAGGCGAGGTGGTGAAATCGGGCAAACCGGTTTTGCTGGAAAAAGATAACCCGCAAAAAATCAAAACTTCCTATTTTGTTCACAGCCTGGTGTATGTGCCTTTGATTGGCAAGGATAGAGTGATTGGTGTGCTGGGGGTTGACCATCGTCAACGCGCCCGGTATTTTTCACAACGTGATTTGCAATTGTTAATGGTGCTGGCCGAGTATGCGGTGATTGCCATGCGCAATGTGTGGTCGTATGCCGAAGCGCTGGAGCAGAGCGGACGTTTGGAAAACATCTTAAGCCGTATCCAGGACGGCGTCATCGTCCTGGATGATGAGAAGAAGCTGCGTTTTATCAACCAGGCGGCGCGCAGGGTGTTCTCTCTGGAAGCAAAAGAAGTGCAGGGGAAACCGGTTGACCAGGAAATTGCATCAGAACAATTACACAATCTGCTGGAAAATGCTGTTGAATACCCTGATATGTGGGTTGAACTGGAAGCAGCTGATGGGCAGGAATACCGCGCCCAGGCTGCTGAGGTTCCCGGCGTTGGCACGGCCGTCACGCTGACAGATATCACCTATCTAAAACGCTTGGACCGCATCAAGAACGAATTTGTCAGCACGGTTTCGCACGATTTACGATCGCCGTTAACTTCCATTATGGGATATGTGGATTTGATCGGCAGGGTGGGGCCGGTCAATGACATGCAGCGCCAGTTCATGGGGAAGGTGCAAGACAGCGTGCGCAACATTACCAACCTGGTGGATGATCTGCTGACGCTGGGACGGGTGGAAGCCGGCCTGGATACTCGGCGCGAAGCTGTGACCTTGCCCGATTTGATTCAACAAGCCTGGACGGATTTAAAAACGCCGGTTGACAAGAGCCTTTTCCAATTGACAGTTGATATCCCCGCTGAATTGCAGCCTCTACAGGTAAACCCGGTGCAATTTAAGAGTATGGTTCAAAACCTGTTGGATAATGCCCTGCGCTATTCGCAACCAGGCGGAGAGATTAAGATTTTGGGAAGCCAGGAAGATGGTTCGGTTGTTTTGCGGTTCATTGACCAGGGGGTCGGCATCTTGCCGCAAGATTTGCCGTATGTGTTCAACAAGTTCTATCGTGGCAGCAATGTTGCCAGTGAAATTTCAGGTACCGGGCTGGGATTATCTATTGCCAAATCGGTGATCGAGAATCACGAAGGACGCATCTGGGTTGAATCGCAACCCGGACAGGGCACGGTTGTATCGGTCATGTTCCCCCTATCGCGCAAGCATTAAAAAAATGCCTCCACTGAGAACCTTCCGCGATCTCAGTGGAGGCGTTCGCCAAAGGAGGAGATCATGTTTTGCGATGAAACTGCCTTGCCTCTCCACACATTATCATAGCGCTGATTGATTAATCCGAATAGAGGAAAAATGTCATGCATTTGTCACGATTTTGTGCATGCAATTCCATGATAAGTTTGAAATCCGCATTTTTTCGTCAATTCGGGGCGGGGTGATCTGCCCTTACTCGCTTCACTCATTCGCAATGCCATTGAATAATCCCGCACTCAAGTAATTTAAACTTAAAAATTTCCGCCGGCATCTGTGTGTGGAACGCGAATCTGCGATAGAATACTTCAGTGACTGATTTGGACAAGGAGCAATGTGATGAGTGTTTTTGACCGTCAACGTCTGGATAATTCCGCTTTCAAATTGGATGTGGAGCGCATGCGCCGCGGTTGGTACACCGATAAGTACTTTGTCAATATCGCCCAGATGCTCACAGAGCTTTCCAGGCAGGATTATGTTTACCAGGTTGGTTCAGACCGGCTGCCTGAACGTTTGCAGCACACCGGCATTCGATCGGGGGATTTGGAAGTGGAGATGCAGTGGTTCACCCGCCGCCCCGGCGAGACAATTGTGGTGGGCATTGATAAAGCGCTAACCATGCTGCGTCATTGCACCGGTTTCTGGGAGGGCGACCAGTTCATCAACACGGCTGATCAGTTGGAAGTGTGGGCGGTGCACGACGGTTGCAAGGTGAAAAGCGATGGCGACCCGCTGAATATTCAACCGGTGTTGAAGGTGCGCGGGCGCTACCGCGACTTCGCCATGCTGGAGACGCCCACGCTGGGAATTTTAACCCGCGCCAGCCGTGTGGCCACCAATGTTTATGACACCCTGATCGCCGCTCACGGCAAGCCCATGCTGTTCTTCCCGGCGCGCTTCGATGCGCATGAAGTGCAGGCGGCTGACGGTTATGCTTATAACATTGCCGTGCAGCGTTTCAACCTCGATTATGCCGGAGAACTGGGACCTTTTATATCCACCGACGCCCAGGGCGATTGGTGGGGCGGTTATGGCGGGGGCACAGTGGCGCACGCCGCCATTGCCTGTTTTATGGGCGACACGGCTGAAGCCATGCGCGCTTTCGCACAGGTTCTGCCGGTCACCATTCCGCGTATTGCACTGGTGGATTTTAATAATGATTGTGTGAACGACTCGCTGCGCGTGTGCGAAGCCATGTTTCAGAAATACCGCGAACTGATGGATGCCGGTGAGGTGGAAGAAGCCAAACGCTATAAACTGTATGGTGTGCGTATGGATACCAGCGCTTCGTTGCGCGATGTTTGCGTGCCGCCCCTGGGCGACCCCGAACTGGACCTGGGCGTGAACCCGCGGCTGGTGTTTTTGGTGCGCCAGGCCATGGATTCGGCCTGGCAGCAGTGGAATTTGCCCGAAGAATGGCACGAGCGCGCCCGGCAATATTGCCAGGAAGTGCAAATGGTGGTTTCGGGCGGCTTTACTCCTGAAAAAATTCGCCGCTTTGAAAAGTTGAAAGTGCCGGTGGATATCTATGCGGTGGGGTCATCGTTGTTTGACAACCACGCTGCAACCGTCACCGATTACACCGCCGATGTGGTGCGGGTGAAGGCCGGCGACGAATGGATTGACATGGCCAAGGTGGGACGCGCCCCGCTGGAAAACCCTGACCTGGAACGGGTGTGGTAGGTTTAGGAGAAAATTAGAGCCACCCAGTCATTAATCTGGCATGTTTCAACCAGGCGCAGTCCGCAAGACTGCGCTTTTTCGATGACGCCCCGGGCTTGCTCATCGAGGATGCCCGAAAGCACCAGCGTGCCGCCGGGGGCCACCAGCTTTGCCAGCCCGGCGTCCAGCAGGCGCAGGATGATGGGCGCCAGGATGTTGGCCAGCACCAGCGGGGCGGTTTGAATGGAAAAATTTCCAGCCAGCACTTCATCGACTGAACCGGAGCCGATTTCCATGTTGTCCAGCACGGCATTATCTTCCGCGTTTTCACGGCTGACGCGCACTGAATCGGCATCGATATCCACCGCCAGGGCGTGACTGGCGCCCAGCTTGAGCGCAGCGATGGACAGGATGCCCGAACCGCAGCCCACGTCAATGACAGCCTGGCCGGGCTGCACATAGTTTTCCACCGCCTCAAGACACAACTGGGTGGTGGGGTGGGTGCCGGTGCCAAAGGCCATGCTGGGGTCCAGGCGCACCACTGTGCGCGACTGATCGGCGGGCTCCAGCCAGGCGGGCAAAATGAGCAGCTTCTGGCCGATGGGAATGGGACGGTAGTGCTTTTTCCAGGCGGCCATCCAGTCCTGGTTTTCGATAAATGTGAAGGTGGGTTCGGGCAGGGGTTGAATTTGCCCGAGATGCCACAAAGCTTCCAGGATGCGCTGGCGGTTTTCTTCCAGGTCGTCATCAACGGGCAGGTAACCGTAAACACGCACCTGCCTGTCCAAATGCCCCTCATCTTCTGCATTGAGGTAGGCATAAGAGCCTTCGACTACCACGCCGTTGGGCATGTAGCGGGCCAACACATCAGACACGGCTTCAGCCAGCTCGCCGTCGATGGTGAGAGCGATTTCCAACCAGGCTGCTTTATTGTCCACCGAGAAAATCCTTTATGCTTTCAAAAAATCCGCGCTCCTGCGGGTGAACATCGCTGCCCATGGTGTGGGCGAGTTGTTCGAATAACTGGCGCTGCTCTGCGGTGAGGCGGCTGGGAATTTCAACATTGACGATGATGTGCTGGCTACCCACGCCGCTGCCGCGCACATGCGGCACCCCCATGCCTTTCAGGGTGATTACCTTGCCGGGCTGGGTGCCGGCCGGGATGTGAACTTTTTCCTGTCCGCGCAGGGTGGGCACTTCAATTTCTGCTCCGAGCACAGCCTGCACAACATTGATGTTCAAATCGAGCAGGATATCATCATCGCGGCGGCGGAAGAATTTGTGCGCCTGCACGCGGATGTCGATGTAGAGATTGCCGTTGGGGCCGCCGTTGACGCCGGGCATGCCCTCGCCCGCCAGGCGCACCTGGTTGCCGTTATCGACGCCGGCGGGGATGTTGACCACCTTGCGCGAGGTACGACGTTCGAGCCCGCGCCCGTGGCAGGTGTGGCAGGGCGATGATATGACCTCGCCTTTGCCGCCGCAAGTGGGGCAAGTGGTGACGGTGACCATGGAACCCAGCAGGGTCTGGCGCATCTGGCGCACCTCGCCGTTGCCGCCGCAGGTGGTGCAGCGCGTGGGGCTGGTGCCGGGTTCGGCGCCGCTGCCCGAACAGGTGGTGCACACCTCATCGCGGGTAATTTCAATTTCTTTTTCAGCGCCAAACACGGCTTCTTCAAAGGTCAGGTTCAGCGCATAAGACAGGTCAGCGCCGCGGCGCGGGGCTTTGCCGCTGCGTCTTCGTCCGCCGCCCATGCCCATGCCGAAACCAAACAGTTCTTCAAAAATATCAGAGAAATCAATGGTGCTGAAGTCGGGGGCGCCGCCCATGCCGTTGATGCCGGCGTGACCGTAGCGGTCGTAAACCGAACGCTTTTCAGGGTCAGACAGCACAGCGTAGGCTTCGTTGATTTCTTTGAATTTTTCTTCAGCGTCCGGCTCTTTACTCACATCGGGGTGATACTTGCGCGCCAGATTGCGAAAAGCTGTCTTCAACTCATCGGGTGTCGCAGAGCGGTTTACGCCCAGTATTTCATAATAGTCGCGTTGTGTCATCAAAAGTGCTTATCCTGTGAAAACCCGCACCGTTTAACGGGCGGGGAATGTGTGCTGGTTATAAAATGAAATGAATGATACCAGTTTTTCAAGAAATTAAGAAAGAGGTTTGGGCAGTCAATTTGACTGCCCAAACCGGAATGTTTTTTAGGTGGTCTTGAACTCGCCATCCACCACATCGTCGCCGGAGGGCGGGGTGCCTTCGGGTGCAGCGCCAGGGGCGGCACCTTCTTCTTCACCGGAAGGAGCGGCGCCGGGCTGCTGGTACATGCTGGCGCCCAGTTGTTGAATCACCTGGCCCAGGTCGTCACTGGCTTTGCGAATGGCGTCCACGTCGTCGCGGGCCATCACATCACGCAGGTTTTTAACAGCGTCTTCGGCTTTGGTTTTCTGGTCAGCCGGAACCTTGTCACCCAGGTCGCGCAGCGATTTTTCGGTGGTATAGATGAGGTTGTCGGCGTGATTGCGCACTTCGATCAACTCTTTACGTTTGCGGTCTTCATCGGCGTGCGTTTCGGCATCGTGTTTCATTTTTTCGATTTCAGCTTCGGTCAGGCCGGAAGAAGCTGTGATGGTGATCTTCTGGCTGCGATTGGTGGCTTTGTCAACCGCGGTTACGTTGAGAATGCCGTTGGCATCGATGTCGAAGGTGACTTCAACCTGCGGAATGCCGCGCGGCGCAGGGGGAATGCCGTCGAGGATGAAGCGGCCGAGGGATTTGTTATCGGCTGCCATGGGACGTTCGCCCTGCAGCACATGAATCTCGACCTGTGTCTGGCTGTCGGCCGCGGTGGAGAAGATCTGACTCTTGCGGGTGGGGATGGTGGTGTTGCGCTCGATGATGGGAGTGGCCACATTGCCCAGGGTTTCCACTGAAAGGGTGAGCGGGGTCACATCCAGCAGCAGAATGTCTTTCACTTCGCCGCCCAACACACCGGCCTGGATGGCGGCACCCACCGCCACCACTTCGTCGGGGTTGACGCCTTTGTTGGGGTCTTTGCCAAATTCTTTGCGCACGGCTTCCTGCACGGCGGGCATGCGGGTCATGCCGCCCACCAGCACCACTTCGTTGATATCAGAAGGTTTGATGCCAGCATCGGAGATGGCTTTGCGCACGGGCTCGAGCGAGCGTTTCACCAGGTCTTCGGTGAGCTGTTCCAGCTTGGCGCGGGTCAGGGTCATCACCAGGTGCTTGGGCCCGCTGGCGTCGGCGGTGATGTAGGGCAGATTGATTTCAGCCTGCATGGTGGTGGAAAGCTCGATTTTGGCTTTTTCGGCAGCTTCTTTGAGGCGCTGCAGCGATTGGCGGTCGTTGCGCAGGTCAATGCCGTTGGCCTTTTTGAATTCATCAATCAGATAATCCATCACGCGCTGGTCGAAGTCATCGCCGCCCAGGAAGGTGTCGCCCGAGGTGGAACGCACCTGGAACACGCCTTCGCCCACGTCGAGGATTGAAATATCGAAGGTGCCGCCGCCCAGGTCATACACGGCGATCACTTCGTTCTTTTTCTTGTCCAAACCATAGGCCAGGGATGAGGCGGTGGGTTCGTTGATGATGCGCAGCACTTCCAGGCCGGCGATGCGCCCGGCGTCTTTGGTGGCGTTACGCTGGGCATCATTGAAGTAAGCAGGCACAGTGATGACCGCCTGGGTGACGGGCTCGCCCAGGTAGGCTTCGGCGTCGGCTTTCAGCTTCGCCAGGATCATGGCTGAAATTTCTGGCGGCGAATATTCTTTGCCGTCCAAAACCACGCGCACATCGCCGTTGGGGGCTTTGGTCACTTTGTAGGGCACGCGGCTGATGGAGCGCTGCACCTCGGGGTCGTCAAACTTGCGGCCCATGAAGCGTTTGATTGAAAAAATGGTGTTGTCGGGGTTAACGATGGCCTGATTGCGCGCAACGCGGCCGACCAGGCGCTCGTGATTTTTGTTGACTGCCACCACTGAAGGGCACAGGCGTTCGCCTTCAGCGGTTGAAATGACGGTGGGCTCGCCGCCGGTCATCACTGCGACGACCGAATTGGTTGTACCCAGATCGATACCAATGATTTTTCCCATAGTGTTTTCTCCTATTTTGCTACTCTGACTAGCGCCGGGCGCAAAACCCGTTCGCCTAACATATATCCATCTTGTACTACTTCAATAATTGCACCACTGCTGAGATCGGGATGATCTTCGTTTGATATTGCCTCGTGAATATTGGGGTCAAAAGTCTGGCTTTCTGCCGGTATGCGTGTTACGCCCTCCGTTTCAATGATTTTTTGAAATTTTCGGAAAATTAACTCGATACCTTCCGCCCAGGCAGCGCCATCACCCTGTTCGGGTCGCGATTTGATGGCGCGCGAAAGATCGTCCAAAACGGGCAGGTACTTCTTGATCAGGTCGCCCTTGATGGACTGCGTGGCCAGCGAATTCTCGCGCTCGATGCGTTTTTTATAGTTCAGAAAATCGGCGCGCTCACGCTGCCAGCCCTCGAAATGCTCTTTGGCCTGTTTCTGGGCTTTGTCCATTTCCTCCTGGTACAATGCAAATTCTTTGCTGGGAATGGTAACAAATTCTTCTGCGGTGGTCTGTTCTTGTTCTGTCATGTCTTTATCAGCGGACACCGGTTCGCCGGTCGGGGAGACCGTTGAAGTGTTTGTGGAAGCCGCTTTTTCCTCCTGGTTTACCGGTATGGTTTGTTCTTTAACTTTTTTTGACTGATCTTTAGTCTTGCTCATAACAATCCCTCACGAGAATGTTTTATTCACCCAGTGTTTCCACCACCATGTCGCTCAACAATCCTGAGATAAAGCGCACGGCTGAAATGGACCTGCCGTAAGACATGCGCATGGGGCCCAGCACACCCAGGGTGCCGGTGGCCAGCCCGGGAACGCCGTAGCGCGAAAGGATGATGGAACATTGACGCAGTTCTTCATGTGCACCCTCGCCGCCAATCAACACCTGCACGCCGCCCACAGTGCTGTTCACCAGCGTGCGCGAGATCAGGTCTTGCAGCAGCGAGCGTTCTTCCAGCAGGCGCAGGCCGCGCCGGGCTTCTTCGGAGGTGGAAAACTCGGGCTGGTTGATAATGTTGGTGATGCCGTCCAGGTAAACCTCGCCGGCAGCCAGCGAATCGGCCTGGCTCATCTCGCTGATTACCCAACCGGTCACCACGTGGTCCAATCCGGCGAATTGCTCCTGCATGCGCAGCACATCTTCCACGGTCAGGCCGTGCAGCAGTGCGGTGAGCTGCGCCGCTGTGGCGGAAAGCATCTCTTGCAGCGGGGGTTCATCCAGCGTTACCAGGCGCTGATGAAGCTCGCCGCCGGTCAACACCATCACCACCAACACTTGCCGCCCGTGCGTCGAGATCAATTCGAGATGTTTGAGTCGGGCGCGCTCAGAATGCGGCGCTGTGACCAGTGAGGCAGACTGCGAATACTGCGCCAGCAACGAGGCTGCCAGCCGCATCCACTCTTCCATGTCGTGGCGCATCTGGTAGAACTGGTGGCGGATCATACTGCGCGCGTCGCTGGGCAGGTTGGCCTTTCCCAGCAGGCGTTCCACAAAATAGCGGTAGCCGCTTTCGGTGGGTACACGCCCGGCCGAGGTGTGCGGCTGGCGCAGGTAGCCCAGGTCGGTGAGGGCAGCCAGTTCGTTGCGCACGGTGGCGGTGCTGAAATCGAGGTTAAAATGTTCGACCAACTGCTTCGAACTGACCGGTTCGGCAGATTCAACATAGTCGCGTACCACCAGCGACAGAATCAGCTTTTGACGTTCACTCAGGTCAATCATTTCTTCCTCTTGTTTTAGCACTCTCGATGCGAGAGTGCTAAAAACTTGCTAATGATGATACCATGCCTGAAAGTGCGCGTCAAGTTGCCCCCGGCGGTTCTGATAAAGGTTTAATAATTGGGATTACCTTTCGATTGACCAACCAGGCATTTCTCCATACAATTACAGGAGAGAAAAAACAGCACAGGAGGTGCTTATGCATTACAGACGAATGGGCAGATCGGGCTTGAAGATCAGTGAAATATCCTTCGGTTCGTGGGTGACTTTTGGCAAGCAGTTGGATCAAAAAATGGCATCGGCCCTGCTGCACGCCGCCTATGAACAGGGTGTGAATTCTTTCGACAATGCCGACGTGTATGCCAACGGTAAAGCTGAAGAAATTATGGGTAAAGCCATCAAAGATTTACCGCGCGAAGAACTGGTGCTTTCCAGCAAAGTGTTCTGGCCCACCTCGGCAGGCCCCAATGGGCGCGGGCTGTCGCGCAAGCATATCATGGAGTCGCTGCACAAATCGCTAAAGAAGATGGGCACCGATTACCTGGACCTGTATTACTGCCACCGCTTTGACCCGGATACTCCCATTGACGAAGTGGTGCAGACCATGGATATTGTCATCCGCCAGGGAAAGGTGATGTATTGGGGCACCTCGGAATGGACGCCGGCGCAGATTGCCCTGGCGCACGGCGTGGCGCGTGAAAATGGCTGGACACCGCCATCCGTCGAACAGCCGCAGTACAACCTGTTTCACCGTGAACGGTTGGAAGTGGATTTGTCGCCGTTGTGCAAAGAACTGGGACTGGGCCTGACCACCTGGAGCCCGCTGTACAGCGGCATCCTGTCGGGTAAATATAATGAAAGCGTGCCTGAAGGCAGCCGCGCCACCCTGTCGGATATGGGCTGGGTGCGCGACCGCATTGTGCCCGAAAAGATCGACCGTGTGCGCGAACTGACCCGCGTGGCGGCCGAACTGGGCGGCACCACGGCGCAACTGGCCATTGCCTGGTGCCTGCGCCGCAAAGAGATCAGCTCGGTGATCATCGGCGCCACCCGCCTGGAACAGTTGGATGAAAACCTGGCCTCTGTCGAGTTGGCGGAAAAACTGGATGACGATGTGCTGGCGAAAATTGACCAGATCATGGGTAATGCGCCGTAAGCATTGCCCTGCCGGACGGGTATAATCAGAGCATGCAGCCACAACAAAAAAAGACTTTAGCCCTCCTGCTGGCGCTGGGGGTGGTATTCTTCGCGGTGTTCATCCCGGCCAACCTGAGCGGGGCAAAAGACGCCGGCATGCTGGCGCTGTTCGAGGTGGATGAATACGCCCAGTTTCCGCATGTGATTCGCATGTTGACGCCCGGCGACGGGTTTTACCAGTCGCTGCGCAACTTCCTGATTTACCTGCATTATTTCTACGGCTACCCGTTCTATTTCTTCTCTGCGTTGGCGCTGCTGCCCGTGAAGCTGCTGCTGGGGGCAGGCTGGACGGCGCACGTTCCGTTGATTATGGTGAGCTTGCGCCAGGTGATCAACGTGCTGCCCATGCTGGCCGCGCTGGGGCTGCTGGTGTATATCCAGACCAAATTCAAGTCTGCCTGGCGCTCGGCGGGGCTGTTCGCCCTGCTGGCTGTCATCCCCGCGGTGACGCTGAACAACCTGTGGTGGCACCCCGACAGCCTGGTGTTCTTCTTCATTATATTAACCTTCTTTTTCCTGGAGCGTGATGAACTGCAATTCGGTTGGAACTTCATCCTGGCGGCGGCGGCCTGCGGCCTGGCCACCGGCACCAAGCACCTGGGGCTGTTCTTCGCGCTGGCCATTCCCCTGTATTTGCTGTGGGGAGTGCTGGAAAAACGCCTCACCTGGCGCGGGGCGCTGGGCAAGGGGGCGCTGTTTGTGGCGGTGATGGTGGCGGCGGTGGTGGCATCCAACCCGCTGCTGCTGCTGCCGCAAGAGCGCGCCGAGATCATTGCCGTGCAGCAACGACAGGTTATTCAAACCGGCACGGGCATTTTCATTGCCAATCAGGAAGGCTTTTTCGACCAGGGTTACCCGGCCGACCTGCGTGTGCACTACGGCGAGCTGGCTTTTTTGCTGCTGGGCTTCGGCGGGCTGGCGCTGGGGCTGCGCAACCCGCAAAAGCGCCGCCTGTGTGCCCTCATCCTGGCGTGGATGATCCCCATGACGGCGGTCATCCTGACCTCAGGCACGCGCCGCACGCACTACTTTTTGCCGGTGCTGCTGCCGCTGTTCTCGTGCCTGCTGGAATGGTTCCCCGAGCAGGGCTGGTTTGCGGGCAGTGCTGAACGGGCGGCGTTGTGGGCGCGGCGCGCCCTGACTGGCCTGGCTGCTGTGATTGTGCTGGGGCAAGCCGCCTTGTTCCTACGTACCGATGTGGATATCTATACCCGCACCCTGACGCGCGAGCAAACCTCACCCAGCATTGCTTTTTCCGAAAAGTTGGAGAAGAACGTGTTTGACCGCATTGTGCTGGACCGTCAACTGGTGGTGTATCGCGACTGGCGCATCTATCTGCCGCCTTCGCCGGCGCGCCGCGTGGAGATGAACTGGGACCTGGCAACGGAACCCTACATGCGCGACCTGAACCCGGATGTGATTTTGTTGGAGCGCGAAAACCTGGCGCTGTTCTCCAAAGACGAGACGGTGGTGCAGGCGGTCAACCCGGGTGACATGCAAGCCCTGCATGATTTTTACGCCGCCGCGGGCGCCGATCAGCTGCCGGGTTACCGCCTGGTGTACAGCGACTCGTTCGGCGCGGCGCTGGTGCGGGATGGGTTGGTGGACCAAATGCAGGTATTATTTGAATAAAGAATGGAGCCCCACATGAGCGTATGGCATTGGAAACCGGCACCAGATTACACCGAGCTGCTTAAAACACTAAAACGCGAAGGTAAACCCAACTTTGCCCCGCCGCTGGAATTGCTGGTGGACCAGGAAGTGATTGATAACCTGGCGGAACAAATCTTTTTTGATTTTCCACAGAATGGCAAAACGCAAACCGAAAAATTGCTTGACCGGACCATGTGGGTATTTTATCGGCTGGGGTATTCTGCTTTGCGAGTAAAACCGGTGCTGGACCTGCCCATGCAGCGAGTTAATCTAAATGATACGGCGGTCTACAGCCGCGGTGAGCGCGGCTGGGTGAATGAGGTCAGCGGCGTCATCACCAGTTGGGCGGATTTCGAGACTTTCCCCTGGCCTTCTCCACAGGATGCCGATTATTCACCGGTGGAATATATGACCCGGCACCTGCCGGAAGGCATGGCGCTGATTGGAAAATCGTACGGTCCTTTTGAACTGGTTAACAAGTTGATGGGCTACCAGACCTTTGCAGAATGTCTGTACGATCAGCCTGACCTGATTAAGGCGGTGTTTGAGAAACTGGCTGAAATTTATCTTCCGTTTGACCGCACCGTGGCGCAAATGGACAGGGTGATTGGCCTGTGGTGCGCCGATGACATGGGTTTCCGCAGCGGCACGCTGGTGGCGCCCAAGCATCTACGCCAGTACGTGTTCCCCATCCACAAGCAGATTGCGGAAGCGGCTCATCAAAACGGCAAACTCTTCCTCATGCACTCGTGCGGCAACCTGGCAAAAGTGATGGAAGACCTGATTGAAGACGTGGGAATTGACTGCAAACATTCGTTTGAAGACCAGATCATGCCGGTGGAGGATTTTTATGCGAAGTACTCTGGACGCATTTCCGTGATCGGCGGGATGGATGTGGACTTACTGTCGCGCGGCAGCGAGCAACAGATTCGCCGGCGGGCGCGCCAGATCCTGGAAACCTGCGCACCTGGTGGAGCCTACATGCTGGGCAGTGGCAACAGCATCGCCAACTATGTGCCGGTGGAGAAATACCTGATTATGCTGGACGAGGGCCGCAGGTATCAGCAAGAACATGGGATTGGTTAAATTCTTTGTTCATTTCCCCATGATCTCCTGTAAAATCCGCGTGTGAATTTGTTTTGTGGTATCAAACTTTTAGTGCAACAAGTTTATTAAAGACTTCGTTGGGTTTATCGTAATTCAGAACTTGGCGAGGTCGATCGTTCAATTTTCTTTGGACCTCTTTAATCTCTTCACTGGATACTT
>Ga0228536_1000173_pt1 | contig 165121 bp, 144 predicted proteins | sample SJ1Smetagenome_FD_168611 | JGI IMG/M metagenome (GOLD analysis project Ga0228536, IMG submission 168611) | Enriched culture of PCE-dechlorinating microbial communities from Ithaca, New York, USA - SJ1.S | ecosystem: Engineered > Modeled > Simulated communities (microbial... > Unclassified... | reverse complement strand
TGATTTGTCGCTATTTCAATTATACCACTTAAGGGGCTTTCCTCTTGTTTTTATCGCTTGATCCTATATGTATTTTTCAAGGTTCAAATCTTCCTTCCCATCTATTCTTGAGGTGGGAAAGTTGAGTTATTATTTTTTATTCGACAGAATAATTTTCTTTTAAGGTTTTATTTTCTTTCACCTTTTAGGCTTTATAAGAGAAGTAATGGGAAGCTCCTCTTATAAAGCCTAATTTGGTTTTTGTTTATTTAATTAAATGTTTTTTCTTTTTTTACCACGATAAATACAACTGGCACTGTTATAAGTATCAGCATGCCCCATAATCCCATCGCATTACAGCCACTCGAGCCTCCTCCGTACTGAGTATCAGGCTTATACTCCGGCAAAGCTTCGCGCGGATTATCTATTGTGAAACGATAATAGGGATAATTTTGCGTGTCAGGATCCGCACTCACAATGCCTGATTGTACAAGAGTACCGTCATATCCCTTGCTATCATTTACGTCAGGCTCCATGGTCACTGCTATTATATTACCAGTTATTTGATCCATAGGTATGACATAAGCTCCATTTTCAAACGTTACGGATGCTATGCCGCGTAGTCCAGCTTCGTCGTCTTTTATCTTATAGTATTGATCAGCAGAAACAGTCGATCCTGGGGCTATTTCATAAAACTCTGCCCCTTGATTTTCCAATATGTAAAGAGCTTTTTCAACCCAATCTTCACCCTTCGGAAGTAGATAGGCTGTTGGACGTGTTCTGCTGCGTTTTATAGTATCATTCATCGACAGCGTAACTGTCTGTTGATTAGGAGTAGGTGTACCGTCCATGTAAAACTTATACTGTGTAAGAGCAAACGGCGTTCGTGTGTTTCCAGAGGCCGTCTGTTGAAGGGCAACCTGATCCTCCTCATCATATTTTTTACCTTTTTCAATCACTTCCTGGCGAGCATTTGCCACCATTGCCCTAATTTCAGGTGCATGCAGACAGGTAGTATCGATTATAGATTTTGCAGCGATTACATGAGAATATGTCCGGCGCTCAAGGTTATTTCTGCCTGCACCAATGCCACGGGTCTCAATAAGTATGGAAATTGAGTTTAATAGGCCATAATATGCTCGGCCTATAGCGTTATTCACAGTATACCCATAATGATAATTACGCAGGCCTGCAGCATTAAGGTCTTCATGAAGTTTCGCCGAGACAACACGCATTGCGAAATCATTTACCGCAGCACTGTTATTAAGACTGCTGGCCGGCGTGCTTTCGATATCATAGGCGTTACTCATGTATCCAGCACTAGAAGCGCCATAAAAATCGAATTCATGATCATCTATGACTACTTCTGGCAAGATTTGTTTAAATGCCGTATGAATAAAGGCTAGCTCTTTAGCCTTTATTGCCAAGTGATCACGGTTCATATCAAAACCTTGGTATGTTGTGCGGGTAAAGAGATATGCCCCCTCCGGGTTGACTCGTGGAATTATCACAACATTCGCTTTGCTTAGTACTTTTACCCCATAATCACCAGCCATTTCTTGAATCATAGCAAGAGCGCCCTCACCGGAAGCAGGTTCATTTGCATGGATCTGCGATTGCTCCCAAACCGTTGGTTTGCCATTTTTACGTAATATTTCGCCAACTTCTGCAATAGTCGCTTCCTTTGGAATATTAGATGTAGTGAACACAACAATGGGCAGGTCATACTCATAAAATTCGGTCTTGCCAAGAGTAAACACATACATATTGGCATTTGTAGAAGCCAATTCGTTTATAAACTCCACCATATCTGTTTGACTGCTTAATTCGTGTAGCGCCTTTTTCCTTGTAAATGCGGGAGTCCTAAAGGGTTGGTATCCCTTAAGAATATCTGGTTTAAAATGTTCAAGTATCTCGTCCGTCCATACTCCTAAAATCTTATCTCGACCATCTAAAATACTTAAATAATTTTCCGGCGCGTTTGGAAGATCAGGATTACATGGCTCAAAACCAGTCCCAGCTATTTTACCAGTAGCGAGTAGAAGCTCCTTTGTTTTTGATTCATTAATGTCCTCTTCTGTTACATTAAAAAGTTTACAGACGCTATAATATCCTTTACCACGTACGTAATAACAATACGTTCCTTTCTCGCTGATTTCATAGGATCCGTCAGTAGATGGCGTTATCTTTGCAAGCCTATTTAATGCAGATTCTGTAATACTCGAAGATGTTGGAAATCCTTTATAGACATCTATTTGCACATCACTCATAACAACATCATTTGAAGACACAATCGTCACCTTTGCAATCGCAAAAGCTGATGATGGAAAGGCAAACATAGAAACTGATAGAACAGCGGAAACCAGCATGGCTACATAAATATTTTTTAAGCTATGCAGCCTGTTTCTCATATTAAATGACATCTCCTCATCTCCTTATTTCATAATTATCCTATCTCAAATAAAAACATCTAACTATATTTAACATCCCACATCTTAGATTAACACATATCAACACCTCCTCTTTATTTTATTGTATTTTTAATAAATTGTTTAATATTTTGTTGCTTTTTTCTAATTAAAAGAAAAAACATTGGGATTATAAAAAGTATGAGCAATGGTGTAATACCAGAATTACATCCACCACTACTGCCAGATGATGTTGACGTTCCATTCTTTGCAGTAACAAACATTATCGGGGATGTAAATTCTGCATCTCGCGCACCATCTTGTATTACAAAGAATCCTTTCATTTCCGCATTTGTGTCTATATAACGGTTATTTGCATCACTAAAATGCGGCATTATCGCAGGAACCTCTGCCGTAGCCATATCGTTTCCTTCGGAATCTGCTATGGCTACAAAAACACTGATATAAATGTTATCGCTGTATTGTGACGTTCTCTTAAAGAAATAGTCCCGTTCTTTTCCAATTGGTGCCTGCAGAGGAACTGCTTCTCCCTTGATCATTCCATAAAAAGCAAAGTATTTCAGGAATGTAGGCACATCAGCAGCTTTCAGCGCAGCCCAATCTTTATCTGATGCACCAAGAGACTCTTTAGTAAGCTTGAATTCAAGACGCAACGGCAAAATAAGGTTTTCCGATATGTCGTCGATATTAAGATAGACGCCTCCTGGTTTATGCCCAAGCGCAATAGCGGATGTACTCTGTGTGCTAGACAGATTTTGTTTAAACAGAGGAATATTAAACTTTGTTGCTGCCACTACTTTCGTTCCTTTAAGCTGCACATCATTTTTAGCATCTTGATATGTGCCTATCGTTACATCAAGTTGAGCAAGTTCCGAGCGTGAAGAATCATAACCTTCGAAATCAGCCTTTAGTACCTGGGCACCAGCAGATCCCGGATATCTTGCTAATGCAAGAAGCCCGTCCGCAAATAGTTGCGTCATCTGCACCGCGCTATTAACGGACATGCGCTCATTGGGAGCATGCCACCATCTCTCGTTCCCTGGAAGCACTGCGCCATATGCCACTTGTTTTCCATAATAATCACTCGCAAGAGTGCCACCTGTTGTCCCCAGAGGAGTCGCGTTTGGAAAAATTTCATTTTTATCGTCAAAATTACTCTGCTGGAGGCCAAATTGATATGTTTCAAATAGAGTTTTAACAAGTTGAGAGTCGGCAGTGGCGTAAAGGGTTGGCAGACTGCTAGGCGGAGTCATGCTACCAGATTTTACCCATCCTCTGTCAGTAAATGCAGTTACATATGCGATCCACTTTGAGTCAGACTCCTCTTTCGTTTCCCAAAGAGATCTTGTGTAAAGGCGGGCTGTAAATTGGCCTGTATCGGCGTTGTAAGGCGAAGCAAAACCGCTTGCAGAGCTATAACCAAGGGCTATTGTCATCATCTCCCAACCAGTGCAAGGGTGCTTGCCTCCGCAACTTAGGTTATACCCACGAACATCCTCAACTCCGCCAGGTGCAAAGAAATACGCCAAATCTGTAGTAACTTTTTTAAGCAAAAGCTCCTCGGGTAGTGCCTTAGAAAGGCCATATACCATTCTCACAAAAGCATTGCCCCCATATGCGGGAGTGGGGGCTTCAATTGCTTTCTCCGTGTCAATTGTTATTTTTACTTGCTTTGGCGTCGTCGAATAATCATATTTAAAATCTTCAATCTTCCATCCTGCATTTGTAATTGCTAAATTGAATTTAGATTGAAATTCCATTCTTTTCCGATCGGCCTCGGAAGTAGTCCCTCCGCTTACACCAGACGGCAAAGCCAGTATGAATTCGGCACGGGAAGGGATCATCACTCCACTTCCACACACTATATCCTTTAATGTTTCATCTCCTTCACGATTTGTAACATCCAGTTTGGCGGAAAGCAATCTAAAATCTCTTTCTTCATTTTTATCTTCAAGTAGGCTTTGGCTAAAATCACAATTCCATGATACTGTGTTACCATATATGACAGGGAATCGCGAATCCGATGTAAATGAGCCTATGGGCATTTCTTCTTGGTGACGAAGTTTATAGCACCAATTATCGTAAAAAGACGACGTAACACCTCCTTCTGACACAGGAGTATATACACCGTTTTTTAAAGGAATTCTATTGTTCCTTGGACTATTATCTTCATATCCACCCATAACAATACGTATGCGGCGATCCACGGCAAAACCATTATCCATAAGAGCTTTTGCGGCATAGAGAGTTGCTAATGTTGGACCACTATCATCTTGGAGCCCACATCCGTACATCCAACCATCTTTAATATATGGAGTCCACGGAGATTTTACCCAAAGAGGCATATTTGTGGTACTAACAGAAGATGGAGGGGAATCAAGATGACTAAGGGCCATTACCATCTCTGGGGCATCAGGATCACCAAATTCGGCATATACATATTGAGTTTCATTTCGTTGCACAATAACTGGAAAACCAAGTTCCTCTGCAAGAGTTTTAGCATACTTAAATTTTGCAGATTTTCTTTCTGGTTCCGTTGCATCATTCCAATAGACTACATCGGGAGTCTCGTTGACATATGTGGAGGAACTGTACGAAATCGTATCATACTTAACTCCGCCTAACATCGCATCAATTAATTGATCTTTCATTTTCGAAACTGTTTCATGTAGTTTTTTGCTTTCTTCTAATGCCACCGTTGCTCCTGACCAGAAAGAATCGGCATTTGTTGCATTTATTTTAATAGCGGTTATCATAACAATAAAAAGCATAGAAAGAACAATAATGCTCATTTTTTTTGGCTTTAACATATTACTACCTCCTTATTCTGCTTTTAGTAAAAGCATTATAATAGTAAAATGCGCATAATTTTAAATTTACATATAATTTACCCCCCCCTCTATCCTTATTAAATTAAATGATTTATAAGACTAAAATACGCAATATCGCAGTAAACGACTATAATTATATCTTGGTGATTTTATAGAATTATATCTATAAGACAAGGCATATTCTAGATAAGAAATATATGTATGCATATGAAATTTTGCTTATTTGTGTTAACATTAATTTAATATGCTAGATAATAAATAGTATTATCTGTTATGCTTTCTGCAAAAACAAAATTATTCTCTATTATTAAAAACTATAAAAACTTATTAACAAAAAGATTAATTTTAATAAATAGGATGTCTTAAATAGCGAAGTAAAAATTGATTTAATAGATCTTTAATAAATAATTATCTAATTATTTTGAAGAGCCAATAGTATTATAATTTTCCTAAAAAATAACATAAAACCCTAAAAAATACTATTACTTCACTGAAGTTCCCCAATACTTCATTACAGAAATAGTGGATCTTGTCAGATATACGGAGCCTCCCTATGACATCACGTTTTTCTTCCTTTACGCTTACTCAAAAACACGCGCCAGCAACTCAGCCTTCTTGCTGTTGCTGCGGCTGAAGAGAGAATCGTCAATTATCAGCACAGACTCCCTGCCGCTTCCTGTAAGACGATCGAATTGTGCGATAAGCCTGCTTATGACCAAATACAGGGGTTTTTCTCAGTTGAAATATCCGCAGTTGAGAAAAAGATAAGCGGTATTCTTTCTGAATGATCATTCAGAACCCTCTGCCGAAAGAGTTCTGTAAGGTTTTTGCCGGTAAAGACAAGCGAGAAGAACTCTTTTTGTATCTGAGTACAACTGAACCCGGCTTCTTTATAAAAGTTAGACCGGCTCAGCAAACTGGAGATATTAAGCTTCTGAAAGAAAAAATCTATGGATGATTGAAACAGGTGTCCTCTATCTTTAATATCTGCGATAATGTCTGCCATGGGAAGCCTCATCGTTTGTTGGTATTACTTGATTTGTGGCCATTCCAATCATACCCCCAAGTGGCTTTCCTGTTGCTTTTTAGGGTGGGAAGTTCAGTTATTAATTATCGTATTGTCAAAGTTCTAGTTTAATTTTTAAGATATACTTTTGTATGTCTATCACTTTAACTTGTCTCCTCATTAACAAACAGAATACATTTTTACAAGAACCACCTTTATGATTCACTAATTTCTTAGTAATCATTAAAAAGCGATACTTTTTAAACTTAACTTTCTTATAAAGACAGTATATCATTTTTAAAAAAAAGTCAATACATTATTACGAAAAAACACAAGAGGATAAATTGTGTGTCAAGGTATGGGGTGTAGATATAACTTATCTGCCGTTTAAGAAGGGATTCATGTACCTGTTTGTCATTCTCGACTGGCATACTCGCCAGATCGTGGACTATGAGGTCAGTTACACTTTGGAAAAGGAATTTGTATTACGCTGTCTCAGGCGTGCCCTTTGCAATCGCAGACCCGAGATCATCAACTCTGACCAGGGCAGCCACTTCACCAACCAGGCTTACCTGGATCTGATGGAAAGCAATGGTGTAAGGGTATCCATGGACGGCAAAGGTCAGGCGTTGGACAATGTCCGTACTGAGCGCTTTTTCCGCAGCTTGAAATATGAGGATATCTACATTAATGAGTATGTCACACCGAAGGAGATGATAGCAGGCGTCAACAGTTGCATGCCGCTTTATTAAGGAACGTCATATCTCTATCATACCGCATTTGATTTTTCCAGTGTCAGCAAATAGAATTATTCATCTGCGGGTACGGCTGTACTTCCGTACTTCAGCATTTTGGCCGGCATGATTTTTAAAAAGGAGGGACCTGTACTGTTCTCTTTCCAGATAGGGATAATAAGTATACTTGAATATATCGGGGTCGTCAGCTTCGCTGTTATCGGTGCATTCACGGCGATGCAGAAAAAGATGGACCTGTTCGGAGTATCCGTTCTTGCCTTCACCGCGGCATGCGGAGGCGGGATACTCAGGGATGTCATCATGGATGTCGGTGTGCCTGTCTTTTTTTCAAGCTACACTACTATCGCACTTGTGATGCTGTCTGTTTTATTCGTCTTTATCATGCCCAAGGTCTTTTATGTCAGTTGGGTCCTGGTGGTGCTGGATGCGATCGGCCTTAGTTTTTTTGCTGTTGACGCCGGAATAAAGGCTATCAATCAGAATTACACTTTCGTGCAGTTTGTATTTGTCGCTGTGATTACCGCAGTAGGAGGAGGGATACTGAGAGATATCCTTGCCCAGAGGGTCCCTGTCATTTTTCGGAGGGATATTTATGCATTGGCTGCATTTGCCGGAGTCGTATGCATGTGGTTCATCTATCCTATCGTCGGAGAAGGAGCGGCAATGAAACTGAGCCTTGCAATGATTTTCTTAATACGAATAATTTCAGTATATTTTGACATAAACCTCCCGGTCATGAAAAGGATATAACCGATTTAATAAATATAAGGGGCAAGTCAATTGTTTTTTTGAACCCTGCATTCCCGGAATTTATAACGATGGGAAAGTAAAGTTAAAAATAGCCTAAGTCGTTATTATATCAATGTCTGGGACACCTTGCATCGTTATAAATTCCAGGAATGCAGATTGCATACGCTGCGTCAAATTGAACACTTTGACCGCGCGAGCTGTCAATTGTGTAGGTCTGACCCATTGGCGCATTGGCGCAATGCGGGAGAGGTCTCTCTATCATTTTTAAATCAGCAGAAAATATTACTTTGATCCAACTTCGTCGCAGAAATTATGTGAAAGGTATTTTGCTGCTTCACCTATCGGCATCTGCGGTATAAGCCACATAAGCTTGGTAATGATGGCTTCGAATCCCATGTCAAGGGCGCTGACTGCGCCTGTTTTCAGCGTTTTCTGCCCAACATCGTATGTTGAAAGGTCAACTCCGCCCTCAGGACACTGGGTTGTTATTACCGACAGAATGCCTGAATCGACAGCCTTTCTGATGCAGGGCAGGAGGTTCTCGCCTATATAAGGAAGGCCTCCCAGGCCAAAACATTCAACAACTATCGACTTCGGTCCTATATCTATTATCCTGTCAAAATAATCGGCACTGAATCCCGGAAAAAGCTTAACAGGCATAACTTCGTTTGAAAAACATATATCTTTTTCTGATACAGAGGCTCTGCAAAGTGTTTCCCTGTCAATGAACGGTGTTTTCAAAACGGAGATTTTTTTACCATCAGAGAGTCCTAAGTCGTCATAGTAAACTGATTTGAATGCATCGAGTCTCTTCCCGGACATTTTTTTAGCCCTTGGACCATGTATCAGTCTGCCTGCGAATGTAATGGCAACACCCGACTGTCCTTTTGCGAGAAGTGCTTCAATGAACCTGAATGCATCTTCAAGATTCCTCTTCGCATCGCTTGAAGGCTCTGACATCGGTATCATCGATCCAGTCAGTATTATCGGTTTCCCGAGATCCCTCATGACATAGGAAAGAGCAGAGGCAGTATAAGCCATAGTGTCTGTGCCGTGTGTAACAACATATCCGTCATACGATGAATTTTCCCTTATACATCTGATTATCGCTGTCCAGTCTGAAGGATTTATATTTGAGCTGTCTTTTGAAAAGACATTAACAATATCAATATCAGCAATTTGGTAAATATCAGGCACCATTGCCGCAAGGGCTTCGCCCTGGTCCATGGGAACAAGACCTTCAGCGCTTTGCTGGGAAGCTATGGTACCTCCTGTGGATACCAAAAGTATTTTCATTATTTATCTCACTCCCTTAAGTTCTGCAAACGATCTTTTTTATAGCGGAGAGTATGACCCTGACATAATTATCCCTGTCGGGTACTGTAATTATAGGGATAACATGATCCCTTATGTAATTTTTACCTACGATCATTGACAGAACTGCGGAAGTGTTAGGGTGCAGCCCGGGGCTCGAAGATTCTGAAAAGATTGCCTTACTCATATAGGTAAAACCAGCTGCGTCTTCGGATACCAATTTTGCAAGCTCGCCAACCAGCCTTACCTTAATAGAAGCTTTTTCCGTTTTTCGAAGCTCGGCAGCAATCTTTTCAAGCTTTTCGGCAAAAGCATCAGAAAGCCTCTGGAATGATTCGGCATCGTAGCTGAGCAGGTCATTCCTGACAAAATAAGGGAGGGACAGCTCTTTGCATGATTCCTCCAATGCCTTTGCCACAGATGGATTTCCTCTGCTTTCTGAATACCGTATGAGGAATTTGTTCTCGTCTATTGTTTCCGAAAGAAAACTGAATACCTTACTCTCCGCAACAATAGACGGGAGTGGATAACCTATTTCCCTCATCATTTCTCCTTTAATGCCGTGCATGAAGTTTCCTTCGTAATCTTCGTCCGGGCCAAGGCCGCCTCCTGTAAAATTGACAGGCATCACTACCGATACCGGTATGGCGTCATAATCAATGACTGTTCCCAAAACTGCTCCGGCGTTTTCTTCGCTCTCGGGTACTACAAATACTCTTTCAGGATCAGATTTTTTGAAGGAATCCAGCACTGAAAGAGCAAGAGCGGCCTGAAAACAGACCGCGGTTTCCGCTACGCCCTGCCCATAGACACGACCGAATATTTCCGCAGCTGTTCCCTGAGAAAAAAGAGCGTCTTTGCCCTCTGCTTTTTTCATCATATTCGCTTCCTGCGGCGTTACCCTTCTTCTTGGAAACGTAGATGCTCTGCCGCCACCCATAAGTTTAACCGTTATTTTTTCTGCAGTGCAGGTTACCTCCCTGACTCTGGTATCAACGCCCAGAGCTCCCGACACAATAGTTCCAGCTGCGCAGAAGCCGGCACCATCATCCTGCTGATAGTTATTGGCCCCGTGTGCATGCCCTATGCCTACATGTCCGGTAAGACCTATTATGCCTTGTTTTTCCTTCGACAAGCCAAGCTTTCCGTTCATGATATTTATCTCCTCTTCATTAATGATAACTCTCCTCATGAAACTCAGAAAATTTCAAATATATACCAAGGACATTCTTAAATATAGCAAAAATCCGCCGGCATAATTCACATTTTTTACACCGGCGGGGAAGATCAACATCTCATATTTTTTAGATATTATTTTTTAGCATTGTAGACATCAAGGTCCAGTTCGTTCATAAGTGAGGCTACAGTAACCATGCCGACAGTGTCACCTGTTACGTTAAGCATCGTGTTAGGCATATCGATCAGATAATATATACCGGCGATCCACGGGACGATGTCAAGAGGAAGCCCCATTACCTGAAGCAGAACTGCTGACATAATAATACCGCCTCCCGGAACGCCTGCAACTCCTGCTGCCATTATGATACCAAGAGCAATTATGACGAGAAGGCTGGTAAATGGGAGGTCTATACCGTAAATCTGTGCTGCAAATACCGCGTATATGGGCATTTCAGCTGCACACGCATGCATGTTGATAGTGGCCGCCGGGGGAGCAATGAGATTTACCATATCTTCGGGCACTCCGCCTCTCTCCTTCGTAACTTTCATTGTAAGAGGAAGGGTTGCGCTCGATGAGCATGTTGAAAAAGCGAGTACCATCGCCGGATATATATTTCTAAAATGCTGCAGCGGCTTTACTTTAGCTATGAGCACAAGAATCATCGGATATATTATCACAATCACAGTTCCATATGCCAGATACTGGGTAAGAAGCATCTTCCCAAGACCAAACAGCACGGTCGAACCCAGAGTTCCTGTAATATTTGCCACCAGCGCAAATACACCGTAAGGAGCAAGGCTTATGACCCAGCCTACTATGCGGGTGAAAAACTCGTTAAGTGAGTCAAATAGGTTAAAGAGTCTCTTTCCGTGCACAGTGTCCTTGAATGAGGCAAGGATAAGACCACATATAAGTGCAAATACAATTATCTGAAGTATATTGCCTTCCGAGAAAGCTGCAAACGGATTATTAGGGACCCAGTTAACAAGCGACTGAAGAAGATCCACATCAACAACAGGAATCTCCTTTGCACCAAGGCTTATACCTACGCCGGGCTTGATTATAAATGCCCATATCAAGCCTATTGTGGCCGCAAGAGTAGATGCAATTGCCCAGTAAGCAAGGAAATACCCTCCTACTTTTTTGAGGCGTGACATGTCGGCAACCTGAGAGATACCGTTGATTATGCTGACAAATATAAGCGGATAGATACACATCTTGAGGAGGCGGATAAATACATCTCCAATAAACTGAATGTAGGAAGCCTTCTCGCCAATAACAAACCCAAGTGCGGCACCAAGCACCATTGCGATAAGGATCTTCAGTGGCAGGTCGATTCCTTTTTTTGCTGTTTTTTCGGTCATGAGCATTATCCCTCCTATAAAAATAGTTGTAACACCGTTAATAGTTTATAGTTTTTGCATTATGAAGTCAAACTTGGGGCTGGATTTCCGTTTTTAGATTTAAATTTCTCAAACTTCGCACATAAGTAACGTGCACAGCACCTTTACAATTCAATAATCGGCGAATGTTAAGAATAATATTTTTGTTATTTTCATGCGCTCTTCAGCAGGTTGTTTTTCAGCATCTGAGGCAATGCTCCTATGAATGTTTCAAGCAGGACGTCAAGTTCTTTTGCATACGCTGCGCCAAATTGAACACTATTTTGCCCCAACGTTTTTAATCATATGATATGTCGCTGTCGGGATAAAAATGATCGAAAAAAGGATACGAGGAAAAATTGACTAAATGCCAAACCGCCGCAGCCGCCAAATTGCGGCGGCTGCGGGTGGTCTTGCTGCTTCTTAAAGATGCGGTGCAGGCGTTCGCAATGCCTCATAATTTCAAAACACGCACGGCCGGCTCTGAATTTAATGCGCGTGGTCGGACGGTATCGCGCGGACAGTCCGGAAGCCCGGTTTTAATCGAAAAGGCCGAGCTTGGCGATGGTTTCCATGTCCTTGTCTCCTCTTCCGGAAAGGTTGACGATGATCTTCTTGTCCCGCCCCATCTCTGCGGCTACTCTGAGCGCGCCTGCAAGCGCATGTGCGCTTTCAAGAGCGGGGATTATGCCTTCTGTCCTGCACAGGAGTTTGAATGCGTCAAGGGCCTCGCTGTCGCTTGCGCAAATGTACTCTGCCCTTCCGCTCTCCTTAAGCGCCGCGTGGGCCGGGCCGACAGAAGGATAGTCAAGTCCGGCGGCTATTGAGTAAACCTCTGCGGCTTCCCCTTTTTCATCTGTCAGCACATAGCTTTTAAACCCGTGCAAGATCCCCGGCGCGCCCTTTGTAAGGCTTGCGGCGTGGTTCCCGTAGCTTAGCCCTCTTCCCGAAGGCTCGACGCCGATGAGGCGGACATCGGGATCTTCTATGAAAGCGGTGAAAATCCCTATTGCGTTGCTTCCGCCTCCGACACATGCCACGACTGCGTCTGGAAGTGAGCCGGTGCGCTCGATCATCTGTGCTCTTGCCTCGTCGCCTATTATCCTCTGAAAGTCCTGAACGATCGTTGGGTAGGGGTGTGGGCCCACGGCTGAGCCGAGCAGGTAAAAGACCGAGGTGTCCCTGCAGAAGACATCGAGCGCCGCGTCAACGGCCTCCTTAAGGGTTCCCTGGCCGTCTGAGACAGGAACTACCTTAGCGCCGAGGGCCTTCATGCGGAGGACGTTAGGGGCCTGGCGTCCGATGTCCACGACTCCCATGTATACATCGCAATCCATGCCCATTAAAGCGGCGACTGTGGCGCTTGCGACCCCATGCATCCCAGCTCCGGTCTCCGCTATGATCTTCTTTTTGCCCATTCTTTTCGCAAGCAGAGCCTGTCCTATGCAGTTGTTTATCTTGTGGGCGCCCGTGTGATTGAGGTCTTCTCTTTTAAGGAATATCCTTGCTCCCCCGGCTGCTGCCGTTAGGTTCCTGCACTCGGTGAGCGCGGAGGGGCGGCCGACGTAATCCTTAAGGAGCGAAATATATTCCTCTTGGAAGGTACTGTCGCGGCGGCACTTATCATACTCCACCGCGATTTCCTCAAGTACCGGCGCGAGAGTGTCCGGTACGTATCTGCCTCCAAAATCACCGAACATCCCGTTTACGGGAAACCCCGCAGTATTTTTTGTGCTCTCTTTCATTATGTTACTCCTCCTCTTCTTCGCTGTTGAAGCATCTCTTTTTTTCTCTCTTCTCTTCTTTGAGCCGTCCGCTCTGTCGCGCATACGAAAAGGGCTGAAAGAATAGTTCTCCTTCAGTCCAAACTGGCCGGCAAACCGAAATACGGCGAAACACGACACATACCTCGGCCGCCGAAGTTCATATCGGCAGATGATCTGCGCCGTCTCTTCCGCACTTTCCGTATGCTGGCCGCATGGTATCATCCGCACTCACAAATTGCAACCACGATCAGGTGCTCATGTCCGCCGAAAGTACAGCGGCCACAGACCTAAATCAAAATTGAAAAGGTATTGTTGGGATGATTTTCTGTACTGGCAAAAGTAAGTAAGAAAGTTGTTAATGTTGAATCTGTATGAATATAAGTAATATAGCCATGAATTTTTTCCGCTTGAATGTAATTTACAAAGTTCTTAAGATTGAGTCAGCAAGAAAATGAAGAGTATGATTATTTTTTTATAAAATACAATAAACTTTTTTATTTGTATTTGTTTTAATTAATCCTGTTTATAAATGTAAATGCGCAAGAAGTATCCTTAAAAATATGAAATTAGTTAATATTTATAGGGGGGGTATTTTGGGTGAACGAGATACCAACACAGGATATTTTTAGAGTGCTTAGCGAGCTAGAAGGCGATGTTGGGCTTTTCATTGCCGATGAGGCAACAGGAGAAATATTTACTGTGAACGGAGATAAGCTATTTGTTGCTTGCAGCCTAATTAAAGTGCCGATTTTAGCAATGCTTCTGAAATCCGCGGAAGCAGGAGAGATTAATCTGAAAGAGAAAATCTCAATCCCTATTGACAAAATGGTAGGCGGAACAGGGATCATTTACAATTTAAGCCCAGGAATAAAGTTTTCATGGGAAGATCTGATGGTACTTATGATAACTCTTAGCGATAATAACGCTACAAATGCAATTATTGATCGTCTTGGCATTGATAAGATTAATTTTTTCTTTGCTGAAACCGGACTATTGCACACGACGCTCAAGCGTAAGATGCTAGATATGGATGCGATAGCTGAAGGTCGTAATAACTATACTACCGCTTCCGATATGGGTAATCTTCTTTTTTCCATGGCGAAGGGAGAATTTGTCAATCCGGATATTTCCGAATCTGTTTTAAATGTCATGCGCAAGCAAATTTACACGTGTAAGCTTCCGGCCGCAATTCCAGCCGTTCCATCGTATGCAACGTTAGAGGAAAAGAGATCCCCGATGCCAGGCAAAGTAAGTGTTGCGAATAAAACCGGAGAATTATCTATGACCCAGCATGATATAGGAGTTTTCCAGCTTGCTAGCGGAAGAAGATATGTCATAGCTATGTTAACAGCAAATTTAAAATCCGATTATGATGGAATTACCGCTATCGCTCATGTTTCTAGAATCGTATATGACGCACTTTGTAATTAAATTGGAAGCATTATAACCGCAATGGACGATAATTTTTTAGAGTAAGCAAATTAATTATTAAAAAATATTATTCTAAGGAGGTTATATATTATGATTTTAGGTTTACCGCCGATTTTGGGTTTTCTGCCGCTTTTGCTCTATATTGTTTTAATGCTTAGGGGCAAGGACATGAACGTATCTGTTCTGCTCTGTGTTATTCTTGGCGCCGTTTTGACTGGTGAAAGTATCACTGGCTTCGGTAAGGTCCTTCAGGGTTCGTTAAGCTCTTTTCTTTCTCTAATAGGATTTATCATTGTCCTTGGCTCTGGCCTCGGAGAAGTGCTAAGTCAAACTAAAGTTGCGCATAACATAGTTCACTTCGTTATTGGAAGAAGCAAGATCAAGTCAAAGAAGCAGGCGATCCTGATATCCATGGTGACTTCTACTGTCCTGGTAAGCATGCTTGGCACACTTGCCGGCTCCAATGCAATTATAGCGCCAATTATTATTCCCATCGTCGCAAGCCTAGGCATTACCCCTAATACACTGGGCGTTATATTACACGGAGCTGGCGCCACAGGTCTTTATATTGGTCCCTTTGTGCCGCCTGTGGTAACTATTATGGGATTGACGGGGCTTAGTTATGGCAAGTACCTTGTTAATGCCGGAATCCCATTGGCTATTATTGTGTGGGGCAGTACTTTTTTTGTCGCTTGCCGTACCCAGAAATTAACGGAGGGAAAGGTCTCATACAGCGAAAGTGATATGGTAGCCGCAGATTTTGTCGTCACACCTAAAATTAAAAGGGCGACTTTTACTTTTGTTGCCACAATGATAATAATGCTCATTTATGGGGTTTTATCGCATTCCGGAGCCTCGTATGCTATCGTTGTAATGCTCACTGCCGCTATTGCCACAGGCTTCGCCGCAGGGCTCAGTCTTACGGAAGCTTTGAATACCATGGTTAGAGGCAGCGCAAAAATGTATTGGATGTTCTTTATGTTTATTTTGTTTGATCCTTTCCTCAATTATGTTGCAAAATCCGGTGCCTTTGATGCAATTGCAGCCTATATGCAACCCCTTATTGACAAGGGTGGAGAGGTTGCGTTTTTGATGATAAGCACAGCTATTGGTGTATTTGGAATTTCAGGCGCTGGCGTTGCTCAGGCTCAGATTACGCATGAGCTTTTCCTTCCGATGGTAACGCGTATGTCCATCGAAATGGGTATTTGGGCATTGGTTGTTCTTGTTGCATGTCAAATTACATTTTTTGTTACCCCAACAGTTGATATGGTGGGTTCAATGGGGTTAGCGCGCTCTAATGACCTGAAAGCGATGCTAAAGAATGGATGGGTCATTACAGTCATTACTTTTGCATATGTTTTTATAAGAGCAATAATGTATGTTCATTAAGGTCTATTTAACTTAAAAATATAAATTTCATTATCGATATTGCTGATGATGCCTCAAAAAAAGACTATATTAATGTGTAGAAGGGATGAAATTAAGGATGGTTTTATTAAAGGGTGTTGACTTGGAACAACTAAAAGAATTTCGTAAAAATATCCATAAACACCCTGAATTGGGTAATGAAGAAGTTATGACTACTCAGAGTATAGCTAATTATATTGAGACATTGGGCATAAAATTTAATAGTTTTGATAATTTAAACGGAGGTTATGTTAATATTTATGCAGGGAAGAATAAAACGATTTGTTTTCGCGCTGATATCGATGCGCTCCCTATTTTGGAACGATCTGGCCTTGAGTTTTCATCCGAGCGAAAGGGTATCATGCATGCCTGTGGGCATGACATGCATACTGCTATTGCCGCCGGAGTAACCAATGTAGTTTTCAACAATAAAGATAAACTTAATTGTAATGTCGTTATTCTGTTTCAGCCGGCTGAGGAATGTAATCCCATTGGTGGAGCTGCGCCGATAATTCAGAGTGGTTTTATACAAAAACTGAATATCTCGGAAATGTATGGCCTTCACGTATGGCCGTCCCTGCCTGTAGGGGAGATTGCTTTGAGGCCGGGAACTTTAATGGGTTCATCAGATCATTTCAGCATTGAAATACAAGGTAAAAAAGCGCATGCGGCCGAACCGCATCTTGGAGTTGATGCTTTAGCGATAGCAAGTGAAATATATATGGCACTTGTTCATCGTTTACGCCGGGAGTTCCCTCCGTTTGCCGGCATACTGGTTTCCATAGGGCTTCTGAATACTATGGGTAGATATAATGTAATTTGTGACTATGCTATGCTTGAAGGAACCATTCGCTCAACCGAGGATGCATTAAGAGAGCAATTGCACAGTCGCATTTCCGAAATTGCAAAGGGAATCGCAGATACAAATCGTGGCCACGCTAAAGTGAAAATCGATCGAGGATTTGGCGTGGTTAAGAATAACCCTGATCTGTTTGAAGCTTTCACTGCCTTCGCAAGAGGATATCTTGGGGAGGAAAAGGTTCATACCGACATTAATCCTAGTATGATCGGTGAAGATTTTTCTGCCTATAGTAAAGTGATTCCATCTTTGTATTTTTTTATGGGATGTGAGTGTCAGTACCCTCTTCACAGCGACCGTTTTGTGCCTCGAGAGGAAACATTGCCTTTTGCTGTGGATCTGGTATCTAACTATTTACTTAACCGTATATAACGTGATCGCAAAGGAGAAAGAACACCATGAGTAAAATAGCCAATATTAAAGTACGCGTCATAGAAGTGCCGCTGAAAACGACATGGCAGACGTTTCTCTACGCAACGCAGACAAGGGCTCACTGCCTGGTTCAGATTGAAACAGAGGACGGTATTTTTGGATATGGCGAAGCCTCGCCGGCCGCTGCTTTTATGGGGGAAACTGCGTATACCATGGAAACGATTATCAATCGCTACTTCACCCCCAATCTTGTTGGTGAAAACGTGCTTGATATCTCGAAAATTAACGATGTTATGGATCAGGTATTCGCAGGTAATACCGCAGCTAAAGCTGCAGTTGATATCGGTGTCCATGACGCGGCGGCCAAAACTCTTAAAATTCCTGTTTATCAGCTTCTCGGCGGTCGAGTCCGAGATGACATTAAGCTTGTATGGTCTATGGGGTTTAAGGACTTTGATGCCTCTGTTGCGGAAGCGATAGAATATATTAAAGCGGGCTTTACTGTTATGAAGGTGAAAGTCGGTAAGGGAGTCGAGGAAGACGCGCGTTTGGTAGGCAAGCTCCGTGAAATCTTTGGCCCGGAAGTTCCTTTGCGCATGGATGCAAATCAAGGGTTTACACAGGGCGAAGCTATAGAGCTTTTGCATCGCGTAGTGCAGTACAATCCTGAGTGTTTTGAACAGCCTGTAAAAAAATGGGATCTCTCTGGAATGAGATACGTAAGAGAGCACTCTTGTGGTATTCAGATCATGGCAGATGAAGCCGTATCGTCTTTACATGAAGCATATAACGTTATCGCCGGTCAATGCGCCGACCTTTACAATATTAAAGTTGGGAAGGTCGGCGGTTTGTATCGGGCTTGTCAGATAGCTGGTATGGTTGAAGCAGCCGGTTTTGCGGCATCCGCGGGGAGCAACTTGGAATTAGGCATAGGAGAGGCCGCCAGTTTTCACTTCATCACAAGTCAAAAAGCGGTATCAATACCCAGCGATGTGCTCTGTGGCACGGGGCTTCACACAGAGAACATTATAAAAAATCCTATAACCATGTCTGATGAAGGCACTTACAGGTGTTCGGATGTTCCAGGTTTGGGCGTTGAAGTAGATGAAGAGCTTTTTAAGTGATAGAGATTTTTTTGAGATATCTTTTTTGTTTTGATGAAAGGAGCAGGAGATGTTTAACTTCGAAGAAGCGACATTAAATCAGATACAAGCGGCTTTTGATTCCGGAGAGCTTACATCCTTTGATCTCACTGCTTGGTACCTTGAGCGCATAGCAGATATAGATAAATCCGGACCTTGCCTCAATTCTGTGCTGGAAATTAATCCCGAAGCATTATTTATTGCTGAAGCTATGGACAGAGAAAGGAAGCTTAAGGGGAAACGCGGTATTCTGCACGGAGTCCCTGTGATGGTTAAGGACAGCATCAATACGCACGATAAAATGCACACGAGTGCGGGATCTCTCGCGCTAGCGGATAACTTTGCACCTTATGATGCTACCGTGGTCAAGAAGCTTCGCCAAGCCGGAGCGGTTATCTTGGGCAAGACTAATATGACCGAATTTGCTAACTATATGACCAAAGCCATGAAAAATGGATATAGCTCTCGAGGCGGCCAAGTCCTTTGTCCTTATAATCCGGACGGCAACGCGTGGGGATCAAGCACGGGATCTGCTGTTGCCGTCTCTGCTAATCTGTGCGCAGTGGCCCTTGGGACGGAAACTAACGGCTCTGTTATCTGGCCGTCCCATAATAATGGTGTTGTGGGCATTAAACCTACATTGGGTAGTGTAAGTCGCTATGGCGTGATCCCAATTTCCACTGCCCAAGATACAGTCGGCGTCATTGCTAGGACTGTCGAAGACGCGGCTGCGCTGCTTGGTGTAATCGCAGGCTATGACGAAAATGATGCCATCACCTGGAGTCGCGATGATCAAATTTTTGAAAACTACACTCAATTTCTTGATAAGAATGGCTTGGCTGGTTTGAGAATCGGTGTCAATAAGGGCACTTATGATGAACTTACCGAGGAACAAAAGCTTCTGGCTGACAAAGCTTATGATGTCATTGCCAATTGCGGAGCCGAATTAGTCCCGGGGTTCGATTTGCCCAGGCTAAGGTGCGACCGCGAGATTCTTTTCTATGAGTTTAAGCAAAGCCTCAATGCATACATCTCAACCTGCAGCCCTGCTTTGAAAGTTAAAAGCCTAAAGGATATCATTGACAGCAACAATAACCGACCGGATATAGCTTTAAAATACGGGCAGTCTATTTTGCTTGATGTGGAGCACAAAACTAGCGGTACGTTGACTGAAGCTGAATATCTTCGTAATCGTGTGAGCTACTTAAAAAAATCGAGAGACAATGGTGTGGACAAACTGATGAACGAAGATAATGTAGATATATATGTTACTCCGGGAATCTCTGACGCGTCTCCAATCTCAGGCTACCCTTCTATTGTAGTTCCAATTGGTTTCACATCTGATAATATGCCTTTCGGTCTTACTTTCGTAGGAAGAGCCTTCTTTGAGCCTTTGTTAATAAAGGCTGCGTATGCTTTTGAACAAGCTATGCAGGGACGCCGCGCCCCGGTTTTTAAAAAGGCCGGTGATGAATCCACAATGACAAATTGTCAACAGCCACCTTTGTGGGCGGCCACGGCTGTCAACAAAATTAACTATAACAAACAAGTTGAGATGCATTAAAAAGTTTTTTTGCTGAGAAACCGCATTTTCCGCAGGAACGTTTGTAGCTGGATATAGTGAAAAAATCCATTTGACTAATGCGCAGCTTGTTTCTCAAGCAGGTATGGCTTGATAATGTCTATAAAAGGCTGTACTGATCGCGGAAGATACCCGCCTTTACGATATGCAGCTATTACCGGGTTAGAAAAGTTTTCTTCTACGATATAGTAGTCCGGCTGAATTGAAGACTCGTAATATTCTTTTACCAGAGAGCTGACAAAAGATAGACCTAACCCGTGAATACATAATTTCACTGCCGTGCTCGCCATTTGAGTGGTGTATTCTATGTTAGGATGCATCTTATATGCAGCGAATATTTTCTCAGCAAGATTTCTGAAAGCGGTCCCCTTTGGCAAAAGAATGAAATTCTGACGTTCAGCCGGTAAATATTGTAAAGCGTGAATAAATGTCTTGGGCCCCTCGGGGATGTATCCCGGAGGGGTCACTAAATAAAAGCGTTCATTTAGAAGTATTTGGTAGTCTATCAGCTGGTCGCTGGGGAGCCCGTCAACAATCATCACATCTATGCTTTTGTTGAGGAGATAATCCGTTAAATCCGTAGTTCTTGCTTCAGTTACTTCTACGTGAATTTTGGGATATTGTTTAATAAAAAGAGGCAAAATTTCATGCAAGCAATAGAAAGAACGCGTCATATTAATCCCTACTTTGAGGATGCCCCGTTCTAAGTTGGTAATTTCATCTATTTTTCGGTCCAAATCAGTGGCAAGATCTATAATTGCCTTGGCTGTCTTAATATATTCAACTCCTAATTCGGTTAATGTTAGAGGCGTAGAGCTTCTATCAAAAATCTGATAACCTTGGTTTTTTTCGATGGTCATCAGAAATTTGCTCAAGGAAGATTGTTCTAGATGCAATTTTTCGGCAGCACGAGAGATACTTCCCTCTTCAAAAATCGTCACAATATTACGAAATTCTCTAGTGTTCATCGTTTACTGTCACCCTTCAATGAAATTCACTGAACCTTTCTATGATCGGGCAAGGTGCGTATAACATCATCCGCGCGGTTTGCGGAATATACCTTACAATATCATACTACCCCTTGTATCTGCCGTCGTCTAGTTTTGCATCTGTCGTATTTGTATTTGGGCCGAAACGATTCGCGTTGCCGCTCCTGTAAAACCGGGCATTAGTAAAATTCTGCGCGATATGGCCATCTGCTGGTCCTGTCTTGGCCGCCCGCAGTTTTATGTTTGTCCCGAACGGACCTTTTTAAGTGGACTACCAAAGGCCGCTTTCAGGCTTAAACTATTTTTATGTGCGGTGTCTCTTGCGGCAGCAGAAGAAAAAATTTACCAAACGATAATTTGTGAACAATATAATTTGTAGATATAAAAAGGCGAAATGATTGACAGAACACCTGTAAATGGAGCATAATGTTGCGGTGTTTCTAAAAACTCATAACCGCCGGAGATTGATAGCGACACGCGTATCGGACGCTCTGCCGACGTTCTGCAGCGATGCCGGATGTATGTTGGTTTTAAGTTGGAGCGTCTGTCTATTCCCCACTTGCACGTTTTTGTTTACTGTTTTGTGAGTGGCTGAGAAAGGGGGGAATTTAGATGACCACCGTAACGAGACGCGATAACGAATCGATCGAAGATGCGCTTAAGCGTTTTAAGCGCGAGCTTCGTAAGGTGGGCGTGCTCCGCGAAGCAAAAAAGCATGAGCATTACGAAAAACCCAGCGAAATCAAGAAACGAAAGAAAGCTGAGATGACCCGAAACAAAGGCAGAAAGGCTGATTACTAGTTATGTCCGACCTTATGCTTAAAATCCAGGATGATCTGACGTCCGCAATGAAGAACAAGGACGAGCTGGTCCTGTCTGTGCTGCGAATGTTAAAGTCGGCGGTGCAGCTTGCCCAGGTTGAAAAGGGCAAGGAGAACCCGTTGACCGACGACGAAGTGCTGGTTTTGGTCCGAAGGCTAATAAAGCAGCGCAACGAAGCGGCGTCTATGTACAGGGCGGGCGGCGCCGAGGATAGGGCGGTCCGTGAGCTTGAGGAGGCAAAGGTCCTGGAGAGGTACCAGCCGGCCCAGCTCTCCGATGAAGAGATAGAGAAAATCATATCGGACGCGGCAGTTCAAGTCGGAGCGGCCGGCCCGAAAGATATGGGCAAGGTGATGGGCAAGGTAATGGCTGCGGTGAGGGGCCGCGCTGACGGCGACAGGGTCAGGAGCCTTGTGCAGAGTTATTTGGCTTCCAAGCTGTAGACACGGTTAAAATGCCTTTAAGAGACGGCCGGACGAGAGTCCGGCTTTTTTTTATTGCGCCGCGGGCCGAAGTCCCCTGTTCCTTGAGGCCGGTTTCGGTTTGGTATTATAATCTTTGCACAGGCGCGGCCAAAGCGCAGCGCCATGACGTATGAGATTTATGGTTTGGGGTTTTGTGGTCCTTGTATGAATTGCCCTTGAAGGAGGCCGTTGACTATGAAAACTTATAAAATTCCGCTTGTGCCTGGCCCGGTATCGGTGCCACAAAAATATCGCGAGGCATACCTGACCGATTATGGGAGCTCTGATCTGGAGGAAGATTTTTATGACCTGCTTAAGGAAAACCAGGCGCTGCTGCAAAAGGTGCTGAAAACAGAGAACAGCGTGACCATACAGTCAGGGGAGGGCATGCTCGTTCTCTGGGGGGCGCTTAAGAGCACCATCAAGCACGGCGACAGGGTGCTGGCTATCTCAAACGGAGTTTTCGGGCACGGGCTTGGTGAGATGGCGGAGGCCTCCGGCGCCGAGGTCGAGTATATCGAGGCTCGGGACGGTGAGTTTATAGATATCGATGTTTTGCGTTCGCGCATAAGAGCCTTTGATCCTTATATCGTGACAGCGGTGCACTGCGAGACGCCGAGCGGTCTGCTGAACCCCATAGAAGAGGTTGCCCCCGTTGTCAGGGAGAGCGGCGCGCTTTTCTGCGTGGATTTCGTCGCAAGCGCCGGCGGCGCGGATGTGCGCGTTGATGAGTGGGGCATAGACCTTGGGCTTTTGGGCAGCCAGAAATGTCTTTCGCTCTTGCCGGATCTTTCCGTTTTGACCGTGAGCGACAGGGCATGGAAAGCCGCCGAGCGCGTCGGCTACGCGGGTTACGACGCCGTGCTGCCATGGCGATACGCCGTGGAAAGGAAGGAGATGCCCTGCACTCATAACTGGCATGCAAACGCGGCCATGAACCTATCGCTGAAAGCGCTTCTTGAGGAGGGGCTCGAAAATTCGTTCAAACGTCATGCGGATGTAGCCGAATACTGCCGCAGCCGCGCAAAAGCAATGGGGCTTGCCCTGTACGCGGCAAGCGAAAAGCTGGCGTCCCCCACGGTGACCGCTATCAGGATGCCCTCTGGGTGGACATGGGGCGAGCTAAGAGGGGCGCTCGCCGAGTATGGCATGGCGGCGGGAGGAAGCTATGGCAGGCTTGCCGGCAAGGTATTCAGGATAGGGCATATGGGTTCCCAGGCCGATATGGGTTTGGTAAGGGAAGGCATGGACACTCTGGAGAAGGTGCTGTCATCGCGCTGATGCGAGGTTTTTCATCATGGTTATGCGGCGGGGCCGGCTGCGGCCGGTTCCCTGAGCAGGCTTGCAAGGTCCGTTTTTCATAGTTTTTTATTTAAAAATATGCTTCACGCATCCACATATATAGTGTTATACTTGCCCAGAGGCAATAGATATAGTGGCTGGGGGAATTAGATGCGCTGTCCGGTATGTGGGGCTCCAGAGACGAGGGTCATAGAGACGAGAAGCACCGACGATGGGCGGGTCAACCGCCGCAGGCGCGAGTGTCCGGAGTGTCAGAGCCGTTTTACGACGTATGAGAGGCTTGAGGAGAAGACATACCTTTGGGTCGTCAAGAAGGACGGGCGACGGGAGGCCTTTGACAGGGAAAAGCTCATGAAGGGGCTTCAGCGCGCGTGCGAGAAGTTGCCTGTGCCGCTTGAGCGGCTGGAAGAGGCCGCTTCTCGCATAGAGGAGAGGCTCCGCGCGTCCGGACAGGGCGAGGTCCCAGCCTCGGTCATAGGAGAGAGCGCGGCTGAGGAGCTGCGAAAGATAAACAAGGTGGCGTATGTGCGCTTCGCTTCGGTATACAGGGAGTTCACCGATATATCCAGTTTTACTAAGGAAGTGGCGAAGCTGTTGGAGGACAAGGAGGCACAACGTAATGGGAAATGACGAGGCACGCGGTGTTGATTCGTATTTTGGAAGGCAGGGACACCTGTTCGAGAATGAGGCGGAATCGACCGACCTCGCTTTGATGGTCGATGCCCTTGCACAGGAGGAAAGCTCCCCATGGGATGTCAGCAGAATACGCGACGCGCTGATAATAGAGGCGGGGGTAGACCCTATCACGGCCGAGGCGATAGCGCTCGAGGTCGAGGAGGACCTGGTCAAGTACAACCGCAGCAGGGTGACGACCTCGATAATCCGCGAAATGGTCAACGTCAAGCTTTTCCAGCGCGGGCTCGAGGCCAAGCTGGCGGACCACAGCCGGATAGGGCTTCCGGTCCATGACCTTGAGAAGATGATGCTGACGAGGAATAAGGAGAACAGCAATACTAGCCACAATCCTGAATCCATCAACCTCTCCATAGCGGAGATGGTCCTCAAGGAGTACGCGCTTACTAAGGTCTTCACCAAGGACGTGGCCGAGGCGCATCTCAGCGGTGATATTCATCTTCATGACCTGGGCATGGTCAACAGACCCTACTGCTCGGGCCAGAGCGTGGCTTACGTGGCGCGCTACGGCCTCAACATTCCGTCCATAACCAGCGTTTCCAACCCCGCTAAGCACGCCGACGTGCTTTTGGCGCATATACTCAAGATGACGTCAGTGCTTCAGAACCACTTTGCCGGAGCCATAGGATGGGATGCTGTTAACATGTTCTTTGCCCCTTACCTTACGGGCTGGACTTACGAGCAGCATAAGCAGCTAGCGCAGCAGCTCATATTTGAGTTCAACCAGCTTGCCGGAGGCAGAGGAGGACAGGTCGCGTTCACGGATATCAACCTGTACTACGAGATCCCTAACCACTTCAGGGACGTGCCTGCGATAGGGCCCGGAGGAAAATTTACAGGGAAGACTTACGCGGAGTACGATAAGGAGTCCAAGATGTTCGCGCGCGCGCTTTTCGACGTCTATATGGAGGGAGACAGCAGAGGGCAGCCTTTCTTCTTCCCGAAACCGCTCCTTCACATAACGGACTATTTCTTCAAGGAGGAAGGATGGGAAGCCTTCCTGGACCTGGCTTGCGAGATAGCCTCCGAGAAGGGCAATACATACTTCGTCTTTGACCGCGGCGGTGTCGCAAAGCTTTCTGAATGCTGCAGGCTTTCTTTTGAACTTACGCCGGAGGACCTTGACGAGGCGAAGCACCCGTGGAAGATGCGTTACTGCGCTCTGCAGAATATAACGCTCAACCTCCCGCGCGCCGCGTATAAAAGCGGCGGGGACGAGGAGATGCTGTTCGATATCATCGAGCAGGAGATGGAGCTTGCTGCAAAGGCCCATATGCAGAAGCGCGCGTTTATAAAGAATATCCTCGATCTCGGCGTTAACGGCCCGCTCGCCGCCCTTGCCGTATCGCACGACGACGAGAGTTATCTGAGGATGCGTAAGGCGAGCCACCTCATAGGGATACTGGGGCTTAATGAGATGGTCCAGGCGATGACCGGATGCCAGCTTCACGAGAGCGAACACGCAAAACAGCTCGGCAAGGCGGTCATACAGTACATGGATCTTAAGTGCCAGCAGCTTTCCGAGCGGTTCGGCCTCAAGATAGTCCTTGAACAGACGCCGGCGGAGAGCACCGCGCTGCGCTTTGCCAAGCTGGATATGAAGGCGTATCCGGATATCGCGTGCAAATACATAAAGGGCAGTCCGGAAAAAGGCGAGATATACTACACAAACAGCACCCACCTTAACTATCGGCTCGTGCAGGATCCCATCGACAAGGTCATGATGGAGGGTGAGCTGCACCCTATGATAAAGGCCGGGGCTATCACTCATATCTGGATGGGCGAGCATAAGCCCGACCCGAAGGCGCTGGCGTCGTTCGTGATAAAGGCGTTCCGGCACACAGAGAACGCGCAGATAGCGTTCAGTCCGGAGTTTACTATCTGTAACGAGTGCGGGCATATGGAACGCGGGCTTTTGGATTCGTGTTCGAGATGCGGCTCAGAGGACGTTGACGGCATCACCAGGGTCACGGGGTATTTCACGAGGACTTCGTCCTGGAACGCCGGAAAACGCGGTGAGCTGAGAGACAGGGCAAGGGTGCCTGTAAAGGTCCCGTTCTGATTTACGTCATGGGCATGGACATAGATGATTTTTGTGCGGGAGGTTATCTTCCCGCTTCTTTTTTGGACTGGGAGGGGCACGTCGCCGCGGTGATATTCGTGTCGGGGTGCAACTTCAGCTGCCCATGGTGTCATAACAGGGACCTTGTGCTCGGGACTGCGCCGGATTTGCCGATGGGAGATATACTGGCCGATATAAGGCGGCGCGGAAAGTTCCTCGACGGCGTAGTGGTGAGCGGAGGAGAGCCGTGCATGTGGCCCGGCATCAAGCCTCTTTTGATGGCGCTCAAAGAGACAGGGCTTCCCGTTAAGCTAGATACGAACGGTTCTCTGCCCGATGTGCTTTTTGAGCTTTTGGCCGGGAAGCTGGTTGATTTTGTCGCGATGGATGTAAAGGCGCCGTTTGACGCGGCTGCTCTTAAGAAGGTCACGGGCGTCGATGTTTCGCCCGATGATATAAGGAAGAGCGTCTCTTTGATACGCTCTCATGCGCCGGATTATGAGTTCAGAACCACATACGTGAGCGGGCTGCTGACGAAGGATGACCTGCTGTCTGTACGGGAAAGCCTTGACGACGACAGTCACTGGGTCGTTCAATGTTTTCGTCCTGTAAATTGTCTTGACGATTCATATCTGAACCACCCTGCCGACAGCGCTGACTCAGTCAAGGAGATGCTCCCGGGGATTTCTGTAAGAGGCTGAAAACCATCGGCCGGTTTCCGTGGTTTGCGGCTTGCGGGTTATCGTCGTCATCAATGTTTTTTTTCATTGCGGCCGCCACATGTTCTTTTTCAATTTTATGGTGAAATCGGATTTTCTATGCGTTATAATCATAATCGCATCCATGCAGTTTCATGACCATCCAAAAATTCAGTCGAAAAGAGGGTGTTTTGCGGTGAAGCTGGTGAAAAATATTGCAGTGGCTTTTTGTGTCGTTCTTGTGACTGCCGCTATGGCTATGGCGGCCGATACGGTCAGGATAGGTGTCTACCTTCCGGTGACGGGCGGAAACGCTATCGGCGGCCAGCTTGAGCTGGATGGGGTTAAGCTGGCGCATAAAGAGGCCCCCACTGTGCTCGGCAAGAAGGTTGAGATAATTTTCGTCGACAACAAGAGCGACAAGGTCGAGGCGGCCAATGCTGTCAAGAGGCTGATCGAAAAGGAAAAAGTCAACGCGATCATAGGGACCTACGGATCGTCGCTTGCGATGGCCGGAGGAGATGTGGCGGAGAAGGCCCACATCCCGATGGTAGGGACTTCATGCACTAACCCGCTAGTTACGCAGGGGAAGAAATATGTGTTCAGGGTCTGCTTCATCGATCCCTTCCAGGGCTCCGGTGCCGCCGAGTTCGCAAGGCAGAACCTGAAGGCTAAAACAGCGGCGTGCCTGATAGAGGTTACCGAGGACTACAGCGTTGGCCTTGCGTCCTTCTTTGAGCGCAGCTTTACGAAACGCGGAGGCAAGATAGTAGCGAAGCTCAACTATCAGAAGGGCGACCAGGATTTCACAGCTCAGCTTACAGAGATCATCAGTAAAAACCCCGATGTCCTCTATATACCGGCCAACTTCGCCGAGGGCGCTATAATTATGCGTCAGGCCAGGGAGCTTGGCGCGAAGTTCAAGATCCTTGGCGGGGACGCGATGGATAATCCCGAGATCGTCAAGATCGGCGGTGATTCCGTGGAGGGATTCAGCTATACGACGTTCGCATACGCCCCCGAGATGCCGAAGATGAGCCCGATAGCGAAGAAGTTCACAGAGAACTGGAGAAAGACTTTCCCGGGCAAGGACCCCAATGCGCTCACAGCGTGCGGCTACGACAGCTATATGCTGATACTGGACGCGATTAAGCGCGCCAAAAGCGACGATCCTGAGAAGATAACCGCCGCGCTTGCGGCGACCAAAAATTTTGCCGGAGTCACGGGCAACACCACCATCAACGCGTCTCATGACGCCGAAAAATCCGTGGGCATAATGCAGATAAAGAACGGCAAACGCGTGTTCCTCACGGTAGTCGAGCCTAAATAATCATAGGGTTTAAAATCCGAATCGAAGGGGAGGGCTGGGTCCCTCCCCATTCTTTAAGGAACGAGGGGAATTTTATGACTCTGGATATGTTCATCCAGCACGCTTTCAACGCGCTGACGCTCGGCAGCCTTTACGGGCTCATCGCGATAGGCTACACGATGGTTTATGGCATATTGCGGCTCATTAATTTCGCGCACGGCGATATTTTCATGATAAGCGCCTATTTCGTGTTCTTTGGCATAGCTCTTCTGCACCTGCCCTGGGTGGCCGCGGTCGTGCTGTCGATAGCGCTTACGGCGCTGTTCGGCGTCATGGTTGACCGCATCGCGTACAAACCGCTTCGCGACGCTCCAAGGATCTCCGCCCTTATAAGCGCGATCGGCGTCTCCTTCTTTATAGAGAATATCTGCCTTGTGCTCTTTTCCGGGGTGCCTAAGCCTATGCCAAGGCTGGACATGCTTGTCACGGTGATGAAGTTTGGCAATGTCCGCATACTTCCTCTTGCTATTTTTGTGCCCGCTATCTCATTTGCCCTCGTAGCGGCGCTGTTGTGGGTGCTTTACAGGACGCCGCCGGGCCTTGCGATGAGGGCCATATCGCGCGATATAGAGACTACCCGCCTTATGGGGGTTAAGGTCGACAGGATAATAGCGCTGACGTTCGCAATAGGTTCCGGACTTGCAGCCGCCGCCGGCATAATGTGGGCCCTCCGCTATCCGCAGATACATCCTTTCATGGGCGTGTTCCCCGGTTTCAAGGCGTTTATAGCCGCCGTATTCGGCGGCATAGGTTCGGTTCAGGGCGCTATGATAGGCGGACTCATCCTTGGGTTCATCGAGATAATGATAATAGCGTTTTTCCCCGCTCTCTCGGGCTACAGGGACGCGTTTGCGTTCGTGCTTCTCATACTGATTTTGTTTATAAAGCCTACCGGTCTTATGGGTGAAAAGCTGGAGGATAAAATATGATGGACAGATCGATAAAAAATGTGCTGAACCTCATCGCTCTCTCTGTTCTGGCTGTTTTCCTTTGGTGGGCGCAGAATAACTTGGACGGCTATAAGATACAGGTCCTGAACCTTATCGCGGTCAACGCCATACTTGCTCTCAGCCTCAACCTAATCTACGGCTTCACGGGCATGTTCTCCCTGGGACACGCCGGCTTTATGGCCATCGGGGCATACGTGTCCGCGATACTCATCCTGCCTCCGGCTCAGAAGGAGATCATGTATATACTTGAGCCGATAATATGGCCATTCTCGGTAATGCACACCCCGTTCTTCGTATCGGTTCTTGCCGGGGGGTTCGCGGCCGCGCTTTTAGGGCTTTTAATCGCTCTTCCCGTGCTGCGTCTCGGCGGAGACTATCTGGGCATAGCCACCCTCGGTTTTGCAGAGATAATCAGGGTCGTTTTCACTAACCTCACCCCCATCACAAACGGCGCGCTGGGGCTTAAAGGCATACCCGGCTATGCCAACCTTGGCTGGAACTATTTTTGGTGCGTGATCACCTTTTATATAATAGTCAAACTGCTGTCAAGCAACTTCGGCAACTGCCTGCGCGCTATAAGGGACGACGAGATCGCGGCTAAGGCTATGGGCATAAACGCGTTCAAGTGCAAAGCGATATCGTTCTCGATAGGCGCTTTCTTTGCCGGCATAGGCGGGGCGCTCATGGGAAGCCTGATAACCACTATAGACCCCAAGATGTTTAACTTCCAGCTCACTTTCAATATACTCATGATAGTCGTTATGGGCGGGTTAGGTTCGATAACGGGCTCCGTCGTAGGAGCTGTCGTCATAACAGTGCTGCTTGAATGGCTGCGTTTTGTCGAGGATACGATGACGATAGGGTCTTTCGTAATCGTAGGCATTCCCGGAATGAGGATGGTAATTTTTTCCGTCGTGCTCCTTTTCATAATCCTGTACCGCCGAGAGGGTATTATCGGCGGATACGAATTCAGCTGGGACAGCCTGACCAGGCGTTTTGGCCGAAAGGGGGACGCGTAGATGCCCGAAACGGTGCTTACCACAAATAATGTTTGCATAAAGTTCGGAGGGCTGACCGCGGTTTCGGGCTTCAGCATAGCCATAGAGCGCGGGTCTATCTCGAGCCTGATAGGTCCTAACGGAGCCGGGAAAACGACGTGCTTCAACATAATCACAGGGTTTTACAGGCCGACTCAGGGCAGCGTCGTCTTTATGGGACGTGACATAACCGGGATGAGGCCGCACGATATCTGCAAAGCCGGGATCGCGCGCACGTTCCAAAATATCCGGCTTTTTACCGGCGGGACGGTGCTGCAGAACGTGATGACCGCTTGCTGGGTGCGCCAAAAGTCGCCGTGGTGGACGGCCCCTCTTATGCTTCCCGGCTTCAGGCGCGAGGAGCGCGAGATAAGGGAGAAATCCATGCGCCTTCTCGAATCGGTCGGCCTTGCGCATCTTGCGCGGGAGATAGCCACGGGGCTCCCGTACGGCGCTCAGCGAAGGCTCGAGATAGCGAGGGCTTTGGCTACCGAGCCGAAGTTGCTGCTGCTGGACGAACCGGCCGCAGGCATGAACCCGCAGGAAAGCCGCGAGCTCATGGACTTTATAAGAGAGATAAGGGACAAATTTGAGATAACTATTTTCCTCATAGAACATGACATGAAAGTTGTAATGGGCGTATCGGAGTGGATCAGGGTGCTCGACTACGGCCTGCTGATAGCGGAGGGGACTCCTGCCGAAATTCGCTCTAACCCAAGGGTCATCGAGGCCTACCTCGGAAAGGAGGCCGTCGCTAATGCTGAAGATTGACAGCCTTGCCGTGCGTTACGGCGGGATACAGGCGTTACGCGGCATATCAATGGATGTCCCGATGGGCAGGATAGTGACGCTCATCGGGGCTAACGGCGCAGGCAAGAGCAGCACGCTGCGCTCCGTGGCGGGTCTGGTCAAGACCAAGACCGGGACCATAACGTGGAAGGGCAGGGACATAACGCGTCTTTTGCCCGAGGATGTGCTTGCCGCCGGGATAGCGCTGTGTCCTGAGGGACGCCGTATATTCCCGCAGCTTACCGTGCTTGAGAACCTCAGGCTTGGAGGGTATACAAGGCGCGACAGGTCAGCCCTCGAGGCCTCGATAGAAAAATCTTTTGCGCTGTTCCCGAGGCTTAAGGAGCGTTCCTGGCAGCTAGGCGGGACTTTATCCGGCGGTGAGCAGCAGATGCTGGCCTTAGCTCGCGCCCTTATGAGCGATCCAGAGCTCATAATGATGGATGAACCTTCTCTCGGGCTTGCGCCGCTGCTCGTCGAAGAGGTCTTCGATATAATCCGCGAGATAAACAAAGAGGGCAAGACAGTTCTGCTGGTGGAGCAGAACGCTTTCAGCGCGCTTAAGGTGGCTGATTACGCGTATGTGCTTGAGGTCGGAGCGATATCTCTTGAGGGCAGCGGCCGTGACCTGCTGAAGGACCCAAGGGTGATAGCGGCTTACCTTGGCGGATAGAGCCTGCGTTCGGGAGTTTGAACGTACGGATGCGCGTCGCGTTTGCCGGGGCCGGCCTCTTGAGCCCCGGCCCGTGCTGTCGGCATCCCTCTGTCAAAAGACCTGATATTAGTATAGAATTATCCGGGTATCCTGAGGGAGCCATTTATCTATTGTCAGACGGAGGAGAGTTGTAATGTCTGCGCTTAACGTACCGAATATGCTCAGTATCTCAAGGGTCTTTCTCGTGCCGGTCGTCATGGTTTTTCTGACTCTGCGGACGCAGTTCGGCTTTATCGAAGGCGTCAGCATCGGAGATCTTTTGGCTGGGCTCGTCTTTATAATCGCGTCGCTGACCGACGCGGCCGACGGCTATATAGCGCGTAAAAAAGGAATAGTGACCAACCTGGGGAAGTTCATCGATCCGCTGGCGGATAAAATAATGGTGGTCGCTGTCCTGGTGGCGCTTGTAGACCTGCACAGAGTCCCGGCGTGGATGGTCGTGGTTATCATATCTCGTGAGTTTTTGGTGACAGGCCTTCGCATGGTCGCAGCGTCCGAGGGCATTGTCATAGCGGCGTCGCGAGGGGGCAAACTCAAGACGGTGAGCCAGATAATAGGCATAATCCTGCTGATATTCAACCTGCCCGGGGGTATGGCGGTAATGTGGGCGGCCATGTTTCTCACGATATGGTCAGGCGGGGACTATCTCATAAAATGCATCGACCTGCTTCACTGAAAAGAGCGAACAAGAGTACATAGGGTCAGCGTAACAGTCATATCTGATATGGGGGGCATACAATTGAAAGAAAAAATTTTTGAGGCAGTGGAGTCCTTGGTTCCTGAGATGGTGTCGCTGCTTTCGGAGCTTGTCGCCATACCCGCCGTCTCGCCGCTTGACGGGGGCGACGGCGAGTACAACAAGGCGCAGTTCCTGCTGCAGAAGCTTAAAGAGCTCGGTCTTAACTGCATAGAGGTATACAATTCGGAGGACCCGGCCGCTAAGTTTGGCGTACGCCCCAACATTGTGGTAAGGATCCCCGGCAGGACCCCAAAGAGGCTTTGGATAGTATCGCACATGGACGTCGTGCCGGAGGGAGACCGCGGGCTTTGGCAGACAGACCCGTTCAAGGCGATTGTGAAGGATGGCAGGGTTTATGGAAGAGGCGCTTGCGACAACTGCCAGGAGCTCGTCTCCTCCCTTTATGCGGCTGTCGCGCTTAAGGAGCTTGGCATAACGCCTGAGTACGAGGTGTGTCTTGCGTTCGTGGCCGATGAAGAGGTCGGGAGCGTGCATGGCATCCAGTATCTGATAAAACAGGGATTATTCGGCACAGATGACCTTGTCGTGGTTCCGGACGGAGGCAACGAGAACGGTGATTTTATAGAGGTTGCGGAGAAGAGCATATGCTGGATAGAGTTCACGATAGAGGGAAAGCAGGTTCACGCAAGCCGCCCAGAGCAGGGCAGCAACGCGTGCCGCGCTGCCAATGAATTTTCAGTGTCGCTGGATAACGCGCTGCATAACGCTTTTCCCGATGCCGATAAAATTTTCATCCCGCCTGTCTCGACGTTCGAACCCACGAGGCGCGGCGCTAACGTGGCGAATATCAACACCGTCCCCGGCAAAGAGGTATTCTGTTTCGACTGCCGCGTGCTCCCGAACATACAGCTCAAAGATGTGTTCAAGGTGATCGACGCCGAGGTAAAAGACATACGTGATAAGCGCGGTGTTAAGATTTCGTACAAATTCATGCAGAACGAGCAGGCTCCGCTTCCCACACCGACAGACGCTCCCGTCGTTCTGCTGCTCGAAGAAGCGCTCAAGCGAACTCTTGGTCTTGAACCGGTGGTCGGCGGGGTCGGAGGCGGGACGTGCGCGGCCTACTTCAGGAAGGCCGGCATACCGGCGGTGGTTTGGTGCCAAGAGGCGGATGTCGCGCATATGCCTGACGAATACGCTGATATAGCACATATGACTAACGAAGCGAAAGTGTTCGCTTTGATGATGACGGGGTCGGACGCTCACTGAGCATATAGTTTGTCAGGACGCGCGGTTCGTCACCTTTGCCGGTAAGGGCTGGGACGCGCGCTTGCGTTCGTTTGAATATGCGCTGGGTTTTCTGTCTGTATATATTGTAACGGGTTTGCTCAAAACTCCACAGAATCGCCGTGACGCATATCGGTCATATTGCTTTGACTATGTGCGCATATAGAGGATATAATCACAAAATATCGGAGCGCAAAGAGGCGCTTCCTGTTGTTTTGTGCTTTTGAAAGGTGGAGTAATTTGTGGGACTTTTCAGCGGTGTCATAAAGGCGCTGGGGCTCGACCCTAATGATAAGGCGATAGCGCGCTACGAAGAGAAAACAGCGATAATAGATTCGTTTGAGTCTGAGACAGAGAAGCTTTCGGATGAAGAGCTTGCGGGGTCGAGGACGTTTTTCAAGGAACGCCTGGATAACGGCGAATCGATCGACGATATTCTGCCTGAAGTTTTCGCGAGGGTGCGCGAGGTGTCGAAAAGGACCCTCGGCCTGCGTCACTTTAAAGAACAGCTTATAGGCGGCATGGTGCTCCACGAGGGTAAGATAGCCGAGATGAAGACAGGCGAAGGAAAGACGCTTGTGGCCACGCTTGCGGTGGTGCTTAATGCGATAGGCGGAGACGGAGTCCACGTCATCACGGTCAACGATTACCTGGCTTCGCGTGACGCCGAATGGATGGGGCCTATATATCGCGGCATGGGCCTCAGCGTCGGCGTCATAAACCCGTTCATGAGTCAGGAAGAGCGTTTTGACGCTTATCGCCGCGATATAACATACGGCACCAACAGCGAGTTCGGCTTTGACTACCTGCGAGACAACATGGCGCTGCAGAAAGAACAGCAGGTGCAGCGCGGCCATTTTTACTGCATAGTGGACGAGGTCGACTCGATCTTAATAGACGAGGCCAGGACGCCGCTTATAATTTCAGGCCCCTCCGAGGACGACATAGAGCCGTACAGGGTGGCGGATCGCGTGGCGAGAGAACTCGTCAGGGGCACCGATTTCGAGGTGGAGGAGAAGGAGCGCAACCTCGCGCTGACGGAGGCTGGCATAGCAAAGGCTGAACGTATAATGAACCTTCCGAACCTTTTCACCGATTTCGCAAATTCATCCCTATCCCACAAGATAGTGCAGGCGCTGAAGGCTCATCACCTTTTTCAGCGCGATGTGCACTACGTCGTGAAGGACGGGGAGATCATAATAGTGGACGAATTCACGGGACGCCTGATGGTAGGGCGCCGCTACTCCGACGGCCTGCATCAGGCCATCGAAGCAAAAGAGCGTGTGCGAATCGGGCGGGAAAACCAGACGCTTGCCACGATCACCATTCAGAACTATTTCCGGATGTATAAAAAACTTGCCGGTATGACGGGTACTGCCGTGACAGAGGCGGAGGAATTCAAGGAGATATACGGGCTCGGTGTGGTCGTTATACCGACGCATATGCCCATGATCAGAAAGGATAACCCCGATGCCATTTACAGGACCGCGACTGAAAAATATAACGCCGCCGCGGACGAGGTGGAGAAGTTCCATAAAATCGGACAGCCGATACTGCTCGGGACCACGTCGATAGAGCACTCCGAGCATGTGAGCCGTCTTCTGCGCGCGCGCAGGATTCCGCATAATGTTTTGAACGCAAAGGTTCATGACAAAGAAGCGATGATAATAGCCCAGGCCGGGCGTCTCGGTGCCGTTACCGTGGCCACGAACATGGCGGGGCGCGGAACCGACATCATACTCGGCGGCAACGCCGAGTTCCTTGCGCGCGAGGAGATGAAAAAACGCGGCGCAGACCCGAAGGATGATGCGGAAACTTATGCCGCTGTCCTTGAAGAGTCGAAGAAGATATGTTCGAAGGAACATGAGGAGGTCGTCAAAATAGGCGGCCTTCGCATAATAGGGACTGAGCGGCACGAATCGCGGCGCATCGACAACCAGCTGCGCGGGCGCGCCGGGCGCCAGGGCGACCCGGGCGAGAGCCGTTTTTATATATCGCTTGAGGATGACCTTATCCGTCTTTTCGGCGGAGACAGGATACAGTCAATAATGGGAAAACTGGGCATGGAAGAGGGGGAGTGCATAGAGCACCCTCTCCTTTCAAAGGCTATAGAAAACGCGCAGAAAAAGGTCGAAGAGATGCATTTCGATATACGCAAGCAGCTGCTGGCCTACGATAATGTCATGAACCAGCAGCGCGAGGCCGTTTATCGTGAAAGGAAGGAGATCCTGGAGGACGAAGATATCATAGACAGGACCCTCGGCATCATCGAAGATACTGCCAGGGCACAGCTTGATAAGATATTCGCCCGCAAAGGCGAGGACTCCGCGGAGTCCGACCTTCATGCCGTTTGCGTAAGGCTCAACGCTCTCTTCTGGCCAGGAATATCAAAGCATATAGAGGGCGTGCAGACAGAAGCAGACCTTGAAAAAGCAGCGCCCGAGCTTATTGCGGAGATAAGGGACCGTTTCAGGCAGAGGACCGAGGCGCTGGGAGAGGATATCTCAAAGCAGATATACCGTTTCATACTGCTTGAGGTCCTCGATACAAACTGGAAAGAGCATCTGCTCGCGATGGACGAGTTAAGGCGCGGCATAGGGCTTAGGGCCATAGGCCAGAAGGATCCGCTGATAGAGTACCAGTTTGAGTCCTTTAACCTGTTCCAGAACATGCTTACTCAGGTGCGGGAGGGAATAACGGAGTTTGCGTTCAGGGTCACGGTTGTGGACGGATCGCGTAAGAAGGAGAGGAGCCGCTGGGTAGAAAACCGCGACGCCATCCTTTTGCCCCCAAGCGCAGCGGATGCGGGGCCGGCTTCGTTAGAAAATCCGGGAACGGCTGCCTCGGCGCAAAAAACACAGCCCATAGTGAACGCCCAAAAGGTCGGACGCAACGACCCCTGCCCGTGCGGCAGCGGCAAGAAATACAAGCAGTGCTGCGGAAGATGAAGGACGGGAGGTGCCGGCATGAGGATCAAAGTCGGTAAGTATGTTGCCTTTGCGGTTTTAGCGTTTATATTGTGCGCCCAGTCCGCCTCTTTTGCATTTGATGTGGTGCCAGAGTTACGCAGGCTTAACAGCGAAGCGCCGTCGCTTGACGGATATAAGGGCGCGGATGCTCTCGTATGGCTTCGGGACAACACGTACAGGATACTTGCGGACGGTACGATGGAGAACATCAGGTGTACGATAGTTATGATGGGAGAGAAGATCCCAGACCAGTGGAAGGAGATCAAGATCCCCGTCCCGGCCGGCGGGACTGTCACAATAGAGGACGCGTCATGGTACAACCCTATGACAGGCTTCAAAGAAGGGACTTTGGAAGTAAGCGAGGAGAACCTTGGCGGGGCGCTGGTCAAAGCTGTACGGACGCCGGACGGAGCGGCAGGCCGGGCTGTCGTGCTGTTGGTCAAAGAAATCACGCCTAGAAAATACGGTGTCGACGAGACGATAGAGATGGCGGGCGAGCTTCCTGTGTGGGAGCAGAACCTTCGTGTCGAACTGCCGGAGGGCACCCCTCTGTACTGGATGGCAAACGGCCTGAAGGACCCTGCAGTGAGCAGGTCGGGCGGTGTGCAAAGCTATAAATGGACTATAATGAACCAGGAGCCTTGGTACGGCGAAGGGTTTGTCGTTTACAAAAGGCCCAGCCTCTCGTTCAGCACGAGGAAGGGCATAGATCAAAGCCTTGGAGCTATGTATGCCATCGCTGACGCCGTGCCGTCGATACCGATGCCCGGCTTTGCGGCAAGAGGCGATAAGGCAAAAGCCGGAATCAAACTGATGGAGTGGGTTTCAGCCCCCTCGAGGACGCTTAGGGGTTATCCCAGAGGATGGGTGAGGCCAGCTGAGAATATACCTCGAGACGGTCCGTGGACACCATGGGAACAGACGCTGATACTCAACAAGTGGCTGAAAAAGCTTGGCTGGATGTCCGAGGTATGGTGGCAGTCCAACGACGCGCTTGACGATGCGAGTCCTGCCACATCCAGTATATGGGTTTCGCCTGTCCTTGAGCTCTCTCCTGCCGGAGGGAAAACTTCGTTTTATCATGCGGGGCAGGCCTCGGAGTTTGGCGCAGTGCCGCCTTCTCTTGCCGGTTCACACCTCTACCGCCTCAAGGACGGCGCGTATGAGCATAAGGTCATAGGATGCGGCAGCGCGTCTGACCATAGGCTTGGGCTTATCTGGGCGCTTGTCCTGAACGACTCCGGAAGCGCCGCCGGGACCCTTTCAGTGACCGTAACAGGAGGATGGACGGACCTCATGTCGGGAGGGCACCTCCCTTCCATGGATGGCCTCACGGTATTTCTGCGCGACAAGATCCGCTTTGACATACCCGGAACCGAGCTTGAGCCCGTTTCAATATCGCCCCTTGCTACCGGATATAAACTTGATTTCCGCGTGAAATGTGTGCCGGGTATAGTTTACGATCGGAGCCTGCTGCTTAGGCTGCCCGGGGGCATTCCGGCCAGGGTCGGTGAGATGATAGGCAAGAACTCCGAATACACGCTGCGTTTCCCGTTCGTCATAGATCAGAAGGTCCGCATAAATATGCCCAAGGGCTATAAGATCGTTCAGGTGCCGCCCGTAAAAAAACTCGGCGAGGGCACTAAGGCGGTATTGAAGGAATCTATAATTCATTGGCCCAAGAAGGCCCAGCTAATAGCGGACAGCACCTGGACCGTCAAATCTACGGCTGTTGACGCGAATCTTGCGGCTCTGCTCAAGGAAGAGCTTAACGCCTGTCTGAGATGGCCTGTTTTGGACTTGCCGTTTAGAAAACAATAATTTTTTTATTCTAAAGGGGTGCGTGGAATTGCAGAACATAACTGAGGATCTTAGACAGACCGTTGAGCGCGCTATACGCGCGGCGGCCGAAGAGATGGGAAACGAGCTTCCGCAGGGGTTTTTGCTGCGTCTTGAGCGTCCGAGGCAGGCGGGACACGGAGATTGGGCCACTAACGCCGCTATGCAGCTTGGAAAATCCTTCGGCGTCAGCCCCAAGGATTTTGCCGCGGCTGTGATCGACAAGCTGCCCAAAGGCGGCATCGTAAGCAAAGCTGAGGTGGCCGGGCCTGGTTTCATAAACTTCTTCCTTGCTCCCGTATGGATTGCGGAAACTATCAGAAACGCGGTCGCTAATGGCGAACAATATGGGAGAGTGGCCGACGGCGGGGGCCGCAGGGTGCAGGTGGAGTTCGTGAGCGCAAATCCGACAGGCCCACTCCATATGGGGCACGGCAGAGGAGCGGCCGTAGGGGATATAACCGCCTCCATCCTGGATTTCGCGGGCTGGAACGTCGAGCGGGAATACTATATAAACGACGCCGGTCTTCAGATGGAGCTGCTGGGACGTTCGGCTCAGGCGAGATATTTTGAGGCCATAGGCCGCGCCGATGAGGCGCCGATGCCGGAGGACGGTTACCAGGGCGAATATATGGCCGATATCGCGCGCATGTTTGTGGAGAAATATGGGACAGCGCTTGCAGAAAAGCCTCTTGACGAGACATTGGAGCTGTTCATGAACGAGACGGCGAAGATAGTCATAGGCATGATCAAAAAGGATCTAGAGGACTTCGGGGTTAAATTTGACGTTTGGTTCTCCGAGAAGTCTCTCTACGACAACAACATGGTCGAACCCGCGATGGAAGCGCTTAAAAAGCGCGACTACGCGTATGAGCAGGACGGAGCGCTATGGTTCCGTTCGACGCTCTTCGGCGACGATAAGGACCGAGTCCTGATACGCAGCAACGGCATGCCGACGTACTTCACGTCGGACGTAGCCTACCTTAAAAATAAATACGACAGAAACTTTGAAAAACTGATATACGTCTGGGGAGCGGACCACCACGGTTACGTACCGCGGCTTAAATCGGTCAACAAGGCGTTCGGCTATCCTGACGACGCGCTTGAGGTGCTGCTTATACAGATGGTCAACCTGCTGCGCGACGGTAAGCCCGTGCAGATGTCCAAGCGCGCCGGAACCATAATCACGCTGCGTGAGATCATCGACGAAGTGGGAGTCGACGCGACGAGGTTCTTCTTTGTTATGAGGCGCTGTGACAGCACGCTCGACTTTGATCTCGAACTTGCCAAAAAAGCGACCTCTGAAAATCCCGTCTTTTACATCCAATACGCGCACGCGCGCATTTGCAGCATATACCGCGAGCTAGAGGAGCGCGGCGTGGCCATGCCGTCGGTTGACGAACTGGATGTCTCTCTTCTGTCAGACCCTTCGGAAGTGAACCTTGCGAAGGCCATATCGCGGCTTCCGGAGGAAGTCGCGTATGCCGCGGAGGAGCTTGCCCCGCACAGGATAGCCTATTACGCTACGGAGCTTGCAGAGGCGTTCCATGCTTTTTATAACAGCCAGCGCGTGCTTGGTCCCGACGAACGGGTCATGAAGGCTCGGATACTGCTCACAGAGGCGGCCAGAGTGACGCTGAAAAATGTTTTGGCGCTCCTTGGCGTGAGCGCTCCGGAGAAGATGTAGAGTTGAGTTTTCGCGTGTCGCGATGAGGGCCCCAAGGCTGCGGTGGGTTTTATTCGCCGCGATGGTCACATTTCTTATAGCGGTGCTGCTGACGTCTTTTTTCAAGGAGATCAAGAGGGTCAATGATCTTTCGGATGTTCTCGACAAAAGGATGGAGGAGCTTGTGGCTGAGGAGAGAAAAGAGCAGGAGCTCAGGCATAAGATAGACTATTACAGCACCCCGGAGGGAATAGCGCGGCTCGCGAGGGAGCAGTTCAACCTGATTCAGTCCGGGGAGAAAATTTACAAGATAGAAACGTCGTCCGGTGACGCGGCGTCTCATGACATATTGCACTAGGAGACGATAGATGCTATAGTACTTAATTGCATGTCCCTGTCTCTTCGTGTAGAAGAGACCAAAGTCCAAAGGGAGGAGGTGAAGCACGTGCGATCATATGAAATGGTGGTAATTCTTCAGGCAGACCTCGAGGACCACAAAATGGTTTCTGAGGAGATAGCCGAGATCGCGCGCGGTTTGGGTGCGGAGGTAGAAAAGATAGACCTCTGGGGCAGAAAGCGTTTCGCGTATCCCATCGAGAAGCATATCGAGGGTTTTTACGCTCTTTACACTTTCAAGCTCGATCCCGCGCAGGTCAAGGAAATGGAGCGCCTTCTGAGTCTCAAACCGCAGGTCATACGGCACATGGTCGTTAACCTGGAAGAGAGGTAGGCCGTTATGTCAAGGGGTTATAACAGGGTTGTCATTATGGGCAACTTAGCGAGAGATCCCGATATAAGGTATACTCCAAGCAAACAGAAAGCTGCGCGCATAACGGTTGCGATAGGTCGTCAGTGGAAGAACAAGACGACGGGGGAGCTCCAGAACCACACCGATTTTGTCAGTGTGGTCGCGTGGGGGTTTTCGGCGGACATATGCGAGCGCTACCTTAAAAAGGGCAGGCCCGTTCTCGTTGAGGGACGCATAAGCGTCCGTGATTTCGACGACGTGAAGACGGGCCAGCATCGCTGGATAACTGAAGTTGTCGCAGAAAACATCGTGCTCTTAAGTTCGGGCCGCAGGGAGGACGACGGGGTTTCCGACTACTCTCCTTCGCATGCCTCAGCCCAGCATGGTCATGGACGGCAGCAGATGCCGGACGCGACGCAGGGCGACATGGGAAGCCTTCGTGAAGAAGAAGGATTCGAAGATGAGTTCCCCCTTGATTTCTCCGAGATGGGCGGTACCGAGGGGCCTGGAGACGTGGAGATACCGTTCTAGTTCAGGAAGAGGTGTGATCTTTAATGGAGAATGCATTCAACCGCAAGCGCCGCAAACGTCGGCCGAAGGTTTGTCATTTTTGTGTCGAAAAAATTGAGCATGTCGATTACAAGGAGATAGATAAGCTCAAAAAGTACATAACCGACAGGGGCAAGATAGTCCCGCGCCGCGTTACAGGCACGTGTGCCAAACACCAGCGCCAGCTTACGCGGGCGATCAAGCGCGCAAGGATAATAGCGCTGCTGCCGTTCACGTCAGACTGATTTTTTTATACGCGAAACTGTTATATAATTAAAGAGAGCCCATAGGCTCTCTCTTTTTTTACTTCTTGATAATCGGGGGTTGGCGTGTGAGCGGCAGAGGGATTTTTGAATCGGTGTTTTGGGTGCTTCTCAGCGTGCTGATGTTCGTGGGGGGGACGGGGTTTGCCATCGCGGCCCCGTTTGTGATGCTTGCGGCTCCCGCTCCTTTTATGCTGCTGACAAGAAGGCTTGGTTTTAAGATCGCGGCTTTTGGGGCTCTTGCGGGCTCGGCCGCCGTCTATTCTATATTGGGGCCGGCGGCTTCTTTGGTCTATCTACTCATGTTCGCTCTCACAGGAGCCGCGTTCTCTGTCATCTCGTTCAGGGCAAAGAGCGGAGTGGACTTCATCCTGTCTGCGCTGACCGCTTCCATAGCTGTCAAGATAGTCCTTATGGTAGCGTTCACGCGCGCCGCCGGTGTAAACCCCTTTTCAGTGCCGCCTGACGTCGCGTCCCAGATGCTGAAGAATTTGGCATCATCACTGTCCGCGGGAGGAGTCGCGCTTTCGGACTCCGCGATAAATGATTATGCCGCGGCAATAACAGAGACGGTCTCGACGCTCATGCCGTCGATGCTGATTCTATTCTCCGCCGGCGACACGTTCGTGACTTATGCCGTTGTGTCGTATGCTCTGAACAGGCTTGGGTCCGAAGGACTTGTGAAGCTGCCGCCGTTCGGCGCGTGGCGTTTCCCAAAGGACATATTCTGGGCGCTTTTGGCCGCGCTGATTGTCGATTTTGCGGGTAAATCATTTCCTGAACAGAGGGTTTTGTCGATGCTGTCGGCGAACCTTATGGAAGTGCTCCGCGGAATATTTCTGATAGAAGGCATATCGCTTTGCTGGTATTATATGACGCGCCGAGGCATAAACCGCGGCCTTAAAATGGCGGCAGCCCTTTTTTGTATGTTTTTTCCGCCCGTTTCCTATATTCTGTCGATGGTTGGAATTTTTGATATATGGTACGACTTACGGAACCGTGTGAGGAGGAAATAGATTATGAAGGTTATTCTCAAACAGGACGTTAATAAGATAGGCCGCAAGGGAGAGCTCTTGGACGTTTCAGACGGTTATGCGCGCAACTTCCTGATAGCGCGAGGGCTTGCCGAGGAGGCGACTCCGGGCAGGCTCCGCGAGATGGAGGAGCACGTCAAGACGCAGAAGGTAAAGGAGGACAAGAAACAGGGCCTTGCCGAGGAGGCGAAAAGAAAACTCAGCGGAAAAGTAGTCGTCGTCAAGGCGAATGCCGGAGATGGCGGTAAGCTGTTTGGGAGCGTTACTACGGCTCAGGTGGCCGATGCAGTCCTATCGCAGTACGGCGTCACTGTGGACAAGAAGGACATAAAGCTTGATGACCAGATAAAACAGACCGGCGACTACCAGTTCCGGATAAAGCTTTACCCCGGGATCGACGCACAGATGACGCTGAAAGTGGAGTCCGATTAACATTGTCGCCTGCAGGAGCTGAAAGGATACCGCCATTCAACCTTGAGGCCGAACGCTCCGTTTTAGGCGCGTGTCTTCTTGAGAGGGACGCGCTGCTTATAGTAACGGAAAGCCTCATAGCAGACGATTTCTATGACCCCAGGCATCGCAGCGCTTTTGAAATAATCTCCGGCATGGCGGAGAAGAATATGGCGGTTGACTCTCTCACATTCAGAGAGGAGGTCTCCAGGCTGGGGCTTGAGGAACGCATAGGCGGCCTTCCTTTCATAGCCTCTCTGCTTGACGCCGTAACCACTACCGCGAATGTGGAGTACCATATAGGCATCGTCAGGGATAAATCAGTACACCGCGGCCTGATAACGGTAGGTAACGAGATAACCAGGATGGGTTTCTCGGAGGAGCTCGACGTCAATGAGGTTTTGGAGACGGCGGAGCAGAAAGTCTTTGAGATAGCGCGGACAGGCCGCTCATCAAACATAAGGCGCGCCAATGACGTCGTTAAATCAGCCATAGCCGGCATCGAAAAGCGCCTTCTTGAGGGGCTTACCATTACCGGCGTCCCAACCGGTTTTAAGGATTTTGATAAGATGTCAGGCGGGCTCCAGCCCGGGGGACTCTACATACTCGCGGCGAGGCCTTCTATGGGGAAGACCGCGTTTGCCATGAACGTGGCCCATTATGCTGCGCTTCAGGAGGACATCCCGGTCCTCATATTCAGCCTTGAAATGTCCGCAGAGCAGATAGCCCAGCGTATGCTGTCATCGGAGTCCAGGGTCAACTTAAGGCAGATATTCGAGTCCCAGAACCTTCAGAACGAACAGTGGAACGCGCTTTCCCGCGCCGCCGAGAGGCTGTCGGTGAGTCCGATATATATAGACGACAGCTCCACGCTTAACACTCTCGACCTGCGCGGAAGGTGCAGACGTTTCTTTGCGCGTCAAAAACCAGGCAAGGGCCTGATAGTGCTTGATTACCTCCAGCTGATGAGCCTGGCTCGCAAGAGCGAGAACCGCCAGCAGGAAGTATCCGAGATATCCCGCGCGCTGAAGGCGGTCGCGCGTGAATTTAAAGTCCCTGTGCTCGCTCTTTCCCAGCTCTCTCGAGATGTCGAGAAAAGGGGGGGCAGCAAGAAACCGCAGCTGTCGGACCTCAGAGACAGCGGAGCGATAGAGCAGGACGCCGACATGGTTGTATTTCTTTATCGGGAAGCGTACTATGCGCAGGAGGGTGAATCGGCCGACCCTACGTCGGAGGTTATAATAGCCAAGAACAGAAACGGCCCCACGGGCAAAGTGGAGCTTATCTTTTTTCGTGAGTATGCGCGGTTTGAGGATAAGCTGCGCGGGTATTAGCCTACCGTATTGTGTATGCTGGTGATCATATAAAGGAGGCTTTGTGATGGCGGCGCCTTCAAAAAAAAGTGGTTTGGGCGGCAATGCCCGGTATAACCCGGCTGGAACGCGCGCAGGAGGATCATTTGGTGTGGAAAACACCGGCACTGTTGTCCCGGAAGTATTGTTCTATTGCTTGATTTTCATATCGCTTTCCTTGCCCAACATCGTGTTTTCCGGCATCGGCTGGTTCGACACGCTCCACATAATGAAGTGGGTCTTTGCGATGGCGCCGATCGCGCTCATATCGTTGATCGGAGGCGCAAGGCTGTTAGTGCTGGGCCCTGAACGGACATCTTTCAAACTGGACCTGTTTGGTCTCATATGGCTTCTTATGCTTGGCTATATCTCAGTCCAGCCGCTGTGGACGGAGATATCGTCGCACTCCACGTATATGAAGGAGTGGTTTTTCTTCGCTACGCTGATAGCTGCCTATATATTCACCTATAATATCTTCTGTGACCGCGGCATGCACAAGCTCATACTCTGGGCCGCCAACATAAACGCGGCTTTAAACGTTGTCTTCGCGGAGCTGCTTATACGCGGACTTAACGGCCCATTTCCGTTCATAATGAACGTTCCGGGCAATTACATAGGCAATACCGGCCAGCAGGAGATGTTTGGGCTTTGGCTCGCTATGGCTCTGATGAACGGCGGCTATCTTCATGTGGACTTTCGGCGCCTGGACTACACTCGGCTCCGAGGGCGTTTGCTTGAAGGCGCCAATCTGCTTCTGCTCGCCGTGAACGCATGGGGATTGTGGAACTCTACCGCGCGCGGCGGCATACTCTCCTTCGCGGTCGGGATAACGGCGCTTGCGGTTATAGTCTTCAGGACCGACGACAGATCAAAGCTCAAAAGGATCTTTTGCGTCGTCGCCGTTATATTGGCCATGCTGCTGGCGACGCTCGTTGCGGGAAAGTTTGCGGGAGTGGGACGCTCGTCATCCCTTGTCGGTAAAATGCAGGATATGGTCGAGAACACATCTAAAGTCGGAAACCGCATGGACATATGGAGATCCAGCTGGGCTGTATTCATGTCGCACCCGGTAAGAGGCGTCGGCATAGGACAGTTCAAGTGGCACTATCTTGAAGGGCAGCGCATTGCGTTTAAGAATTACCCGAACATGAAATGGCAGTACACTCACTGGGCTCATAACGAGTACATCCAGTGGCTTGCCGAGTTCGGCATATTGGGCGGGCTGTTGCTGTCGGTTACGGCGGCATGGTGGCTTTGGAATTTTGCCAGGGCGATGACGAACAGAAAAAAGCTTTCATCCGAAGTCGCGTGGGCGTGCTCCATGATCTTCCTCATACTTTTTGACGCGATATTCAGCAGACCCTTCCACAGGATCGAGAACGCGCTTTGGCTCTCGTTCGCTTTTGCGCTGGCCAACAGGGAGCTATTGCCGCTTTGCTACGATTGGTCAGAGATAAGACATTCGTCGATCTATAGGGCCATAGGGCTCTTCTCGGCCGCAATGGCGTGTGCCGGCCTGCTGTTTTTATGGTCGGGGCTGCTTGGGGACCAGTACTTAAGGAGAGCTGCTCTGTCCGACGATATTGCGCTTAAGGAGCGCTTCTTGGAAAAAGCGAGACGTATCCCGATGTCAAGGGATGAAGCCGAGGAGCAGTACGCCTATCATCTGCTTCTTTTGGCCAGAAGATCTAACAGGCCCGAGGACTGGGATAAAGCCATAAATCAGCTTTATAAGTCTTTCAGGATAAGGCCTAACGGAAAGCAGCTCATAGAACTTATAAAGCTTGCGCAGCAGACGGAGAACAGGCTTTTGCTCAGCTTGCTTGTTCCGTACCTGAGCCCTGGGATATCAAATGCCCAGTCGTCAGACATATCTGCGCCGTAATGAAAAGCGGCTCGCGCCAGGGCTTTACTCTGATAGAGATACTGCTGGTTGTAGGGCTGATCGGGATAATAGCAGCCGCGGCTTTGGCGCCGCTCCTGTTTACTGTTAACTCCCTGGACGAGGCTCAAAAACAGCGCAAAATTGCGGCCCGTGAGCGCAACGCCGTCGAGGGACTGTTTTCTGATGTGCGTTCGGCTGTCCATACGCCTTATTTCTCATCAGTCCGCAGCGTTCGCGGCGGAGGCCTCACGATCGAGGATGATGACAGACTTTTAGTGTGGTCAGCGTCGCCGATCCATGAGAACGGAGTTGTCTCTCTTATAGTCTACAGGGTGATGGCAAGCTCCGCCTTTGATAACGCGGAAGGCGGGCTCTACAGGTGGGTACTGTCGGGCCCAGAGGCCGCGGGCCGATTGTCCGCCGAGGCCGTGTCAGACATCCGCGTGCGTTCGTCAAAAGCGACATCCGTGAGTCCGCTGATGTTCGATACCGACACATTGAAGACGAACAACGGCAAGCTGCTTCTGCGCGGCGTCGACGGGCTCAGGATATCTGCGTGGTCTGGCTCCGAATGGGCGCAGGAGTACGAGGGCCCGGTGCCCGATGCTTTGAAAATCGGGATATCGATAAAAGGAAAGAAGCATGAGTACGAAGAGTGGTTCCCGGTATTGCGCCGCTAACGGCGGGTTCATCCTTATCTCCGTCCTCATCTCGGTAGCGCTGCTTTTGGCTTCCGCCACAGCGTTCGCATGGTATGCCAGAAACGAGCTGCGCAAAGAAGAGACATACGCCTTTAAGCTTGAGGCAAGAAGCGCGGCGGATATAGCCTGCGCTATAATTGCGCAGAGGATATGTGCCGATGAGAACGGATATGACAGTTATATCGAGCCGCTGTATCTTCAAAAGGGAAACAGCGAAATGAACATCGCTGATTTTCAAATAAAAGTAACTATTCGGCCTTTGAATGATAAAATACCTGTGTCGGGGTTGTTTTTGCCGGACGGAGTTACGTTGCGCACCGAATATAAGAATGCGTGGAACAGTATTTGGGATCTTCTGGGAAATCCGGGGCTTGCGGCCGTAGTCCTTGACTTTATGGACGGCGACAATACGCAAAGACCAGGCGGGCGCGAGGGAGAAGGGAACCTTGACAGGCTTGTGACGGATATCACCGAATTCAAACTTATACCGGAGGTCACAGAAGGACTTCTGCGCGGCACAGATAAAACGCCGGGGCTTGATATGTACGTAACCGTCTATGGCAAGGAAAAGATAAACGTAAATGTTGCTTCACCTGAAGTTATCGCCGTGCTTGATGAAAGGATAGGCATAGAAAGAGCCAGGGCGTTTGCCGCATCAAGGATGCTTTCCCCTGTAGAAAGCCTTGACGATCTTAGGAGGGTCCCGGGTTTTCCAAGCGCGGTCGTTACAAGGCTCGCAAACGTGATTGGCTTTAAAAGCGATTTTTTTCGTGTGGACATGAGCGTTGCCGATAAATTCAAGCGTGAACGGAACTACAGGATAATTTTGGAGCGCGCCGGGGATAGTTGTGTTATAGTCCGTTGGGAGGAGTAGCCGGGATGTGCTTTAAGGGTAAGGCGTGGCAAAAACATAGTAAAAAGCAGCAAGAGATGCCACTGCCGCGTCGTTCCGCGGGACTTGAGCTCTGTCCGCTGTCATGCGCGAAAAATGCCGCAGGCGGCGGAGAATCCTCAGTTTCTGCGACCGGACGTGTTTTTTTGATCCCCTTCAGGACATTGACGCTCCACCCTTTCTCTTTTCCGTTTGGCAGGAGAGGGAGCGTACGAAGCGCTCTCATGCTGAGCCTGCGCCCTGTGCTTGGAAATATGGACGGATCTGTATCGCTTGTGGTCCAAATCACGGAACAGACGCCTGATCTCACCAGAGGCATAGCTTGGCTGGCGGCCAGGTCGGAGGTTGAGGAGTGGGAAGCAAGGCTTGGATCAGGCGCGGCTTTCTGGCCCGCGCCTTTAGCTTTCGCCGCGGAAGTGAGCGGAAACGGAATAGCAGTTTGGTCTGACCGTGACGGATCGTCCGCGATATGGTTTAACGGCGGCAGTCCGCTGTTTTACCGCTGGATGTCGAGCGCCGACGGTTCGCCGGAGGAACTTGCCGACTGGATGACCGCATACGCCAAAGCCGCCGGGCAAACAGCGGGGATGGTCAGGATATTCAAGGACGGCGATGCTTCACCGGACTATATAAGGTCATGCGGCGAAAGTGCGCTCCTGTCTATTGAAGGTCTGGACACCCTTGACCTCTCCAGCAGGGGAGCTGAAGCGGCGGAAAAGACGGAGGCGTTTTTCGACGTGGCGTTTAAAACAGCCAAGGTCTTTGCCGCGGCGGGATTTGCCTTTTTAGTTCTGTCGGCGGCTGTGCTGGCTCAGAACATGTTTTATAAAGATGCCTTCGACGCGGCTCCCGCGCTTATATACGAAAAAGTGTTCAAAGAAAGAAGCCCCTTCCCACTCAGGTCTGTTAACGGCAAGCTTAAAGCGGTGACGCAAGGTGGCGATGGGGTGTCTTTTGAAAGAACAGTGGGCGCGCTGTCGTCGTCGTGGAAGACGTCGGCAGTGTCGTCCGGCGCGAAGATAGATTCGCTGCGTTATGGTCCGGAGCGCACGGAGATAGAGGGGATCGCGAACTCAATGGACTCCATTCAATCCCTTCGTGATTCGCTGGCCGGAACCTGGGCTTCCGTTAAAATCGGCGAGGTGCAGCAGACGCCCGGGAATGGAATAAGGTTCTCTATAATTATGGCGGGGCAGAACGATGGCCGGCCTTGATGAGATCAAAAATATGCCCGAAGCGAACAGGCTCGGCAAACTCGCCCTGTTTTCGCTTTTGATTTGGCTATTGGGCCTTGTGCTGATGTCAAGGGCGTCCACTGTGTTTTGCGAGAATAAGGATCGTCTCAAAGAGGCGGACATTGTGCTCAATGCCGCCGCCGTTATAAAATCGTATCCTGCGCAGCCGGCTGCGTCCGCGGCTGATCCCATGTCCGAGATATCGTCGGTGATCGACTCGCTGAACCTTAAGGACAGAATAGGTCAGATAAGCTCGGGCGCCGGCGGTACCGTGCTGCAAGTCAACGGACTTTATATCGAAGAGCTTGAAGATTTAATAAGCGAACTGTCGCGGCGCGGACTTTCTGTTAAGACGGCCGAGATAAGGGCTATGCCGTACGGCAAGGGGCTCAGGCTCATCAATATGACCGCTGTGCTTGAGGGCGTAAAACGATGAAAAATTTCATCAGGCCAAGACTTATACTGCCGGCCGTACTGGGATTTGCCGCTGGGATACTGCTCTTCTTCCCATTTGAACCTCTTTGCGACCTTGCGGCGATGAAAGTCATAGCCGGCGCGGCTCAAAACGGGGCGTACGTCTCGTTTAACGAGGCCTATGCCGAGGGCGTGCTTGACAAGGTGTTCGTCTGCAGAGGGATCGGTGCCGACTTTCCCGTTTTTAGGATAACGGCGGAGGATCTCAGAATAGATCCGGCATTTGCGCGCAGTCTGCTGTCTAAGTCATTTGCGGCCCGAGTGTATATCGGAAGCGGCGAGATAACGCCGATGGTCGGTTCTGATCTCAAATGGACCGGCGGCAGCGCTGACCTTTCCGTCGGGAACGGCGGCCTTGTTTTACGGGACATAAGGATAGACGGCGACCTCTCCGTCAGGGGGGACATCGAATTTTCGGCGCATGAGGGCAAGATTCTGCGCGCCGACCTTTCCATAAGGGTCCCGCACGAAACGGATCGTCTGCTTCAGATGGCTGCGGCAAGCGGTATCGTTCCGCTGCATAAAGGTCAGCCCGGCGAATGGCGGGTGGAGAAATAATGCCCAAAGGAAAGAGCAAGTTTTTCTTAATGAGCAGGTTATTGAAGCCACGCGAAAAAACGAGGCCCTCCGCATCGGGCTGCGGCCGCATTTGTCTGCCGCGAAGCTCTTTGATACGAGCACTCTCAATCTTCGTTGCCGCTCTTTTGGTGTCCTATTTCCTGTGTTGGATGGCGGAATCGTTTCTTATATCGCGCTCTCTTGCGGCCAGGACGGAGCTTGCGGAAAAACTTGCGTACCGCCCTCCGTATTTTGCTAACGTACGTAAGGGAGCTTCTGTCGGCATAGCCGAATCAAACCCGTTCGGGGCGTCGAGACGGCATGAAAAAACTTCCGCTCCGGTATCCGCATCCGCTCTGACCCTGATAGGCACGCTGCCGCGAATAGGCGCGTGGATAAGGGACGATACCGGAACGCATCTGGTGCTAAAAGGTCAGTTCATCGGCGGCTGCCGCCTGGAAGACATCGACTACGGGCGCGCGCTGCTTTCAAAGGGCGGCGACAGCTACCCGCTTTACCTTACGCTATCGGGAGGCACAGCGTCTGCCCCGCCGCCGCCTCGGGCTCAGCCTGCCAAAGCAGCTCGTGACAGCGACAACAATCTGTCGGGTATAGAACCCGCCTCTGAAGGCAGAGAGGGAGCCATCAGCAGGGAGCTTATAGATAAGCTTGTGATGAACCCTTACGAGGAGATCAGCAAGATGAGGATGGTCCCTGTGGACGGCGGCGGCATGCAGCTGCAGAGGATAGCCCCTGACAGCGTGCTGGGCCTTGTAGGCGTGTCTCAGGGCGACATCATAAAGGCGATAAACGGGGTCAATATATCAAACCTTGGTGACGTTGCCAACGCCGTGAACTCTATAGTATCAGGCACGAGGTTTGATGTGACGGTTGAGAGAGACGGAAAGCCGCTCTTGCTGGAGTATCAGGTAAAGTGAAAGCGTCGGAGCATAAAAAGCGCAGCGCGGCTTTCACTCTCATAGAGGTCATGGTCGCAGTGGCCATACTTGCTTTTACCGCGACGGCCGCGCTTAGGCTTGTGATTTTGGCGCAGGACGGCTTAATAGAGGCTAAGAAGAGGCAGAAACTCCTGGAAGAGGCATGTTTTCTGCAGACGGAGATAAGGCTTGGGAGAGCAGAGGCTTCGGGCGGGAGCGGCGATATAGAGTGGAGTACGGCCGAAAAGAAGGCGGATTTTTTCGGCGAGGACTTCGGCAGGCTTGATTTTGACGAAAGCGGCGACGTAAAAAGCCGGACTGCCGGCGAGGCCGTTGCCTGGCGGGAGCTTACCGTGAGACGTAAGGACGGTTCTAAGATCGTGCTCTGTCTTCCCGCGCAAACCGATGATTCGGGCAAAGGCGGAACGGAGACGCAAGGAGGCAGCAAGAACACGGATAAAAATAAAAGTCAGCTTTTATCCTATAAAAATTTTATCCAGGTCTAAACTAAGGGGTGGTCGGCAAATGTTTGGAAACAACAAACCGCTTTTTATCCTTATCTTACTGATGATGCTTTTATCCCTGTGTCCTGCGGCTCAGGTGTACGCTCAGACGCCTGACGACGCAGAGGAAGAGCAGAACCTTGTCCAGGCGGCCAGAGAGATGCGCGGCGCCGGACGGATACAGCTGAATTTCAAGGACCTGGAGATGGCTAAATTCATACGTTTCATGTCTGAGCTGCTCGGCGAAAATATTGTCGTCGACCCCTCTGTAGGCGGCAAGGTGTCCGTAGTTTCGCCAAAGCCAATATCAATAAAGGAGTCCAGGCAGGTGCTTCTGTCGGTTCTTGAGATGAACAACCTGGCTCTGCAGGACATGGGCGGGTATTCTAAGGTCATGCCGCTTAGCGCGGGTCCCAGCACGAGCAACACGATAATAAAAGGTGACAGAAGCATTGAACCCGGAGAGGCTTTAACCGTGCAGGTCGTCCCGCTTAGCTTTGTCAAGGCCGGATATGTAATAGCGCCGCTTAAGACGGCCCTTCCTGCCGTCCAGGCGACGCAGCTCGGCAACGGCAACTCCGTTATGCTGGTAGGCAAGGCCGCGTTTTTAACCCGCGCGGTCGGCATAATACGCGCGCTTGACGCGCCGGACAGCATAAGGACGATCAAGATATATCCCCTAACCTACGCGGACGCAAAACTTATTGAAGGGCACGTGAACGCGATGTCCAAGGACTCGTCCTCCAAGCTCGCCGGGATTCTTGCTATAGGAGACGAGCGCACGCGCCGGGTCATACTCATAGGAAACGGGCAAAACCTGAGGGAGGCCGAGCGCATTATGAAGTCGCTCGACGTTCCGTCGCGCACGGAGAACTTCCACGTATATAAGCTCGTTAACGCCGACGCAAAGACCGTGGCGGAACAGCTGAGCCAAATACTGGCGGTTGCGGCCAAGCTCTCCCCCGACCCAAAGGGCGCGATGCCGTCCACTGTAGTTCCCGACCTGCCTACAAACAGCCTTGTCTTTACAGCTACGCAGGAGCAGTTCAACTCACTGAAAGAAATATTGGCCCGGCTCGACACGCAGCCTAAACAGGTCCTGCTGCGCGGTCTTATAGCCGAGGTCAACCTTAATAAACTGAACAGTGCCGGGATAGACTGGGCCGCGTGGGGTGGTTCTATCGTGGGGGATGCCGTCATAGCAGGGAACGCTCAGCTCGGGACAGCATCAGTCCCTTCGGACATAGTCTCCCTCTATCAAAGCCTCATAACTCAGGAAGAGCTGGTCGACAGGAACGGCAGCACGTATTCGGTTACCAATACTGAAGGCAAGGGGCTTGTGTACGCTTATGTGAAGCTCCTAAACAAATACGACGCCATTAACGTGCTCTCGATGCCGAGGCTTATGTGCACCGACAACCTGGAGAGCCACCTTCAGGTCGGGCAGGTGATACCGCAGATGAAGGGCAGCCTGACAGATACGACCAACCCGGGGGCTGTGCAGAACAGTTATGAATACAAAGACGTAGGATTGATTCTGAACGTGACGCCCCATGTGCGCAGCGGCAACCTCGTGGCGCTTGAGATAGAACAGAGGGTCGAAGATTTGCTGACCACAACGGGATCCACTACGCCTGTTACGTCAAAGAGAGAGATAAAGACCAACGTCCTCGTTGCCAACGGCGAGACAATCGTCCTTGGCGGTCTTATAAGAGAGGCGGAGAAAGCGCTCAAGAACAGAGTGCCGTTTTTCTCATACATACCGCTTGTGGGAAATCTCTTCAGGTCTAATGAAAAACAGCGTGAGAAGATAGACCTCATGATATTCCTTACGCCGTACATCTTGGAGACGCCGCAGGACGCGTCGAGAATAACCAACGATATAATAAGCGGCGGTCAGGACTTAAGCGGCGCGGAAAAGGAGATACTCACGCGCAACCATGCGGATTATCAAAAATCCGTGGAGAAGCAGAACGTTCGAAACAAGATGCTGAGCCCGGACAAAAAAGGCGATGATGTCAAAGAGCAGGGCGCGACAGGCAAAAAAGAGCAGTCTCAGTCAGAGGGGACGACCGACTGATGAGCGACGGCGCGCAGACCCCTGATATGGTGAAAGAAGGGACGCGAGGTTTCCGTCATAGCTTGCCGGATGTGAGGCCGGAGGACGTCCTTGATCTCATACCGCAGGGCGTTAGCTTGGACGTGCTCAGGGACAGAGGGTTTTTGCCCGTGAGCATGGACGGGGGAGTGCTTACCGTTATCGCGTCGGGCATGTCTTCCGTGCCCGACGCGCAGCTGTTTGCGTCCGGTATGGGCTGCAGCCTCAACATAGAAATATGTTCAGCCGCAGAGGTACAGGCGCTGATGCGCAGGCTTTACGACATAAAAAGCGGCGTGGCCCAGGAGACCATAGGCGCGATAGAGGAAGTCGCCGATCTCTCCGAGCTTGTCCGACAGGAGGTAATGAGCGACACAGTCGACGCTCCGGTGGTGCGTCTCGTCAACGGGATAATAATGGAATCGCTGCGAGAGCGCGCGACGGACATACATCTTGAGCCCTACGAGGATAAGGTCGTGGTGAGGTACAGGATAGACGGTGTCCTTGAAAACCGCTATAGTCTTTCCAAAGGCCATCAGGCTCCCATCACAAGCCGCGTAAAGGTCATGGCGAATATGGACATAGCGGAAAGGTTTGTCCCGCAGGACGGGCGCATAGGAATCAGCCTCGGCGAGAGAATGGTTGACATCAGGGTCAGTTCTCTTCCCACGCAGCATGGGGAGAGGATAGTGATGAGGCTTCTGGACAAGGCGAGAGGGCTCCTTTCTCTTCAGGACCTTGGCATGAAACGAGATGAACTGGATAGGCTTGAGTCGCTGATACGCAGGCCGAACGGGATGATACTTTTCACGGGACCGACTGGGTCGGGCAAAAGCACGAGCCTTTACGCAATACTGCAGGCGCTTGCGCGCCCGGAAGTGAACATTATCACAGTCGAAGACCCTATAGAATATGACCTGCCGGGAGTCGGCCAGGTTCAGGTCAACGAAAAAGCCGGACTTACCTTTGCCTCGTCCCTGCGCTCCATACTGCGCCAGGACCCTGACATAATAATGATAGGAGAGATGCGCGACTTCGACACAGCGCATATAGGAATACAGTCATCGCTCACGGGACATCTGGTGCTATCGACGCTTCACACGAACGATTCGGTCAGCGCTGTGGCACGCCTGGCTGATATGGGGATAGAGCCCTACCTCATAGCGGGGTCGCTTTTGGGTGTAGTAGCACAGAGGCTCGTTCGCCGTGTCTGCCCCTACTGTGCCGAAGAGGTTCCGACGTTCGGGGTAGTGCTGAAAAACGGAGTGAAGAGCGCGATGCGCGGACGTGGGTGCGAAAGGTGTGGTTTTACCGGTTACAGGGGGCGATTCGGCCTCTACGAGCAGTTTAACGTTACGCCTGAAATACAGGAGGCTATAGCGGCGTCAGCGCCTGCCTCGGAATTGCGCAGACTGGCCGGGATGTCCGGTTTTTACACGCTCCTGGAGCTTGGAATAAAGGCGGTGAGGGATGGGGAGACTACCGCGGAAGAGATGCTTCGTGTTGTGGGAGAGGTGTAGCAGTTGCCCCTCTACAGAGTGGAGTTGTATACCGCAAAAGGTGAAAAAAAACGGCTTCAGAGAGAAGCTGCAAACCAGAACGATCTGCTGCGCGACCTTACGGCACAGGGGCTTACGGCGGTCAGCATAAAAGAGGAATCGTCCCAGAAAGCGCGCGGCAGCATCTTAGGTCTTAGAGGCAGGACAAGGCGCCTGAGCCTTGAAGAGCAATATCTGTTCTGCACAACCCTATGTTCATTCATGAAAAGCGGCCTGTCGCTTACGGAGGTGCTTAAACTCCTACAAAAGCAGACGCGCGACAAGAGGCTGAAACCGGTTTTCACGCAGCTTCGCGAGTCAGTCGAATCGGGCCGGTCTCTCGCGTCGTCCATGGCGTCCCTCGGCGTTTTTAGGGAGAGCCTTGTGGGAATGGCCGAGTCCGGCGAAAAGTCGGCGTCTCTTGCGGAGGTCCTTGAAAAAGCCGGAGAGCTCATCAATAACGAGATAAAGTTCCGCAGAAAGATACAGTCGTCCCTCTCCTATCCTGTCATGATGCTTTTGGTGGGAACAGCGGTTGTAATTTTCTTGCTGAGTTTCGTCGTCCCGAGGCTCACCGAGCTCATAACCGAGTCCGGCGCAGAGATCCCTCTTGTGACAAAAATCCTCATAATGATATCCCACGCCGTGCGCGCTTCCTTAGTCCCCGCGGCATGCGCTGCGGCGGTTTTTGTGCTTTGGCGCCGCAGGAGCGGGAAAAAACTGCATGTTCCGATGTTTAAAGACGCCCGCGCGAACATAGCTTTCGCTATGATATTCATGCAGACCGGCACGCTTTTGCGGGCGGGCATCCCTCTGGTTCAGGCGCTCAGGCTGACATCGCCGCTTGATCCTGTAAAGGGGCGGCTCGAGGTTGTCGCCGGGCATATAGAGCGCGGTTACCGCTTTTCGCAGGGCCTTGAGAAGGAGGGGTCGTTTCCTGAAGAGATCGTTACCATCGTAAGGGTGGGAGAAAGCGGCGGCGGACTTGCGGATTGTCTCATCCGTCTTGGTGAGAGCTGCTGGGATTACGCGCAGTCGTCAATGCAGAGATGGGCGGCCCTCGCCGAGCCCATGATAATACTTATCATGGGTGTTTTGGTGGGTTTCGTCGTCATAGCCGTTCTTCTTCCGATATTCGATCTGTCTAGCCTTGCGGTTAAGTGATTTACCGGATGCAGGCCGGGTTTACGCCAAATTTGATTTTGGGGTGACGTAACACCATGAACGACGAAATACTGGCGAGCATAATCATACCTGTATATAACGCCGAGCCCTATCTTAGGGAGTGTCTGGATTCGGTTTTAATGCATGTGCCGGAAAAATACAGCGTGGAGGTAATAGCGGTCGACGATGGTTCTTCCGACTCATCCTGCGCGATACTAAGGGAATACGGCGAACGATACGGCATTATATGGATAGCTCAGCGGAACAAAGGTGTCGGCGGTGCGAGAAACAGCGGGATTAAGGCCGCCTCTGGCAGATATCTGCTGTTTTTGGACAGCGACGACTATTTTATCCCCGGACGGCTGAAAGAGCTGCTTACGCTGCTGGAAGTGTCAGATTCAGACATAGTCGAGTTTGAATATGAGGTGGCTAATGAGTCGGGGCGTGACTTTAAAAAAAGACGCATAAGCCCGCATCCTGTGTGCGGCCCGGGTCAGGATATATTCTGCGCGTGGAAAGGATCGGGATTTTTCCGTTCGATGGTGTGGACTAAAGCTGTATCAAGGAAGATGGTAGTGTCGAACGGTCTCTACTTTTACGAATTTGTATATCACGAGGACGAAGAGTGGTGCAACAGGATCTTTGCCTATGCCAGCAAGGTGACATATATACCGCTTAGCTGCTATTTATACAGGCTGAGGGAAGGTTCTGTGACGTCAAGGAAAACTCCCGGGCATTATGCGGATTTGATCAAAATCATCGACAGCCTTGATGATTTTATAGGGACCGCCAGGCTGTCGCGCGAATATATTAATGCAGTAAGGCGAACTTTAGCTTTTTTATATTTTTCGGCGATCAAAGGTGTCAAAATCAATGGGAAGTACGACGAAGCATTGGCTGATGCTTTGTATAAACGCAGGCATATCATGAAATATTCAGACCAGCCGCATAAAAAATATTTTTACAGGCACATTATCAATATATTTGGCGTGAAGGCGTTTTGCAAAGTAAAATATGGCAAATAAGATGTTTAGATAGTATAGGCGGTATTTTATGATAAACGACGCGCGAACCGCACGGGGCGGCGCGCGATGTTTTTAAACAGGCAGGCGGCTTAGCTGATGAATGTGATTGAGATATTGCCCGAACTGGATATTGGCGGAGTTGAGCGGCATGTCGTAGACCTGTCGAATAAACTCGCGGAAATGGGACACCGTGTTATTGTCGTGTCGGCAGGCGGCAGGATGCGGTCGCATCTGTCGGATAAAGTCGGACACAGGTTTCTGCCTGCACATAAGAAAAACCCGCTGACGGTCTTTATGTGCGCGCGCGAGATCTCGCGATGGGCAAAGGATGAAGGCTGGCAGATCATCCATGCGCATTCAAGGGTTCCGGCGTTCATAGCCTGGACGGCATCGGGTATGGCGGGTATACCGTGGTTGTATACGGCGCATGCTTGTTACAGTTTAAATTTCGGGCTTATTCCGCTCAAGCACGCCGGCTGCGTTATATGCGTGAGCGAGACGGTTCGCAATCATCTTAAGGACTATTTGCCGCAAAGCAGCAAGGTCATTTTAAACGCGCTGCCGCGGCCTGATGTTGCGTGGGCACCCGACTGCGGCAGCGATGTCCGTTTTCTCTTCGTAGGCAGGCTCACTAAGATAAAGGGGCTTGATACCGTGATAAGGGCCTTGGGCGGCTTATCCTGCAGTAACTGGAAGCTTGATGTCGTCGGCGACGGACCTGAGAGGGATGAACTTGAGGCGCTGTCGAGGTCGCTTGGCCTGGGCGAAAAAATTGTGTTCCATGGTTACTCCGACGAAACCGACGCTTTTATGGCGCGATCCTCCTGTCTTCTGTTCCCGTCGCACGCCGAAGGCATGCCGCTTACTCTGGTCAGGGCTGTGCAGATTGGCCTTCCTGTCATAGCTTCGCGTATACCGAGCGTGGAGGCGATGGCTGGCACAAGCGAAGGGTTGCCTCCGCCGGGTGATACCGAGGCATGGATGGATGCTATAGAGGATTTTATGATAAGCAAACGGGCAAGGACAGACATTGCGCTGTCCTCGATCCCGTCAATGGATGAGATGGCTTGCGCTGTAGAAAATACTTACAGAGAACTGCTGGGGACGCGAAAATGAGGATATTGCATTATGTGGACGAAAACAGGCTGTCGTGGGGCGAGACTTGGATACGGCTTATAAATGAGCTCATAAAGCTTGGGGCTGACAGCACCGTGGTCTGTAAAACGGGCGGGACCTTGGCTTCCAGGCTCGATGAGGAAGGCATAAAGCACCGCGCGTTTGACGTGCCCATAGCATGGATGCCTTGGACCGCAGTGAGGCTTGGCAAAATAATAGACGACATTGCGCCCGACATCATACACACAAGGCTCTCCTCCGCTGCGAGGATAGGGGGATATTGGGGAAGGCGCAAGGGAATACCTGTCGTTCAGACTGTTGATAAATATCCGAAGGCCGGCTACCATAAAAACGCTGATTTTCTGATACCATGCTCCGAATCGGTAAGGGAGCATATGCATGCTCTGGGATACCACTTCGAGTCGATGAAGGTCGTCCATAATCCCATAGACGTCTTGAGGTACAGAAGGGACTTAAACGTAAGGAGCGATATGAGGAAAAGACTGGGAGCGGAGGATGACCGGGTAGTGATAACGGCAGCCGGGCGCTTTGTCGGCTGGAAGGGGTTTGATGTGCTTCTGTCCGCCTATGCGGATATCATCTCAAGGATGCCTGCGGCTGCGGAAAAAACGCTGCTCTTGCTGCTGGGCGACGGGGAGGAAAGGGAAAACCTTACGGAGCTTGCCGGTTCGGCAGGTATATCGTCTAACGTGGTGATGCCTGGTTTTGTCGACGATATCCGCCCCTATCTGTGGGCGTCTGATATCTTTGTGCTGCCGTCCAGGACCCCGGAACCTTTCGGCATAGTCCTGACGGAGGCCATGGCCTCCGCTTTAGCGCCTATTGCCACAAAGGCCGGCGGGCCGCTTGATATAATAGAAGAGGGTGTCAGCGGGTGGTTTGTTGACATGGGAGATCGCCGCGTGCTCGCGGAAAGGCTTATCTTCGCGGTCTTGAACCGGCATGAGCGCGAGATGGTCGCAAAAGAGGCGTGTTTGCGTGCTCAATGCTTCGACGTAGCCAACACGGCTCGTAAAATCATCGAAATATACGCCCGGGTTTTGGCAGGAAGCAGGACGCCGCAAAAGTAAAACGCTTGGATCTCTGTTTTATCGGCAGCGCTTGCGGGGTTTGTACTTGTCGAAGTATACGCCGGGGGCTATCAGCAGAAGGAGCGATTTTAAAAAGACCTCGGGCTTGCGGCAGAACGACCTGTAGCTTGACAGAAGAGTGCGCCTCACTCGTTCGTCGGACAGCATCGCGTCGAAAGAAGACCTGTCGTTTGAGGATGCGAGCAATGAAAGACGGCGCTGGCAGACCTGGGGGCGCAGCATATATTTCGAAAGCGACACAAGCAGAGGCTCGGACGCGTACCTGTCAAGATATGAGGCTAGCCTTGCGTGCGCTTCCGTGTTATGTGCGTACCGAGTGAGCCTCTGCATTTCGGTTGTGCTCTGCGCAACGGAGCCCATGCCTTTGTGGATCAAGTAGACATATGGGCATCTCGTCGAGATGCCGGCACGCCTGCTTTGAACGAGCGCTTTGACGAAGAACTCTATGTCCTCGCCGGCGCTGCACCCTTGCTCAAACAAGAGTCTGCGGGAAGCGATGAAATCGGAGCGAAAAAGCACAGTGCAGATGTTAGGCGCGAACTTTTTAAGCAATCGCAGCGCCGCTAAGTACTGCGGACGTCCGCAGTACTTAACCAGCCGGCGCGGGATCCTGCGGTACGACTCATCCCCCGTTTCCTCCACGCGTACCCTGTAACCGCAGAACGATATGTCGCACTCATCGCTTGAACGCATCGCGTTGTAGAGCGCAAGGATGAAATCCGAGTCGGCATAATCATCTCCGTCCATAAAGAGGATGAACTCGCCGCTTGAGGCAGCCATTCCTGTGTTTCTTGCCGCAGAGACACCTAAGTTCGTGTCATGCCTTATGATTTTAAATCCGGTACCCCCGCCTTCAAGGACATCCCGCGCCGCCGATGCAGTGTTGTCGGGCGAGCAGTCATCCACCACGATTATCTCTAAAGCAGGGTAGTCCTGTTTTAAGAGAGAGAGCAGCGTTCGCGCGATCCTGTTTTCAAGGTTGTACGCTGGCACTATCACGCTGATCAGCGGAAACGCCGGTTTAGTAGCCATGCTTCTTTAACTGCTCGTGCTCGTAAAATTTCGAGAATTTTAAAAACCTCATATAGCCTATGTTGACCGCGTTTATAAATCCCCACCAGCCGTATAAAAATCCCCTGCCGAGTATGAAGTACTTGAACAAATTCATTGAAAACACGCCTACCATGCGCCACGGAGAGTAGTTTTTCCCCTCCTCGAGAGCGCGCAGCAGCTGTCTGTCAGTTGCGATGTTCCTTTTTTCAAGCATTTGGTGTATGGAGATGAACGAATAGTGGTGTACCAAACCGTGCAGAACTTTAGTCCTTACGTCCTTTGACAGGAATACCACGTCGTCATGTCCGAGTTTGCCGCTCATCGTAATTTTTTTTCTGTTGTAAAGGCGTATCAGTTTATAGTGCTTCACCCATCTGTTGGGTTTGGCGTACCCTGGGTACATATCGCATATGCGGAGGTGATATCCGTCGTAAGCCGGATCGCGTTTGATGCTCAGTATATCGTCTGTGAGCTCGTCGGACAGGACTTCGTCCGCGTCCAGCCGCAGTACCCAGTCGTACGAACACTGTTCCTCCGCGAACTTTACCTGGTGCCCTATGGATATCCAGTCATTGTGTATAAACTTAGCGCCATACTTTCTTGCTATCTCTTCAGTGCCGTCTGTGCTGCCGGAATCGACTACTACTATCTCATCCGCCACCTTGGCAAGGGCGTCCATAGTCCTGGGCAGCCTTTTTTCCTCGTTTTGCGTCACAAGGTAAACCGAAAGCTTTATCATGTCATTCACCCGGATGATAAGCGAATCCCGCCGACTGCCGCGAAGGTCTGAAGGACAGAACCTCGTGCAGCAGCGAGCATGGCGGCGCATTTTTAGCGCCGCCTAAGTCGCGCGGTCCAACATGCGGGATTTTAAAGCGACCTGCCGAGAGCTTTTGCCTCTTCAAGCCACTTTTCCCCTTTTGTTTCCATATCCCCGCGTACGTAGATACCGTTTACACAGATCTGCCCTAAAACTTCCCACCCAAGGAATTCCGTGGAGTGTTTAAAAGACGCGGTCATTCCGTCGAACGCGGAAGCGTTGCTGTCGCCTGCCGCGGCTAGAAGTATCGCTTTTTTAGCCGGGACAGTCCTCAGCGCGCCCGGCATATAGTATGGTATCAGCCTGTCCCATGCAGGTTTTATCTGGGACGACCACGAGTAAAAGTAAAGCGGAGATACAAACGCTACGACCGAGGCTGCCTCGATTTCGGGATAGACCTTGTCCATGTCGTCGTTCTGCACGCACGGCTTGCCAGTGCTCCAGCATTTGCGGCAGTCTGTGCAGCCCTTGATATCAAGCGTGGCAAGGTGTACCTTGCGTATCTCGTATCCTTTTTCTTTTGCGCCTTCGGCGAGCGCGTCCGCCAGTTTTTCCGAATTTCCGCCTATCCTTGGACTGCCTAGCAGAAGGGTTAGGACTTTTTTGCTTTCCATCGTCATTTCCTCCTTGGTTTATTTTTTATGCGGCATTATTGCCGCCTCCATGTCTCATATTCGTCTAGTTCTGATTTTTCCAGCACGCGTGCTATCTCTTGCCTGACATCCTCGGAAACCGGCCTTAGCGGCGCTCTGCATGGTCCGCCCGTCATTCCGCGCATCTCAAGCGCGGCCTTAAGCCCCGGCACCCCGTAGCGGCTTGTTATAGCGTCGCTCACAGGCAGGAGACTGGCCTGGATTTCCATTGCCTCCGAGATTTTATTGTCGTTGAACGCCGAGTATATCTTTTTGCAAGCGTTAGGGTATAGTATGGAGGCCGCCATAGTGCCGCCGCACGCCCCCATCGCAAGCGCCGCGAGGAACCAGTTGCCCGTGCCGCCGAACACTGAGAAATCTTTTGGCGCGAGCGACGACAGATATCCGAGCTTTGTCATATTGCCGGAAGTGTCTTTTATTCCTCTTATGTTTGGGTGGCTCGCCGCGGCCAGTATGACCGACAGATCCATGTCAACGCCGGTGTTGGCCGGCATGTTGTACATGAAGACGGGGATGGGCGACTTGTCCGCAACGTCCTTAAAGTACTTGATTATCGCGTCATGGTCTCCTTTGAAGTAATGGGGCGGAAGCAAAAGCAGACTCTGTGCCCCCGCCTGCCCCAGCGCTTCGGCGCAGGCGATGGTCTCTGCCGTGGACGGAAAGTGCGCGCCGGCCATTATGTGAAGCCTGCCGCATGTCTCTTCGACGGCTATTTTTGTAAGCAACACGCGCTCCTCCATGCGCACAAACGGCATCTCGCCGTTTGATCCGCACACCACGATGCCGTCCAAGCCGGAAATGCTCCAAACGCGCAGGTTTTTCCTCCATCCAGCCTCGTCTATGGCTCCGTCTTCTTTAAAAGGAGTCGGCACAGGCGCGAATATGCCGGTTATTTTCATGGGACGCACCTCCCCTATTTGTTAAAGTATAGCATTATAATGCATCGTGTAATGGTACAATCTGTCAGGGAATATAAGTTGTTTTGGAGGGCTGTCTATGTTTATCTGCAGGGAATTCAAATTTGACGCGGCTCACAACCTTGTGAATTATCACGGGAAATGTGAGCGGCTTCACGGGCATACATACAGGCTTGCCGTCATGCTTAAAGGCGAACCTGACGAGGAAGGCATGGTCTTTGATTTTGTCGAACTCAAGGCCTTGGTCGAAGATCTGGTGCTTGCGAAACTCGACCATTCCTACATTAATGACATACTGCCGCAGCCGACGGCCGAACATATAGCGATATGGGTGTTCCGTACTCTGAAGGAGTCGCTTGGGCGCGAAAACTGCGAGCTGTTTGAGATCCGCGTGTGGGAGACCGAGGGATCATACGCGGTATGCCGGATGGAGGATATCTGACCGTGCGCGATGTGCAGAGCGAGCGCGATGCGCGCAATATCCCCATAGACCGCGTTGGGATAAGCGATATCTCATGGCCTATACAGGTGCTTGACCGCGAACATGGGACGCAGGACACTGTGGCGGGCGTTACGCTTTCGGTCTTTCTGCCGCGGGATTACAGGGGTACCCATATGAGCCGTTTTGTAGAGGTCTTAAGCGATCAGGAGAAGCAGGTCACGTTCCACAATATGGAGAACCTCCTGCGCTCCCTTAAGTCCCGGCTGAATGCGCCGGCCGCGCACGCTGATTTCGAATTTCCATATTTTATAACTAAATCCGCGCCCGTCAGTGGACTTAAGGGGCGTATGCGGTATGACGTACGATTCTGCGCCGAACTGACGGAGGATAAGTTTGACCTTGTCACAGAGCTTATTGCGCCCATCCAGACTCTTTGCCCATGTTCCAAGGAGATATCGGAGTTTGGCGCTCACAATCAGCGCGCGCACGCCAGGATAGCGGCCCGCATGAGAACGTTCGTATGGATAGAAGAGCTCGCGGAGCTTGCCGATATGTGCGCGTCCGCCCCGGTTTACAGCCTGCTCAAGCGTGAGGACGAGAAGTCGGTTACGGAAAGGGCATACAGCAATCCTCGTTTTGTAGAGGATTCGGTGCGCGACCTTGCTATCGCATTGGAGAAAGACAGCCGCATAACGTGGTTCAGGGTCTCGGTGACCAGTCACGAAAGCATCCACAACCATAATGCGTTCGCGAGCGTCGAGAGGAGCAATAAATAATGCCGTCCGAGAGAAAAATGCGGCGCAGAGCGATTCTCAACGAGTCCGGCTTAGAGAGGGCCGCTGCGCGCCATCCGTGGATATTCAGGGGTAACCTGCGCCAGGTTCCCGAATGTAACTTAGGGGATCTCATCGCTTTTTCGGATAAAAACGGAACTGTGATCGGCTGGGGGCTTTGGAGCGACAGCGCGCTGTCCATTCGCGTCCTGAGCTACGGAGCAAAGGAGCCGGACCAGATGGCGCTGCTGAGGGAGCGTGTCTCGCGCGCCCTTGAGTTTCGCAAGATCTGCTGCGCGGGCGACGAAGCGTTTCGTTGGGTGCATGGGGAGGCCGACGGTCTGCCGGGCATAATCGCCGATGTTTACGGTGACGTTCTGTCTTTGCAAATATCCGCGGCCGGCTGGTATCGCCATGCGGAAAAAGTAGCGTCGATTTTCCGTAAGGTCAGGAAACTTTCAGCGATAGTCCTGCGCAATGAATCCAAGCACCTGGAGAAAGAGGGCATCCCTCATGAGGTCAGGGCCCTGCTGGGCGAGATCCCGGCAGAGCCGATAAAAGTAAAAATAGGCTCCCTGTTTGAGCTTGTGGATATAGCTGGCGGACAGAAGACCGGTGCGTACCTTGATGTGAGGCACGTGCCGAATGTGTTGGCTCCGTTTTGTGGCAACGCCAGGGTTCTCGACTGTTTCAGTTATCAGGGCCATTTAGGTCTGCACGCGCTTGCGGCAGGCGCGTCTGAAGTTGTGGCTGTCGAGCAGTCGCAGGCGGCCATAGAGACGGCCAAGAACAACCTCGCGCTTAACGGCCTTCCGGCGAAGATGAACTGGCTCTGCGGCAACGTTTTCGATATAATCAGAAAGATGGACGAGGCCCGCGAACGCTTTGACGTAGTCATAATGGACCCCCCGCCTTTTTCGCCCGGCAGGGGGAACATAGATTCGGCGCGCCGCGGATACAAGGAGCTCGCAGTGAGGGGGCTCAAGCGCCTGCGCGACTTTGGCTGTCTGGTTTTCCTGTCGTGCAGCCATGCCTTCACGCGCGACATGCTCCTTGAAACTCTGGCCAGCGCCGCTCTCGATGAGGGAGTCCGTTGCAATGTGGTGTATGAGATACATCAGCCTCCGGACCATCCCGTGCTTCTGGGCGTGCCTGAGACGGACTATCTTAAGGGCTTTGTTTTGGGGGTACACAGATGAAAGCTTCAAAAAAAATAAAGGCGGCTCTGTTTGATTTCGATATGACGTTGGTCGACAGCAGCTACGCCATACACCGCTGCACCAACCTGCTTGCGGAGCGTCTCGGCTTTCGCAGCGTCTCGCGCGAGGAGGTGCTCGCCTCTATAGGTCTCACAATAGAAGACAGCTGGAGATCCTACTGGGGGGATTTCAGGCAGGAATGGATTGATTATTACCGCGCTAACTACCGCGAGGAGGAACAGGCCGGTCTGCGTCTTTTCCCTGGAACAGTGGAAACGCTCTCAGCCTTACGCGCGATGGGGATAAAGGTAGGTGTCGTGTCGAACCGGCGCTATGCCCGCCGTCCCGTGGAATATATGGGGCTGCTTCATCTGATGGATGTGGTGGTCGGCCTTGAGGATGTGGAACGCGCGAAACCGGAACCGGATCCGCTCATCAAGGGCTTCGGCATTCTGGGTATAACGCCCGAGGACGGCATCTACGTAGGGGATACGGATATAGACATGAGGACGTCTGTCGCTGCTTGTACGAGGGGAGTCGGGGTGACGACGGGCAATTTTGACGCTGATTCTCTCAGGGAAGCCGGCGCATGGAAGGTGCTCGATGATCTGAGGAACCTAATTTCTCTTGTATAAAGGCGCGGTGTGATGGTAAGGCGTTTCGAACCGGAGGAAAATAGATCCTTCAGGCCCCTTTACTGGATCGCTGTAATAGCGGTAATAGTTTTGTGGATCTGGGCTTTTAAGATGTATCTTGATCGCTACGAGTATCTGCACCCTGATATCACGTGGGCCGTTCCGGGCGTAGATACAAAACTGATAAAAATCAACGGTGTGCTCCTTTGGAAAGAGGTCCCAGTGATTGCCGACAGAGAGGGCATAGTGTCCTATCCGCAGGGGACCGGACCGGTGAGGGTCGGGCGCGGGGCCGTTATAGCCAGGATAACTTCGGGAGCTATGGTAAAAGATGTCAAGGCGTATCAGCAGGGCTACTTTATAGCCGGCGTGGATGGGCTTGAGTCCTCGTGGCGTTATTCTGAGATATGGCCGGGGATAGAATCCCTCCCCGAACCGAGAGCGATGATCAAAATGAAGGACGGAATGCTGACAGGCAGAGGGCAGCCGGTCGGCAAAATAATAGAACAGCCTCAGGAATTACGCTTCGTAGGCTGCGCTGAAGCTACAGAGGATATACTTAAGCAGATAAAGAACAAAAGGCTTAAAGTGAAGATGGATGAGTCAGATACAGGTTCGTTTGCCGATATAAGGGTCAGCATGAGAACAGGGCATAAGGTCAGATTGTATGTAACGCTGCCGTGGTTTCGCGCGGAAGACATACGATCCAGAAAATACACGCTGGTGGCAGAGACCGGCAGGACCGAGGGCGCGATGGTCCCTGAGAGCGCACTGCTTGAAAGAGACGGCAAGCACGGCGTCTATATGATAAGGGGGTCCAGGGTGGTTTTCACTCCCGTTGAGGGCAAACGCGTAAGCAACGGAAAATTCCTCGTCACAAAGGGCTTGTCCGTCGGAGACGCTGTAGTCGAAGATGCGGCGTCGGCCAGGGAGGGGAGAGTACAGCTGTGGTAGACATAAAAAGCAACGTGGAGGCAATACGGGAAAAAATAGCGTCCGCGGCTGAAAGAAGCGGGCGCAGGGCTGAGGAAATAAAGCTCATGGCGGTTTCTAAGTATCATCCGCTCGATATGATGACAGAGGCTTCGAAGTTCGTCGATCTGCTCGGGGAAAATCGAGTTCAGGAGGCTGTTCTGAAACGCAGCGGCTGGCCTTCCGACAACTCCGTTCCGTGGCATCTCATAGGGCATCTGCAGAGAAACAAAGCACGCAGGGCCCTTGAGACATTCGACGCAATAGAGAGCGTTGACTCTCTTGACCTGGCTCGCATGCTGGACAGGATATCGGCAGAAAGCAATGTCACATCATACCCTGTGTTCATTGAGGTTAAGATGTCCGACGAGCCGTCGAAAGAGGGCGTCGACCCTTCTGAGGCGGAATATCTTCTTGAGCGCGTGCTTGAGTATTGCCCCAGGCTTTCTGTCGAAGGGCTGATGACAGTCGGACCAAATACGGAAGATGCTGCCGCTGTACGCAGTGCGTTCGCGAGGCTGCGCGAACTGAGGGACGCGCTTTGCGCATCGTGCGGCATTCCGCTTAGGGAACTTTCAATGGGGATGAGCGGCGACTATGAGACAGCGGTTGAAGAGGGCAGCACTATAGTCAGGATAGGCACGGCGATATTCGGTCCGAGGCAGTGACTTCATATATGAGCGATTGTTTGTGCCGTTGCTGTATAATGAGCGAAAAAAGAAAAAATATGTCGTTTCTTACTTTAAATTAAAGGCGGTGGATCAAGTGGCTGAGCTTTTGACATCGCTCGATGTCGTGAACCAGTCGTTTAAGAAGAGCATAAGGGGCTATGACGCGGCTGAAGTGGACGAGTTCCTTGACCGTATAGCTGAAACCCTTCAGGTCTATATGCAGAGGAACAAGGACCTCGAGAGGGAATTGCTGGCAAAGCAGGAGAGCCTTGCCGAGTACGAGAAAATGAAGGACGTGCTTCACGAAGCTCTTCTTACCGCACAGAAAAGCGCGGACGAAAAGGTCAAAAGCGCAAGGGACCAGGCTGCCAAGATTGTCTCCGAGGCGGAGGCGCGTGCGGACGAGATATGCAGGGAAGCAGTGCAGGAGGCGGATAAGCTCCGCGAGGGCATACTTCAGATACGTAATATAAGGGCCTTATACGAGCAGGAGTTCAGAGGGCTGCTCGCGAAGTACGAAAAAATGCTTGGCCAGTGTGTGTCTGACTCCCCTCTCGCGGCTGCGGTAGAAAGTGTTCTTGATGGAGTGGAAGATGATGACGCGGCCTGCAAAACGCAGGCATCGCCGTCTCCTGCGAACAAAAAGGACCTTGAAGCCGCATATCAGATGCTTGGCGTGGATCCAAAGACTGTGATGTATGGACAAGACAGCACGGATAATATGTGACCCTTCTGTAAAAAACATCCTGTCAGAACCGGTATCCTCGTTGTGCGGGATAGGTCCCAAAAGATCCGGGCTCCTTTCCGTGCTTGGCGTATCTGTGGTAGGGGACCTTCTTTGGCTGTTCCCGCGTCGTTATGAGGACCGCCGCGACGTTTCGCCTTTAAACAGCATTGTACCTGGCAGGCCGGCAGTTGTCGTGGCGTCAGCTGAATGTGTCGAACGTAAAAATCTCTTCAAGCGAGGACTTGAGCTTGCGATATGCAGGTTTAAGGATGAGACGGGAACGATGTCGGCGTCATGGTTTAACAGAAAGGGCATAGAGTATGTCCTTAAAAAAGGCGTCAGGGCCGTTTTATTCGGGGTCCCCGAGCTGCGCGCCGGCGAGCTTTTCATGTCCAACCCCGAGTTTGAAGTGATCGAAAACGAATCGGACATAAGACGTTTTACAGGGATAGTCCCGGTATACCCTTTGACAGCGGGACTCAGCGCGCGGTGGTTCAGGAGTTTCATGGATGAAATCCTTGATACGGTGCTTCCGTCTGTCGAAGAGACCCTCCCTCCTTTTATAATTGAGAAGCGCAGGCTGATGCCGCTTCGCCGTGCGTTTTTGGCGATGCACCGCCCAGCGTCTGAGACGGAATGGAAAGAGGCAAGACGAAGGCTCGCGTACGAAGAGTTCCTTCTGCTGCAGACGAAGATGGCGCTTCGCAGGGAGTCGCTAAAGAAAAGCGGACATTCGCCTGTCATTTCCCAAGGCGCCTTTGCCTATGAAAAATTTCTCTCGTCGCTTCCTTTTGAACTGACGGTTTCGCAAAAAAAAGCGCTGGATGAGATATTTGCAGACACATCCTCAGGTGTGCCGATGTCGCGCCTTTTACAGGGCGACGTTGGTTCCGGCAAGACTTTCGTCGCGCTGGGCCTTGCCGCCGCAGCGGCCGACGCCGGAGTGCAGAGCGCGCTTGTGGCGCCTACGGAGGTATTGGCCGACCAGCTTTACTCCCAATGTGTTAAATGGCTTGGCGGCGCGGGTGTCCGCTGCGTCATTATCAAGGGATCTCAGAGCGCGCCGGAGAGAAGGGCGGCTCTTAACGCGCTGCTCACAGGAGAGGCGTCCGTAGTAACAGGTACTCAGGCTCTCTTCTCGCGCGAGATACGATTTAAAAATCTTGGGGTCGTGGTAATAGACGAACAGCAGAGGTTCGGCGTCATGCAGCGCGCGGCTATGCTCGAACGCTCCCCCGTCCCGCACATGCTGATGATGAGCGCCACTCCGATACCCAGGACAATGGCGCTATGCGCCTTCGGCGATCTCGACATCACCACTCTCACGGATAAGCCGAAAGGGCGCCGTACCGTGGAGACCCGCATAATAGGCTCGGATAAAATTAGCCTGCTGCTGCGGTTCATATTCGATGAAGCGCGCTCCGGCGGGCGCATATACTGGGTTTGTCCGAGGATCGGCATTGACGGGAAGACGCGCGACGCTTCGGCGGAGAAAAGGCATGGCTTCTTATCGAAGCATATGGGGGCTTTAGGCGTTGGGTTGCTGCACGGACGCATGGACGGCACAGAGAAATCAGCTGTTTTGGATAAATTTCGCAGCGGTGAGATAAAAATACTTGTGGGCACCACGGTAGTCGAAGTCGGCGTTGATGTACCCGAGGCGTCGGTGATGGTCATAGAGTCTCCGGAACGTTTCGGCCTTTCTCAGCTCCACCAGCTGCGCGGGCGCGTAGGCCGCGGCTGCGTCCGCGGGGTCTGTGTGCTGCTTTCAAGAAGTTCGCAGAAAGAGGTACTTGATCGATTGTCTGTCATGCTGCATACGGACGATGGTTTTGAAATAGCGGAGGCGGACCTTGCGTTTCGCGGGACCGGCGAACTCAGCGGAGTCAGGCAGCACGGCGAGGCAGAATTCAAGGTGGCGGACCCCGTGAAGGATATGAGGCTTTTGCTTGAGGCAAGAGAGGATGCGATCGAGAGCATCGCCAAAGATCCGATGTTTTTAAGCGGCTGTTTTTATAAATCGGGGGCAAGAGGCCCCAGCGCTGTTGGGATAGGCTAGCTACTAAGCCGGCTGAGAGTCTTGTGCTTGCGTGACCACTTGTGAATCTGGCGTTTTTTATGTAAAATACGCTAGATGGCCGTTAAACGGAAAGCGACATACAGCGCTTGAATAGAATAATAGAGCCGAACGGGCTCTTTGCCCTCATCGGCAGCGTGACGATCGCACCATGACAATTGAAACTGAGGTGATAAATAGTGATTATGACAGTGATTTTATGTGTAATTGCAGGGCTTGCCGCCGGCGCCCTGATCGGATTTATGTACCACAAGAACAGCGTTGAGAAGAAATACAAGGGGGCTCTTTTTGAAGCGGAGCGTATCATATCAGAGGCGGTCAAGAAAGCCGAACAGATGAAGCGCGATATCGTTTCAGAGGGTAAGGAAGAGATCCACAGACTTAGGCAGGAACTTGACAGAGACACAAAGGAACGGCGCAATGAACTGCAGAGGTCCGAGCGTCGATTGGAGCAGAAAGAAGAGAACCTGGACAGGAAGATCGATAATATCAGCCGCAAAGAAGAGGAGCTTAAAATGCGCCACGAACAGGCGCAGGAGAAGCTGAATCAGCTTGCGGAGAGAGAGCAGGAGCTCATCCTGAAGCTCGAACAGATAGCGCAGCTGACGCGTGAACAGGCGAGGGATCTGCTTCTCGCTGAGGTGGAGGCCGACGCCAACCATCTCATAGGACTGCGTCTGAAGGAACTTGAAGAGAGGGCCAAGCGCGAGGCCGACCGTAAAGCGCAGGAGATAATCGCAACAGCTATACAGCGCTGCAGCGTTGAATTTACATCCGATGTCGTGGTCAGCGTTGTGAATCTGCCGTCTGATGAGATGAAGGGACGCATCATCGGACGAGAGGGACGGAATATAAGGACTTTTGAAACGCTTACGGGCGTAGACCTGATAGTGGACGATACCCCCGAGGCCGTGACTTTGAGCAGTTTTGACCCAGTCCGGCGCGAGGTTGCACGTCTTTCGCTCGAAAGACTGGTAGTAGATGGCCGCATACATCCGGCGCGCATCGAGGAGATAATAGAGCGCGCGGAGAAGGACGTACAGTTACAGATATTGGAAACAGCGGAGCAGGCGCTGCTTGATACGGGCATTAAAAACATGCATAGCGAGCTTACCAATATAATAGGACAGCTTCGCTACCGTACCAGCTACGGACAGAACGCGCTGGCGCACAGTCTCGAGGTCGCGCACTTAGCAGGGATAATGGCTGCGGAGCTTGGGCTTGACGAGCTTAAAGCGCGCAGAGCCGGATTGCTGCACGATATAGGCAAGGCCGTGGATCATCAGGTAGAAGGGCCTCATGCGAAGATAGGCGCAGATATGGCTAAAAGGTACGGCGAAGCTCCTGATATAGTCAACGCGATAGCTGCCCACCACGAAGACGAGGAGCCGCAGACGATATACGCGATCCTTGTGGCCGCTGCCGACGCTGTGAGCGCATCCCGCCCCGGAGCGAGACGCGAAAGCCTGGACGCCTATGTCAAGAGGCTTGAAAAGCTTGAAGAGGTCGCCAAAACTTTCAGCGGAGTGAGCAAGGCTTTCGCTATTCAGGCAGGCCGTGAGATACGCGTGGCGGTCGCCCCATCCGTGACGGACGAGGGCGCCATGCAGAAGCTTGCGTACGATATAGCCCGTAAGATAGAGGAAGAGATGCGTTATCCGGGACAGATAAAGGTGACGCTCATAAAAGAGACGAGAGCCGTCGATTATGCGAAGTAGGTGACGGTTTTGCGGGTTCTTTTCATAGGCGACATAATGGGACGTCCGGGAAGAAGCGCTGTGGCGCAAGCTCTGCCCGTCGTGCGAGGGGAGTTCGGCGATTTTGATTTCGTCATAGCCAACGGAGAGAACAGCGCAGCCGGTTTTGGTCTGACGGAGCGGGTTATGGAAGACCTGTTTGGTATGGGGATAGATGTCCTGACTAACGGCAATCACGTTTGGGACAAGAAAGAGTTCATCCCGCTAATAAGCGGAGAGCCGAGGGTGCTTCGGCCTGCTAACCACCCGGAAGGAGCTCCGGGGAGAGGTTTTGCGGTGTACGAAAAAAACGGAAAAAAGCTTGCCGTGATGTGCCTGCAGGGAAGGGTCTTCATGCCGCCGCTGGATTGCCCTTTTCAGACGGCAAGGACGCTTTTAAGCGGATCCGAGATTTCGTCTGTCTTTGTAGATTTCCACGCCGAGGCAACGTCTGAGAAGAGGGCTCTTGCGTGTTGGCTTGACGGCAGCATATCTGCTCTTGTTGGCACGCATACGCATGTTCAGACGGCGGACGAAGAGGTGATGCCGCACGGTACAGCCTTCATCTCGGATGTGGGTATGACCGGGGGGCATGCCGGGGTTATAGGTATGACGCAGGACTCGGTGCTGCCTAAATTTTTATATGGAACGCCGAGTAAGTTTGAGGTGTGTGACAAGGATACCAGGTTCCAGGCCGTCGTCGTTGACATCGACGACGATACGGGACGTGCTTTTGATATCAAAAGGGTCAGCATGCGATGCGGCTGATCTGTTTTTAGGTGATGTCTGAAAATTGACGGGAGGCTGTTTCCTTGGAGCCGCTCGTCAATTTTTTTGTTTATTTTAATCTATTGAAGATATTTATCAATTACGTTTTATCTTTTTTATGTATATTATGAATCCTAAACAGCGGGAGATGCCTTTAATTTACAGGCTGATAATGAAAAATCTTGAAATAAAACTAAGTTATCTGACACTTGTTATGAGGATTCCTATATGGTATACAACTGAGGTGCTGCCTAAAATAGCGCGGCATGCAATGGCTTTCTTAATTCTTTAAGAGGAGTGGTTTTGATGGCAGAAAAGAGAGATCAGTGGGGCAGCCGATTTGGTTTTATAATGGCTGCGGCCGGTTCAGCGGTTGGGCTTGGCAATATCTGGAGGTTTCCATATATAACCGGTAAATATGGCGGAGCTGCCTTTGTCCTGGTGTACCTTGCGGTTGTTATCTTCATCGGCATGTCTGTAATGCTGGCCGAGTTATCAATAGGGCGCAGGGCCAAGCTTGACGCGGTAGGCTCTTTCAGAAAGCTCGGCGGCGGCGCCTGGCCCATCGTTGGATGGATGGGCGTGTTCTGCGGCTTTGTGATACTTTCGTACTACTCCGTTATAACCGGCTGGACCTTGGCCTACATGTTCAAATCGTTCACGACGCTCTTGGATGCAGCCGGCGCCGGCAAGGCGGGCGAGTATTTCGGTGCCTTCGTATCCGACCCGGTGCAGTCGATAGCTTACCATGTGCTGGTGATGGCGGCGATAATCGCCGTCGTGTACAAAGGAATCAGCGGCGGTATTGAGAGAAGCTGCAAGGTCTTGATGCCGGCCCTTTTCGTGATACTCCTCATACTTATTGTCCGTTCCGTTACGCTGCCGGGAGCCGGCGCCGGCCTTGAGTTTTACCTGAAGCCCGATTTTTCGAAGGTTACCAGCCAGGCGATCCTCGCGGCCTTGGGCCAGGGCTTCTTCTCTCTTTCCCTTGGCATGGGCTGTATGATAACCTACGGCAGCTATCTTGACAGCAAGGAGTACCTGCCTACTGCGGCCCGCTCCGTTGTGCTGCTTGACACTACCGTCGCGATACTTGCCGGTTTTGTGATTTTCCCGGCCGTCTTTGCGTTTGGCATAGAGCCGGGAACGGGGCCTGCCCTTACGTTTGTCACGCTGCCGGCAGTATTTGCTAAGATGCCTATGGGATCGCTGTTTTCGTTCGCGTTCTTCCTGCTGCTTTTCATAGCCGCGTTCACGTCCGCCATCTCGCTGCTTGAGGTCGTCGTAACCTACGGCATAGACCAGCTCAAGCTCAGCCGCTCGAAATCCGCTGTTGTAATGGGTGTCGCGATAACGCTTCTTGGCATACCGTCGGCTCTCTCCGTCGGGGGGCACATACCGCAGATCGCCGGCAAGGATTTCCTTGACGTAGCGGATTTTATAACAAACAACATCATCATGCCGCTCGGAGGCATGATGATAGCGCTTTTTGTCGGGTGGGTCTGGGCTGACGGCGCTAAGGCTGAGATAACGGACAACGGCCGTCTTGTGTTCCCGATGTATACAATGTGGCTTTGGATGTGCCGTATAGTTGCTCCTGTCTGCATCGCGCTCATCTTCGTAACCGGCCTTAAGTGGTGACGGCGGAAAGCGCTGCGGCATAGGCATATCTACGCATACGACATAGCGGAAGCCATGGTTGACAAGGCTGTGGCTTCCGCTATACTTGACATAATAATCTGGATGAAAGCGGCAAGAGAGTCTCCGATTCACGTATCAGGAGCGCCGAAGGTGCAAGATCGCAAGATTGAAACTCTCAGGCATAAGGATTGCCGCCGGACAGTGCTCTGAACGTTCTCTTACAGGCGACGGAAGCCGCGTTATGAGGATGAGGACAGAGATATCTTGCCAAAGGGCGGGGGTCTTATGTCTTTGTCCTCTTTTTCTTACCATTGTATCAGCAATAACCCCCACCTGCGGGGGCGCGTAGCTCATCTTGAGCTGATAGACGGCAATGCCCTTGATGTGTTGACGGCGTCGCGCGACAGGATACATTGCGGGTGGCGTCTTGCCTCCAGCCCTTTTTACGGAAATTTCAAACCGGATCAGCAGCCGTACAGGACGATCGTGCTCTATGAGGATAGAGCGGCGGATATTGCGTCTGTTGATCTTGAGTCGCTGAGGCTCATAGAAGACGCAATGGCGTCGTACGGCAACTCACGGGCCTTGCGTTTGCCGGATGATTTCCCAAAGCGCATAGATATGGATTTCAGGTTCGTAGACTTTGCTTTAATGGAGGATACTTTCCGCGAGTGCGGCATCCTTGACTCACCCGCCGAAAGAGTCTTGGGGAGGTGATGCGGCCGGGCAAAGCGAATTTTGCAAAATGCCATGCGTAAGTATTGTCGGCATCAGACATTTGCACGTTTGAATGGAGGAATTCCATGAGACTGGAACTGATTAAAGCACATGTGAAGGGCGTTGCATGGGGCTGTAAGACCGAGCTGCTAAAGGACGGCACGCTTCAGGTTTCAAAAGAGGAGCTGTTGTCCCAGATAGAAGACCATGAATTTTTTAAGAGCATAGACGCGGATATGGCGCGTCCCGGCGAAAAGACCAGGATAGTTCCCGTTAAGGACGTAATCGAGCCCAGGTGCAAAGCGGAGGGCGAAGGCGAGGTCTTCCCGGGGCTTATAAGCGACGTAACGTCGGTAGGTTCGGGAAAGACTTTCGTTTTAGACGGAGCGGCCGTGGTGACATGCGGACGCATAGTCGGATTCCAGGAGGGCATCATCGACATGAGCGGAAAGGGCGCGGAATATACGCCTTTCTCCGGAACGATGAACGTTGTTCTTGTCTTTGAGCCCAAAGACGGCATAGAGGCGCACGCATATGAAAAGGCGTGCCGCATCGCTGGCCTCAAGGCAGCCGTTTATATCGCAAAGAGCGCTTATGAGGCCGGTGCTAAGGCTGACGAGGTAAATGTCTACGACATGCCTGCGTTTGCAGAGAGTATGAACGCATACCCAGGCCTGCCTAAGGTAGCATACCTCTATATGCTGCAGACCCAGGGGCTTCTGCATGACACATATGTCTATGGCAGCGACGCGAAGAAGATACTGCCTACCATCATTCACCCGAACGAGACTATGGACGGGGCGATAGTTTCAGGCAACTGCGTCTCTGCGTGCGATAAGAACAGCACATATATGCACCAGAACAACCCGGTTATACGTTCGCTTTATGACCGCCACGGCAAGGATGTCAACTTTGTCGGAGTCATTATAACGAACGAGAACGTGACCCTTGCCGATAAACGCCGCAGTTCATCGTACGCAGTAAAGATCGCGAGGATGCTCGGAGTAGACGGGCTTATCATAAGCGAGGAGGGATTCGGCAATCCGGACGCGGATCTCATAATGAACTGCCGCGCCGCTGAAAGGGCCGGTATAAAGACGACCCTGATCACCGACGAGTACGCCGGACGTGACGGAGCGAGCCAGTCGCTTGCAGATGCCGCTTTAGAGGCCGACGCAGTCGTGTCTGCCGGAAATGCCAATATGATGATCAATCTCCCGAAGATGGAGAAGATAATCGGTTTTACCGACTACGTCGACATCATCGCGGGAGGGTTCGCCGGCTCCTTGAAGCCGGACGGTTCGATAGAGGTAGAACTGCAGGCTATCACGGGTTCGACCTGCGAGCTTGGCTTCAACAAGCTCGGAGCGGAGACCTGGTAGGAGGGGTATGCCGATGACTTACAGGATAGTCCATTATATAAACCAGTTTTTTGCGGGTATAGGCGGTGAGGAAAAGGCCGGTATAAAGCCGGAATCCAGGAGCGGCGCGGTAGGCCCTGGGATGGCGTTTAAGGCGGCTTTCGGCGGCGACGCCGATATCGTGGGCACTGTGATATGCGGAGACGGGTACTTCGCTGAGAACATGGAAGAAGCTACGGACGCTGTGATCAAGTTGATATCGGAGTTTAAGCCGGATGCGGTCATAGCCGGGCCTGCCTTTAACGCGGGACGCTACGGGACCGCCTGCGGGGCCGTCTGCGAAGCGGTCGCAAAGCGGATAGGCGTGCCGGTCGTAACTGGGATGTATCGTGAAAACCCCGGCGTGGATATGTATCGCAAAAGCGTCTATATAGTCGAGACTTCAGACAGTGCGCGCGGCATAAAGGATGCGGTGCAGGCAATGTCGAGGCTGCTGCTTAAGATGCTGAACCTCGGCACGGTCGGAAGCCCCGCAGAGGATGGCTACATAGAGCGCGGAGTGCGCGTGAACCGTTTCTATGACGCGCCCGGATCTGAGCGAGCGGTTGATATGCTCATCAAGAAACTCAGGGGAGAGCCTTTCAGGACTGAGTACCCAATGCCGAACTTTGACAGGGTACCCCCGGCGGAACCGGTGAAAGACATTAAAAACGCGACCATAGCGCTTGTGACGTCCGGCGGGATAGTGCCTAAGGGCAACCCTGACCATATAGAGGCCTCCAGCGCGACGAAATTCGGCACATACTGCATAGCAGGCGTCGAGAGCGCTGACGCGGCGTCCTACGCGACCGCCCACGGCGGATATGACCCGACATACGCCAACTCTGATCCTAACAGGGTGCTCCCGATAGACGTACTCAGGGAGATGGAGAGGGCCGGCGAGTTCAAAAAACTCTACGATTACTTCTCAACGACAGTGGGGAACGGAACGCCGGTCGCTAATGCCAAGAAGTTTGGAACGGAGATAGGCGAAAGGCTGAAAAAAGATGGAGTTGACGCTGTGATCCTCACCTCCACCTGAGGAACATGCACTCGTTGCGGAGCAACGATGGTCAAAGCGATAGAGAGTTTTGGCATACCAGTGGTACACATCTGCACGATAGTCCCGATCTCACAGACTGTAGGAGCAAACAGGATAGTACCGGCGGTCGCCATACCGCACCCGCTTGGGGATCCGGCTAAAACGCCGGAGGAGGAGAAGGTTATACGCCGCGCCATCCTTGAAAAGGCGCTAAAAGCGCTGCAGACCCCGATCTCGGAACAGACAGTATTTTAGTCGTCAGCCCATGGCAAGCGGCCGCATCAAATCCTGTGCCGCCTGCCATGGGTTTCTTTGAATGAAAAATCAAGGCATGAACTTTAGCAGATCTGCTGTAACAGAGCGCCGCGAATTTATGCGGCATTATGCCGAACACAACATAAAGTCAGAAAAATAGTTTTCGGTTGCGTTATCCGTACCGATCAGCGTAATTTTTGACGTAGATATACGCAATCGTTCTGTTGTTGCAAAATTATAAAAACTGTAAACTGTAAACTGTAAAATCAGCCTTTGAAGGGCCTTATATCAAAACAGAGAGGACGACCCGCAATGCCCAATGCAGCAATCAAAGCCACAGCATATTCTTTGAACCACACTCCTGAACTTGCACTGCACTATGGAAACACTCCGTTCGTAGAAAAAGAGACACACCCCGATTCAGAGTACCTGGCGGCGCTTCCGAACCACGCGCAGGGGTATGATGAAGCCGCGCGCTACGCCCCGAACCTGACATACATAGGCGCCATGGGGATAGACGAGTTTGAGACTCGCAAACAGCCATGGTACGCTAACCTTGAGCCCGAGGCGACGCGGTACGGCAGATATGGTGAGATAATGCCGGAAGACGAGACTATAGGGCTGATCGACATATGCGATGTTTTCGACCTCGTTTGGCTTGAGAAAGGTTTTGCCGCTTCAGTCAAAGAGAAACTGGCAAAGCATCCCCTTATGAGGGATGATATCCTGGCGCGCCTGGAAGATGGCCATGACCTCGCAGAGATAGAGCACGAAATTTCTAAATTTGGGGCTCTGCCGCTTTACTTCGATGGCAAGATCTCAGGGTGCGGCCGCCGCGGACATGAGTTTGACCCGAACCTTACAGCATACGAACTTCTCGTTAATATAGCATCGAAATCAAGCGCCGTCCTGTCCTTGCTCCATCTTATAAAAAACAGCGGCCTTAAGCCTGAGGACATTGATTTTGTAATAGAGTGCTCAGAAGAGGCGGCTGGAGACATGAACCAGCGCGGCGGAGGCAACTTCGCCAAGGCGATAGCGGAAATAGCCGGATGTGTCAACGCCTCTGGCTGCGATGTCCGCGGTTTCTGCGCCGGCCCTGTGAACGCGGTGCTCGCCGCCTCATCGATGGTGGCGGCGGGAGCGAGGAAAAACGTCGCGGTAATAGCCGGAGGAGCCATCCCTAAGCTCTATATGAACAGCCGCGACCACGTCAAGAAGAACCTGCCGGCTCTTGAGAACTGTCTCGGGTCGTTTGGCGTGCTGATAGTTCCCGAAGACGGCGAGCTCCCTGTAGTGCGCCTTGATGCTATAGGCAAACACACTGTTGGTGCCGGCGCGTCGCCGCAGACCGTAACGAGTGTGCTCACGTGGGAGCCGCTCCAAAACGCCGGTCTAACTTTTACCGACGTCGACAAGTACGCGCCGGAGCTTCATAACCCGGAAATAACCCTCCCTGCCGGAGCCGGGAATGTGCCAGAGGCGAACTACAAGATGATAGCTGCGCTTGCGGTTATGAAAAAACAGATAGAAAAAGCAGATATGGCGGATTTTATCAAAAAACACGGTATGGTCGGTTTTGCGCATACGCAGGGGCATATACCGTCCGGGGTTCCGTTCATGGGGCACGCGGCTGACGCTATATCGGCTGGGAAGATGAACAGGGCTATGATAATAGGCAAGGGAAGCCTCTTCCTCGGCAGGCTTACGAACTTGGCCGACGGGGCGTCATTCCTCATAGAGAAGCCATCCCCGCTTTCTGTGTCCGCCGGCGCCGGTGTCACGCGCGATGAGATCCGCGAGATGATACTTGAGGTACTTGGGGAACTTGCGAGCGGCCTCAAGCGGTAATGGGTGAGAAACATGACCGATAGAACAGAGACAAAGCGAATAATAGGAGAGGTCCTTTCCGAGATAATAGAAGAGGCCAGAAGCGGCTGTGGCAAAAGGATCAGAATAGGCCTCATGGCTCACGGCAGCGAGCTTGGCGGCGAGGAGCTTCTCAGGGGAGCGCGCCTTGCGATGGAGGACGATCCCGCGCTTGTGGTGGTGCCGATAGGTCCTAAGGCTGAAGGTTATGGGGATATGGATTGGATAGAGACGCCGGCCTGTGATGCCGACGTGGCGCGCGCGATGGAAAACGCGCTTGCGGCCGGGACAATAGCCGGCGCGGTAGCGCTCCACTATCCGTTCCCGCTTGGGGTCACTACCATAGGCAAGGTCCTCACGCCCGCGCGGGGCAAGCCCTGCTTCATCGCATCGTCGACGGGGACGTCGTCTCCTATGCGCGTCGAGGCGATGCTGCGAAACGCGATCTACGGCATAGCAGTGGCTAAGGCCGACGGCATATCCGATCCTACTGTGGGCATAATCAACCTGGACGGAGCGCAGACCGTGCTTAGAGCCCTGCAAAAACTGAGTTCCGGAGGGTATAAAATAAACTTCGCGGCAAGCATCCGTAAGGACGGCGGCCCAATACTGCGCGGGAACGACATCCTGGCCGGCTCTGCCGATGTATGCGTCACGGATACGCTAACCGGCAACGTGCTGATGAAATTATTTGCCGCATGGAACACGGGCGGCGATTATGAGGCGCTTGGCTGGGGCTACGGTCCGTCGGCGGGGGACGGATGGGATAAGGTCGTCTCCATCATCTCGCGTGCTTCCGGCGCTCCCGTCATAGCGAAAGCACTCTCGCTCAACGCTAAATGCGTCAAGAACGCTCTTCCGTCCATTGTTGCAAAAGAGATGAGCTTGGCGAAGAAGGCGGGCTTGCTTGAGATAATCGAGTCGCTCCAGCCTAAGAAAGATGTTGAAGAGGACGTAAAGGCGCCGGCCTCCGAACCCACCGACGAGGAGATACACGGCATAGACGTTTTGGAGATAGAGAACGCGGTAAAGGCTCTTTGGAAAGAGGGCATATACGCGGAGTCGTCCATGGGCTGCACAGGTCCTGTGATAAAGATGTCGGCGAAGAACGTGGAAAGAGCGCAGACAGTGCTCAGGGAACGCGGATATCTGTAGCATGCGATAAATTTTACGGCCGGACGCCGGAATTTTGAACAGGCCGCGCATCTTTTGCATAGCATAACAACGGGAAAGCGCGCGATGAGGCTGATGAAGCATGCCTCGTTGCGCGCTTTTATTTTGTTTTTACGTCGCTGCCGGGGTGATATCTGGCTTTTTTCGCTCTTTTATAAGATTTATAAGGCCGGAGAGTATCTCCATAGCGTCCCCTTGTATGCAAAGGTCCGCTACGCTGAAGATGGGGGCGTCAGGATCCTGGTTTACCGCTATCACCGTCTCCGCGCCGGACATTCCGGCTATGTGCTGAACCGCTCCGGATATTCCAAACGCGATGTATACGCGAGGTGTCACAGATTTGCCGCTGAGGCCAACCTGAGCCGGATAAGGGGCCCAGCCGAGGTCCACGGCAGCCCGCGACGCTCCTACTGCGCCGCCTAAAAGAGCCGCAAGCTCTTTTAGTTTGCCGAAGTTCGCCGCGTTCTTCATCCCCTTGCCTCCGGCCGCTATTATCTCGGCTTCCTGCAGGGGAAGCCCTGTTGCGCTGTCTTTCCTGAAATCAATGTGTTCTATGAGCGAAGAGAGAAGAGCGGGCGCCATCTTTTCGGTTATGATATCTCCGTGTCTTGACGTGTCAGCGGACAGAGGCTTTTTGGATTTCGGGCGTACCGTGCACATCTGCGGTCCGGCGCCGCGCGTTATTATGTCGGCCATTACGTTACCTCCTACCGCGGGGCGCGTCTGGAGCAGTTTTTTTGTCTTAAGGTCTATAGATAGTCCGGTGCAGTCCGCGGTCAGTCCGCAGCACAGCCTTGCGCTCAGCATAGGCATAATCGTTCTGCCTCGCGTCGTCGCGGAGGCTATAAGGATAGACGGGCTATATTTGCGCACAAGCCGTTCGATAACGTTTACGGCCGCATCCGCCCTGAACACGCCAAGCTCGCTGTCGTCTATGAGATAGACGCGATCAGCTCCCGCATATATAAGCTCTTCTGCGAGGCCTGTTATGCCGCTTCCGATCACCACGCTCGCAAGACGTGTGCCAAGGTCGTCCGCGAGCCTGCGCCCCCAAGCCAGCAGTTCCGTTGAGACGGGATGGCAGCGGCCGTCACGCACCTCCGCCAGGGTCCAGACCTCTCTGTTCTCATCGTTTGTCATCGTGAGGCCTCCAGCAGATTTTTATCTTCGAGCACTCCTGCGATCGCGTCTAAAGCTTCGTCGATGCGAGCGGTGGCCGCTATCGTACGTCCGCGTCTTGTGACCTTCGGGTAACGGATATTTACCACCTGCGTCGCCGAGCCGCTTATCCCCGTCTCGTCAGGCATAAGGCCCAGGTCATCAGCCGACAGTATCTTAATGTCCGCGTTCTTTGCCTTTATCTTACCCTCAAGCGTGCAGAGACGAGGGACATTCATTTCCTTTAATGCTACGACGAGAGCCGGCAGCCGCGTCCTCACCGTTTCATACCCGCCCTCTATCGAGCGGACCGCGCATATTTCCTCTTCTGCAATTTCGTTCAGACCGCTTGCGTATGTGACAACCGGTATTTTCAAAAATTCGGCAACGGCAGGCCCGACTTGCCCTGTTTCGCCGTCCGTGGCGCGCTCCCCCGAGAAGATGAGGCTGAAGGCCCCGCTTTTCTCAAGTGCCCTTGCAATTGTACGCGCTGTCGCGAGAGTGTCGGATCCGCCGAAAGTTTTATCAGACAACAGCACGCCGTCGTCGCACCCCATGGCGACTGCGTACCTGACAGTCTTTTCAGCCTGAGCCGGCCCCATGCTTATGGCGGTTATCTTAACCGTATCGGGCCCGAGACGCTCTTTTACCTGCAAGGCCGCTTCAACGGCATGAAGGTCGAGCGGATTGAGTTCCATCTCTATGCCGTCGCGGATCATTACCCCAGTCTTTTCGTCGATTTTGACCGTATCGGTAGCCGGTACCTGTTTTACAAGCACTGCAATCCGCAAGCCGTCCATTCCCCCTTAACGCCGTCCGATCAGAGATCGTTTCGCCAAGCCTTTCCCGCGTTGCTTGCGAAAATAAAATTTGTACTCCCAATTTTAGCAAATTTACGAGATTAAGGTTACAATTATGATGTGTGCATCCGTGCTGAGGATGTCCTTTTTAAATACGGAGGGGAGCATCACTATGAAAGTGATTGAAGAGATCAGAGGGTTCAAAACCGACAGTATAAGTGCGTCCGGCGTCGAGGAGCTTAAAGAGGCGGCCCGAAAGGCGCGTATATGGTCGGTCATAGCGACATCGGTCGCCGGGAGCGGACACCCGGGCGGGGCGCTTTCGTCCATGGATATTTATATGACGCTTCTAGGCGTTGCCGACGTCTCTTTGGAAAAAGCGGACTGCCTCGACAGGGACCGCATAGTCGTGAGCCATGGCCATACGTCCGCCGGTTTCTATTCGGCGCTTGCGGCCTATGGATTCTTCGACCCCGAGGAGATGATGCCCAACTTCCGGCGCGCCCGCAGTCCTTTCCAGGGACACGTCGAGCGCGAGGTGCCGGGCGTGGATTGGGGGACGGGCAACCTCGGCCAGGGGTTGGCGGCAGGTGTGGGCTTTGCGCTAGCTGCGAGGGCCAGGGGATCTAAGTCTCACACTTGGGTAGTGACTGGCGACGGCGAACAGGTTAAGGGACAACTTGCGGAGGCGCGCCGCGTGGCTGTCAAGGAAAGGCTCTCTGAGATCACGGCTTTGGTTGACTGGAACGACATACAGATAAGCGGAAGGCTTGAGGATGTCATGCCGGCCGACATTCGCGCACTGTGGACGGCTGACGGCTGGAGCGTGTTTGAGTGCGACGGGCACGATTTCAACTCCATATATCGCGCGATGAAGCAGGCCGTCTCCCTGCGCAAGCCCGCGGTAATACTCTGCAGGACGACTATAGGGAAAGGCGTATCTTTCATGGAGGGTATCCCCGACTATCACGGCAAGCCAGCGTCGGGAAACGATATCGCAAGGGCCATCGGGGAGCTCGGCGGCGACATGGAGATGTTCGAAAGGGCGCGTGAAGCCAGGAAGGGGCCGCTCCCTAAAGGGCGCCTCATAGAGCCGTGCCGTGTAAACATCGATACAGGCACTCCAGCGACGTATTCAAAGGACGACAAGAAGGATAACAGAGGCGCTTTCGGCAGGGCGCTCGCCGAAGTGGGTTCTCTTAATTATAAAAAAGACGGAAGGACGCCAATAGTGGTGTTCGACTGTGACCTCGCGGGCTCTGTCAAAGTAGACGGCTTCGCCAAAGTCTGTCCCGATAATTTTATAGAGACCGGGATACAGGAGCATGCGACCGCGACAATAGCGGGAGCCTGTTCCACGGCCGGCGTAGTGTCGCTATGGGCAGATTTTGGCGTCTTCGCTTGCGATGAGGTCTATAACCAGCAGAGGCTTAACGACATCAACGCGGCATCGCTGAAGGTGGTAATGACTCATGTTGGGCTGGATGTGGGCGAAGACGGCAAAACGCACCAGTGCATAGATTACGTGGGTCTCTTGCGCAACTGCTACGGATGGAAGATAGCAGTTCCGGCCGACCCGAACCAAACCGACAGGGCGACGCGCTGGATGCTTTCGGAAACCGGCAACATCTGCCTCGCTATGGGGCGGAATGTGTTGCCTGTCATCCTTAAGGAGGACGGCACTGCTTTCTATGGCGGAGACTATAAATTCCGCTACGGGGCCATCGACGTGCTTCGCGGCGGCACGGACGCGGTCATCCTTGCGATGGGGCATTTCGCGGCGCGCGCCATATCTGCGCGCGACATACTGTCGCGGGAGGGCCTCAGCGTAAAGGTCCTTCATTGCGCATCTCCGCTTGGAATGAGCGCTGATGAGTTCTTTGGACTGGTTGGCGATATGCCCGTCGTTACATGTGAGGACCATAACGCGGACACAGGAATAGGTTCGAGCGTTGCTCTTATGGCCGCGCGGTGCGGCAGGAAGATCAGACTGGCCAGCATGGGGGTCACTCGCTATGGCTGCTCGGGGCCAAGCAATGATGTCATGGCTGAGATGGGGCTTACGCCCGAGGACATAGCCGGCGCAGTGAAAGGGTTGCTTAAGTAGATGATAAGGCCCGGGGATCTGGTCCTGATATGGCACCCTGATAAAAGGAACGACAGCTTCATCTTAAAAGTTGCGCCCGGTGAGTCCCTCGGCACGCATTTCGGGCAAATAAAGCATTCGGATATAATGGAGCATGAGTTCGGCGACGGTGTCGTTACACAGAAGGGCGATCTGTACTATCTGCTGCGCCCTTCGCTCGCGGAGTACACCCGCCGCCTCAAACGGCAGACGCAGATAGTTTTCCCAAAGGATGCCGGCTTCATAATACAGCATCTCAACGTATACCCCGGCTGTACAGTGGTCGAATGCGGCACGGGGTCCGGAAGCTTGTGCTGTACATTTGCGCACTTCGTTGGGGACACGGGCAAGGTTTGCACCTACGACAGAAGAGAAGAGTTTTCGTCATTAGCCAGGAAGAACGCCGCTAAGTGGGGTGTGGAGCACAGGATAGAGTTCAATGTAAGGTCTCTGGATGAAGGTTTTAAGGAGCGCAACGCCGACGCTGTCTTCCTCGACGTTCCGGATCCTTGGAACTACATAGACAAAGCGCATGAGGCGCTTGCCCCCGGTTCTCATATAGGCGTTTTGGTCCCGACCGCAAATCAGGTCTCTGACACACTTAACAAACTGGCTGACTTCAATTTTGCGGATGTCCAGGTAGTCGAGCTTATGCTGCGTTACTATAAAACGGATCCCAAGCGTTTCAGGCCGGAGGATATAATGACGGGACACACCGGTTTTCTCATATTCGGCGCTAAGGTTCTGCCTCCGGCTGCGCCCGGGACAGCCGATCCTCAAGCCGGCACATTGATTTAAGCGCCGGCACAGGTCATATCGGAGGCGCATCTCTTTTGGAGAATGACGAAAAACTGCTTTTGCATATATGCTGCGCGCCGGACGCTACGGTCCCGCTTAGTGATCTTAAACGGGAGGGGTGGGCTGTCACGGGTTATTTCTACGGCTGCAATATACACCCGGAGGCGGAGTATCTGAAAAGGGCTGAAGCTGTCAGGGTTTTATGCTCCGTCCTCTTGGCGGATGCCGTGTTTCCCGGCTACGATCCCCAGTCATGGTATCTTGTCACATCCGGATTGAGCGACGAACCTGAGGGAGGCAAAAGATGCGAGGTTTGTTTTGCCGCGCAGCTGAGGGCCGCTGCCGAATATGCAAAAGAGAATGGCTTTGCTTATCTGACGACTACGCTTACCATAAGCCCTCACAAAGACCCGGCGCTCATAAACAGGCTCGGGACTGAGGCCGCGTCAGAGTTTGGCCTTGTGTGGCTTGATAGGGTGTGGCGCAAAAACGACGGGTTCAAACGATCCGTGGCCGAAAGCCGCCGTCTCGGACTTTACAGGCAGATCTATTGCGGCTGCATATACTCTGAAAGGACATAATCCAATGGAAATATCAAACGAAAAACTTCCGTCCGGCAAGCTGTCGCCCAGCGCGCTCATGCGAAACGTGCTTTGCTTTTGCGGAGCTTTCAGACCGGAGCTTCTGATAGGGCCGGCGGTAGGCGAGGACGCGGCCGTTATAAGATGGCCCGAAGGAAAATACCTTATATTTTCGTCCGACCCAATAGTTGGCGCCGACAGCGGGGCAGGGCGGCTGCTTGTGCGTGTGAACGCAAACGACATCGCGGCCAAGGGAGGAGACCCAGCCTATCTTGCCGTGACGCTTATCCTCCCCCCGTCCTATGGCGAGGATGGCGCGGCCCGCGTAATGGGCGAAATTCACGATGAATGCCTCTCCCTCGGCATCGCGGTGGCCGGCGGACATACTGAGTTCAACGACAGGTATGAACGGCCCGTCATCATGGGTGCGCTTATAGGGATGGCCGACAGGGTCATCAGCGCGTCCGATGTCAAGCCCGGAGACGTTCTTTTAGTCACCAAACACATAGGCATCGAGGGCATGTCGATCCTTGCGGCAGACAGGCCGGACTTATTGAGGCCATTCATGAGCGAGGAAGAGATACGCGAAATAGTCTCGTGGTCTCTTAAGACGTCCGTCCTTGAAGAGTCAAGGGTAGTCAGGGGATTTGCGAAATTCATGCACGATCCTACAGAGGGCGGATTTATGGGCGGCATTTACGAGATAGAGTCATTGAGCGGGCTCTTTGCCGAACTTGACGAAAACGCGGTGCCGCTGCACCCGCTGACCAAACGAGCAGCCGATGAGCTTGGTTTTGACCCGTTGCACCTCATAGCGTCCGGCAGCCTTATTGCGGTCCTTGCTCCTGAAGACGCTGCGAAGGCTCGGCAATGTCTTTCCCAGGCAGGATTTGATTCCGCCGTGGTCGGGCGCATGGTGCCAATGGCAGAGAGGCCTTCACAGGAGCCCAGGGAGGAGCTATGGCGGCTTTTAAAGATGGACGCCCTCTCATGAAAATCAAGGATGCCGTACGCGGACGTGTGGAAAGGCTTAAAAAGGCGCTGGCGGACGACGGCTTCGACGCGTTTGTAATAGTAAACGATGAGGGGTCGAACTGGGAGAGCCTTTACTATATGAGCGGTTTCAGGGGGACGTCGGGAGTGCTTGCGGTCTTTCGTGATAGTGCGGAGCTCGTGCTCGATTCAAGATATATCAGCCAGGGGCGTGAGCAGTCACCGCTTCACGTGCTGTCCTCAAGATCCGGCATTGCCGAGGATGTCAGAGATATGCTCTCGACGCGCGGGGCATCTAAGATGCTCTGCGAGGCAGGGAAGACAAGCCACGCGATGTGGGAAAAAATGTCCGCCGGCAATACTCTCTTGTCTGACGGGACGGAGTATATCTGCGGCATGCGCCGTACAAAGGATGAGGTCGAAGCAGAGTGCATAAAAGAGGCGGCTCGCATCGCCGCGCTCGCTTTTACGCAGGCGCTTGAGCATGTGAGGCCGGGCATGACGGAGAAGGAATTCGAAGCGCTGCTGAACTATAATATAGCGCTGTCCGGCGGCGAGACTGGTTTTGACATGATAGTCGCGTCCGGTGTGCGCGGCGCGATGCCTCACGCGCGCGCGTCCGACAAGACGATACGCGCCGGTGAGTGCGTCACGGTCGATTTTGGAGTTCGTTTTAACGGTTACTTCTGCGATATAACGAGGAACTTCTGCGTTGGAAGCCCTGACGGCATGGCGTCAGACCTCCATGAAATCCTTAAGAATGCGCACAGGCGCGCCGCCGCTATGCTATGCGAGGGCGCAAGCGGGACAGGTATCCATAACGCGGCCTTGAATGTGCTTGAGGAAGCTTCCTTGGGACAGTACTTCACACACGGACTGGGGCACGGTTTCGGCCTTGAAATACATGAACCCCCGTTCCTTTCGTCAAGGCGCGATGATATACTAAAAGCGGGAGATGTCGTTACGGTAGAGCCGGGCGTATATATAGACGGCTGGGGCGGGCTTAGGCTTGAGGACGATTATCTCGTGACGGAAAGTGGCGCGGAAAGGCTTACAGGAAATCTTGATCAAAGCTTTTTTTGCAGATAGAGAATAATACGTCGCGCCATCACGGGGCATTGATCGTGCCCCTTGAAAATAAGGAGGAGAACAGATGAAAAAATATGTCTGCACGGTATGCGGTTATGTTTATGATCCAGCGTCAGGAGACCCCGATTCGGGAGTCGCGCCCGGAACCCCGTTCGAGGATATCCCGGACGACTGGGTCTGCCCTGTGTGCGGGGTAGCCAAGGATATGTTTGAGGCTCAGTAGGTAAATCTAGCCTGACTAAGCAAGGCGATCAAAAAAACGGCAGGAACCTCTGTCCGCCGGAATCTCCAACCGGCGCGGCGGGCGTTTCGGCCGTTTTTTTCTCAGCCTTTAATTACGCCGCTCCATCTGTTGGCGAGCGGCTTAAGCGGTCTTTGCGCTACTGTCGCCGGCAGTCGCTCATATGGAGTCTATCCTGCGCAGGAGCTCGTCTACAAGCCAATCTATGCCGTAAGGCCTTAAATCGGCGGCTATCCTGTCAAATATGCCATCCTCGCGCAGAATCGCCGCAGAGGCCGGGAAGTTCAGATCGCAGCCCCACGTCAGCTGGATAAGCCTGTAATCTTGAAGTGAGCGGGCGTTTGAATAAGATCCCTTGCCGGTCTGAGATATCTCTTCAACTAGCGCCGGCGAGATCTCTTTTGCCGGCCTATGTCTGGGCAGCATGTCGAATATCGTTCCATTGTCGATGCGCTCCTGAACCATACGGAATATGTCTATTTTGTCAGCGTCGCGCACCAGCGCGCACCAGCGGTAGATGCCAAGCGGGATGTTGGTTGGCACGTCCTTTTTGTTGTGATATTTTACCGCGGCTAACAGGCAGCGCATCTCCCATTCCGGGATTTCGCCGCGCGGAAGGCGTTCTTTTAGTATATCCTCGGCCAGATCGCCGTGATCTGTGCTCTGACTGTCGAGAAACGTCCCGTATTCTGCATATTGCGGAAAGCGCCCTATATCGTGAAGCAGGCCTATGGCGTAAGCGGTCCATAGCTCTTTCGCGTCATCCCACTCCATGGAATCAGCGAGCATTAGACAGTGCTCGCATACGCGCACGCTATGTTCCTTCTTCATCTCGAGCATTCGGGGAAGCACCCCCGAGACCTTGAACCCTTCCGTATAAATTTCAAACCAATCTTTGATTTTTTCGGTAGAAAACACTGGCGTCGCCTCCAAGCAGCATAGAGAATTATATCATTCAACAGGCTGTGCCGCCGCTCAATTTGATTTGATGCCTCTGTTGGTGATAATATTTGCTGGGGGTGATACCGGATGGGATGGTTCGTGGAGTTATCCGCACCGCAGCAGGCGCTTTTGGCCGGGATTTTCACATGGGGCGTCACCGCGCTTGGCGCGTCGGTTGTTTTCCTTGCCGCCAGGCCGAGCCAGAAGATGCTTGACATGATGCTCGGATTCGCTGCCGGCGTCATGCTGGCGGCGAGCTTCTGGTCGCTTCTTGAGCCCGCTATACTTATGTCCGAATCTCTGGGATACCCGGGCTGGCTGCCGCCTGCCATAGGGTTTGTCCTTGGAGGTTCCTTTCTTAGGCTCCTGGATAAAGTCATCCCGCATCTCCATCCCGCAATGGCGGAGACGGCGCCCGATGGACCAGCGTCGTCGCTTAGGAGGACCACTCTTCTGGTCATAGCCATAACACTTCATAACATACCGGAAGGTCTTGCTGTCGGCGTTGCTTTCGGCGCCACAGGCCTCATGCCGGAGGCGACCTTCGCAGGCGCCGTCGCGCTGGCGCTTGGCATAGGTCTGCAGAATTTTCCCGAGGGACTCGCTGTCTCAATGCCTCTGCGCCGCGAGGGGCTAAGCCCGATCTCCGCTTTCAGATACGGTCAGGCATCAGCCATCGTGGAGCCGGTTTTCGCTTTCCTTGGAGCTTTGCTGGTGCAGGCGGCGCGTCCGATTTTGCCTTACGCGCTCTCTTTCGCAGCGGGCGCGATGATATTTGTGGTAGTTGAAGAGGTCGTTCCGGAATCCCAGTCGAGCGGCAACGGTGACCTCGCCACTATGGGAGTGCTCGCTGGATTTACTCTGATGATGGTTCTCGATGTGGCGCTGGGCTAGGCGCTTCGCAAGCCGGCACGCGAAGTCCCGAGTGATCTCCTGGTGCCGTGTGCTATACTTTACCGTGCCGCGGTTTTTTTGTGCCGGAGGCGCAATAGCGCCTTTTTATGTGACAATTATTATGTATGAGATACGCGTTATTGACGCGGGGAGGAATTTTTTGTGGAGGATCATATAGCTCTTATTGCCGGAGAGGGCACTCTGCCGGTCGTGATAGCCAGCAGACTTACCAACACAGGCCGGCCGCCGGTGGTTTATTCCATAAGGGAAAACGTGGGGGAGCTCTCAAAATACGCGCTTGACGTTGTAAATCTCACAAAACCCGACTTGGGTTTCACGATAAGCGATATGAAGAAGCGTGGTGTAAAGCGTCTCATTATGGCCGGAACAGTATCCAAGACGCTTGTCTTCAAGCCATCGCTTTTTGACTTTACGACGCAAAAGTTTCTTGCCGGCCTGATTTTTCGTGACGACCACTCCATCTTAGGCGCTATAGTTGATTTTCTCGAGAAGGAGGGGTTCGAGGTCCTCAGCTATAAGGACATAGTGCCCGACCTCCTCGCAAAAGCCGGCTTCATAGCGGGACGCCCCGCTACAAAAGAGGAACTGGACGACGCGGAGTATGGTTTCTCCATATGCAAGGTGCTGGCACCGCTTTCGTTCGGTCAGACGGTCATAGTCAACAAACGCTCGGTGGTCGCGGTAGAGGCTATGGAGGGCACCGACGCCACGCTGCTGCGCGCTGGGTCGCTATGCAAGGGCGGGACCGTCGTCAAGATGATGAGGCTTGATCAGGACGAACGCTACGACATCCCTACTGTAGGCCCAAACACATTAAGGCACATGGCTCAGGCCAAACTGAACTGTCTCGCGCTCCACGCGGGCTGGACGCTTATCATGGAGCCTGAGGAGTTCAAGTCTGTGGCTGAAAAAGAAAACATCGCGGTCATAGGGTTAGAACTTTGTCGCTCTTTTTAAGCTCGGGAGAGGCATCAGGAGACCACTATACGGCAAAGCTCGCCGAAGCGCTTTCGGCGGCCGGCTACGCGGGCGAAATGTGGGGCATGGGCGGAGTCGAGTCGAAGCGGGCCGGCATACGTGTCGAGTGGCCGGGCGAGAGGCTCCAGCTTTTGGGCCTTACCGAGGTTTTTTCTTCGCTCCCCTCCCTGCTGACGCTGTTCAAAGAAATGGTTGACCGCATACTGGATGTCAGTCCTGAAGCCGTGATAGTGGCTGACAGTCCCGATTATCATATGCGCCTCATAGCCAAACTGAGGAAGCGCGGCTACAGGGGGCGGATATTTTATATCTCGCCGCCTACCGTGTGGGCGTGGAGAAGCGCGCGCGTCAAATCACTCAGGGCTTTTGTGGATGAGTGTCTGCCTTTGTTTGGGTTTGAGCATGAATACCTAAAGGCGCACGGATGTAAAAGCATGTGGAAGGGGCATCCGCTGCTGGAGGAGTTTTCTTTCGCAACCCCCGGCAAGGAGTGGGTTCCAAAAGAGTTCGCGAATGATGCGCGTCTTGTAGCCTTCCTGCCGGGCAGCCGAACGAGCGAGGTATGTAATCTGCTGCCGATAATGGAAGACGCGGCCGCCGCGCTTAAATGCCGCGGATGGCATCCGGTATTTTCCGTGGCGCCGGGACTTGCGCCTGAGACGCGGGAAAAAATGCTGAGACGTTTTGGTGAAAAAGAGATCGATTTCTACGAAGGACCGGGAAGGGATCTGCTGGCCGCGGCGCAGTGCGCTATAGGTGCCAGCGGCACTGTAACCGTCGAGGCTTTGCTGCTGGGATGTTATATGGTGGTCACGTACAAACTTAACCCCGTCTCGGCTTTGGTCGCCAGATGCGTCATTCGGACCAGAAGATTCGCTATGCCTAACATAATAGTAGGATCGGATGTCTTCCCGGAACTGCTTCAGGGAATGGCCACAGCGCAGAATATTTTGGCGCATGCGCTCAAGTGGCTTGAAGGTGATGATGAGTACCGCGCGCAGGTAGCGGCTAAGATGGCTCAGGGAAGATCGCTGCTAGGGGAGACCGGGGTTTACCGTTATTGGGCGGATGTGATAATGGGGGCTGTTTCGTAAATGTTTGAGCTTAAGGACAGGACCATGTGGTCCTCCTATCTGCGCCTTCTGTCATACTGCAAACCGTATAAAAAGCGTCTTGCCGCGGCGCTTGTCTGCATGGTGCTGTCGGCGCTGTTCGGGATATTGCCGCCATGGCTCATAAAGAACGTTGTGGACGATGTGCTGATAAAGAAGCAGATGAACATGCTGAACCTGGTGGCAGCGGGCATAGTGTTTCTCTATGTGCTGAAGGCGATTTTCGGTTACGCTCATATGTACCTGATGACATGGGTGGGCCAGAAGGTGGTAATAGATATAAGGCTTGAACTGTACGATCACACGCAGAGGCTCTCTTTGTCCACCCTCTACAGCAAGCGTTCGGGTGAGTTCCTCTCACGCATAACGAACGATGTCTCCGCGCTGCAGAACATACTCGCCTCTGTTGTGGTCGATTTTGTCGTTCAGGGATGCACATTCGTAGGCATAATATGCTTCCTGTTCTTTATAAACTGGCGGCTTTCGATAGCTGCTTTCACGATAATCCCTCTTGCCGCTTTCGTCATAGACAAGGCGTCCTCGAACCTGCGCAGGGTGGGAAGGGTCATTCAGGAGCGCCTCGCTATGGTTGCGGCCATCGCGCAGGAGGCCGTGTCGTCAATAAGGATAGTAAGAGCGTTCGTGACCGAGGAAGAGGAGTTCAGCCGCTTCGAGTCAGAGAGCAACAGGCACTTCAAGGCATTGATGAAAGGGACCCAGATACGCGGCGCGCTTGAGGGGATAGTCGAGATCATACTGATATCGGCGCTTGCGTTCATACTTTGGCTTGGAGGAAGAGATGTGATAAACGGGCGCCTTACGGCCGGAGAACTGCTCTCTTTTCTGACATACATAGGTTTGCTGGCCCAGCCGATACGCGTTTTGAGCCGCGTCATCAGCAGCGTGCAGCAGGGGGTTGCTTCGATAGACCGAGTGTTTGAGATAATGGACGAGGACAACGAGGTGCCTCTGGCTCAAAAACCGATAGTCCACTATCCTATGGTGGGGCGTGTGACGTTTGAGGACGTCTGGTTCAGATATAACGACGCCGCATGGGTGCTCCGAGCGCTCGATTTTGAAATAGAGCCCGGCGAGAAGGTGGCCATAGTCGGTCCGACCGGAACAGGGAAATCCACGCTGGCCGACCTCATAATGCGTTTCTATGATCCTCAGAAGGGGCGTATCCTTATAGACGGTTTCGACTTGCGCTGCCTGGATCTCAAGACGCACAGAAGGCAGATAGGTGTGGTGCCGCAGGACCCCGTGCTGATGAAGGGCACGCTTGCATATAATATAAGCTATGGCTACGCGGCCGCGACAAAAGACGACCTGATCAGAGCGGCTGAAATAGCCGGCATATACGATTACATAAGATCCCTCCCGTCCGGTTTTGACACGGAGGTCGGGGAACGAGGCATCACGCTGAGCGGAGGGCAGCGTCAGCGCGTCGCTATTGCGCGCGCCGTGGTGAGGGATCCGCGCATACTCATAATGGACGAGGCTACCTCGTCGCTTGACGCACTCGTAGAGCAGCAGGTGCAGGAGGCCATGCGCAACGCGATGAATGGACGCACGTCCATAGTTATAGCGCACAGGCTGTCGACCATACGCGATGCAGACAGGATACTGGTGCTCCTTGACGGCTCCATAGCGGAGCAAGGGGGCCATGACGAACTGATGGCCCGTAGAAGCCATTACTACAGGCTTTTTGTAGCGAGCAGCGGCAATAGTACGGAAGAAAATGTCGAAGATACTGCGAAGCTATCTTAGCTATGTCCGCGGAGAGAAGAAATTCTCGCTGTGGGCCGTCTTTTACCCGTTCCAGTTCGTAACGCGCGCCTGGATGAAGCTTCGTATAGAGATGTATAAGAGGGGCCTTTTTTCAGTGACAGATCCCGTGCTTCCAGTTATCAGCATAGGCAACAACAGCCTTGGCGGCACCAATAAGACCCCTATGTCAGAGTTTGTTGTGCGTCAATTCCTTGAGGCCGGCATAGAGGCCGGGCTTGTAAGCCGCGGATACCATACGCGCGATCACGACCCGCTTTGGGTGGGACAGGACGAAAAGAGCATGAGCCGGGAGATAGCCGGCGACGAGCCTCTGATGCTTGCAAAGCGCCTCCCTGACGTCAAAGTTGTAGTTTCAAGGGACCGCATTGAAGGAGTCCGCCTGCTGGCGTCGTTAGGCGTCAAGGTCGCGGTGACGGACGATACCTTTCAGCACAGGCGCATGGCGCGCGATGTCGATATAGTGCTTGTGGACTCCACCTGTCCGTTCGGCAACGGCCAGGTGCTGCCGGCAGGGTCTATGCGTGAATCCATGTCCGCCTATAAAAGAGCCGATATCGTAGTCCTGACAAAAGCAAATCAGGTCGCAAAAGACGATATCGAAAGAATAAAAATAAGACTCAGGCCATGGGTCAGCCAAGAGAAAATATTCACTGCCGGTATTAAACTGGAGTGCTGGAAGCGGATCTTCATGGCGAACGAGGAAAATCTGGATGGGGCGTGTGTGCCTGGCGGAAGGTACATAGCGTTTTCTGCGATAGGAAACCCGGAAGGTTTTTATAAGTTTATCAAGGGCACCGGGGTGAAAGTTGCGGCGGAGCGCTCTTACAGAGATCATCACATATTCTCGCCGGACGACATAAGCAGTCTGGATAGGCTTGCCTCGGAGCTTGACGCGGACGGGTTCGTATGTACGGAAAAAGACCTGATCAACCTGCGTGTTAAAGGTATGTCCAGGCCTCTTTATGTCCCGTGCATAGCGGTTTCTCTTGACGACGAGGACGCTTTCAGGGAGAAGATATCGGAGAAGCTCAAGCCTCGCCTTCTGGTCGCCTCAAACGGCCACGGCGAGGACGCCATAGGGGTTGTCCTTGCGAAAAAGATGATATCACGCTTCAAATCGGCAGAGGTATCCGCGTTTGCGTTCGTTGGTTCGGGCAGGCAGTATGAGCGCGAGGGCATAAGCGTGATCTCCCCTCACGCTGAGATGCCAAGCGGAGGCGTGATAAAATACAGCGTATCGGACCTTTTAAACGATTTAGCGCACGGGCTTTTGGGGGTTATGCGTTCGCAGATAAGAGCGCTTCGCGCTCTCTGCGGACTCTACAGGACTCCTGTCTGTGTGGGCGATGTGTTTTTGCTTGCCGCAGTGCTCTGGGGTCAGGGCGTCAAACCTCTGCTTGTAGCCACGGCAAAATCCGTGCATCTTGGCGGGCATCTGCGTATAGAACGCTGGCTTCTTAAAAAGAGAAGCCGTTTTGTATGGACCAGAGACGCCGAAACGGCTGAAGAACTTAAGTCCTGCGGAATAGACGCCGTCTTTTGCGGCAACCCTGTGATGGACCTTATAGATTTGAACGCGGCAAGTCCGCCGCTTTGGGAAGGAGACGGCTTTAAGGTAGTGCTCCTGCCCGGCAGCCGTCCCAGGGCGTACGAAGATATCAGGATGATCCTTGGCGCTGCCGAACTGCTGTCAAAAAAAGTGAAGAGCAGTTTTGTAATAGTTCCGGCGCCGACAATAGATATTTGCAGGATGGTCGCGGATCTTGACGGCTGGAATATTTCGCGGGACGGCGGGGAGATAGAATCAGCCGATATATCCGTGAAAATATATAGGGGGCAGGTAGCTGAAGCCGCGGCCGGCGCCGATCTTCTGATAGGGCTTGGCGGGACAGCCAACCAGGTCTGCGCGGGGCTTGGCGTGCCTGTAGTATCGATACTTGAGAAGGGCAAGCTGCGCCAGAAGAAGCTTTTGAAGGATGCGGAGGTGCTTGTCAAGGCGGACCCGTCGGAGCTTGCGTCGGCGGCCGAACGTATCCTGACTTCGCCGGATGTCATGAAAGAGATGAGAAGCGCCGGCATACGAAACCTGGGACAGACGGGCGTGCTCGATAAGGTGGTCGAATACTGCGCCACAGAGCTTGGCTGGGATAATCGATGCATGGTGTACGAAGCTTACGCGGAATATCTGAGGAGCGGTCGGAAGCAGTCTGCCCGCTGTGGCAAAGGGAGCTGAAAATAAATGTCCGGAAATGAAATTTTAGGCGTTAAGCCTGTAATGGTGAAGAACATCTGCGTCGGAGGAGGAAGCCTTGCCGTGGCCGCAGGGCCATGTGTGCTGGAGAGCTTTGACGGAGCGCTTATGATAGCTATGGAGATGAAAAAAATCTGCGCGGAGTTTGGCTTCGGCTACATATTTAAGGCGTCTTTCGACAAGGCCAACAGGACATCGATACGAAGTTATCGCGGCCCGGGCATAGATCTGGGGCTGTCGTGGCTTAAGGAGATAGGGGATAGACTTGACATTCCGGTCGTTACCGACATGCACGAACCGTGGCAGGCGGAAAGGCTGGCGGAAGCCGTTGATCTGCTGCAGATTCCGGCGTTCCTCTGCCGTCAGACTGATCTGCTCGTTGCGGCTAGCCGGACCGGAAAGCCGCTCAACATAAAAAAAGCCCAGTTCATGGCTCCGGAGGACATGAGATCAGTGGTCGGGAAGTGCGCAGAGGCCGGCAATGATCAAGTGATACTCTGCGAACGCGGAACCGCTTTCGGATACCATGAGCTGACAGTAGACTTCCGTTCCATTCCCGTCATGAGGGACATCGGGTGTCCGGTGATGTTCGACGCGACCCACAGCGTTCAAAAACCGGGGGGACGCGGCGACTCAAGCGGCGGTGACCGTTCATTTGTGCTGCCGCTCATACGCGCCGCGGTCGCTGTAGGTATAGACGCGCTTTTTATGGAAGTGCATCCCGACCCCGAAAACGCGAAATGCGACGGTCCAAACATGGTGCCGCTTTGCAGGATGCGCGAAGTGCTGCGGCAGGTGTCCGAAATAGACGGCGTTGTTAGAGAGCGGATGGGATATGCGTCCCTTTCATGGGCGGAGGACAGGATATGAATCTTCCATATGAACGCGAAGAAAAAAATATAACGGATGAAAAGCTGCTCGGTACCGGCCGGGATATATTAAGACAGGAGGCAAACGTACTGTTTGCCGCGGCAAGCGGCCTCGGAAGTGAAATTGTCGAAGCAGCGCGGATGGTAAGCCGCTGCAGGGGCAGGGTTGTGGTCTCCGGCCTCGGAAAATCGGGACACGTCGGCAGGAAGACGGCCGCAACTTTCGCATCGCTTGGGGTCCCCGCGTTTTTCCTGCATGCGGCAGAGGGTGTTCACGGGGACTTGGGCATGGTGTGCCGCGAGGACGTAGGGTTTTTCTTGAGCAACAGCGGCGAGACGAGGGAGATAATAGATCTCATACCGTACTTCAAAAGGATAGGGGCTCCGATAATAGCCGTCACCGGCAACTGTCAGTCCACGCTGGCAAAGGAAGCAGACGTGACGCTCAACTGTCATGTGGAGAGAGAGGCTGACCCGCTCGGGCTCGCGCCTACCAGCAGCACTACGCTTCAGATGGCTTTGGGAGACGCTGTCGCCGGCATGGCAACGCTGCTGCTCGGGCTTTGCAAAGAGGATTTCGCTATGTTCCACCCAGGCGGCTCGCTTGGGAAAAGGTTGCTTTTGCGCGTAAGGGATCTGATGGGGACAGGAGACAAGATGCCTGTAACCAATCATAATGCCCTTGTGCGGGACGCGCTGTTTGATATAACCAGCAAGGGCTACGGAGCGACGGCGGTAGTCGACGACGAAGGCAGGCTTGCCGGAGTATTCACCGACGGAGACCTGCGAAGGCTCATTGAGAAGGAAGGGCTGCACGCGCTTGAGATCCCCGTGGGTACGGTTATGACTAAGAACCCGCGCGTAATATCACCGGACAGGCTTGCAGTCGAAGCTGTGCGAATCGTGGAACAGTGGGAGGTCTCAGCTCTTATCGTCGTTGAGAACGAAAGACCCGTCGGTATGGTCCACATACACGAGATACTGAAAGCCGGGGTGGCGTAGCTGTCGTTTCTGAGATGGCTCTATCAGCCGCTTATCGATATGGCATTCCTCGTCATGTGGCCTCGGCTGAAAAATAAATACAGTGAGGGTTACGAAGAACGGCGCGGGGTCCAGTCGGATGAAGTCGTATCCGGCCTTGGCGGAAAACGTCCGCTATGGATGCACGGTGTTTCTGTCGGCGAAGTGCAGGCACTCATGCCTATTGTTAAGGCGGCCCGTGACAACGGTTACGGCGGCCCGGTAGTATTATCTACGACGACGGAGACCGGAAAAGCCATGGCGCTTCGCTTGGGCGGCGGTCTTTTTGACGCGCACATATATTATCCCTGGGATAAGAGGAAATTTGTGCGCTCGGCGCTCGGCAGCCTGCGACCGTGGGGTTTCGCGGCCGCCGAGACCGAGCTGTGGCCCAATATGCTCTGGGAGGCGCGCGATGCGGGAGTTAGGACGTTTTTGGTGAACGGCCGAATTTCTGACAGAGCCTGGGCGAGGTTTGGCAATAGGTTAGGAAGCATTGCCGGAGCAGAGCTCTACGGGCTTTTCGACGAACTGTTTTTGCGCGGCCGGCAAGACGCGGACAGGCTTCGGTCACTTGGCATACCTTGTGAAAAACTGCATGTCGTAGGCGACAGCAAGATAGACGCGCTGCTTTTGCGCAAGGACAGGACAGAAAGGTGCGTATGGGAAGCAGCACTCGGAAGCGGCGGCCCTGTCTTTATCGCCGGCAGCACCCACCCGGGAGAGGAAGAGGCGGTACTCTCAGCGTTTAAGATATTGCGCAGGAAGTCGCCTGATTCAAGGCTTATAATAGCGCCGAGGCATCCAGAAAGGGCGGCTGCCGTGCAAGAACTCTCGGAGGGCAGTTTCGATACGCGCCTTCTGTCCGATGTAAACGGGCGCGGCGGATGGGATGTCGTCGTAGTCGACAGGATAGGGGTTCTGTTTGAGCTTTATTCTCTTGCGTCGGCGGCTTTTATAGGCGGCAGTCTTGTCGACAGGGGAGGGCAGAACATTCTTGAGCCGGCGTCATGGGGTATACCTATTCAGTACGGCCCTCATATGGAGGACTTTGCGGATGCCTCCGCCGAGTTTTTGTCGCGCGGCATAGCGGCAGTGGTCTATGGCGCCGACGATTTGGCCGATGCGTGGTCGAGGGTGGCTGACGATATCAGCAGTGGCTTAAGCGGCAGGTATCGCGAGCTGTGCGCGGAATATTTCAGCAAAGCGTCCGGCGCATCGTTTGCGACATGGGAAGTTATCGGCGCATATTGGCGTACGTGTGCTCAAAACTGACTTATTTAACGCCGGGAGATGAAAATAGCCGGCGGATGAGGGAGGAACGTGTATGAAGGTAAACGAGGATCTTTTGACAGAATTTTACGGAGGGCTTGACGAACGTTCCCAAAAAGGGCTTGATGAAGCCGTATCACGTGTTGTCGAGGTAAAAAAACGCGGCGGCAAAGTTGTGGTCGTCACAGGAAGCGGCCCTAACCTGCACGAAGGGGTGACCACGCTTATAGCCGAGCTTATGGACAAAGGGATCGTAGACGGCGTAACCACGAGTTCGGCTGTTATAAACCATGAGATGAGCGGAGCTCTTGACAGGGTCAAGATGTGCGACGCGTCTCAGTTCGGCTTTGACAGAAACAGGATGCCGCGCGGCAATGTGTTCGAGTTTACCGAGCTTTCAGACGAGCAGATTTGTGAGCTTCGCAAAGAGATGCTGCTTGACGAGGATCTTCTCAAAAAAGGCAGGGCGGCCGAGGGACATATGGTGATCAAGGCTGCCGGCAATATGTCCTACCCAATGGGGCTGCGTACCGAAAAACTTGCAGAAGAGATACTTGGCATCTGCCGCCAGTCCGGGCTGCCTTTTGAGACAGTCGCGGGCTGGGGCTGCGACAGCAGGACGATGCTTGGCAAGGGTGCGGAAAAAGGACTGCCCGTGCTCGTCACCATCCCTCAGATGGTCGGTGGGGGGCACGTTGGGCTTTCGGTCGGGGACAGCATACCTGTTGCCGAAAGGTCTCGCAGGATAGCCGATATGCTCGGCGGAGCCGACGTTATAATAGAATCCGCCGTCGCGCTTACGCAGGAGATACATGACGGGCCCTTCGAGACATACACCGGCCACGGGATATGGTCATGGTGGCAGGGACAGCCTGTATATAGCCTTGAGAACAAACACCTCATACGCTTTGACCTGGACGAGAACCTGCGCAGGGCTCAGGATCTCCAGAACTCAAGCGACATGATACAGGAGGCCATAGATAAAGGGCTCCCCAAGACGAAGATATCGAAGATACCGTTCAGGATGGAGATGTCGGCGTTTGCGCGCCATGAGGGCAGTATCCCTGTGATAGGCGACATAGGAATGATATGGCCGGTGTTTGCTTTAAAAATAGCTAAAACGCTAGGGATAGAGCTTGAATTTATGAGCTATAAGCAGGAAACTGACGAAGGGATAAAGATGAGGGAATGGATTGTCTCAAACATAAAATACCTCGACAGAGATAAGATGCTTTCCGCATACAGGGAGTGGGCGGCAAAGAGATGACGCCGGCGTTCCTTGGGGTGATACCGTCAAGGTATGCGTCTTCCCGCCTTCCAGGCAAGCCGCTGCTTGACATATGCGGCAAGACCATGCTCGAACATGTGTATCGGCGCGCCGTCGAATCCGAAGTTTTCTTCCGCGTGGTTATAGCCACCGATGACAACAGGATATACAAGGCGGCAGAAGCCTTCGGCGCTCAAGTCATGATGACGGGCGCGGGACATCCGGACGGCACTAGCAGGGTCGCCGAGGTCGCGCGGTCGATAGAGTCTGACTACGTGATAAACATCCAGGGAGACGAACCATTGCTGGATCCGCGCATGCTAAAGGAGCTCGCCGACGGGCTTGTCGCGGATCCGGGCGCAGACTGTGCCACGCTTTGCGCGCGGATAACTGACGACGAAGAGTTCCAAAATCCAAACATAGTCAAGGTCGTCACTACGCTAAGCGGCAGGGCGCTTTATTTCAGCCGAAGCGCCATACCGTTCCGCCGTACCCGTGCGGACTGTCCGGTGTGGGGGCACATAGGCGTCTACGCATTTAAGCGGGAATTTCTTTTCACGTACGCAAAGCTGCCCGCTACGCCGCTTATGGAGGCCGAGTCATTGGAGCAGCTCCGCGTACTCGAGCACGGTTACTCAATGCGCGTGATACCCACCAAGTATCCGCCCCTTGGGCCTAACGTAAACACCGCTGAGGATATCGAGAAGGTTCGGGAAATATTTAGCCGGGAGAAATTGAATTGCAGGTAACGCAGCGCCCTGATATAAGAGTGATAGTCATACTGAGCGACGGCATAAGAGGACATTTGAACCAGAGCCGCGGTGTCGCGCGGTGGCTTTCAAAGTTCACGGGCGCCGAGACGTACGAGGTTGAAGTCCCGTCGCTTAAGGGGCTTGCAAAGGCCAGGGCAAGAGCCAAAGCGAGGAAGCTGGCCTGCGGCAACAGGCGCGACGCAAGGGAATGGCTTGCCTCAGCGGACGGAGATCTCGTGGTGCGCAGAGTAGGCCAGCTCTTTGCGGAGAAAAATATCCGGGAGGGCTCAAACGACGTTCTGCTGCTTTCTGCCGGAAGCGTCCCGGCGCTTTACAACCTTGCGCTTGGGTATCTATGGCGTTGCAAGTGCGCTACCGTCATGACCCCGGCCGTGGTAGGGACCGACCCGTTCGATTTCGCCATAGTCCCCGAGCATGACCATCCGGCGCGCAAGCCGAACGTGCTTGTCACGCTGGGCTCGCCTAACCTCGTGGTCAAGGATGATCTTAAGAAAGAGGCCGATAAGCTGCTTGCCGAAACCCCGCCAACCCATAACACCATATGGTCTGTGCTTTTAGGCGGAGACGATGCTAATTACGCTATAACACCGTCATGGATAAAAAAACACGTTGGCCAAATAATGTGGATGGCCGAACAGGAGGAAGCCGACCTCTACATAACTACGTCGCGCAGGACGTCGCCTGAGGCCGTTAAAATGCTCAAAACGCTTGCCTCCCGCTCGTCTGCTGTGAGGTACCTCCTTATAGCGTCTGAAGACCCGTTTAACCCAATACCTGCGATGCTGGGCTTTTCCAGCGAGGTTTTTTGCACAGAGGATTCCGTGAACATGGTTTCAGAGGCCATTACCGGCGGCCATAGGGTCGTGCTGCTTCGGGTGGAGCATAAAACCGGTGTAAAAAAACTGCTTCAGCTCATCACCGCGTCGCTTGTCAACGCCGGCGCTATCCCGCAGAGATTCCTATGGGGCATTCCGAGGTTCGACGTTGTCTTCGACCATTTTGCAAGGCATGACGCGCTGGTTGAGTTTCGTGACTGGATACGCAGACGCCACGAGCCGCGCATTCCTGTCGAGCTTGACAAAGACAGCGACATCTGGAATGAGTTCAACGAAGCCAAGCGTGCCGCCGATTGGATCTGCCGCAATTGGCAGTAGACCCAAAACGGTAATTTCACAGATTGAAACGGAGGAAATCCTGATAATATAGACCGCAAGCGTCGAAGTGCTGACGGTCTTAAAGCGGGGGCCGTCCTCATGTTTTGATTATTCAGCGAAGGGAATGGTTACATGAAAAGGTATCTTGCGTTTACTCTTGCGGCTTTCGCGCTGTTTGCAGCGTCTGAATCTGCTTTCGCGGCCGGGACCTCAAACGCCGCGGATGCTTTGGCTTCGTCCGATGCCGCCGTGGGTGCGGCAACAGCGACTCCCATGCCCTCAGGCAAGCTTGAGACCAGAGAATCTATGCTTGTTTCGCCTGAGTGGCTTAAAAAGAACATCGCGAATGTGGTAATAGTCGACACCCGCCCTGAAAGCCTCTATGCCGGGGGACACATCAAAGGAGCCGTCAATGCCACGTGGACATATTGCGCAAACATGAACGCTCCGACCGGGGGACTTAAATGGGGCAACGTATGGCCGCCCGCCACGATGGCCAAAAGGATAGGCGCGCTTGGGATAAACGGCAAGAAGACAGTGGTGGTGTACGACGACGCAGGCGGCTGGGGCCAGAGCGGCTGGGCTCTTATGATACTCAGGATGAGCGGGGTGGACAACGCTAAAATCCTCGAAGGCGGGTTCAGCGCATGGAAGAAGGCTGGAGGCGCGATATCTAAGATAACGCACAAGAACAGGATGGCCTCTTTCTCGATCGCTAAATACAGGCCGGACTACATCGTTGACACAAAGTGGATAAAGGACAACCTGGGCAAGTGCGGCCTTGTGCTGCTCGACGTCCGTACGCCGGCAGAATATGAGGGCAAGATTCGCCCGTTCCAGGAAAAACGGGCCGGACACCTGCCTGGTGCTCTCAATATAGAGATGCAGAATTTCGTGACAGACGATTACTCTTTTAAGAGCGCCGAGGAGATAAAGGAGCTTCTTGCCAAGGCCGGCATCACGCCTGACAACGAGATAGTGGTTTACGACACGGCCGGCGTGAGAGCCGCCTTTGTCACCATGGTACTGCGCTACGCCGGTTTCGGCAAATCGCAGTGCTACGACGAAGGATTTCAGGCATGGGCCGGAGATTCGTCTTTGCCGCTTGAGAAATCCGGGCAATAAAGCAAATCAGTATCTTTATGCGGTAACAAAAATGGCACCGAAAGGGAGATCCCTTTCGGTGCCATTTTATCGGCACTAGTGCTTTGCCAGGATTTTTTTAAGCGTATCCTCGTCTATGTTTCCGCCTGATATCACGACTCCGGTTTTACGCCCGCGCACATCGGCCTTCCCGGCAAGCAGCGCGGCTACGCCGACGGCCCCTGCGCCCTCCACCACCTGATGGTGTTCCCTGTGCAGGAAAGCTATGGCTTTCGCTATATCCTCCTCAGTGACCTCATGTATACCAGTCACACGTTTCTTGGCAAGCGAAAGCAGGCTTTGCGGAATGTAGCCGGCCAAGCCGTCAGCTAAGGTATCAAGGTATTCTACTTCTTTTACGATGCCGCTCTCCCAGGAAACAACCCACGGGTTTGACGCCTCGGACTGTACTCCCCATATCTCGACGTCCGGATTCACAGCCTTGGCCGCTATGGCCACCCCGTTCATAAGGCCGCCGCCGCCGGCAGGGACCAGCAGCAGCGAGATATCCGGTTCGTCCATGAACATCTCTAAGCCGGCCGTTCCCTGGCCAGAAATGACCGTTGGGTCCTCAAACGATGATATGTACGTCATGCCTTTTTCCTTGGCTATGCGGTGCGCCGTGGCTTCCGCGAAGTCGTAGTCGCCGTCACAGACGGATAACTCTATGAAATCGCCGCCCCTGCGCCTGATGGCAAGCTTTTTCGTCTCGGGGCAGGCCTTGGGGACGAATATCAAGGTTTTAACGCCAAGTTCGCTTGCAGCCATTGCCACGCCCTGTCCGTGGTTGCCGCTTGAGCATGTTACGACGCCTCTCGCTCGTTCCTCGTCAGAGAGGGAGTTCATCTTGTACAATGCCCCGCGCAGTTTGAATGAGCCGCATATCTGCTGATTCTCCCATTTTATGTAAACAGGGGCTCCCAGCATCTCGCTTAAAGGGTACGAATATTCGGTGGGTGTGTGCCTGACCCGCTTGCTCAAAAAACGGTACGCTTTAACTACGTCAGTAAAGCTTGGGTTGATTGGAAGATTTTCCATTTAACGACCTCCGTCTTCGATTTATATTTATGAAAATGGACGCTGAAAGCGATTGTGTCCGCATTGACACATAAAGAGCAGATACTATAATCGCAATATACAGTTTTGAATACAATCCGGCTGTATGCTGTTTAATTAGCCCTGTCAGGCAAAAGAATAACACATACTTTTTAGTTTGGCCATTATAAAGACGGGGACAGCGGGTGCGCCTATTCGGCAGGCTCAGCAGGCCGTAATGCGGGCTCAGCGGGCGGGCCGGTTTGCCTTCACGGCGGCGAGGCCGGCAGTTTAGAGCCTGAAAGGCAATTTCAAGCTAACTATGTGAATCGGAGGTATGACATGAGGATAAAGCGTTTCAAAGTCGAACAGTGGATGAACAACTACGAGAACGACGCGGTTTACAATTTGGGTGAGACCTGCATCGATTCGATGACGCTGAGGGAGCTGCTCGAGTTGGCCGGGGAAAACCCGGAGGAGTTTTTGGCACGCGTGGCTGACAAGAGGATGACTTACGGTTATATAGAGGGGTCTTTGGAACTTTTAAACGGCATCGCAGGGCTGTACGAGGATGTGCAAAAACGTCATGTTATACCTGCCCACGGCGCGATAGGCGCTAACCACCAAGCCATACTTTCTCTTATAGAGCCCGGCGACAATATGGTGTCCGTGATGCCCACCTATCAGCAGCATTATTCGATCCCCGAGTCCATAGGGGCCGAAGTGAGGCCGCTTGCGCTTGAGCCGGAAAATAAATTTCTGCCGGATACTGAAGTGTTGCGCTCAATGGTTGATAAAAACACAAAAATGATAACGATCAACAACCCCAATAATCCCTCGGGCTCATGGATACCCGCCGACATCATGTCAGAGATAGTGGAGATAGCGGAACATTACGGCACCTATATCCTGTCCGATGAGGTTTACAGAGGCATTTCGGAGGACGGTTCTTACATGCCTTCCATCGTGGATTTTTACGACAGGGGGATCTCCGTAGGCAGCATGTCCAAGGTATTTTCGCTGGCCGGCTTAAGGATGGGGTGGATTGTCTCAAAAGACGAGGATGTGTTGGAGGCGTGCCGCACGAGGCGCGACTATGACACGATATGCTGCGGCGCGCTGGATGATCTTTTCGCCGGAGTAGCTCTTTCCAACAAGGATAAGATATTCGAAAGAAACAGGAAGATCTTAAGCCGCAACAGGGAGATACTTGACAGATGGGTCAATGGGACGGATGGGGTCAGCTATGTGAAACCAACCGCCGGGACTACGGCACTCGTATACTATGACAAAGACATGCCGTCATATGATTTATGCGTAAGACTTATAAAAGATAAAGGAGTACTGCTGACGCCGGGCTCATGCTTTGAGCTTGAGGGGTGCGTGAGGGTAGGATACGCGTTTGACTCCGAAAAGCTCAAAGATGGGCTTGACAAATTTGCCGAGTTTTTGAGGGAAAACTGAGTGGGCCGGAAGCGGCGCCTGATTTAACGCGCAACGGCAGAAGCCTTGAATGGAGGGGAAGTCTGATGAAATATACGCGAATGGCCATAGAGAAGGAGTCGCCTGAGCAGTTAGGCTACGATAAAATAAAAAACAACCTGACGGAAACATCCGTCCGCGATCGTAATTTGAAAGATATTGGGCTTGTGTTGGACGATCTTTTGCTTCCTTATGGGGATCATCTTGGCGATGAGAGGCTTCGGAAAATAATTGCGGAGCAATCTGATCTGTGTGATCCCAACAGCGTGATCGTAACAGCCGGCGCAGCTATGGCTCTATTCCTTGTCGCGTCTTCTTTGCTGGAGCCGGGCGGCCATATGATAGTCGCGAGGCCGAACTACGGAACTAACATCGAGACGCCGCGTGCCATAGGGGCCGACATAAGCTACCTCGACCAGACGTTTGAGGATGGCTTCAAGGTCGACATTGACAGGCTGAAGAGGATGATACGGCCCTCAACGAGGTATATATCTTTAACTAATCCGCACAACCCGACAGGGACAATGATGTCTTTAGCCGAGCTTAAAGAGGTCATAGCTCTTTCGGAAAAGCATGGGATCTGGCTTTTGGTCGACGAGACGTACCGAGACATGTTCAAGGACGAAGTGCTTCCTGTGGCCGCGTCCTTGAGCGATAGGGTCATTTCGGTGTCCTCGCTATCCAAGACGTATGGCGTGCCCGGCATACGCATAGGCTGGGCTCTGTGCCGCGACAAAGAGATGATGGAGACGCTTCTGTGCGCCAAAGAACAGGTTTGCATAGGAGGCAGTGTGGTGGATGAATATATAGGCTGGGTGGTGCTTTCTCAGAAGGAGGAGTGGATAAAAAAGAACGACGCCGTCATAGCCGAACGTTTCGCGGTTGTCAAGGAGTGGATCGAAAACGAAGATCTAATGGAATGGGTGGAGCCCAGGGCGGCTTGCACCTGTTTCCCGCGGATAAAGCCGGAAGTCCGCGTTGACATAGATTCAGTCTACAGGATAATGAACGAGAAGTACGGGACGTACGTCGGCCCCGGGCACTGGTTTGAGCAGGACAAAAGGTATATGCGGATAGGATACGGATGGCCGCTGGACGCTGAGCTGCGCGACGGATTAGGCGCAATATCGGCGTCTATCAGGGAGGCAATGGGATTGGCATAGCGTCTTGGGATAACTTTTGTCATATCGATGTCAGAAGCGGTGCCGGACGTGTGGGCCGGCTTTCTGTGAACCTGTAACGGACACGGTTGTAAAGGAGCTTGGACGATGCGCGTATTATTTATAGGTTTTGGCAGCGTGGCTAAGGAGATGGCCAGAATTCTCACGCACAGCCATCTTTACCCGCGGCTTGATTTTTCTTTAAAAGCCGTCGGTATTTTCACAGCCCGCCACGGAGGCGTCGAGGACAAAAACGGGATCGATCTGGCTCGCGTCCTTGATAATTTTAACAAATACGGCGGGTTTGCCGCGGACGGCGGCGGGCTGTCTTGCCTGACGCCGCTTGCGGCCGCCATGACGCTGGACTATGATGTTCTTGTCGAGCTGTCTGTCCTCTCAATAGAGGGCAGGGGCGAGCCCGCCGCCTCTTATATAAGGGCGGCGCTTGCAAGAGGTAAATCTGTGGTCTCTGCCAACAAGGGGCCTGTCGCGTTTGTGTACAGGGAATTAAAAGAGCTTGCAAGGGAAAACGCAGCGGAGTATCTGTTTGAATCCGCGGTGATGGACGGTGCGCCTGTCTTCAATTTGTACGAGAGATGCATGAAGGGGGCTGCGGTCACCGGGTTTTCGGGCATACTTAACGGGACGACAAACTTTATCCTTTCGCAGATGGAGATTGGCACGCCGTTTGAGGAGGCGCTCAGGCAGGCCCAGGATGCCGGTATTGCAGAAGCCGACCCCTCGATGGATGTGGACGGATGGGACCCGGCCGCCAAGGCGGCCGCGCTTGCCAATGTCCTTATGGGCGCTGATTTGACACCGCTTGACGTCAGACGGGAGGGGATCCGCCATGTTACGCCGGCTTCCGCTCAGGATGCTCTTAAGCGCGGATTCAGGCTCAAATTGATATGCCGAGGGTGGAAAGAGGATGGGGATATAAGGACCGGCGTGATGGTGGAGGAAATTCCGCAAAATCACGTTTTCGCAACAGTATCACACTTTGGTTCAGCTCTTAGGATAGAGGCAGACCTTATGCATCCGAACATAATAGTTCAGGAATGTCCTGACCTCACGGACACCGCGTTTGGCGTCATTGAAGATCTGATCAGCGTTGAAAGCAGGCTTAGCTTAGCAAGATAACGGCATGAGAGGGCTTGCAACAGCTTATTTTGAAATGGGAGGGATGCAGGATGACATATCCCGTATTAAGAGTTCATTTGGATGTCATGGAGGGCAACATAAGATCTATAGTCTCAAAATGTAAGGAGCACGGCATCTCTGTTTGGGCTGTCACAAAGGGGCTGTCCGCACCCATAGAGCTTGCAGGCAGAATAGAGACGACAGGTGTGACGGCGCTTGCCGACAGCAGGATTATGAATATACGCAGGATGAGAAAAGCGGGCATAAAGGCGCCGCTTGCTCTGATACGCATACCGATGCGATCCGAGCTTGAGGACGTGATAGATTTGGCTGACTATTCTCTGGTATCCGATATCGGGACCCTAGCAGAGATGTCAAAGATATGCGAGAGCAAGAGGAAAGAGCATAAGGTATTGCTTATGGCTGACATGGGAGATCTTCGCGAGGGATTCTGGCCGGATGAAGCCGGCAATGTCGCGCAAGAGATAAAAAAACTCAGCCCCGCTCTCAAAATAGTGGGCATAGGCGTTAACTTCGGCTGCGCTAGCGGGGTGTTGCCGTCCAGAGAAAGCCTCGGCAGGTTCGTTGCTTTTGGCGAAGAGATAGAGTCCTATTTGGGGCGTAAACTTGATATATTTTCAGGCGGAGCCACAACCAGATCCTTAATAGCAATCGACGACGGGCTTTTCCCGCCTCGCGTCAACAATCTCCGGATAGGAGAGGGGTATCTGCTGGGGACGGATAAATCGTCTGGCGTCATAGTACCTTGGTTAAGACAGGACACGATGGAAATAGAAGCCGAGCTTGTCGAGGTCCGCACGAAACCGACGCTTCCGATAGGCGAGGTCGGCAGGGACGCGTTCGGCAACGTGCCGGTGTTTAAGGACAGGGGCAGAAGACTGCGCGGAATACTTGCGATAGGCAAGCAGGACGTTAGCATCTCAGGGCTCAGGCCATTGGACGAGGGCGTCGAGATAATAACCGCGTCGAGCGACCATCTTCTGGTAGATTTAGAGGAGTGCAAAGCGTGTCCGAAGGTCGGGGATATACTGAGGTTCCGTCCTGATTACCCGGGAATGCTCTCTTCTTCGACGTCGCCGTATGTGACTAAGATATTTGTGGGGTAATGCGCGATGGCTTATGATGTGACAATAACAGATATACTTCTTGCCTCAAGGTTTTTGAGCGGCAAGGTAAGGCGCACGCCGTTTGAGTTTTCGCCGCGCCTCAGCGACGTGGCGGGTGCCGATGTGTGGCTTAAACTTGAGAATCAGCAGATAGCGGGCTCATTTAAACCGAGAGGCGCGTTCAACCGCATCTTCGCCATGAGCGAGGATGAGCGCGCCAAGGGAGTCATAACGTGCTCAAGCGGAAACCATGCCCAAGGTGTGGCTATGGCCGCGCGCATGCTTAAAATCCGCGCCGTGATATGTGTGCCGGGGCAGTGCCCTCAGGTAAAGAGGGATTCTATCCTCGAAAAAGGCGGGGAATACGTGGAACTGCGCGTCATAGGCACCTACTACGACGAGGCGGAGGCGGAAAGCATGAGGATGGCGCAACGCGAAGGGCTCGTGTTCATCTCGGCTTTCGACGATCCATATGTGTCGGCGGGACAAGGCACCGTTGGGCTTGAGATGCTCCAGGATGAACCGGAGCTTGACGTAATATTGTGTCAGATAAGCGGCGGCGGGCTGATAAGGGGCGTCGCAACAGCTGCCTTTGCGCTTAGGCCCGGGATTAAGGTCTGGGGTGTGCATGCGTCAGCTAACCCCGCTTGGCCCGAAGCATTGCGCAAGGGAAGGGTCGAGCTCGCGGATGAGGAGATAAGCCTTGCGGACGCGCTTGGCGGAGGCGCCTGCGAAAATCATTTGAGTTTTGTGCGCGACAAGCTTGAAGGCGTAATAGGGGTCTCTGAGGAAGAGATAGCGCGCGGCATACGTTTTATGTTCGAGAGACATCACCAGCTTGTAGAGGGCGCGGGCGCCGTGACGGTAGCGGCGCTCCTTGCGGGCAAGGTATGCGTGCGCGGCGCTAAAGTTGGCGTTGTGGTATCTGGCGGTAACATCGGGGAAGAAAAATTTATAACCGCTCTAAAAAGCGCTGGGGGGTGCTGAGATGTACAGTATGCGAATAATAGATGCGGCGCAGTTTCGCAGGCTGGTTACGATGGATGACGTGATCCCCGGCGTAGAGCTGGCTTACCGCCTTTTTTCATCAGGAAAGGCCGGTCTCTTCCCCGTGATAACGCACGAGTTCGACCCAGGCAGGACAGATATGGACATAAAGTCCGGATATATGGACGACGCAGGGATATATGGCCTTAAAATACTCGGATGGAACCGCGACAACCCAGTCAGGCTCGGGGTCCCGGCGCTTGCGGGGCTCATAGTGGTCATGGATATAGAGCGGCAGCAGCCGATAGGGATATTGGAAGGCACGCCGGTCACATTTCTTAGGACAGGAGCCGCAGGCGCGGTAGCCGCGCGGGCTTTGGCCGATCCAGGGTCAGAAAGGGCAGTAATAGTTGGATCAGGATCTCAGGGCAGAGCACAGCTGATGGGGCTCTCGAAGGTGATGAAGGGGCTTAAGTCTGTCGATGTTTTTGACGCTGATCGTGAAGCCGCTGAGAGGATGGTCTTAGAGACGTCAAAGATATACCCCGGCATCTCTCTTAACGCAAGAGATTTTGCCGAGCTTGAGAAATTTGTGCGTATCGCAGATATCATAGTGACATGCACTCCGTCTAAGAGGGCATTCATAAAAAAAGAGTGGGTCAAAAAAGGAGCGCACATAAACGCGATAGGGGCTGATATGCCAGGGAAACAGGAGCTTGAGCCACACATTTTCTCAAGCGTTAAAATATTCGCCGATTCTCGCACGCAATCTTCCCAGAAGGGAGAGTGTCAGCACGCTGTATCGCTCGGCGTTATCAAACTCGAATCTATAACGGAAATAGGCGAGGTCCTGAACAACAGCAAGGATGGGCGCACATCACCGGATGACATAACTGTTTTTGACGCTACCGGGATGGCGCTGCAGGACCTGATAACCGCCAAGACGGCGCTTGAACGCGCTGCCGCTGATGGCATTGGCACAGTCGTAGCGATGGAACAGTAGCGTGTCTGGAAAGAGTGCGCGGCGGATGGGAGGCAGCTATTGGCGCGGCGTGCTGCTGACGCTTGTTGCCGCCATATGCTGGGGTATAATCAGCCCTATAGCCAAGGTGCTTTCTGACGCCGGCGTGAGCCTTATGTCGGTCATGGTGTTCAGGGCGTTCTTTGTAGTAGTTTCGCTGGGGCCATGGCTTCTTTTCGTCAGGCGGAGAGAGACTCTGATACCGGATCGAAAGACGCTCGTCTTCTATCTTTCGTCCGGTATTTTGTCTGTTGTCTGCTCGGGCGGCGGTTTCCTTATGTCGCTTAAGTACCTTTCTGTAGCGGAAGCACTTATACTTCACTATACCTTCCCGCTGGTTACGCTTGTTGGATCCCTTTACATCACTAAGGAAAGGCCTGCGAAGCTGCAAGTTTTGTCGGGCCTCCTCATAGTGGCCGGAGTATATTCGGGTATGATGAGCGGCGAAAAAAGTTTTTCCGGCCTCTCGCTGCCGGGCGTGGCGTGGGGGGTGCTCGCGGTTATAGGCATATCCGGGCAGGCGCTGCTTGCCAGACGCGTCGCGAAGAGCCGCGGGACGGACCAGATAGAGCTGCTTTTTTACGCGCACCTTTTCGGAGGAATAGTTCTGGGGCTCGGCAAAACCGCGTTTGCGGGATGGGACGATTTGGCCTGCTTCACGCCGCGGCTTTTTAGCCTGATGCTGCTTCAGTCCTTAAGCGGAAGCCTATTGGCTTACGGATTTTTTTACACGGCGCTTAAGTATGTGCCGGCCGCGACGGTTAGCCTGCTATGCACCCTTGAGATAGTGGTAGCCGTCGGGCTGACTGGGATTTTTCTCGGCCAGGCTCCGCACGCGCGCGAGGTGCTGGGCTGCGCCGTGATAATGGCCGGCATAGTTTGCGCTACGGTAAAGCCGGAAGGCGTAAATTAGTTTGAAGGTAAAAACTGACATATTGACTAATTTTAGCGCTATAGGTATAAAATTAAGTCGCAATTTAAAAAGCAAGGGCACCGTTTTTATTTTTTAATTTCATAGGAGGAGATGGCATGTCAGCACAGGCAGGCAAGAGGGACGGGTTCAGCACAAACCTTGCTGCTTTAATGGTCGCGCTGGGTTCCGCGGTGGGGCTTGGCAACATATGGAAGTTCCCGTATATGACAGGTACGGGCGGCGGAGGAGCTTTCCTTGTTATTTATCTGTTCTTTGTGTTCACTGTCGCGGTACCTATCATGATAAGCGAGTTCGTAATAGGGCGCAGATCCAGACTGAACGCGGTAGGCGCGTTCAGAAAGCTTGACAACAACCCAAGCTCCCCGTGGTCTGGCATAGGGTTTATGGGCGCGCTTTCCGCTTATCTCATCATGTTCTTCTACAGCTGTGTGGCAGGATGGGTCTATTTTTACACGTTTAAAGCGGCCATAGGGGCTTTTTCGGGCATCACGCCCGATGCCGCCGGGGCGATGTTCAGCGCGGCCATAGGCGTGGGAACCGCCGGCGGCAAGTTTTTATCGTGGGCCGTGCTATCGCCGATTTTCTGGCAGGTGCTGGTTCTCTGTGTCATAGGTACCATAATAGCGTTGGGTGTCTCGACCGGCATTGAAAAAGCGATAAAGGTCATGATGCCGGCGCTTTTCCTTCTGCTTATAATATGCGTTATCCGCGCGCTCACTCTGCCCGGGGCATCCGCGGGACTGCGCTTCCTCTTCCACGTTGACTTCTCGCAGATAACGCCCGCGGTCATACTCAGCGCGATGGGGCTTGCGTTCTTCAAGCTCTCTTTGGGCATGGGCACCATGATAACATACGGCTCATATTTTACCGACGACTCCGACCTCTCCACAGCGCCGCTTAAGATAGCTATCGCCGACATCTGTGTTTCGATGCTCGCGGGCCTGGCTATTTTCCCTACGGTTTTCTCATTCGGCGTTGAACCGGGCGCGGGACCCGGGCTTCTGTTCATAACGATACCTCTCGTCTTTTCACAGATGCCGTTCGGGCAGGTGCTCCTGTTTGCGTTTTTCCTTTTGACGTCTTTTGCCGCCAACGGCGCGATGCTCTCTCTGGTTGAGGTGCCTACCGTGTGGATGTCAGAGGAATTCGGCATGCCGCGCAAGAAGGCGGCGCTGCTTAACTGCGTGATAATAGGCGTCATCGGCGTCTTGGCGGCAGGTTCCGCTGACAGTTCAAGCTTCTTCGGCGGCATCAAGGTGATGGGCAGAGGATTTTTCGACCTGTTCGACTTTATCTCTTCCAACATACTGCTGCCGCTCGGAGGGTTGTTCATAGCGCTGTACACGGGCTACAAGATGAACGAGAAAGATTTGACGGACGAGCTTACAAACCACGGCAAGCTCGCCAACGAGGGCAAGGCCCGTTTCATCCGTTTCTTGCTGCGCTATGTGACGCCGCTCCTTGTCCTTCTGATATTCCTCAACTCGATAGGTGTAATAAAGTACTAGAACGTATGTCAAAGACACAAGAGAGCGCGCCCCCGCGCGGCAAAAAAGCAATGCCATTTTACGCGGGGGCACGCTCTTTTGGCTCGAAAGAATCAGTCTGACGAGAGCATCGACCTCGCGGCCCAGAGCCCCGACGCAGAGGCCTGTATGACGCCGCGCGTCACGCCGGCTCCGTCGCCGGCCGCGTAAAGCCCTGGTATCGATGTGCGCAGCCCTTTATCGAGAGCAACCTTAAGGCTGTAGAATTTGACCTCTACACCATATAACAATGTCTGCCCGCCATTTACGCCCGGTATGATGTGGTCCAAAGCGGCAAGCATCTCCATTATCCCCACGAGGTGTCTGTATGGCAGAACATAGGCCAGGTCTCCGGGTTCCGCGCTTTTGAGCGTTGGCCTGACCAGCCCGCGTTCTATGCGGTCGTGCGTTGACCTGCGTCCCTTGCGCAGATCGCCGAGGCGCTGAACTATAATGCCGCCGCCAAGCATGTTTGCCAGCCGTGCGATGTGACTCCCGTAACCGATCGGATCGTTGAAGGGCTTGGTGAACCTGGTGGAAAGCAGTATAGCGAAGTTCGTGTTGCCCGTTTTTTTGTCGTTCTCCCTGTTTGAATGACCGTTGACGGTCAGGATGTTGTGGTGGCTCTGATATTCAGTAGTGACCTCCCCGTGAGGGCACATGCAGAACGTGCGCACCTTGTCGTCAAAAGTCGGAGTGTCAAACAGTGCTTTGATCTCGTAGAACTGATCTGTTATCTCCTCAGCCCATGCCGCGGGTATCTCCACCCTGACGCCTATGTCAACGGGCAGCGACTCTATTGTAAGACCGAGGCTCGTGACAGTTTTCTCCATCCATGCCGCCCCTTCTCTACCCGGGGCCAGCAGAACGTGCTTTGCGCGGATCTCCTCGCCGTTCTCAAGCACCACCCCTGCCGCGGAACCGTCTTTGTCCAGCAGCACTCTGTCCACCGGTGTGCTGGTCCTCACTTCGCAGATGTCTTTTATGGTGTCGTAAATGGCGCCCAGGATCATTTTCGAGCGGTCGGTGCCCATATGCCTTATTTTTGCGGGTATAATGTCAAGCCCGGCTTGCAGCGCTCGCGAAATGATCCTTTTCGCCTGTTCGCCGTTGGGCTCAAAGAGTGTCGTGCTTGCGCCGTGTTCCACATAAACCCTGTCAGCTTCGTCTATGAGCGAAAGCAGACGCTCTCGTCCGCAATATTCCTCGAGGTTGCCGCCGAACTCAGGTGTCAGTGTCAGTTTTCCGTCGCTGAACGCGCCGGCTCCGCCCCATCCGCAGACGACGTTGCAAGGGTTACAGTGCACGCACTCTTTGGCGCCCGTCTTCATCGGGCAAATGCGGGACTCTATCGGGCGCCCTTTATCGAGGATCACGGTGCGTTTGCCGTTTCGCGCCAGCTCAAGCGCCGCAAACAGCCCTGCCGGGCCGGCCCCTACTATAATGACATCGTAAACATCGCTCATCACTATTCCTCCATCTGTCCGCGATTTCTGCAATATCCGATTAAGTATAGCAGAAAACGTAACGTTTTTTGCCGACAGATGCCCGCCCGTGATAATTTTAAACTTATGTTTAGTATATAAGCCTTTGATATAAATTAAAAATGTAGGCATAAACCGTATCTGTTTAGGATTAAATAGTGTTATTATTATCAATATTGCAGTGGTTCCGAGTTACATTTATGGGGGGAATTTTGTGTGAATATAAGAGCGTCGGAGGACGGGTTCAATCCTGAATCCGCGGAGGTTATGGGGATCCTCGTTTATGAGGCCGAACCTGACACCGTTTGCCTTGACCCGCTTCGCGCGGAGATGCGCGATTTTTGCCGCAGAAGCGTCATAAACGATGGATTTAAGGGGAAGGCCGGGACGTCTGTCAAGATACACGTTCCCGACAAGGACAAGGCCGTGAAAGAAGTTATAATCTGCGGTCTTGGAAGCGACGACGGCTGTCTGGCGGATAAAATACGCGAAGCGGCGTTTGGCGTAGTCAGAAGGGCGGCGTCTAAAGGTTTTTCGAGCGTGGCCATACATCTTCCCAAAGCACGGGAAAAGGACCGCTCGCGCGCGGCCGCGGAAGGCGCTGTGCTCGGATGCTACAGGTTTGACAAGTATATCACGCGCGAAGCCGACGACAGGTTTAAACGCGTTGAGAGCGTTGTGGTCGCAGACGGCGACGAAGCCGGCCTGCGAGAGGGGCTCATACTTGCGGAGTCCCAATGCTACACGAGGGACCTTGCCAACGAGCCCGGTAACGTTATCACGCCGCAGGAGCTTGCAAAAAAGGCGTCGGACCTGGCCGCCGAGTTCGGGCTAGAGTGCGAGGTGTGGGACGAGGCACGTATCCAAAGCGAACGTATGAATGCGTACTATGCCGTGGCGCGCGGGTCGGCAAACCCGCCGAGGTTCATACGCCTCACGTGGAACCCAAAAGGCGAAAGCAAAGGGCATGTCGCGTTAGTGGGCAAGGGACTCACTTTTGACAGCGGCGGCCTTGATATAAAACCGTCTGATTACATGACTACGATGAAGGGGGACAAAAGCGGCGCATGCGCTGTTTTGGGGACGCTTAGGGCCGTTGCGCTGCTGGAGCTTCCGTGGAAGGTCACGGCCATAATAGCAGCGGCTGAAAATATGCCGGGCGGATGCGCATACAGGCCCGACGACATACTAAGGGCGCGCAACGGTAAAACCATTGAGGTCAACAACACCGACGCCGAAGGCAGACTGACTTTGGCGGACGCTCTTTGCTATGCGTCGGAGCTTGGCCCCGACAGGATAGTGGACATAGCGACACTGACTGGCGCATGTGCCGTGGCTTTAGGCTCCACCACGGCGGGGCTTTTCACAAACGACGATTGCTTCGCTGATAAAGTGCTTGCTGCCGCGAAACAGAGCGGGGAACGCTTTTGGAAGCTTCCAATGGACGATCCCAACTTGCGCAAGGCCATCAAATCATCCGTTGCCGACCTTGTCAACTCGGGCGGCCGCTACGGCGGCGCCATAACAGCCGCTATGTTTCTTGAGGAGTTCGTGGGCAAGGGTATCCCGTGGGTGCACCTCGACATAGCCGCGGCGGATTTTGTGAAGGAACCATGGGGTTATTATGTAAAGGGAGCCTCAGGCTTTGGAATGAGGACCCTTGCCGCTTTAGTAATGAATCTATAGAGGGTTGGGACCGATGACCTGTGAAGAAAGAAAAGATTCAATCGCGCTGATAAACGGGGTTATATATCCAATGGCCCCGGGAGGCCGGTCAAGCGCGCTTTTTGCGAAAGGCGGCGTAATAAGGGCCATCGGTGACGACCAAGAGATACTCTCGATGTGCGACGGCAAGACGACCGTCCTTGACATGAAGGGCAAATTCATCATGCCCGGCTTCACGGATACACACAACCATCTGCTTGCTACCGGGCGCAGTCTGGAGACTTTAAACCTGCGCGGCGTCTCTTCGATCGAGGAGATGATAAGAAGGGGCAGGGATTCTCTTGCGCTTGCGTCCATAAAAGAGGGCGGCTGGTTTTTCGCACGAGGCTGGGATCAGAACTATTTTGAGGAAAAGCGCTTCCCAAACAGGCACGACCTGGACAGGATAAGCAAAGAGGTCCCTCTTTTGTTCGAGCGTTCCTGCGGGCATATAGCGGTGCTCAACAGCAAGGCGCTTGAGGTCCTCCGCATAGGCCCGAGGTTGAAAATATCCGGAGGGGTCGTAATGTGCGACGAGAGCGGCGAGCCTAACGGGATCGTCAGCGAAGCCGCGCTTAACTGGGTCAGGATGAAACTCCCGGAGCACTCGGATGAGACGCTTGAGCGCTGGTATAAGAAGGCTACGGATGAGATGCTCAGATTTGGGATAACCTCGATACAGACGGATGACCTTGAGATAGTCGGAAGCGTGGAGAGAGTTTTCAAATTTTACGAGCGGATGGACAACAACGACAAGATCCCGCTGCGAATATCGGAACAATGGAATCTCCGCGACGCGTCTGAGCTTGGCCTCTTTTTGGAAAGCGGGGGGCATAAAAGGAACGGCCTTCACTATTTCAAATCGGGGCCGCTCAAGATTCATGTGGACGGAACCCTTGGCGCGAGGACAGCGGCGCTCAGAGAAGAATACTCTGACGACCCCGGCAACAGGGGGATATACGCTCATTCGCAGAGCGACCTCGCCCTGATGCTGGAGAGCGCTCAGAGCGCGGGCATGCAGGTCGCGTTCTATGCTATAGGCGACGGAGCTATAGAGCGCTGTCTTAACGTCATAGAGTCTGCCGGCGGGTACTCTTCAGGCGGCATCGCGCACAGGATAGTGCATTGTCAGGTAGGGGCCCCTGATCTATACAGGCGCATGGCAGACCTTGGCGTGATGGCGGATATACAGCCCGCGTTCGTGACTTCCGACTGGCCCATGGTGATATCGCGTCTGGGGGCTGAGCGCGCGCGATGGAGCTATGCGTGGAAGTCGCTGATCCTTTTCGGCATAAAGATTGGAGCCGGCTCGGATTCGCCTGCGGAACCGCTGAACCCGTTTGTCGGGATAAGAGCGGCTATATTGAGGCAGGACGAGAACAATGCGCCCGAATATGGCTGGATGCCGTCGCAGAGGCTCGACCGCGTTGAGGCTTTGTCCCTGTACACGAGCGGCGGGGCCGCCGTGTGCGGAGAGGGCGCGTTTCGCGGCACGCTTAAGGTCGGACATGCGGCGGACGTGATAGCGTTTATGGAGGATCCGTTCCTGATGACGGAAAATGAAATGCTTGACATGAAGGTAGGTTTGTCTGTGGTTGACGGAAAGATAAGGTATATAATCTAAGACCTGCGCCGGGTACGGACATACGCGGTTTTCAGGCTGCGGAATGACATTTTTTCGGGACGTGCATGATGAAAGAAGATGAAAATATAAAAACCGGCGCTCTTGGAACTGAGGGCGAGAAGGAACTTTACGGACAGGTCGAGCGTGTGACTTACAATGATTCCGAAAGCGGCTACTGTGTGTTGCGGATCAAAGCTGACGGGTATCAGAGGCTTGTAACCGCAGTGGGTTGTATGGCCTGTCCTGCTGTCGGCGAGCTCCTTCGAATGACGGGCGAATGGCAGGATCATCCTAAGTTCGGAGTGCAGTTTAAGATAAAAACATGTCAGCCGGCCGTGCCCTCCTCTTTGGGCGGCATAGAGAGATACCTTGGCTCGGGGCTCATCAGTGGAGTAGGGCCTTCCATAGCGCGGAGAATAGTGGACGCCTTCGGCGAGGACACATTCGATGTGCTCGACAACGCACCAGAAAGACTTACCGAGATAGACGGCATAGGCGATAAAAAAGCCGAGATGATACATGCCTCCTGGACTGAACAGAGGTCCATCCGCGATGTGATGCTGTTCCTTCAAAGCTACGGCGTTAGCACGGGATATGCTTTGCGCGTTTTCCGCCAGTACGGCGCCGCGGCCGTTGATGTGATGCGAGAGAACCCGTACAGGCTCGCGATAGATATTTTCGGCATAGGTTTTCTCACCGCCGACAGAATAGCGGCAAGCCTGGGCTTCTCGCGCGAATCGCCGCTTCGCATAAAGGCGGGCGTACTGCATGTGATGTCACAGATGGCAGGCGAAGGCAACGTCTATGTCCCGATAGATGAGCTCGCCGCAAAGTCCGCTGAAATACTCTCTGTTTCGTTGGACATAGCGCGCCGCGGCGTGGAGGACGCGCGATTGAGCGGAGATGTCATAGAGGAGATGTACTCCGATGAGTCCGGCGACATCTGTGCGGTATATCTGCCGGCTTTCAACTACGCGGAGGTACATTCGGCCAAAAACCTCATAGATTTAATGTACTCGCCTTTCAACGGACAGTACGCGGATCCGGAAGCTGCGATACCGTGGGTGCAGGAACAGCTTAGAATCAAGCTTGCGGACAGGCAGATAGAAGCGATTCGCACTGCGATCGGCTCGAAGGTCATGGTCATAACAGGAGGGCCGGGCACGGGCAAGACCACGCTCATACGCGCGATACTTAAAATACGTGAGTCGTGCGGCTATCGCGTGATGCTTGCGGCTCCTACCGGACGAGCGGCCAAGCGCATGGCGGAGGCGACGGGACACGAGGCCAAGACGATACACCGCATGCTTGAGTATAACGGCTACGGGACGGCGGGCGGCGAGTTTTTGCGGAACGACTCGAACCCGATTGATTGCGACCTTTTGATAGTTGACGAGATGTCGATGGTGGACCAGATACTTTTTCACCATCTCCTCAAGGCTGTTCCCGCCGGGGCGTCTGTGATATTCGTCGGAGACGTGAACCAGCTCCCGTCTGTGGGCGCGGGGAAGGTGCTGAAAGACATAATAGATTCAAAAGTCTGTCCGGTGGTCGTTTTAAATGAGATATTCAGACAGGCCAAGGAGAGCCGCATCATAGTCAACGCGCACCGCATAAACGCCGGGGAGATGCCCGAATTTGACGAGGGTTACGACGACGGACTTAAAGATTTCTATTTCATTAAGCAGGATGACCCCGTCAAGGTCCTTGAGATCATCAAGACATTAGTGACCGAAAGGATCCCTGAGCGTTTCGGTTTTGACCCTCTTGAGCAGATACAGGTGCTTACCCCGATGCACAGGGGGCATGTCGGCACGATGACGCTGAACGTCGAACTGCAAAAGGTGCTCAACAGAAGCGGAGGCGCAAGGGTTCAGCGTATGGGCCGCATGTTCCGCGAGGGCGATAAGGTCATGCAGGTGCGCAATAACTACGATAAGGACGTATATAACGGCGATATAGGCACGATAACGAGCATAAACGGGGAGGAGGGAAAGCTTGTCGTCAAAATGGACGCCGGGTTTGTCCCTTATGATTTTGCGGAGCTTGACGACCTCGTGCTTGCGTATGCCGTATCCATACATAAATCACAGGGGTCCGAGTACCCCGCGGTAGTTATACCGCTGCTCACCCAGCACTACATGATGCTCCAGCGCAACCTGCTCTATACCGGAATAACGCGCGGCAAAAAACTTGTTATCATAGTCGGAACCAAGCAGGCGCTTGCCATAGCAGTCAGAAACGAGAACACGCGCAGCAGGTGGACGATGCTTTCGGATCGCCTGCGCAGAGGCGCGCGCTGAGACCTTAAAACGCCGCCCGCATGGTTTCCATGCGGGCGGCGTTTCAAGTGCGCAAGATGTCAGATGTATCTGGTCGACGACCTGTAGAGGTTCTCCCTATTGCCGCGTTTTCCGTCCTTATCCATTTCGGCCAGGCGCCGCTCTGTGTAACGCGCGAAACGCACAAACGGCAGCCCCAGCAGCAGATATATGGCCGCGACAATTATGCCCGGGCCGAAATAGTCGTAGTAAGTTGCCGATACCTGTCCATACGTCTTGGTGAGGTCCACCATGGTTATTATCGACACAAGCGACGAATCCTTGAGCAGAGATATGAAATCATTCGTTATAGGCGGAATGACCACCCTGACGGCTTGAGGAAGTATGACCTCTCTCATGGCCTGCCATCTTGTCATGCCCAAAGCCAGAGCTGATTCCCACTGGGTGTGAGGGATGGCGAAGAGTCCCGCGCGGTATATCTCAGCCTCGTATGCCGCGTAGTTAAGCCCAAGTCCTATCGCTCCGGCCCAGAACGGAGAAAATTTTATCCCTACGCTCGGAAGTCCGTAAAATATAAAGAAGAGCTGTATGAGGACAGGGGTTCCTCTTACTATCTCTATGTAGCATGTCGCAAGCCTCCCTATTGGCTTTGGCGCGAAGACCCTTGTGATGGCAAGCCCCAGCCCAAGAGCAATGGCGAGGATCATCGCGGTTATGGAGACCTGCATTGTGACTATCGCCGCGCGTCCGAAAGCCGGCATGACCTCCTTGTACCGTTCTATCCTTTTCGCCAGTGTCAGAACGGGACGGTGCGCCTCGGCCCACTCGTTATAGCGCGAAGGCTCCACTTTGGACGGGCTGAAGTCGTTGAACTCGGCCGCCATGACAGGCGTCCATAAATTCCACCTGTCATATATCTCGCGCAGCTTGCCTGAATCGCGCAAATATACGAGAGCCTCGTTGACCTCCCTTAAAAGCTCCTTATCCTCCATGCGCATTGCTATCGCGTATGTTATCTCACCTATCGGCGGACCCACAAATTTTATCTCGGGGTTAAATCCGGCGGAGTAGAGGGCTATCGGCTGGTCGAACAGAGCCGCGTCGAGGCGGCCGTTCGCGAGATCCTCGTAAGTGTTGGCCTCGACGATGTACGTCCTTATCTTGATGCCGCCTACTTCCTCAAGCACTTGCTGCGCGTAGCTCTCCTTTAGCGTCCCGACTACCTTGCCGTCGCAGTCCTTAAGCGTTTTGATGCTGTTGTCCTTCTTGCGCACGGCTAGCTGCAGGTACGTCTTGTAGTAGGGGATGGAGAAGTTCACGACATTTTTATGCTCGGGCGTGACCTCGAGCCCGTTGATGGCTATGTCGTACAAATTGCGTTCAAGGCCCGGGATGAGGTTGTCCCACGCGTTGTTAACGTAAACAGGCTTGCGTCCCATGCGCTCGGCCAAAGCGTTGACTATGTCGACCTCGAAACCTATCAGCTCTTTGGGGTTTTTGGGGTTCTGGAACATGTATGGGAAACCGCCCTCAGAATCGCCGCCCCAGCGCAGAACATCTTTCGATGGTCCTTGCGGCGCGGCCTGAGCCGCGGCGGCGCTTGCGAACAACATCAGCAGAAGCGCGATCGGCAGAAGAAACTTTTTCATCAGCAGGCTACTCCGGCGTTGACGAAGTGCCTTAAGAAAGCGCGCGTCCGTTCGTTTTTCGGATTTGCAAACAGAACATCCCCGTCCTCGTACTCTACGATCTCGCCCTTGTCCATAAAGATTATGTAGTCGGACGCGTCTCTTGCGAACTTCATCTCATGTGTGACGATTATCTGAGTCATGCCCTCCGAGTCGAGGTCTTTCATGACCTGAAGAACTTCCCCTACTAGCTCCGGATCCAGCGCGGACGTAGGCTCATCGTAGAGCATGACGCGAGGGTTCATCGCAAGGGCGCGCGCAATAGCCGCGCGCTGGCTCTGCCCTCCTGATAGCGTGGATGGATATTTGGACGCGAACTCCCTTAGCCCGACTTTATCAAGCAGCTTCATCGCGAGCTCGTATGCCTCGCCCCTCTTCATGCCCTTGACCACCATCGGCGCAAGCATAATGTTCTGGAGCAACGTTTTATGCGGAAAGAGGTTATAACTTTGAAATACCATTCCCACCTCGCTGCGCAGCTGATGTACAGTATCGAGCATTTTTTCGTCTGGAACCTGCCCCGGTTTGCGCGATAAAGTCACCCCGGCTATTGATATTGAGCCGGAATCCAACAGCTCAAGGCAGTTGATGCAGCGAAGGAACGTCGATTTGCCGCAGCCTGAGGGCCCTATTATCGAGGCAAGGTCGCCCTCTCTTATGGTAAAGCTTATGTTCTTAAGGACCTCTCCGTCCTCGAAGCCCTTATAGAGATTTTCTATAACTATCAACGGTTTATTGGTTACGTTCAACAAAGATACCCCCTTTTATAAAATATCTATAAGAGAAGCGAGGGGAGGCGTCATATCCGAAGGTATCTTTCGGGCAGCGCAAATACGGCTGTAAAAGCCGACGGTGCCGAACCTAACCGATAGATTATTTCGTGGCGGGGGTTAAGATGCGGTTTTGCATGTCTGACACACCAGACACCAGTGTTTTTTTTCAATTTTCGTCTCACGACCCTTCCGTATAACGACATAAACAGCAGTATGCAAAAGTGAGTTTAAATGGTTTTATCCGCAAATGCAATCGTTTTTTTATGTTTTTTACATCTCAATTTTCACTATCAATAACACAGACGGCAACTTGACAATTCAATAGGCAACACACACCAAGGACAGCGTGCTGTCCAGTTTGCGCGTATATCTTACCAAGAAGGCGTCCAGGCTGCTTTCTTACGCGGCATTATGCGCCGGACCCTCTTTTTTTTTATGAGGCGCTATGACAGCCGTCGCCTCCTGCCGTTTAAGAAATGTTTATCATGCTTTATCCTCAGGCTTCGTTTGATCCTCATATCCCAGCTCTTTTCTCGTTTTCTCTATGTCATCGCGCGTTTCGCGTATCCAGCGCTTCAATGTTTCGGGCTTTATCTTTTTGGATTTCGGATCGTGCAGCAGAGTGTCAAGCTTTTTCTCCTGTATCCTAAGCCACTCCGCTTTTTTCTCCCTGTATTGAATGTCGGAAACCAGATTGCCGCGCTCCTCATCATCTTCTTTAACAAATGCCCGGCTCATCGTCATCCCTCCTGTTTCGTTATGCCGGCCTCAGGCTTCGTGTGGCGAATGGGCCGCTTTATATTGTCTCCCTGTAAAACTTCCGCTCCTTGTCGCCATCCACTATGACGAGCTTCATCTTGGGCCTGACGTATGACGCAAGGTCTTCTATGTCAGAGTTCCGCAGCCTTATACAGCCGTGGGTTACGCGCTTCCCTATTGAGCTTGGGCTGTTTGTGCCGTGTATTGCTATCTGCCATTTGTTGTAGAACGATATAAGCTTGGAGCCGTACACGCCATCCTGAGGCTCGCCTGGCTCGTCGAACCAAGCGGGGTCATATACGAGCTTTGTTGCGTCCTCCACGACTCGGTATATTGTAAACGTTCCGGCAGGCGTTATAAAATCAGTACGCGACTCCTTAACTGCGCCGCGTCCTTTTCCGATTGCCACGTACCAGCTTTTGTACGGCTCGTATCCCTTGTATAAAGTGAGACGCAGCTGCTCTTTGTTTATCTTTATCCAGTATTCGCCGTTTTGCGGCTTAAACGCCGCTTCGGCGCTTGTTAAACATAGTGCCGACAAAAGAAGCGCTATAAGCATACTATACTTTTTCATCAGGCGGCCTCCGTCAAAAAAATATACTTTTTTAAATTATAATACAGAATAAGCGGATATTGCCACTTGTAACGCATACGTGAGATGAAGTAATATAAGCATTTGAACGACGGAAGAAATTCGATAACATACAGGAGGCGGTCAATATGGAGGCGATAAAAGCGCCGCGCGGCACGAGAGACATCCTAGGCGATGAATCGTGGAAATGGGCGTACGTTACCGGGGTCTGCCGCGACGTGGCGGATGACTACGGGTACAAAGAGGTGCACCTTCCCATATTCGAGTACACGGAGCTTTTCAGCCGCGGCGTCGGCGAGACGACCGATGTCGTGGAAAAGGAGATGTACACTTTTCTGGACAAGGGCGGGAGGAGCATCACGCTGCGCCCGGAACTGACAGCCTCAATGGTGCGGTCATACCTTGAAAACGAGATGAACAAAGGGCCGCAGCCCGCGAAGCTTTGGTCCATAGGTCCCATGTTCCGCTATGAGCGTCCGCAAAAAGGCCGCTACCGCCAGTTTGTGCAGCTTGACATAGAGGCCCTTGGAGCACAGGACGCGCTGGTCGACCTCGAAGTGATAGACTTCTCAATGGAGCTATATCGCAGGCTCGGTCTTTCGAACCTGCAAGTGGTCATAAACTCCGTTGGCTGTCCCAAGTGCCGTCCGGTGTACAGAAAGGTGCTCCAGGACTATCTCAAGGACAGATATGACGATCTCTGCGATACCTGCAAGAGCCGCTTTGAGCGCAACCCGCTGCGCATACTGGACTGCAAAAGCCCCATCTGCAAAGAGATAACGGAGAACGCGCCGGACGTGACGGACAACCTATGCGACGAATGCGGCGAGCACTTTGCGCAGCTTCTTCGAGGCCTTGACCGCATAGGGGCGGTAGTGAGGCAGGATAAGAGGCTTGTGCGCGGACTTGATTACTACACTAAGACGGCTTATGAGATCCTCTCGGGTGATCTCGGCTCCCAGAACGCGGTGTGCGGCGGCGGAAGATACGATAACCTCGCCGAGGCCATAGGCGGCCCGCATGTCCCCGGAGTAGGCTTTGCGTCCGGCATAGAACGCGTAGTGCTTACAATGGAAGCCCAAGGCTGCAGCTTCGGCCGTAAACCGACGAACATGGTATATGTCGTGTCAGCGGAGCAAACTCCGGAGGTGAGGCTTGAGGCGATGAACGTCATGCACACTCTGCGCCGCGGCCGCATCTCGGCTGATATGGACTACATGGGCAAGAGCATGAAGGCGCAGATGAAGAACGCGGCAACCTTTGCGCGTTACGCGTGCATAGTCGGAAGCTCCGAGATAGAAAGAGGCGTCATTTCACTCAAAGACCTCAGGGAAGGGACCCAGGAAGAACTGACATTGGAGTCCCTTATAAACAAACTGCGCTAAACCGAAGACGCCGCGGCGTCTTGATTTTAAGATTTTCTTGAGAGAGGGAGTTTGCGATGGATCGACATTATGACGCGTCGTGGCAGAGGACCATGCGATGCGGTGAGCCTCGGCCCGACGACGCAGGCAAGGACGTGATCTTAAACGGCTGGGTGCGCCGCCGCAGGGATCTTGGCGGGATAATCTTCATCGAGCTTTGGGACAGGACCGGGGTAACCCAGATAGTCTTCAACCCTGAGCTTAACGCCGAGGCACATGAACGAGCCGGCGCACTGAGGAGCGAATATGTGCTTGCGGTCAAGGGAAAGCTTCGCATGCGCCCGGAGGGGACGGAAAACACAGAGCTTGCGACAGGCTGGGTGGAGCTCCTGGTTGACGATTTCATCGTTCTTTCGCCGGCCAAACAGCTGCCGTTTGAGATCGACAACGCTGATGCGGTCAACGAGGATCTGCGTCTCAAATTCCGCTACCTTGATCTGCGGCGTGAACAGATGCAGCACAACCTCAGGATGCGCCATGACGTGACGTCTTACACGCGCAACTACTTCGGCGCGCACGGTTTTATGGACATAGAGACGCCTATGCTGACGAAATCGACGCCGGAGGGCGCGCGCGACTACCTTGTCCCGAGCCGGGTCAATCCCGGCAAGTTCTACGCTCTGCCGCAATCACCGCAGCTGTTCAAGCAGCTCCTCATGGTAAGCGGCTGTGACAGGTACATGCAGATAGTCAAATGCTTCCGCGATGAGGATCTGCGTGCCGACCGGCAGCCGGAGTTCACGCAGATAGACCTTGAGATGAGCTTCATAACAGAAGAGGACATCATGACGGTCGTCGAGAACTACCTCTCGGGCCTATTCAAAGAGATGCTTGGCGAGGACGTCGCGACTCCGTTTCTTCGCATGACATGGAAAGACGCCATGGACCGCTATGGAAGCGACAAACCGGATCTGCGCATACCGATGGAGATGGTGGGACTTGAGGAAGTCTTCGCTCGCGGAGAGAACCCCTTCGCGGCCATAGTCGAAAAAGGAGGCGCGGTGAAGGGACTTAGGCTTCCCGGAGGCGCGGAACTGTCGCGCAAAGAGCTCTCTGACCTTGAGAACAGGGCCAGGGCGCTTGGCGCAAAGGGGATGGCCAACTTCCAGGTCAAATCATCGGAACTTAAAGGACCGCTGGTTAAATTCTTGGATGATGCGCGGCTTGCCGAGCTTATGAAAATCTCCTCTTTAAAAGACGGCGACGCGCTGTTCGTCATGGCCGACGAAAACTGGCGCAAAGCCTGCGAGATCCTCGGCCAGATACGCCTTGAGCTTGGGAAGGATCGAGGCCTGGCAGAGAACGGCTTCAGGTTCCTTTGGGTTACTGAGTTCCCGCTCTTTGAGTGGGATGATGAGACGGGGCGCTACACAGCCGTACACCATCCGTTTACTGCTCCTATGGACGAGGATATGGAATACCTGCTTACCGAGCCGGGCAGGGTACGTTCGAGGGCCTACGATGTAGTCCTCAACGGCAACGAAATAGGCGGCGGATCTATAAGGATACATAACCCGGAGATGCAGTCCAAGGCTTTCCGCGCGCTCAACTTCACACCTGAGGCGGCCAAAGAGCGCTTTGGGTTTTTACTGGAGGGGCTTAGCTACGGAACGCCGCCGCACGGCGGCCTCGCGCTTGGCCTTGACAGGCTGGTGATGCTCATCTGCGGCTCTCGGTCTATACGCGACGTTATGGCTTTCCCTAAAAATCAGAAAGCGCAGTGTCCCATGACTGACGCTCCGTCAGCGGTTGACCCGAAACAGCTTCAGGAGCTTAATATAAAAACAGTGGAGCCGCTGCAGTAACAAACAAAATTCTCCAGGACTCAGGCCGGTTGCCGGTGGCCCAGACGCCGTCTTCCGGACTGAGTCCTGCCTGTCTCAATGCAGGTTTTGACCATATTTAAAAAACATTTTTAAGTATTTTATTCGCTTACCCCTCCCAATGAATCGGCTATAATATCAAAGATATCTGAAAAACAGGAGGGATACCAAATGGCAAAGCTTCGCTATCTCGGGCACAGCGCGTTTTACGTTGAAGGCGATGGGATCAGGGCCCTTATAGACCCGTTCCTCGCAGGCAATCCGCAGGCTGCGGCGAAACCTGAAGATTTCACCGATATCAACTACATATTCCTTACGCATGGACATGGCGACCATATAGGAAACACGATCGAAATAGCTAAACGCACGGGGGCGGCAGTTTTCACATGCAACGAACTTGCGGGCTTCCTTGCGAGCAAGGGTGTAAAGACTGAGGGGATGCACATAGGGGGCAGGGCGCGATTTCCGTTTGGCAGGGTCAAACTTACTCCCGCGTGGCACGGCTGTTCAGTTATTGAAGGCGGACAGACGCGCTATGCCGGCGTTGCCTGCGGTTTCGTGATCGAGGTTGAGGGCAGCAAGATCTACCACGCAGGCGATACCGGACTGACCATGGAGATGAACCTCTTAGCCGACGAAAACATAAGCATAGCGCTGCTCCCGATAGGCGGCTACTTCACTATGGACGCAGACGATGCCGCGAAAGCAGTTAAGATGATAAGGCCGCGTGTGGCCGTCCCCATGCATTACAACACATTTCCTCAGATCAAGGCGGATCCTGAGGATTTCCTGCGTGCAGTCGGCGAGCAGATGACGGGCGTAAAAATACTCAAGCCGGGCGAGGAACTGATATTTTAGCTAAGACAGACTTCCGTTAAGCTGCACAGAGGGCGGGGCAGACAGCCCCGCCCTCTGTTTTTCGAAAAAAACGTGCAGTTAGGCCTTAAGTGAGGCCATGGCCCTATCGAACCAATTTTTGCCCTCCACCATGCGCGTTATCAGGAGCGCAGAACACGTATCTCCGGATGCATTGACCATCGTAGCGGCCGGATCGACCAAGAAACCGATCGTCGCTATTATCGGGAACGCTTCCGGCGGGAACCCGTACAGGCTTACTATCAGCATCTCGCCGACAAGCCCTCCTCCCGGTATGCCGGACAGGACGACGCCTGAAAGCACCGAGACTGCCACAGCAGTCGCCCAGGTGCCAAGCCCGGTAAACGGCATGTTAAATATGCCGAAGAGGAACGCTATCTTAAGTATGCCGCTCAGGCACGAGCCCTCCATGTGAGCCGTCGCTCCTATCGGAAGCACTATCTCGCTGATATCCTTTGGTATTCCCATGTTGCCGGCGGCTACCAGGTTCACCGGCAGCGTCGCGTTGCTGCTTCCGGTCCCAAGAGCCATAATGGCCGGCGTTATAATGTTGCGCCAGAATACGCTTACGCCCTTGCCGTCTGTTCCGATCCACGCATATATAGTGAACGCGATAAAGAAGTAAGCGAACGTCACCACGTGATAGACTATCATCGACCTGAGGTATGCGCCTAAAAGCTGGGGTCCGTAATCTCCGACCAGCGCCGCGAAGTATGCGCCAAGCCCGATAGGCGCGTAGTACATGATGTACTTCACCATCTGGAGCATAGCGTCGGCTATAATGCCGATGCCTCTTCCGACGGCCCTCCCCTTCTCTCCAAGGGTCTGCAGGCAGAAGCCGAAGAAAATAGTGAATATTATAAGCGGCAGCATTGCCCGGCGTGAGATGAGCTGTGGAAAGTCTTCGACGGTAAATGCCTTAACGATCTGGTCAGCAGTCTTGAATGCCTGGATATCCCCTGTCGCATTGAGCTGGATCGACGTTCCGGCCGCCGGCGGGAACAACGTTACCGTTATGAGCATCAAAATGGCGGCTATCGCGCCTGTCACGAAGAACACAATGATGAGCGCCTTCATCACGCGCCCGAGCCGTTCCATGGAGGACATCTGCGCGACGGCGCTGCATATAGTCGAGAAGACCAACGGAACCACTATCATGAACATCGCGTTTATGAAGACGTCGCCGAGCGGCTTGAAAACAAGCGCGTCCTTTCCCATTACTGCGCCGATAAAACTTCCGAGGCATATTGAGAATATGAGGATGATCGGGAACCGATATGACTTCCAGAAACTTTTCGAGCCTTCTTCCATCACTGAATCTCTCCCTTCGTTGAATAAAAGAATGATAATACCGCCGTGCAAGTCAAGTATAATGCAAGAACGGCTTGAAAATAAAGCGTAAACTCTAAAATCAGCCTTAAATATGGAAAGTTTGGATCATGCAAATGCAAAAATATGGAGATGGTCCGGTTCATTGGGTGTCCCGCTGCTCAACCATTGCAAGCCGCGTTTCAGAACATCCTTGTCACAATGTTTTTGACCTCGATATCGGGAAGTGCTTATTTGCAGCGTCCGCCGGCTTTGGCTGTGATTTTTACGGCGCGGGGGCGGCTTGTGCCGCGCGCATTTAAAACTACGAAGCGGCCCCCGCGTTTCCGAGGCGTTATCAATGCCTGAAACCACGGGGGTCGCCTGAACTCTGTGAGGGATCGATTTTTAAAACATGGTGCCGGGGACGAGAATTGAACTCGTACGGGTCACCCCACACGCCCCTCAAACGTGCGTGTCTACCATTTCCACCACCCCGGCACTTAGGACTTTGAAATTATACGTACCTTAAGAATTTTAGTCAAGTGCCGTACGGAAAGTGTCGTTGGTTGAAAAAACAGTCTCTCTCTTGTTGACTTCATAAAACATAAAAGTTAATATCATCACGGTTTATAACTGCATTTTTCTGAATTATTATAAGGGTGATGTTTGTATATGAGCATAAGCGAAAGAATCATGTCCATGTCTGCCAACTTCAGCAAAAAACAGAATCAGCTTGGTAAATTTATCCTGGACAATATTGTTGATGTCGCTCTTATGAACGCGCCGCAAATAGCGAGGGAGGCCGGAGTTAGCGAGGCCACTTTGACGCGCTTCGTCTATGCTCTTGGATTCAACAGCTTTTCCGAATTTTTGCTGGAACTCCGCAGGGAAACTATCAACAGTAAGGGCGGGCAATTTCGGCAGGAGCCTGATTTGGGTGCCGATGGCCATATTTATCAGCGGGTTTTCGACGTAGAAATGGACTTGATGCGGGAAACATTGAGCAACATCGACCCCGCCTCCTTTGACGCAGCTGTTAAGCTGCTTTTGGAGTGCGATCATCTCTTGCTTGTCGGTGGCCCTATACATCATTACATCTCTTTGTACGCGTTAAATTTCATGTGTGCTTACAGAGATAATATCCATATAATTAAACAAGTGGATATGTCTTTTGTCTCCTTATTGGAGTCTTTAAGCTCAAAATCAGCTGCCATTGTTTTCAGTTATCCCCGTTATTCAAGCGAGGTGCAGAAGATAGCGGAGATACTCTATAAAAAGAAGGTTCAAATAATCGGGGTTACGGACAGCAAATTATCTCCGGTTATCCCTTTGTCTCATTCTTATTTAATCACGCCGCAAAAATATATCATCCTTGCAGATGCGAGCGCTTCTGTAATGGCGCTGATGCATGCGCTCATGGTGGCGATGTATAAAGAGAACAGCCATAATATCAAGAAGCGGCTTGAAAAGTATGAGAAAAGCATTTTAGAAACCGAAATGTTTGTGTATAAAGATTATAATTTTGTTAAAAAAATGTAAATTTATAAAACCAGATACTTATGAGTTCCAATCGTGAATGCTGTACACAATATACGTAATAATTCCGTAATACGCCCTACAGAATGCTCTGCGCCTATTTTATGATTTGGGCATGACCTTCTGTATGACCTCTGTTATGATGTACTGAACCACTCACTGTATATAATTATTTAGGATATATTCACATAGCCGATCTCATTCCCTTCTCCTTTGTGTATTCTTAGATGTCTTTAGCTACTATTGGCAGGCAAAGTGTTTTTTTGTAATCGGCACAAGATAAAATAATTTTGTTTTTTATATATTGAAAAAAATATTTCAATATGTTATTATGTGCACGGAAAAGATGGACATTTTCGAAATGGAGCCGTTTTAACCGGACATGACATGGGGGTGTTCGTATGTCCAAAAAATATCTTGAAAGAATAGAATTTTTGAAACAAAGAGTCCTTAATATCCGCCCTGAAGTCGACCTTGAGCCCGCGTTGCTTTTAACCGAGAGCTTTAAAAACACAGACGGATTGCCATGGGTCCTCCGAAAGGGGATGGGAGTCAAGTATCAGTGCGAAAAAAAGAGCGTTACTATATGGCCTGAAGAACTTATTGTAGGCTGCTCCGGCAGCAAGATCAGAGGCGGTGTTGTTTCTCCCGACAGCTGTTGGACTGTCCTCGATAAAGAGCTTGATACGATAAGCACGAGGCGCTACGATCCATTTTTTATATCCGAAGAAGAGAAAGAGCTCTTCCGTCGTGACATTAAGCCTTTCTGGAAGGGGCACTCAATATTCGAGGAGTGGAACGCGCAGATACCAGCAGACGTAAAGACGCTTAAAGACAACGGCGCGATATTCGTGGACAGAAAATTCGTGCGTGGATGGGGCGAAGTAACAGCAGGCTATACTGACGTCATCAATGAAGGTCTGGCAGCCATATGCAAACGGATCAAAGAGAAAATGCGGCATCTTGACATCACAGTGCCCGGAGATTATGAAAAAGAGGTGTATTATAAGGCTCTTCTTGCCTCGGCTGAAGGCATAATCACTCTTGCAAGACGCTATTCCGAAGAGGCTGCGCGGCTTGCGGCAATGGAAACAGACGATATCAGAAAAACGGAACTGCTTGAGATCTCAAGGATTTGTGCCAAAGTCCCCGAGCAGCCAGCAGAAAGTTTCTATGAGGCTATACAATCTGCATATCTGTATCATATTGTGATACTAATGGAGCAAAATGCCGCAAGTTATAATATGGGCAGGATGGATCAATACCTCTATCCTTTCTATAAGGCGGATGTAGAGTCAGGAAGAATCACAGAAGAAAGAGCTCAGGAACTGCTGGATTGTCTGTGGGTGAAGCTTTCGGAGCCATGTCTGTTCCAGGATTGCTTATCAGCACAGTTTTCTGCTGGATATCCTATGTTCCAGAACATATGCGCGGGCGGAGTGGATTATACCGGCGCGGATGCGGTCAACGATGTTTCTTACATGCTGCTGGAGGCTACTATGGATGTCCAACTCTATCAGCCATCCCTTTCTGTCAGATATAACGTGTCGAAAAACCCAAATTCATTTCTAAAGAAAGTAGTGGATCTAATCAGGCTTGGCACTGGATTTCCGGCCTTTCACTCTGATGAAGCTGGAATCGCTATGATGATGAACAAGGGGGTTCCTCTGCGCGAGGCATATAATTGGAATCCGTGCGGCTGTGTAGAAACCAACCTTGAAGGCAAATTATCTGGTTTTACATCGTTCGCTGATTTGAACTTAGGCTCAATGGTCGAACTCGCGCTATTAAACGGGGTCTCACGAAAATACAATAGGTTTATATCCGTAAAGACAGGGGACCCTACTGAATTCAAATCTTACGAAGAATTCGAAACCGCGGTTAGGGATCAGATAAAATTCGGCATTAAATGCCTCATTAAAGCCAGCCATATAGCTGACTATGTAAGCCAGCGCAGGCCTGTGCCGGCTCTTTCCCTTACGCATCGCGAGTGCGTGGAAAACGCTGTCGACTATACTGACGGGGGAACAAAATACCATGTAGGAAACGGTCTGAACATGATAGGTGTCGCAGACCTGATCAATAGCCTGGCCGCTGTAAAATTCCTTGTTTACAATGAAAAAAAGCTTACAATGCAGCAACTTCTGGACGCCATAGATTGTAATTTTGAAGACATGCCGGAAATCAAAAAACTTTGCTTGGACGCGCCAAAGTATGGTAATGACATCAAATGGGTGGACAAATTAGGAGGAGAACTCTTTACTTTCATTGCGGATGAGATAGAGAGTTATAAAAGCCACAGGGGGACTATGAGCCAAGGTATTCTTCCTGTGTCTGGTAATACTCCTTTCGGACTTGAGGTCGGGGCCCTTCCTTCTGGCCGAGCCGCATGGAAGCCGCTTGCGGACGGATTAAGTCCAAGCGGAGGGACTGACTTTCATGGTCCGTGTGCCATCTTGAAATCTGTAGCAAACATCCCGCATGTTCGTTTTACGCAGGGTACGCTTCTAAATATGAAGATGATGCCGGATTTTCTGGCGAGCGGAGAGGGGACCTCTGCAATGATGAGTCTGCTCAAGGGCCTTTGTTCACTTGGCATATATCATGCGCAATTCAACGTTGTGGACCAGAAAAAACTTCTTGATGCACAGAAGCATCCGGAGAATTACAAGGGGCTTCTAGTAAGGGTTGCGGGCTATACCGCATTCTTCGTTGAGCTTAACAAAGATGTGCAGGACGACATAATCTCAAGAACAATGATCTCCAGCATCGCGTGAGCAATATTATGAAGGGCAGGTTAAATATATAAATGTCGATAATGGGTAGGGTTCTGCGCATAGAACGGTCGTCAAACAAGGATGGTTCCGGAATAAGGACTGTGGTATTCCTTAAGGGATGCCCGCTCAGATGTCAATGGTGCTCGACTCCGGAATCACAAAGTTTGCAGTATGAGGTAGGAATATTACGTTCCCGCTGTATCCTATGCGGGAAATGCGCAGAACTTTGCCCTGAAAAAATTATTCGGTGCGATGCAGATGCCGGCGTATCAGTTAAAGGGACTGGTTGTACTGGATGTGGCAGATGTCGCAATGCGTGCGGACAAAACGCAGTGAAGATGTATGGACAGGATATGTCATCCGACGAAGTAATCGATGAGATAACGAAAGACGACGTGTTTTTCCTCTATGGCGGCGGGGTAACCATTAGCGGCGGCGAGCCGTTATACCAGCCCGAATTTACAACCGATATACTTAGAAAAAGCTTTGAACTCGGCATTGACCGAACAATTGAGACTTCCTGCTATGCCGCGTGGGAATTGATTATGCCCATGCTAGACTATCTTCCGACTATGTTTATAGATATCAAAATAATGGATTCTGAGACGCATAAGCGTTATACGGGCATAGACAATAGTTTGATACTTGAAAACATAAAGAGAATAGATCAGTTGGGCAAGACGAAGATCACAGTACGAGTTCCCTTTGTTCCGTCAGTTAATGACAGCATTTCCAATTTTGAACAGATGGCGGGGTTCATTATGGGACTGAAAAACATATCTGCTATCGAAATATTGCCTTACCACAGGCTTGGGGTTGAAACCTATAAAAATCTAGGCAGAGAAGTTCCATTTCCAGAGATATCGCCGCCGTCAAAACAAGATATCTCAGTAAAAATTCAACCGCTGAATGAATTAAAAAACACTGTAATAAAAATTACCAACTAAAAATCATAATTAAGTATAGCTCTTCAAAAGGAGGCAATGACAATGAGATTTAAGCGGATGTTCAGCACCATTGATACTCACACCTGTGGGGATCCAACGAGGACAGTCATTGGAGGGCTGCCGTATATACCCGGGAAGAGTATGCCTGAAAAGATGATGTATCTCAAAGAGAAAGCAGATTGGATGCGTAAAATTCTCATGTTTGAACCAAGAGGAAATGAGGTCCAGTCAGGGGCTATTCTGACTGAGCCATGTACACCCGGAGCCGACATAGGAGTTCTTTATATTGAAGTCGGGGGATATTTAACCATGTGTGGGCACGATACCATAGGTGTCGGTACGGCGCTTATTGAATCTGGAATCATAGAGCCTGAAGAGCCATATACCACTATTACCCTCGACACACCTGCTGGGTTAGTTCGCATTAAGGTCAAGGTAGAAAACAATGTTGCTCAAGAGGTAACTTTTACAAATGTACCATCGTATTGTTTAGCTCAAAATGTGGAGCTTGATATCCCTGGTATAGGTGTGGTGTTGGCTGATGTTGGCTACGGAGGCCTTTTTTATTGTCAAGTACAGGCTAAAGACTTTAATCTGAAAGCGGAAATCTCAGAGTATGAACAACTCAAAAAATTCGGTTGTATTATTAAAGATTTAATTAATAAAAAGGTAAAAGCATATCATCCAGAGCACTCTTTTATGAATGAAATAACACATGTTTTATTTTGTGGGCCCGCGGACACGCCTCAGGGTGATATGAAAAACGCATGTATAATTCCTCCTGGCTCAGTTAGTCGTTCTCCGTGCGGAACCGGTACAAGCGCCAGAATGGCAACCCTTTTTGCTAAGGGGATTATTAAGGAAGATTCAATTTTTAATCATGAAAGCGCAATGACGCATACTGTTTTTAAAGGACGTATTGTAGGACATACGAAAGTCGGGGAATTTGATGCAATAATACCCGAAATTACAGGAAGCGCATATGTGACTGGAATACATACCTTTGTTATTGATCCCAATGATCCGCTGCAAGAGGGTTTTAGGCTGTAATTTTCAAATAAGCAGATATATAGGCTCAAGAGTATATCCTTTTGAGCATTAACAATTAACCCTTATGTTTATCACTAAGGTTTTTTTCGAAAAATTTTATGGCGAGGTTTATGAACGCCTGCATGGCCGGAGATACCCATTTATTGCGATGATGGAATATCTGGCACCAAAATTTATGGTTGCATCCTTTTACGTCAAGTAGTGCCAGATTGCCCTTTGAAAGGCTTTTTTCGAAAATATAGTTAGGCAAAAAGCTTATGCCCAGCCCTTTCTGCACAAGCTCCATAAGGACAGCCGTGCTGTCAATCTCAATTAACGGAGAAATGGCGACGTTTTCGTTTGCCGCCATTTCTTCGAGTTCTTGCCTGTAAATACTGCTCCGCTCTGTAAGGAGTAATGGCTGCGACAGGACTTCGCTAAGTTTGATCTTTTTCAGCCCGGCCAGGCTATTCTCCGGACTGGCCACAAACGATAGCCGGTAAGGGCGGGCATACGCAATTGTGCTGTCTCTATCAGCAATTTTCACTCCAAAGCCAACCGCGATATCTAACGCGTTTTGTTTGATCAACTGCAGTAGCTCTGTTGTATGGGAAGTCTTGATTTCCAAAGTGACTTTTGGAAAATATCTGTGGTATTCATCTGTGATGTCTGCCGCATACGAATTGATTAAGGATTCAATGCTGCCCACGCGCAATGTCCCGCCGACCTCTTTGCCCATACTTCTTAGATGCAGCATCTGTTCCTCTATTTTCTGCATCTCCTTGGCCTTTGAAAGAAAAAGTTTCCCCATGTTAGTTAGGACAACTTTTTTTGCGATTCGTTCGAACAGCTGGAACCCCAGTTCTTTTTCTAACTGTTGGATCTGGATTGTAACTGTGGATTGTGAATAGCAGAGGTATTCAGCCGTACGCGAAAAATTTCCCAGTTCGGTAAGCCGTATGAAGGTCTCAATATTCCTAAGTTCCATTGTTATCACCTATTAATTTTTTTAATTATAACAATGTAAATAATTAATTTTACAAATATTATTTTATCTCGTAGACTATCAGAAAACAAGGCTTGTTTTTAAATAAAGCAAGCAAGAGATCAGGAGGGGTATAAGAAATGTCAGGTCAGGCAGTGAAGACGTTATTGCTATCGCAGAAGGACCTAATCGAGGCCGGGGTTATGGACATGCCGCGTTGTATGGATGTGATCGAAGACGTGTTTGGTCTCATAGGCAAGGGGGACTACATCATGGGAGGCCCTCTTTGCAACGAGCATGGCCAGATGATCTACTTTCCGAAGGAGGCTAAGTTCCCTGGGATGCCTGTTACGGGGCCGGACCGTCGGTTTATGGCGATGATCTGTTATATAGGTGGCAAGTACAGGATCTGCGGGGAAAAATGGTACGGATCTAATGCGGAGAACCCTAAGAGAGGGCTTCCGCGGTCGATCCTTACGACTATCTTGAACGACGCGGACACAGGAGTGCCTTTTACCATAATGAGCGGTAACCTGATATCGGCGATGCGTACGGGAGCGGTTCCCGGAGTGGCGGCCCGTCACTTGGCGCGCAAGGGTGCGGAGACAGTCGGTCTCATAGGCGGCGGTGTAATAAACAAGGCGTGTTTGATGGCGATAAAGACGGGAGTACCCACGATAAAGAAGGCGTATCTTTACGATGTGTTCATCGAAAAGGGCAGGTCGTGGGCGGAGGAGATGTCGCAGAAGCTAGGCATAGAAGTGCTGGCAGTGGAGTCGATAGAAGAGGCGGTACGTCCTGCGGACGTCGTGTCGATAGCGACATCCGGGGATTCATTCCCGCGTATAGAGACGGAATGGCTTAAGCGCGGCACGCTGGTGTGCTTTACCGGAGACGCGGACATGGACACGGAGGCTTTCTCTAAGAACACAGTGATAGCGGATAACTGGAAGATGCACGAGGCGTTTTTTGTAGACGGCAAAGAGCATCCGGACGGACTTGACGCGGTAGCGGTCGTGGCGCCGTCCTACCATCTTTTAAAGGCGGTTGACGCAGGCAAATACGATCCGTCGAAGATCCGCAACCTTGGTCCGATAGTGAACAAAGAGGATCCAGGCCGCAAGAGCGACGAAGAGATCATAATGTTTGTGACAGGCGGGATGCCGCTGCATGATGTGGCGTGGGGTAAGACGCTTTATGACCAGGCGGTTGAGAAGAAACTGGGGACAGAGTTCTGTTTCTTTGATGAAGCTTACTGGAAATAACGTTTGATTTAAATAAATTGCTGGTAGAGTACGGCCATCTCCAGTGTACTCACCTTTTCATTTTCTGTTTAGTGAGAAGGTGAGTACTATATTACTCAAACTTCGCACTTTAGAAAACGTGACCGGACCATGACAATTCAATAAAAATCGGCAAAAAGAATGGCACAGCCTCCTTTTTCTGGTAAAATTTAGTTACTACACTAAAACGTTATCAGACGGAGGACTATGCCATGAAAAGAATACCACAGACTTTAAATTTTGACTATGAGCTTAGCTCTACAACAGATGCTTTCTTCCGCAGATTCAAACTCTGTTCAGTTCTTAAGAAAGCGAACGCTTACAAATCAAGAGGGTTACCCGCCGTGGCTGTTTTCCAAAGGCTCTTTAACCTGGCCTTCAGCAACAGGAGCCTGTTTATGGAACTTAAGACAGGGATCTGCGCTTACCAAGCGGGGAAAGATACCTTCTACCGATTCATAAATTCCTGCTCAGTCAACTGGATGAGATTTACCACCCTTCTTTCCGGAAAGATCATAAACGGTATGGTGACGAAACTTACTGACGACAGCAGGGTAAACGTTTTCATCGTGGATGACACTGTCTACGAACGTAAGAGGTCAAAGAAAGTGGAACTGCTTGCCAAAGTATATGACCACGCAAAAGATATCCATATTTACGGTTTTCGTCTTTTGACTCTGGGCTGGAGTGACGGAAATACATTTATTTCCGTAAACGGCTGCCTTCTTTCTTCAAAGAAAGAGGACTCTCGCATATGTGAAGAAAGAGAAAAGATCGACAGACGCTCATGTGGTTTTAAGGCAAGAAAACTTGCTCAGACCAAAGCTCCCTCAGTAATGCTTGAAATGCTGGATATGGCGGTCAGATCAGGCATCGCAGCCTCTTATGTGCTCTTTGATTCCTGGTTCTGTTTTCCCTCCATGCTTCTGTCCCTTAAGAAGAGAGGGTTTAGTGTCATAGCAATGGCAAAGAAGACGCCTAAAATCTACTACCGGTACAAGGGAGAAATGCTCTCAGTTACGGAAATTTACAAAATGAACAGGAAACGAAGAGGCAGGTCTAAATATCTGCTCTCAGTGGAAATAGAGGTATGTGGCAAAGACGGAGGCTGCTCTGTCCCGGCCAGGCTTGTCTATGTGCGCAACAGAAACAACTCAAAGGACTACCTGGTTTTTATAACAACCGATATCTTAATTTCGGAAGAAGAAGTGGTCCGCATATACACAAAGCGCTGGGACATAGAGGTCTTCTTCAAGGTCAGCAAGTCATATCTGAAGTTGGCCAAAGAGTGCCGTTCCCTTTCTTACGACGCCATGACAGCATATGTCGCGGTAGTCTTTGCAAGATACATGATGTTGGCGGTCGAGAACAGGATCCAGTGTGATGAGAAGACATTTGGCGAGCTTTACTGCCTTATAGCCCGGGAACTCTCTGATATTACATGGCTTGAAGCCTTCCGTCTTCTGATGAACTTATTTATCTCAACGGTGTCAGAGAGATCATTGCTGACAGAAAAAGAACTTGACGCCCTGCTTGAAACATTTATCGATGCCCGGCCGGAGATGTTCAAAAACAGACTGTTGAAATGCTCATTAAAATAACAAAAATATTATTCTTAACGTTTGCCGATTATTGAATTGTCATGGTCCGGTCACGTTTTCTAAAGTGCGAAGTTTGAGTAAGTAATTCTTAAGGCAGGTGAGGCGCTCACCTCCAACAAAGGAGTTTAATATTATGTCATTCACAAGCAAATATTTGCAGGATATCTATGATTCTATGGTAAAAAAGAGCGGCCATGAGCCTGAGTTTCTGCAGGCTGTGCGCGAGGTTCTTGAATCTCTTGAACCTGTGTTGAACAAGCGTCCCGATCTGGTAAAGGCGAGCGTCGTTCAGCGCATGGTGGAACCTGAACGTATTGTGCAGTTCCGGGTAAGTTGGATGGATGACAATGACGTTGTTCATGTCAACCGTGGTTACCGCGTCCAGTTCAACTCCGCCATCGGCCCGTATAAAGGGGGGCTGCGCTTTCACCCCAGTGTAACTCTCTCCATCATCAAGTTCCTCGGCTTCGAGCAGATTTTCAAAAACAGCCTTGCCGGCCTGTCTATAGGCGGCGGCAAGGGCGGTTCTGATTTTGACCCTAAGGGTAAAAGCGACAACGAGATTATGCGCTTCTGCCAGAGCTTTATGACTGAACTGTCAAAACATATCGGCGCCGACACGGATATACCCGCCGGCGATATTGGCGTAGGCGACCGCGAGATTGGTTTTATGTTTGGCCAGTACAAACGGCTTCGTAATGAATTTACCGGCGTTTTAACCGGCAAAGGGCTCTCGTATGGAGGCAGTCTCGCCAGAACCGAGGCTACCGGCTATGGACTTTGTTATTTTACAGAAGAAATGCTTAAAGCAGCCGGCAAGTCCTTTATAGGTAAAAAGGTTGTCATTTCCGGTAGTGGGAATGTGGCTATTTATGCTAATCAGAAAGCCACTCAGCTCGGTGGTACCGTGATCGCCATGAGCGATTCCAACGGTTATATCGTGGATGAGAAGGGCATTGATTATAAAATTATCAAGGAGATCAAAGAAGTTAAGCGTGCGCGCATTAAGACTTATCCAGATTATGTACAGACCGCAAAGTACATTGAGGGTTGTGAAGGCATCTGGAACACTCCCTGTGATGTGGCGCTGCCCAGTGCAACACAGAACGAGCTTGACGGCAATGCCGCCCAGGTTCTGGTGAAAAATGGCTGTTTTGCCGTAGCCGAAGGTGCCAATATGCCATCTACCCCTGAAGCGATAGAGATCTTTAAGAAAAGCGGTGTTCTCTTAGGTCCGGCCAAGGCGGCCAATGCAGGAGGTGTGGCTACATCTGGGCTGGAAATGTGCCAGAATTCCATGCGCCTATCCTGGACTTTTGAGGAAGTGGATGAACGTTTGCACAACATTATGAAAAACATTTACTTAAATACTGCAAAGGCAGCCGCCGAATATGGCATGCCGGGCAATCTTGTAGCAGGCGCTAATATCGCCGGTTTTCTCAAGGTAGCTGATGCCATGCTGTGGCAGGGCATCAGCTACTAAGATAATCAATTCCTAAGAGCATCGTGTTAGGCGCGCTTTGTGTCTGCCCAGATGTTTTTCTTCTTTATATATATTGAAAAATGAAATATCTGAATTTGTTGTCTTATAACCGGAGGTGAAAGCATGAAACATCTTAATATTACAGAAAAAAAATTATTTATAACAGATATGTCATTGTTGATAATTTTTCTCTTTTCGGCAATTCTTGTATTTGTCCTTATTTTATTTCAGATATTATATTTACCTAATAACAATATGATGGTTCGTATTATTATTTTGACGGTCTCATCAATTACAGCTATTTCTATTGTCTGGGCAACTGTGGAAATTATGGTGCACCTTCAACGGAATCAAGGCCATATATATAAGGAAGATTTAATATGTCAGAAATATATTCTTGAAAGGAAAAGGGCGTTATTGTATGAAAAACAATAATATTCTTATTTTATTTTTAGATATCTTTTTTGTCCTTTTTCTATGTTTTGTCTTGTTGATTTTTACTATGATATTGAATAAAGACGGAGGAATGCCCTCCGGCAGTGTGTATGTAATTGATTGGGTAAGGTTGGCAGCGGTAATAATTTCAGTTTTTGTGTATTTATATTTTATAACCAGGACAAGTATGAAAGAGCTTTCAAATATTCTATCAACCAGAGCTGCCATTCTATCCTCAGAACATAATACAGAAGAAAATGGTACTGAGTAATGAATATTTTTATTCTCTCTAATTATGTGGCATGGATGTTGATTGCTGTTTTCACAGCCTCTCTTATGGTAGATTTTCTAAAAAATGAAATTACAAACAAAAAAGACACATCAAACAAGAGAAGATGTTCAGATGAAGAGCGATAAGGAACTTTCAGACAAGAAACTTGGGCCAATGCACGTTTGGGCTCTCGGAGTGGGTATCGTGCTTGTCGGAGAATTTATGGGCTGGAACTTCACTATCGCAAGGGGAGGGTCCATAGGTTCAATAATTGCAATCTGGACTATGTCCATAATGTATATTGCAATTGTTATGATGACGAATGAAATGTCTTCTGTAATGCCGGAATCAGGCGGACAATATGCTATGGCAAAATATCTTCTTGGTCCCCTTGCCGCATTTAATGTAGGCCTGATGGCAGTATTAGAATATGCAATGTTGGAGGCTGCCGATGTCGTTGTTATCGGTGAAATCCTACAATCGCTGAACCCAGATTTATCTTCTCTCCCGTTTATAATATTAAGTCTTGTTTTTCTTACATGGATGAACTATCGCGGCGTCTATGCCACACTTACACTTAATTTTATTATTACTGCAGTGGCATTTGTAAGTGTCCTCGTATTATTATTTTCAACCAGTTTTTATGATCCGCAAAATACATTGATAAAACTTGAGCAAATGACGAATGGATTACCGTATGGATTTCTTGGTGTCCTTGCAGCGATGCAGTTTGCGATTTGGTTTTTCCTTGGAATAGAGGGAACTGCAATGGCAACAACAGAATGCCGGAGTGCCGAACGTTCGATGCCACTGGGCTCTATCTTAGGTTTATTGACACTTTTAATAGGCGCAACTATCACATGGTACGTCTGTTCCGGTTTGATTGATGCAGAAGCTCTCGGCGCATCGCCATACCCGCTTTATGAAGCTGCAGTAGCTACTGGAAAGCTTTACGCGGTAATCGCTCTTTTTGTGGGGACACTACTTTCGTGTCTTGCAAGTGCCAACGGATGTATTAACGATGCAAGCCGTGCATGGAGTGCACTTTCCAGAGATGGAATTTTGCCGGATGTTTTTTCAAAGATCCATCCCAGATACAACACGCCATACCGTTCAATATTGTTCCTGATGCCAATATCAATTGCATTTGCGTTTACAGGGATGTTGGATCAGATAATCACCTTTTCTATATTTTCGGCACTTCTGATTTATATGTTTACAGCAATTATGATGTTACGTTTTCGAAAAATGTATCCCTTAAATACAATAGATAGAGGATATATAGCTCCGATACATCCGATACCGGCCGTTATCACGCTTATATTGGCAAGCTTAGCTATTGTAGGGATGTCTTTTACTTATGATGTAAATATTTTGCTGGGTATTATTTTTTACTCCCTAGCTTCTGTTTGGTTCATTATCCGCCGTTATAAATTTATTAATAAAGATGAATTTTTCAATAAAGGTATAGCAAAATGGGGGATGCCACACCATATTCTATACTGCACCCCGGAAATGAGACATGAAAAAAATGACAGAACCTGATGCAAGTGATCGGATCATTGGAAAATTTATGTCTTGATTTAAGGGAGCGCTTCAAGACGCCGCTTAAAATATACCGAAATTTTTTGTCATTGCTTAACATTAAGTCCCCCTGCTTTTTATTTTAACTCGCATATCTGATGTGCCTTCCGCTGTTGCGGCCAATTAAGAAGAAAATTATTTTTCTTTTTATAAAAATAAACAGTTGACATTTTTCATCTTGAATATATCATACATATAGTCTGATTCGCTCAATTACCCTGCCGGAAAGGACGTGTTGTTAAAAAAACATTAAATCATTGAACAATACTCCTTCAGCGCGATTGTCTTGGCTGTATTTAACGGAACTGCTTTCTTAATGAACACCAGAATGTAACATCGCTTATTTTTCAAGAGATATCTCGGTTTCGGACAATGAGAGGGGGGCGTAATAATTGGAAAACACGGCAACAAATCTTATCGTTCTTTTAGTTTATCTTGGCGGCCTTGTCGGATTCGGCATATATCAGGGGCTTAAAGCAAAAAATTCGACTGACTACAATATGGGTGGGCGTGCGGTTCCAGGCTGGGCTTGTGCCCTTTCGGAAAGAGCTACGGCGGAATCGGCATGGTGCCTTGTCGGATTCCCAGGCTATGCTTATGCCTGTGGATTGGTTTCTGCGTGGGTTGCAGTCGGGCTCACCATTGGTAACGTTGTGGCATGGACGGTCATCGCTAATAAGATGCGCAAGGAGGCCGATAAGTATGATGCGCAGACATACGTGGACTGGATAGCCAAGAGGCATCACAATAGCAAATCTGCCACGGCTTTAAGGTTGGTCGGCAGTTTCATCGTCATCTTTCTTTTTGCGTTTTATGTTGAAGCGCAGGTAATCGGCGGCGGCAAGGCGTTGCATGTGCTCTTCGGCCTCGCTCCATACATAGGGATCATCCTCACGATGATAGTTATAATTCCTTACACTGTGATCGGCGGCTTCCAGAGCGTCGTTTATACGGACTGTGTGCAGTCGATACTTATGATTTTCACGCTTATCGTGGCTCCGTTGTGGGGGATTTACTACATCCACGTTACTCCAGATGTCTATGCTTCTTCGATACCCCAGGCTCTTAAGGTGGCAGGGCCTCAGTTTCAGGATTGGACGTCCGGTGCGAAGGGGATTTTTGCAGGGTTTATGATTGCTAGCAACTTAGCATGGGTCATCGCATACCTTGGTGGCTGCCCGCATCTCACCGTCCGGTTTATGGCGTTGAAGGACGAGAAGGCATGGAAACTTGGAAGAAACATAGCCATTGCGTGGACGGTGTGCGGATACACGGGCGCCATCCTTATAGGGATCGTAGGGTTAGCCATATTCGGCCCAAAGGCAATAGCCGACGCTGAAATGATAATGCCTCTTGTGCTGATGAAGATATTTCCGCCGGTCCTTGCGGCTATATGCGTTACCGGCGCTATCGCAGCCATGCTGTCAACGGCGGATTCTATGCTGATAGTAACGTCATCGGAGTTTGCGGAAAACATTCTTAAGCCCGTTATCCTTAAAGGCAAACATATCGATCCGAAAGGTGAGCTTTTTATATCAAGGTGTGTGACTGTTGTTGTCGGTATTGCAGCGCTGGTGCTTGCTTTCGTGATCCCGGATCAATTGGTCTACGATATAGTTTCATTCGCATGGGCAAGCATGGGCAATCCCTTCGCGGTAGTGACATGCGCAACGCTCTTCTGGGATAAATTTACGGGTACGGCGGCTCTTTGGACAATGATCGTAGGTTTCCTTGGCACCGTGCTTTGGCAGATCTCGCCAATGAATCCTGTCATAGATGCCAGGCTTGTAGGAGTGTTCCCAGCGATTATCACTGCCTATGTGGTCACGAAGATGACATATGGCAAAGACTCAGTAAAAGCATAAGTCATCCGGGCGTGTTAATCAGACTGTAAAAATTAACGAATGTAAGAGTGCGTATTGAAGGTATCACCAGACAAAAAGTCTGTTGTATAAAGAGACAAAGGACAAAGGAGTTGAGGTTATATTGCAGCTGATCGAAGAACATCCTGTTTTGACATACTCTCATGGAAAGCTTGTTAAGTTTCTGTTCGATGGCAGGCCTCTTGAGGGTTATGAGGGAGAGCCGATTGCGATGGCGCTGCACGCGAACGGGGTACGCATTTATCGTATCACTCCTGATATGAAACGTCCGCGCGGGTTTTTCTGTGCCATAGGCAAATGCAGCTCCTGTTTCATGGTGGTGGACGGAGTCCCTAATGTCAGAACATGCGTCACTCCTCTGAAAGAGGGAATGAAAGTCGAGACCCAGACAGGCAAGGGCTGTATTCCAATGGATGTGGAGGCGTAAGGAATGAACGGAGAGATCAGGAAGACGGATATCCTCGTAGTGGGAGGGGGAGCGGCCGGGCTTTCAGCCGCTGCTGAGGCTGCTTCCTATGGCGCGAGGGTTGTGGTGCTTGACAGCGACTTGCATTTAGGAGGCCAACTTGTCAAGCAGACGCATAAGTTCTTTGGAAGCAAGGATGAACACGCCGGCACTCGCGGATACAAAATAGCGGATATCATCATGGATGAAATAAAGCAGTGCGGTGATAACATCGAACTTCATACGAACACATCTGCGGTCGGCTACTATAAAAACGACGGAATGGTGACAGTAATGCGTGGTGAGGATGAATACTACAAAATCCAGCCTAGAAAGATGATCATGGCGACAGGTGCGCAGGAGCGTATCATACCTTTCCCAAACAACGATATACCTGGCGTCTATGGCGCCGGGGCAGTCCAGACTCTGATGAACGTCTATGGAGTTGTGCCCGGCAAGCGAGTTCTGATGATAGGGGCCGGAAATATCGGTCTCATAGTGAGCTATCAGCTGATGCAGGCCGGTGTTGAGATAGCGGCTGTTCTTGAGGCGCTTCCTAAGATAGGGGGATATTGGGTACACGCTGCAAAAATCAGGAGGCTTGGCGTTCCGATACACCTTCGTCATACGATTAAGGCGGCACTCGGGACAGATTATGTCAACGGAGCGATTATACAGGATCTGGATACATGTGAGATGACGCATGTAGAATGCGACGTAATCTGTCTTGCGGTCGGACTTACCCCAACTAATGAAATGCTTTGGCAGGCGGGATGTGAGATGCGTTTTGTGCCCGAACTTTGCGGGCACGTTCCTCTTCGCGATTCTAAGCTTCGCACGAGCAACCAGGATGTGTGGATTGCCGGCGACGCTGCAGGAATTGAGGAGGCAAGCTCCGCAATGATAGAGGGGCGCATCGCGGGGTTGGCGGCGGCAGAGTCTCTTGGTTTAAAAGTGGACGCACAGCGGTTTAAGATCTATCACGAAAGGCTGGGTGCGCTTCGCAGAGGAGAGACGGGCGAAAAGATACGTTCCGGACTCTCAAAGGTCCAGGTCTGTGATTGGAGGGATCAATAATGGGCTGCGAGAAGCTTTTTAACAGTGGAGTGCTCACAGAAAAATGTAAGGGCGCTATCCTTCCTCCAAAGGATCTTTGGGAGAAGAAAAAGGGCGGGCTTGTTGTGATTGAATGTCCTCAGCGCATTCCCTGCAATCCATGCCATACTGGATGCCCGACAGGCGCGGTGACGGAGTTCGCGGATATAAACGACCAGCCATCTATAGACTATAGCAAATGCACAGGATGCGGTCTGTGCATAGCTAAATGTCCCGGGCTTGCCTGTTTTGTGGTAGACCTTACTTTCGCAGCTGATAGAGCTCTCATTAAGTTGCCGTATGAAATGATGCCTATACCTAAAAAAGGAGATATCGTCTCATGTCTTAACAGGGTCGGGGAAACGATAACCGATGGTGTGGTTGAAAACATAACCGAGCCGTGGAAGGATTCGACAAAGATCATCCACGTATCGATAGATAAAAAATATATCGACGACGTTCGCGCCGTCAGGGTGGTGAAATAGATGCGGGGTTGCTGCAAGCACGACGCTGAAGCGATGGATTTCGAAAAAATGGAGGAAGACATTGTAGTGTGCCGCTGCGAAGAGATAACGCTTAAGGAAATTAGGGAGTGGATCCCCAAAGGCTACGATACATTTGATGAGCTTAAGCGGCTTTTGCGCGTGGGGATGGGACCGTGTCAGGGACGCGGCTGCAGAGATATCATCCTGCGTGAGATATCCAGGATGACAGGTGTGCCGGTTGCGGAGATACCATCCGGGACGATCCGGCCTCCTGTAAAACCGATAAAATGTTGCCTTACGGCGCGTGACGGGGGTGATTTTAAATGAGCTGGAAGAGGACGGCTGACGCGGTCGTAATCGGCGGTGGCATGATGGGTATGGCTACTGCCTATAACTTAGCAAAACTCGGTATGAAGGATGTAATCCTTCTCGATAAAAATACTGCGGCTTCCGGTGCCACGGGTCGTTGCGCCGCAGCTTTTCGCGCTACGTGGGGAGGAGAGCTCAATATTATCCTTGGCAAAGCCTGCATAGACAAATACGAAAGGCTTTCTGAAGAACTTGGGATGGATATAGGCCTTTATCAGAATGGCTATCTTTTTATGGCATATTCTGATGCGCAGGTTGAGAACTTTAAAAAATGCATAGAACTTCAGAACTCACTTGGTGTCCCTTCCAGAATGCTTTCACGCGACGAGGCTCTTGAACTGTGCCCAGGCCTTTACGTTGAGGATATCAAAGGTTTCTATTGGCATAAGCGCGACGGGCATGCCGACCCTATGCTTACGAACTTCGCGCATCAGGAGGCTGCAAAGCGTGAAGGGGTAAAGATCGAAAAGTTTACAGAGGTCACAGGATTCAAAATGACGTCCAAGGCGGTGAAAGGGGTTTGTACGACCAAAGGCTATATTGATACGGATATAGTTATAAATGCGGCGGGCGCATGGGCGGGCAGGGTCGCGGCACTTGCAGGTCTTGCTATTCCGGTACACGGAGAACGTCATGAAATTTTTGCAACCGAACCTGTGGAATTCAACGTATGCCCCACCTTTCTTATGAGCTATGATCCTGACTTCTATATGCAGCAACGTCCCCACGGATCTATCATAGCAGGGTGCGGCCCAAGCAGATACCGTCCTGAAGCTGCCCCTTTCAACGACGCGGAGATGGGTGATTGCTGGAACTTCCTTGAATATTTGACGGGTATAATGACTCATGTCTTGCCGCGGACCAAAGGTATCCGTGTCGTTCGTCAATGGTCAGGCATGTACGATATAACGCCCGACATGCAGCCTGTGATTGGGGAAGCGGACGAACTGAAGGGATTTTGGATGAACGTATCGGGCTCGCGCGGTTTCATGTTTGGGCCGGTTGCCGGGGAGATGGTTGCCGAACAGATAGTTTTAGGAAATACATCTCTTCCGATAGAGAAGTTCCACTGGAACCGCTACGCACGAGGCGAATATCTTGTGGATACTGCCATAGCTTAAGTGTGTATCAATCTAATCGCAGAAAAAGAAAATAAAGCGAGCAATAGATATTGGAAATTACAAAAAATACTCATGCTATCGGCAGACCACGAGGGGCCCTTTGATGGATGATAATGAGCTAATGCGAATGAATGAGTTGAAACTAGCGGGACATTGCTGTACGAGCATCATAGTCCAGCTTGGATTAGACTTAAGAAAAGAAGAAAATGAGCAATTTGTAAATTCTGTGAGGGTTTTGTGCAATGGTCTCCAAAGCGGGCTGATATGCGGCGCGTTGACAGGTGCCTTATGTATGTTGGGCTTATTTGATTCCAAAAATGTTGAAATGACGAGAGAAATGGTTACGTGGTTCGAATCTGAGTACGGCCAGGGAAATTGTAGCATAAACTGCGAGGACATAGTGTCGAATGATCCTTATAAACGCGCCACGCTTTGTCCCGGTCTGGTATATGCCACATATTCGCGCGCGAAACAGCTGTTGATTGACTGCGGATATATATGCACCAAATAAAATACTTCAGGGGGTAAGTTATATGGCATTTAAGAAAATGTGGCTGAACATCAACGGGGCAAACCGTATGTTCATATGCGATCCGGCAAAGGATTCTTTAGCGGATGTTCTAAGGCGCATCGGGCTCACGAGCGTCAAAGTTGGATGCGGAATAGGTGTTTGCGGATCATGCACGGTTCTTCTTAATGGGGAACTGGTTCGTTCCTGCGCTAAAAAAATAAGCGGCGTTGGCGAATATAGCAAGGTCATAACGGTCGAGGGAATAGGAACCCCCGATAACCTGCACCCCATTCAGGTGGCTTTCATGCACAATGGGGCCATCCAGTGCGGTTTTTGCACCCCGGGTTTTATAGTTTCAAGCTACGCGCTTCTTCTGAAAAACAACAATCCTACTCGTGAAGAAGTGCGCGACTGGTTTCATAAGCACCGCAACGTCTGCCGTTGCACCGGGTATAAGCAGATCGTTAACGCTGTTATGGATGCGGCGAAGGTTGTCCGCGGCGAAGCAACGATCGAAGATATTCAGGTTAAGCTGCCGGAGGACGGCGAATACTATGGCAAACCGCTTGTTCGCCCGACTGCGCTTGCAAAGGTCTGCGGGCTCGCTGATTATGGTGATGATCAGGAGCTCAAGATGCCAAGGTCCTACCATGTGGCGGTCGTGCAGCCAAAGGTTGCTCACCACGCGAAGCTCCTTAAGATAAACATTGAGGAAGCTGCTAAGATGCCTGGCGTAGCCAAGATAATCGTGGCAGACGATATAAAGGCGGCCGGCGGTAATAACGTAATGGCGGAGGCAAACTTCCATGAACGCAGCACCGTCACGGTGCCGAGCCGCCATGTCCTTAACGAGGATAAGATTTACCGTTACGGCGATGTAGTGGCGTTGGCTGTCGCCGATACAAAGGAACATGCTCGCGCAGCGGCTGCGGCTGTGACTGTTGAGATAGAGAAGTTGCCTGAGTACCTGAGCTTCCTTGAAGCGGCGATGCCTGACGCCATGAAGATACATGAAGACACGCCCAATATCTTCTGCGAGCAGCCTGTTCTTAAGGGAGTCGGCCTTGAAAATCCGCGTGAAGTGGCAGAGGTCATTGATAACTCAGATTTCAGTGTCGAGGGTAGTTTTTATTCGTCGCGCCAGCCGCACCTATCCATAGAAGGAGACAGCGTGCAGGCATATTTTGACGAGGACGGCTATTTGACGTTCCAGTGCAAATCCCAGGGAGTTTATTCATCCATAAGCCGCATAGGCAACTCTATAGGCATGCCAACAACGAAGATGCGCGTTGTTATGAACCCAACGGGCGCAAGCTTCGGATGGTCTACGAACGCTGGCGACCTCTGTTTGGCGGGAGCCGCTGCCATGGTGATGAATGCTCCGATCTCTCTTTCCATGAGCTATGAGGAACACCAGCATTTCTCAGGTAAGCGCTGCCCATGCCATTCAAATGGGCGTCTTGCGTGTGATAAGGACGGCAAGATAACGGCCGCGGAATTTGAGTTTGGGCTTGACCACGGCGCATACTCCTGGGGCGGCGACGATTGCATGACGAAACAGGCACGTTTTGCGTTTTTCCCATACGCTATTCCCAATGTCGCAGGACTCGCACGGGTCGCCAACACCAACCACAACTTCGGTACGGCCTACCGCAGCTATGGGTCCCCGCAGGCCTACACTCTGGGCGAAGCGCTGGTCGATATGCTCGCTGAGGCAGCCGGAATAGATCCGTTCGAATTTCGTTGGCGCAACATAGGACGTCCCGGAGACACAAACATAAACAGTTATCCGTTCAGGCAGTATCCTATGGAAGAAATGATGAAGATTATGAAACCCATATATGACAGAGCCGTGGCTGAAGCTAAGGCCAACGACACCCCTGAAAAGCGCCGCGGGGTAGGCCTTTCATGGGGAGGCTTTAATGTCACTGAGGGCGGCACGGATAAAGCGGCGGCGGCCATTGAGCTTAACCCTGACGGTACATTCACGAAATACGATACTTATCAGGAACTCGGCCAAGGCGGCGACATAGGTTCGCTTATGCTTACGCTTGAAGCGCTGAAGCCGCTCAAAGTAAGGCCGGAGCAGATAAAGCTTGTACAGAACGACACAAAGCTTTGCCCCGACAGCGGTATGTCCGGAGCGAGCCGCACTCACTTCATGAGCGGTAAGGCCACGATTATAGCTGCTGAGAAGCTTATCAACGCAATGCGTAAACCTGACGGGACTTTCCGCACATATGAAGAGATGAAAGCCGAAGGGATAGAGACAAAGTACTACGGAAGCCATTCAAACACCAGCATCCCCGGGCTTTGCAGGCTCGACCCGAACACGGGGATAGGGGATCCGACGCCGGCGTACACATATTGCCTCAACTTAGCCGAAGTTGAGGTCGATACGGCGACCGGAAAGACGAAGGTCATACGCTTCACATGTGTCGATGACGTCGGCAAAGTCGGCAACCTTGCCGCAGTAAACGGACAGGCGTATGGCGGCATATCCCACTGCATAGGGTTTGCTCTGAGCGAAGACTACTCGGATGTAAAAAAACACACAAATATAGCTTCCTGCGGAGTTCCATATATCAAGGATATACCGGATGACATCGATGTTATACACTACGAGCGACCGGATGAAGTAGGTCCGTTCGGTTCGTCGGGCGCATCGGAGGCGTTTCAGTCGTCAGGGCACGTAGCGGTCCTCAACGCCATATATAATGCTTGCGGCGTCCGTATACACGAGATCCCAGCGACCGCGGCGAAACTAAAGGCAGGCATTGACGAGATCAAAGCAGGCAAAAAACCTTACGCGCCGGCAAAATATTTCTTGGGGTCAGACCTTTACGACGAACTTGAAAATATCAAGGCAAATCCGGTAAAGTTCAACGTAGAGGAGGATTTCTTCAGATCTTTGGGCGGAGAAAACGAAAAGTTCTTCTAAAAACAATGATCATGGAAAGCGCCCACCGGCGCATCATGTGATGTGGTCTATTTTATGCAGTCTGCCCCGGGCCGAATTTGTCTATGTCGGCTCGGGGTTATGGCAGGGATGGTTATATGGAGAACATAGAGAGGCTGAAAGATAGGATTAAAACATGCTGCCTTGAAAAAGAGGATCCGTACTGTGTGCCGTCTTGTCCGTTCAATCTGGATGTGCGCGAGTTTATCTCAAGACTGCAGCGTGGGAGTTTCAATCTTGCGTATCGCCTTTATTCCAACGCAGTGGGGTTTCCCTTTATAGTATCGGAATTATGCGGTGCCCCGTGCGAAGCTGAATGCGTGCGCAGAAACGCGGGCGGGGCTGTCGCGTTGAATTTGCTTGAAAGAGCTTGCGTAGATTATTCTTCCAATACAAATCCCAACAGTTATAATCTGCCGGCCAAAGATAATAAAATTGCTATCATAGGCGCTGGCATAAGCGGTCTGGCATGCGCGCTCCGCCTTGCGAACAAGAAATACAGCGTCTCGATATATGAGCGAAGCTCGCAAATAGGAGGACGTTTATGGAGCCTTATGCCGTCTGAATTTTTCCTGCGAGACATAGAGCGCCAGTTTATGTATGAAAAGTACGATCTCTGTCTTAATACGGAAATAACCGATTTAGATGAGATCCTTGAAAATTTTGACGCCTGTTATGTGGCTACCGGACAGTACGGCGACTCATTCAGGCTTCTTAGCGCAGATACCGTATCTAAGGTTCCTTTAGCGTCAAACACGAACGGGGTTTTTCTAGGAGGCTCTCTGTGCGGAGCAGGCCCCGCAGAGGCTGCGGCGCACGGTCTTAAGGCAGCAGGCATAATAGACGCATATGTTAAGACTGGCAACATGAAAGGACCGCAGCCTGTTTCCGGCACCAAGATAAAGATCGATTCATCGGTGTTAGAAAAAACTGGCGGAAAAGGCGTCGTCGTCCCCTCGTTCAATGGACGTTATACGAAAGACGAGGCGACAGAAGAGGCAAAACGCTGCATAAAGTGCCGTTGTGACTCATGCGCAAAGCATTGTGGGCTAATGGAGTATTTTGGCAAAATGCCAAAACGCATAGAAGAGGAAGTGCATGTAACCATCAATCCCGGGACACTCGATGGAAACGGGACGGTGGCTACTCGTTTCATATCGACATGCAACCAATGCGGCCTGTGCAAAGAGGTATGTCCTGAAGAAATAGACGTGGGAATGTTTTTAAGGCTGAGCCACAATATGATGCGCGATAAAAACGCAATGCCGTGGGCATTTCACGAATTTTGGCTCAGAGATTTGGAGCATGCCAACTCAGAGGAGTCGTCGTTCTGTTATATTCCCGGTGATCACACATCGGGCGGTTTTTTATTTTTCCCGGGATGTCAGCTTGGGGCGTCCGATCCTGCATACGTCATAAACTCCTATCGTTTTCTGCTTGGCGAAATGCCGAATACATCTCTGCTCCTCATGTGCTGCGGGGCTCCGGCCGTCTGGTCCGGCGACCATAAGCTATATGACGATATCTGCCGCAAAATAACTGAAAAATGGACTGAACTTGGAAGCCCTGTAGTCGTATTTGCGTGTTCGTCATGCCGGAAATTCTTTGAAGAGAGCATGCCGTACATAAAGAGCGTATCCCTGTATGAGATCATGCTACAGCATGGTATAGAGTGTGATGAAGTTTGTGAAGCCGGCGAGGTGTCAGTTTTTGACCCATGTTCTGCGCGCGGCTATCCTGAATCACGGGAAGCGGTCAGATCTCTGCTTAGGAAGACAGGATATGAGGTAAGACCTTTGCCCTACGAAGGCAGGACAGCGCAGTGCTGTTCATGGGGCGGACAGATATCTATCGCGAACCCCAAATATACGGAATGGCTTATAAATAAAAGGATACATGACGGCGACTTGCCTTATATAGTGCATTGTTCGAACTGCAGGGATATTTTTGCTGCCGCGGGGAAACCTGTGAGGCATATCCTTGATGTCATATTTGGTAAAAAAGGATGGAATAATAAGCCCCCCACCTTAAGCGGAAGACGGCGGAACCGAGAAAAATTAAGAATGTACCTGGCGCAGGAGTTCTGCGATGAGAAAGAACCGCACGGCGGAGAAGAAAAAAAGAAACTTACAATGTCTTGGGCTGTCGAGGAAAAACTTGACAGGGAAAAGATACTTGAGGACGATGTAATAGACGTCATAAACCACTGTGAGTCATCAGGTCGCAGTGTATTTGATCCTCTTACGGGCCATAGGTTCGGCTACCACATGACAGGGCATATGACGTGCTGGGTGGAATACACGAAGGAGGCTGACGGATATAGGCTGTTCAATGCCTATGCTCACAGAATGAAGATAGAACTTGAGGAAGTATGGAATGGAAGAAAACAGAAAAATGATATGCAGTAAGTGCAACGTTGCCTTAGAGCCGGCGAGGGCCTATTTTAGTTATCTCAATCACTCGTTCCATACCGATGTTTTAAGATGCCCTGAGTGCGGTCAGCCGTTTATTCCGGAAGAGCTGGTGAAAGATCGCATGGCGAAGGTGGAAATGTCGTTGGAGGACAAATGATGCGATTTAATGGAAACGTGGTTCGCAGCACGTCCAGTGTATGTCCCGTATGTTTGGAGCGTATAGACGCAAGAATGGTTGAGCGTAACGGAAATATATATATGGAAAAGGAGTGCCCCAGACACGGGGCTTTTTCCACTGTCGTATGGAAGTCCGGCGTGGATTACAGCAGATGGATAGAGGGCGCGGCTCCTTTAGGCGAGGGCGAAAATTTAAAATGCCCCAATAATTGCGGCATCTGTCCCGAACATAGAAGCAAGACATGCTGTGTGCTTTTTGAGGTAACGGAGCGCTGCGATCTCAGCTGCGGTTTCTGCTTCGCGAACAAATCGGGGGCCAATGACCCGCCGATAGATGAATTACGCGCTCAGATGGAGCGATTCATAGTCAAGGGAGAAACATTGCTTCAGCTGTCAGGCGGAGAGCCTTCTATGCGCGACGATTTGCCGGATTTGGTGAAAGAGGCAAAAAAATTAGGCTGCAAGTATGTGCAGCTTAACAGCAACGGGATAAGACTTGCAGAAGATACGGAATACGTCAGAAAACTCGCCGAAGCGGGACTTTCTTTTGTATTCATGCAGTTTGATGGTTTAAATGACGAAACTTATGAAAAATTGCGCGGCAGGCCTCTGTTTGCAATAAAAGAGCGTGCGATCAAAAACTGTGCCGATCACAATTTGGGTGTCACGCTAGTGCCGACTGTCGTCCCCCGAATCAACACGGATGAAATAGGCGGCATCATCTCATTTGCTATAAAAAACTCTCCGGCTGTAAGAGGAGTCCATTTTCAGCCGGTAACGTATTCGGGGCGTATTCCAAGACGTCCGGCGGACAGAGACAGGTTTACGCTTGATGAGCTTCTCACGCAAATTGAAAGACAGACGCAAGGGATGATTTCCATAAAAAATATTCTTCCTTCCCGGTGTGACCATCCTATGTGCGGATTCCACGGAGATTTTGTCGTGCAAGAGGATGGGACGCTCTACCCGCTGAGCGAAAAAAACGAAAATGCGCAGACATGCTGCTGTGGCCATGATTCTCTCGCCGCGAGGAACAGGGAATTCGTTGCAAGACGCTGGCAGCGTGAACCTTTATCCAATGAATGCTGCCTGAAAGATAACAATGCTGCCGAACATGATATAAATGATATGGAGTATTTCCTTGAAAGAGTAAAATCTCATGGATTCACTGTAACGGCAATGGCGTTCCAGGACGCCGGCAACCTGGACATAGAGCGTCTTCGTATGTGCAGCCTCCATGTATTTAAGGATGGAAGGCTTGTTCCTTTTTGTGCCAATTACCTTGGCCCGCTTTGCTGACCCATGGCCGCGTCCTCAATTAATGAAGCCTGTTTTCCAAAACCCGGCGGCACGGCCATTACGGAACGTGCTGTCCTCCATTGCTGTTTCAGTAAGGGGGCAAAACTGGCGGACATAGGCTGCGGCAATGGAGAGAGCGTTTTATTTATAAAGAAAAGGTTCGGTTACGCAATAACTGGCGTGGATATAGACAGAACCCTGATTGAGGCACTTGCGGGAGATGATTTTATATGCGCCGATGCAGCCTCGCTGCCATTCAAAGACGGCGAGCTGGATGGTGTGTTGTACGAGTGCAGCCTGTCAAAGATGAACGAGCCTGAGATGGTTTTGGCTGAGGCAAATCGCGTGCTGAAAAACGGCGGGTGGATTATCATATCTGATTTTTTCGCGCGGGGAGAGGATTCTTCTTTTACGGGCATCCTGGGGCGCGTCGAAAGGGAAGAGAACATCGCTTTCAAATTACAATCAGCCGGTTTTACTCTTGATCTGTTCGAGGACCGCACTCAGGATATGCGCTGCCTGTGGGGACAGCTCATATTGGATCACGGCGAGGATAACATATACGAGATGTTTGGCATTGATAAAAAAAAGCTGAAAATCGCAAGGTGCGGCTATGCCCTCTTCGTAGCCAGGAAAACTAAGATATGATATCGCGGATTGAACTTCTTACAGCGCAAAAGACTGAGCTTAACCGTGATATAACCCCCCATTTGCTCTTGGATTGGCAGATGGAGCGTATCAGAGAGACAATTTCATATGCAAAAAAAAGAAGCGTGTTTTATGGAAAACGCCTTGCCGCAGTGTCAGAATCAGAGATAAGATCATATAAAGACATGGCGTCTGTCCCATTTACCACACAGCAAGACGTCGTCATGAGTTCAAACGATTTTATATGTGTCCCGGAGAAAGACATCGCCAGGATAAGGACATTTAAAACGTCAGGGACCACCGATGATGTCAAGAGGATCTATTTTACTGAGAAAGATATAGAAAGGACCGTATCTTTTTTTGCGCATGGCATGAGCGCAATAGCGTCATGCAAAGAGAGGGTATTGATCATGATGTCCGATGAAAGGCCAGGCAGCATAGCGGACCTTCTGCGCAAGGCGCTTGATAGGGCCGGCATCGCCTCTAAGATACACGGACATATATCGGATGCCGAAGCCGCGGCCGCAGATGCCGCGAATGCCGAATGCATTGTCGGCACGCCGTCGGAAATTAACTTCTTATGTGTGACATATCCTATGCTGCGCCCTAACAGCGTACTTTTAAGCGCTGATTATGTCCCTGCCAGTATTATCGCTAAAATAAAAAGAATTTGGGGCTGCAAGGTTTTCACCCATTATGGCATGACGGAGACTTGTTATGGCTGCGCTGTGCAGTGCAGCGAAGGATCTGCCCACCACATCCGTCATGAGGATATGTTCTTGGAAATAGTTGACCCAATAGATGGGAGTCAGTTGCCGCCAGGAGAGTCGGGAGAGATCGTGATGACCGTTTTTGCCAATGAGGCGATGCCGTTGATCCGTTATCGCACTGGCGATATTGCGGCCATTGAGACAGGGACCTGCGTTTGTAAGGGGATATTGCCTCGTCTGTCGGCGGTCAAGGGTCGCGTTGTCAATACCGTCAGGATCCCGGGCGGCTCAAGCATAAGCATTGAACATCTGGACGAGATAATGTATGGGATAGAGCAGTTACGTACATACACCGCCGAGATAAAGCGCGGCGAAAAGAACTGCGCTGTTTTTTTAACTGTTGACACCAACGGACGCGGCCATAAGGAAGAGATAATATCAAGATTGAGAGAATATGTTCCAAGAGAGCTTGACATACGCGTCAATTTTGACGCGATCCATCCCTCAAAAGGTATAAAGAAACAATTTATCTTGCCGTGCGCAGATAGGCTGAAATTGGAAATATAAACGAAAAAAACATAATCATCTTGAATATTCTATTTAACAAAAAATAATTACTTATCTTAAAAAACAATGTTATTTTAAGGATACAAAAGAAAAATTTAAAATATTTGTTAAAATCATAAGCCGCGGCGCGCAACCGTTCGCTTCGTCGGCACACTCCCAGCAGACAGCAAAAAACATACAATTGTCGGTTTGTTTCCCAATTCCACTGTAGCGGCATGATGTGCTGCCGGTAAGTAATACACTGAAAATTTATGGTCAAGAAAAAATTATATTGTGCAGAATAGTTGTGCAGCTTAAAGGTTTTGCACAATTTTTTTCAAGCATTGCCCGATATACCCAAATTAAGTTTTAGGTATAATAAAAAAAGATTAATATTTTTATAAAAAAAATATAAAAAAAATTCTGCAATATCAGCGATTTTTATTCATATGGCGGTTGCGCTTTAGTGCAGCAAATAACTAAGCATATAAAGGATCGGGGGCGTGCTGTTGTGAAAGAAAGGTTATTTGAGGAGATCATGGATGCTGTAGTTAACGGGGAGACAAAAAAGGTGGTTGCGCTTGTCAATGAAGCAACCTCAAACAACATCCCTGCCGCGGAGATACTTAATAACGCTCTTGTCGCGGGTATGAACGAGGTAGGCGAACTGTTTAAGGAAGGCGAGATGTTTGTGCCTGAAGTCCTTGTGTCAGCAAAGGCACTCCAGGCTGGGATAGATGTCATAAGACCAGCGCTTGTAGATGCCGGAGTTAAGTCTACAGGCAAAGTCGTCACAGTTACAGTCGAGGGCGACCTGCATGATATAGGCGTTAAGCTGGTGGGGATGATGCTCGAGGGCGCTGGGTTTGAAGTTGTAAATATCGGAGTAGATAAAAAAGCAAAAGAAATCGTTGATAAAGTCAGGGAACTTAAGCCAGATATTTTGGGGATGTCGGCCATGCTGACAACCACGATGGCGAATATGAAAGAAGTAGTGGATGCGTTAAAAGAGGAAGGTCTTATCGATAACGTAAAAATAATGATCGGCGGAGCCCCAACATCTCCAATGTACGCGGAAAAGATAGGGGCCTGCTATGCGGCAGATGCGAGCGAAGCCGTTGCCGTAGCGAAAAGACTATTGGGAGTCGCGTAATATTCACCTTAACGTAAAAGGATGAGAGGCTAGGTATTTATAACTATAAAAAGAGGGTGTGCGCTATGTATAAAAGGTTTTCTAAGGGGCAGGAAACAGAGAAGAGGGTTTATGAGGGTAAACTCTATAGGCCGCTCACGGAAGAACAGATACAGATGATTCACGAAACATCCATGAAAGTTTTTGAAGAAATCGGAGTCTGTGTAAAATACGCCCCGGCCAGAGAGCTTTGGAAAAAAGCCGGTGCCGTGGTAGATGATGAAACCGGCGTGTGCAAAATAGGCAGGGATGTCGTCGAGGACTGTGTTAGAAAGGCGCCTGGCGAGTTTGTGCAATATGGAAGGAACCCAAAAAACGACATACATCAGGGGCCATATAAGTTTTATGGAGGGCCATCATGCGAGGCAGTGGGTGTGTGGGATTTCGAAACTGGTGAACACAGATCGCCAAACATCTATGACCTTGCCGCCGGCATAAGGTTGTGCGATGCGTTGGAAAATTGCGACCTGCTGCAAAGCTGCTGTTTTCCCAGCGAGCTTAGTAAAGAAGCGCCCGACTTGAACAGATACTTCATCATGGCAAAAAACAGTTCAAAGCATATTTGTACCGGGCCTTACAGGCCGGAAAGCGTTCCTAAACTTTACGATATGGCAAATATAATCTTAGGCGCAAAAGACGCTTTCAGGGAAAGACCTTTCATCACCCTGGTATGCGGTGTCATCAGCCCCTTTATTATGGATGCCGGCTGGACACAAACTTTGATTTCGGGAATTGAATATGGATTTCCAATAGCCTCTCCGACGGCGTCTACCACGGGGAGCACGTGTCCCGGGACTCTCGCGGCCCAGCTGGTTCTGAGCAATGTTGAGGCATTGATGACGGTAGTAACGGTACAACTTAAAAAAGCGGGGCATCCATGTTTCTATTCCGCTGTGCCAATGACAGTCGATCTTCGTGACGGAGCCTTTTGTTTCGCGTCGGTTGAGGGTTGGATGCAGAATTGCGCGATAAATCAAATCTCTCAATGGTATGACATCCCGAATTATTCAATATGCGGCATGTGTGATTCGAAGGTAATGGACACACAATTAGGAATAGAAGAAGGAATGGGAATAGTTTTGGGCGCGATGTCAGGATCAAACAATATGCACGGCTCTTTTGGGCTTTTGGAGGGTGGTTTGACTCTGTGTCTTGAAAATTATGTGGTTGCCAATGAGGTCATAGGAATGGCCAAGAGGGTCCTTAAGGGCATAGAGATCGACGAAGAGAGACTTGGAATGGATGCGTTCCGCGATGTTGGAATTGGAGGTGTTTTTCTTGACCATCCGCTTACATTGAAACATGCGCGTTCAGAGTTCTTTTATCCCAAATTAGCTGACAGAAAGAGTTTCGCATCTTGGGATCTCGCAGGCAGGCCAAGTTATAACGAGAAGGCGAGGAAAATGACTCTAGATATATTGATGAGCCATAAGCCAGACCCCATAGACCCTGAGGCGGAAAAAGAAATAAGAATGACTTTCCCGGAGATCCTTGATGATGCTGGGAAAACATGGCTGGAGAAATGATCAATTTTTATAATTAAATACAAATTACCCTGCTTAAATTATTAAATCAGTAGGGTAATTATTTATTTGAAAGAAGGTGTGGATATGGAAGAAGAAAAAAAGAGTAATTTTGTATTTTATGGTTCTATAATATTGGCGCTTATCCTGACAGCTTACGGCATCATTAACAACGAACTGTACGCGAAGACCATGACTCTCGCGTTTGACTGGATATGCCATTATTTTAATTGGTATTTGGTCTCAATTGTTACTTTTTACATTTTTTTTATGGTGTATATTGCCTTCTCAAAGTTTGGTAAGATTAAACTTGGACCTGATGACTCAAAACCTGAATTTAACACGTTTTCATGGCTTGCCATGCTCTTTTCCGCAGGAATGGGAAGCGGCCTTGTCTTTTTTGGCGCCGCGGAGCCAGCTTACCATTTTATAGCCCCGCCTCTTGGCGTTACGCCGATGTCCGCTCAATCTGCGGATCTTGCTATGCAGCTCAGCTTCCTTCATTGGGGATGTCACCCATGGGGGATATACGGGATCACTGCGATGGTGATCGGATATTTTTGTATGAGGCAGAATAAGCCGGCCCTTATAGGTAATTTTGTGGAGCCTCTTTTTAAAAACAAAGAAGCCGCGTCAATCTGCGCCAATCTCGTAGATATTTTAATGGTTTTCTTAACGGTTGCCGGAGTTGCGTCTTCTCTTGGCATTGCCTCGTCGCAAATGGGGGCTGGTATTGCAAAGTTTTTCAATATTAAAAACAACATCTGGTATGCCGAAGCGTCGCTTGTTTTAATGGCCGTCGTATATATTGGGACAGCAGTATTAGGCCTGAAAAAAGGAATAAAGGTCATTGCGGATATCAATGTATATGTGTCTATATTTATATGCGCGTTTCTTTTGTTTGTCGGACCAACCTTAGCGATCCTTCAAACTTTTGTCACAACGCTTGGCTCCTATACCGCAAACATTTTGGATTGGTCGTTGCGCGTTAGTCCATGGGACGCGAATTTTGATCTATGGCAGAGGGGCTGGACTGTTCTATACTGGCTATGGTGGCTTTCCTGGGGGCCTCTTTGCGGCGTTTTCTTTGCGCGCGTGTCATATGGCAGGACGATGCGGGAGTTAGTCGCGGGGTCACTGCTGATCCCTCCGCTGGGGAGTTTTGCCTGGATGACTATATTCGGCGGAAGTACGATATATCAGCTTTTTAAATTTCCGAAATCTCATCTTGCATATTCTGCGGTAAATGATATGTCGATGGCGCTGTGGGATCTTATGGACATGTTCCCGCTGGCCTCTATTACCACGATAGTTTGTTTTATTCTCGTAGCGACGTTCCTTATAACTTCCGCTAATTCGGGTACATTTGTCATCGCTATGCTGTCGAGCAACGGTAATATAAATCCGTCTAAAAAGAGACTCTTCATCTGGGGTTTTTTGATGGCGGCAATCGCGGGAGTGACCCTTTTAGCCGGTGATTTCAGAGGCACACAGAAGCTTGCCGGGGTTATCTCCTTCTCATACTCGATAGTCACTCTGTTTATGGCGTATGCGCTCATAAAAGCTATGAGGCAGGAATTTAAAGCTAAATGATCCTCTCTTTCGCTTAAACGGATAGAGTATCGAAGCCATCAGGGTTCCCTTATTCTTTAAAGTAAGACGCGTTACACTTAGAAGGATGGGGTTCCTGGTGGCTTTAAGAAATGATGGCGCAGGGGTTAATTGTTTTATAGCGGCCGCCATTGTTAAGCTCACCGGAATGTTCGCTATGGATTAGCAAGTGTAAAAAAAACTACAGATAATAAATTTATCTCAAAAGCTCATATAAATGAGGGGTGTCTGAAAAGTGTTGAAAACGGCACGTAAGGATCTTGTACTGAAGGCGTTAATGTGTGAGGAAGTTGAGCGGATTCCATGGGTTCCGTTTACGGGGGTCCACTGTGCGAAGCTTTTGGATATGGATGCAGAGACGTATCTTCGTTCACCTGAAAACATCGTGAAGGGCGTAAAACTTGCGGCTGAAAAATATCTTGCGGACGGAGTCTGTTCTGTTTTTGACCTTCAGATAGAGGCCG